>Ga0078972_1004438_pt1 | contig 38412 bp, 36 predicted proteins | sample YelNatPaOPGAMG01_FD_67568 | JGI IMG/M metagenome (GOLD analysis project Ga0078972, IMG submission 67568) | Hot spring thermophilic microbial communities from Obsidian Pool, Yellowstone National Park, USA - OP-RAMG-01 (SPADES assembly) (version 2) | ecosystem: Environmental > Aquatic > Thermal...
AAAGGAGTGAACAGCCCGGCCGGTCCGGGCAAAGGCGTTGAAGAAAAGAATCGTTATCTGGGTCGCCGTTGTCGTAGTGGTGGGCCTTGTAGCCGCCGGGGCGGTGACCAAAATGAGGTCTAAGACCGCCGGTTCGACGGCGGGAGGGGGCAGCATGCCCATCAACGTGCAGGTGGCAGCGGCTACCATGGGCGATATCTCCAGCGTCAATTCGCTCACCGGTACCGTGAGCGCCAACCAGACGGCTACGGTGAGCCCCAAGGTGAACGGGCAGGTCCAGTCGATATTTGCCGACGTGGGACAGGCCGTGGCCGCGGGAGCGGTGCTGGCGCAAATCGATCCCACCGACCTGCAAAACCAACTGGCCGGGATCCAGGCCCAGGCCGCCGGTGCCCGGGCCTCCGTGGCCAAGGACCAGGCCGACCTGCAGCGTAACCAGGCGCTGTACGCCAGCGGGGCGGTGGCCAAAGCGACCCTGGACCAGTACAAGCTGAACCTGGCCAAGGACCAGTCCCAACTCGACTATTACCAATCCCAGATTACTTCTTTGCAGCAGCAGATTCAGGAAACCTCCATCACCTCGCCCGTGGACGGCGTGGTGGCCACCAAGACCGTGACCATCGGCGAGCAGGTGTCCAGCCAGAGCGTTTTGTTCACCGTGGTGCAGATCAACCCGGTGCAGGTGACGGTGGACGTCCCCGATTCGCTGATCGCCGCCGTCCATCCCGGCACCGCGGCCCGGGTCACGGTGCCCGAACTGGGCACCAAGACTTTTGCAGGCACGGTCGTGCATACTTCGCCGGTGCTGGATGCGACCAGCCACGGCTACCCGGTCCAGATCGAGGTCCAGAATCCGGGCAGCAGCATGCTGCCGGGCATGACGGCCACGGTGGTCTTCACCGGGCTGCATCGGCAGCCGGGCATCGTCATCCCGGTGCAGGCCGTCCTGGAGACGCCCCAGGGTAGCGAGGTCTTTACCGTGGAAAACGGCGTGGCCCACCTGCACGTGATCCAGTTGGGGGCGGTCTCCAGCGACCAGGCGGTGGTGGAAAGCGGTCTAACCCAAGGCGACCAGGTGGTGATCAACGGTGAAAGCCTCCTGTCCGACGGAAGCCGGGTCAAGGTGGTGCCAGACGCCGCTTCCGCCGGCGTGCAGGGCATGATCAACCAGATCAAGCAGGGGGCGGGCAAATAGGATGAAGATAGCCGACGTCTCGGTCGATCGCCCCGTCCTGATCTCCATGATCATGGTGGCCCTCATCGTCCTCGGGGTCATAGCGCTGCCCCTTCTGCCGGTGGACCTGGAACCCAACATTACCATTCCCATCGCCATGGTCTCGGTCTCCTGGTCCGGGGCCACTCCCCCGGTAATGGAGCAGCAGGTCACGAAACCGGTGGAAGCGGTCATGAGCACCGTTTCCAACGTCAACGAGGTCGATTCCATATCGAGCTACGGCCAGTCCACGGTGATCCTGCGCTTCGCCTATGGGACCAACCTGGACGAGGCCATCGCCGACATGCGCGACAAGATCAACCAGGTGACGGCGGCCCTGCCTTCCGGGGCCGGCGCGCCGCAGATCATGCGCTTCAACATCAACGACATGCCCATCATGACCTTCGCCCTCTCGTCGCCGAGCGGCGACGTGGAGCAACTCAAGCAACTGGCCGACGACCAGGTCCAGCCGCGGCTGGAGCAGGTGCCGGGCGTGGCCCAGGTCAGCATCAGCGGGGGCAAGACGCGCCAGATCCAGGTGATCGCCGATCCGACCCGTCTGGCCGGTTACGGTCTTTCCATCAACTCCCTCATCCAGGCCTTGCAGGGCGACAACGTGCAGGGGGACGCCGGCCTGGTCGACAAGGGCAACCAGGAAATCGACGTGCACGTCAACGGGCAGTTCGTCACCCCGGGCGACGTCCTGAACGTACCGGTGAATCTACCCTCCGGCGGCAGGATCAAGATCGGCGACGTGGCCACGGTGCGGGACAGCTACGCCGACGTGACCCAGCTCGCCTACATGAACGGGGTCCCCGCCGTCAGCCTGAGTCTCTACAAAATTACGGGCGGTAACACCGTGCAGGTTTCCACCGCCGTGCAAAAGGTGCTGCCGGCCATCAACCACGTCCTGCCGGCCGGGGTGAAGCTGGCCCTGATCACCGACCAGGCCCAGTACATCCGGGACTCCATCAACACGCTGGTCCAACACGCCCTGATCGGCGCCATTTTAGGCGTGCTGATCCTCTGGCTGTTCCTGCGGTCGGTGCGTACGACGCTGGCCGTGGCCATCGGGATACCCATAGCCGTCGTTTCCACCTTCGCCCTCCTGTATTTCACCGGGCAGACCATCAACACCATCACCCTGATGGGTCTGTTCCTGGGCATGGGGTCGCTTTTGGACTTCGCCATCGTGGTTATCGAGAGTATCTTCCGCCACCGCGAGCAAGGCCTGGGGGCGGTGGAGGCGGCCAAGGTGGGTACCGCCGAGGTGGGCACGGCCGTGTTCGCCTCGGCCCTGGCCCAGATCAGCGTGTTCGCCCCCGTGGCCTTCGTATCCGGACTGGCCTCCGAGATATTCCTGCCCATGGCCCTGGCCGTGGCCTTTTCCCACCTCGCCGCCCTTCTGGGTGCCCTGACCCTGGTGCCCATGCTGGCGGCCAGGCTGATGCGGGGCCGCTCCTTCCACGTCGAGGTGGAGGAAGGCCGCTCCCGTAATCCGGCCGTGCATTTCTCCCGCGGCGTGAACCGGCTGCGGGAACGCTACCGCCTTCTCTTGCGCTGGGCTTTGTCCCACCGCAGAGTCGTGCTCTTGACCACCCTGGCTCTTTTCATCCTCAGCCTGTTCATCTTCCCGTTGATCGGGGCCGAGTTGATGCCCAACACCGACCAGGGGCAGTACACGGTCAGCATTTCCCTGGACCAGGACACCAAGCTGGCCGTGACCCAGGCCGTAACCGACCGGGTGGTGAAGGAAATCCAGGCCATGCCGGAGACGCAGGCGGTGTTCACCACGGTGGGCTCGAGCGGCCGCTTCATTTCCCAAAGCGCCACCAACTCGGCCAGCATCGACGTCGTTCTGAAACCCATCGACCAGCGCCGGCGCAGCGTTTTCCAGGTCATCGAACAATTGCGCGGCGAGGTGCAGGGCATCCCCGGAGCCCAGATCGCCATCGAGGCCCAGCAGCAGGGCATGGGTTACAGCGGGGCGGCTATCCAGGTGGTTATCGAGGGTAACGACCTGAACGTCCTCGACCAACTGGGCGACCTGGTGGCGGCGCAGATCGCCCAGGTGCCGGGAACGCGCGACGTCCTGAACAACGCGGACCGGACCACCCCGGAGTACGACGTTAACATCGACCGGGTGCGGGCCGCCCAGTACGGCCTGACGGTCAGCCAGATCCTCAACACGCTCGAGGCCGACTACGGCGGCACCAAGGCCACCAGCTACGTGGCTGGTTCCACCTCGGTCGACGTGGTGGTCAAGATGCCGGAGGATTACACCCGCAACTACAGCAACCTGAACGACATCACGATAACCAACTCCTCGGGGGCGTTGATACCGCTCACCGCGGTGGCCACGGTGACCCCGGGATCCAGCCCGGCGACCATCAGGCATCAAAACCAGCTCCGCCAGGTCACTGTCCAGGCCGACGTTTTCGGCCGCACCACCGGCCAGGTGCAGAAGGACATCCAGGCACGGCTTTCCCGGATGACGTTCCCGTCCGGTTACAGTTGGCAGTTCGGCGGCAACGCCAACGACATGGCTTCTTCCTTCGCCGCCTTGGGGATGGCCATGCCGATGGCCATCGTCCTGATGTACATGGTCATGGCGGCCCAGTTCGAGTCGCTGTTCGGGCCGTTCATCATCATGTTCTCCCTGCCGCCGACCTTCATCGGCGTCATGCTGGGCCTGCTTGTGATGCATCACTCCTTTAACATCATGAGCATGATCGGCATGATCATGCTGATCGGCATCGTGGTCAACAACGCCATCGTGCTGGTGGACTACACCAACCAGCTGCGCAAACGGGGGCTCTCCACCCGGGAGGCTCTTCTGGAGGCCGGCCCGGTGCGGCTGCGGCCCATCCTGATGACCACTTCCGTCACCGTGCTGACCATGCTGCCTTTATTGGTGATGCCCGGCAGCGGGGCGGAAACCTGGCAGCCGGTGGCTACGGTGGTGGCCTTCGGCCTGGTCGTTTCCACGTTGGTCACCCTGGTGCTGATCCCGGTGATGTACACGGTGTTCGACGACTGGGGCGCCCGCCTGGCCAGACGGTGGTCCAAGGACGTCAAGGCGGAAAACGGCACCGGAGTGTCGGCTTGAAGAGGCATACCCTCCGCTTGAAAGCGGAGGGAGTGGGAAGCGGAAGATCAATCAATTACCCCCGCCTGAAGGCGGTGGCTTGAGGGGCCCGCTTTCCGGTATGTTTTCACCTGCCGTGAGGTGATGTCGGTAAAATGGTTCTGCTATTGGCCGGCACCAGCGAAGGCCGGGAACTGGCCCGGGCCCTGGCGGCGCGGGGACGGAGGGTGCTCGCCTGCGCCGCCACCGCCTACGGCGGGACCCTCCTGGCCGGTACCGGAGCCGCCGTGCGTACGGGGCCGCTCGATGAGCCGGCCCTTTCGGCCCTGATCCGCGAAGAAGGGGTGAGGGTGCTGGTGGATGCCACGCACCCTTTCGCCCGGGAGATCTCCGCCCTGGCGGTCAAGGCGGCCGCCTTTTCCGGCATACCCTATCTGCGTTACGCCCGTCCACCCTTGCCTCTTCCCGACCATCCCCTGATCCACCGGGTGCCCGACTACGTAGCGGCCGCGGATCTGGCGCCCCGGCTGGGGCGCGTCGTTTTCCTGGCCACCGGTTCCAAGACCCTGGATGTCTTTCTTCCCGCGGCCCGGGCCGCGGGGTGCCGCGTGGTGGTCCGGGTCCTGCCGGAGGTCGGGGTGATGGAGCGCTGTTTCGCCCTGGGACTCGGTCCGGGCGACATCGCGGCCGTGCAGGGTCCGTTCGGCAAGGACATGAACGTGGCTCTTTTGCGCCACTTCGGAGCGCGGGTCATGGTGACGAAGGAGGATGGAACGGCGGGCGGCCTGGGAGAAAAGACGGCGGCCTGCCTGGAGGTGGGGGTGCCCCTGGTGGTGGTGCGCCGTCCGGACGACGACTCCGTTGGCGGGGGGGCCACCCTGGCGGAGATTTGTGAACGGGCCGCGCGCCTGGACGAAACGAGTCCGGCGCCAGAACCCCGGCTTGGGCCGGGGGCAATTGAAGATTGTCCCGTTGTCTGAGACGCCCGTCTTCAGATGGAGTTGAGTTGGCGGGCGGGAGCAAGGGAGGGAAAGTTGCCACAATGCACGACTTCAAACCCCATGAAATCGAGGAACGGAGCATGGCCATCATCGAGGAACAGGTGCCGGAACTGGGGCACCTGCCCCGGGCCGAGCGGGAGATAGTCAAAAGGGCCATTCACACCACGGGGGACCTGGCGTTCCACCGATGGGTGCGTTTCCATCCCCTGGCGGTAAGCGCCGCCGTGGCGGCCATCCGGGCCGGCCGGACGGTGGTTTGCGACGTCAATATGGTGCGCGCCGGTATCAATGCCGGCCGCCTGGCCCACTTCGGAATGGAGGCCCGGTGCTGCATAAGCGATCCGGCCGTGGTGGGGGAAGCGGCGGCCGCAGGCCGCACCAGGGCGGCCTGCGGCCTGATCCGGGCCTGTGCGGATCTTTCCGGAGGCCTGGTGGCGGTGGGCAACGCGCCTACGGCCCTTTTCGCCCTGTGCGAGATGATCGACCGGGGGAGTTTCACTCCGGACGCGGTGATCGCCGCGGCGGTTGGTTTCGTTGGAGCGGCCGAGTCCAAGGAACTCCTGATGCAAAAAGGGGTGCCCTACATCGCCGTGGCCGGCACCCGCGGCGGCAGCGCCGTGGCCGCGGCCATGGTCAATGCCCTTCTGAACGTGGCGGCCGATCAGTAGGCGAGATAGGTGGGGCCGGGTACGGCCACGTAGGTACCGCCGGTGTGAATTTTTGCCTCGACCTCTTGCACGTACTGTTCCACGCTGGGCTGGCCGGGGGAAACGCCGGGCAGGTAGGGCCGGATTTTAGGCCAATCGCTTCCGTTCCACCGGTCGCTGGTGAGGCCGGCCCGGCCCAGGGCGGTGCGTACGGCTTGTTCCCCGGCGTAATAGCCGGCCAGCACCAGGTCGGTTTGTCCGTGGAAGGCGTGGTTCAAGACGGCCAGGTACCGGGCTCCCGCCATGATGTTGGCCGCCGGGTCGAGGAGGCGCTCCTTGGGCAGGCCGAAGCGGGAGGCGGTCTCGGGAATGAGTTGCATCAGCCCGTAGGCCACCGGGTCGCCCAGGGTGTCGTAGGAAACGGCGTCGGGGTGTCCGCCCGACTCCTGCAACATTACGGCCGCCAACAGTTCCGGGCTGACCCCGGTCCTTTGGGCGGCCTCCAGGATGGAGGCGCCCCAGGAGCGGAAAATTTGGCTGTCGGGGGCGGTGAACACCCGCACCGTGGTCGTCTGGTAACCCAGGGACAGGGCGACCATGGCCGCCAGGGCCAGATGCCACCACCGCACGCGCCGTCCAAAGTGGTGGATGAGGAGAAACCCCGTGACCGGCACCGCCAGGCTGAAGAGGAAAGAGACCGCGTCCAGGGGCAGGGCAAACGGCAGGCACAGGCCGCGGCCGCTGGCCAGGGCCCTGCCCACCAGCTGGAAGCCCGGCAGCAGGAGATCCTGGGCCGTGCGCCAGTCCACGGCCCAGTAGCCGAATCCGCTGGGCCGCAGGAACAGGAAGGACTGCCCCGGATAGGCCGGTCCGACATCGGTGACATACAGGAAAGTGAGCTTGAAAAAAAGGGCGAAAAAGATGAGGCACCAGCCGGCCAGGTTCTTGAGCCTCACCCCGGGCGCGACCGGGCCCCGCAGCAGGTGTATCGCCATAGCCACCCCGCCACGTCGCGGCTTCCCGGGCCCTCGTTTGCAAACGGGGCCTCGGGGAAGCGGCATGTACTCGACTACCCCCGACTGAAGCGGGGGCTCGCTTCACGGCCTTGCTTCCAGGTGCAGTGGGTTCGGACGCGCCCCCGCTTCAGGTTGTGGTCGTTCAATAATCTCTATGCCTTCTTTCCGGCGGGCAGGACCCCGGGCGATCCCGGGCCCCGCTGGTAATTTCCTCCGCTCGCTTTTCCTTTTTCCGCATAATCCTCCTTTGCCGGAAGAACCATATAACCGAAGGAAGCGGAAGCCTGCGAAGGGTGTGGCGCCATGTATTGCGACCAGTGCGAACAAACGGCCCGGGGTAGAGGCTGCACCACGGCCGGGGTCTGCGGCAAGACGGCGGAGGTGGCCGCGCTGCAGGACCTTCTGCTGCACGCCGTCAAAGGTTTGTCCCTGTATGCGGCCCGGGCGCGGCGGCACGGCATTGTGGACGGGGAAGTCGACCGTTTCACCTTGCAGGCTCTTTTTTCGACGGTAACCAACGTGGATTTCGATCCGGAGCGCTTCGGCGTCTTGATCGGGCGGGCCGTCGGACTGAGGGAGCGCCTCGCGGCCAAACTGAGGGAGGCGCAAGTGACGGCGGACTTCACCGATCCCGCGGCCGCCTTTCAACCGGCCCCCGACCTGCCGGGCATGGTCCGGCAGGGCGAGCGGGACGGCTTGATCGTCGACGCCGGGGAGGATCCGGACGTCCAGTCCCTGCAACGGATCCTGGTGTACGGTCTCAAGGGGGTGGCGGCTTACGCCGAACACGCTCTCACCCTGGGACAGCAGGACGACCGCGTTTTCGCCTTCATCCACGAGTCCCTTTCCCTTCTCACCGATCGCAGCCAAACCATGGACGACTGGGTGAAACGGGTGCTCGCCTGCGGCGAGATCAACCTGCGCGCCCTGGAACTCCTGGATGCCGGCAATACGGGGGCCTTCGGGCACCCCGTGCCCACGCGGGTGCCGCTGGGGCACCGGAAGGGCAAGTGCATCCTGGTTTCGGGCCACGACCTGAAGGACCTGTCGGACCTTCTGGAGCAGACCGGCGGCAAGGGCATCTACGTTTACACCCACGGGGAAATGCTGCCGGCGCACGGCTACCCCGGGTTGAAGAAGCACGCCCATCTCTACGGCCACTTCGGTACCGCCTGGCAGAACCAGGTCAGGGAATTTCCCGCCTTTCCCGGTTCCATCCTCATGACCACCAACTGCATCCAAAAGCCCCAGGAATCCTACCGCGAAAACATCTTCAGCACCGGGTTGGTGGGTTGGCCGGGCGTGCGGCACCTGGAAAACGGCCGGTTCGGACCGCTCATCGAAAAAGCCCTGGCCATGCCCGGCTTTCCCTCGGACGAGGAAAAAGGCAGCGTGATGGTGGGCTTTGGCCACCACGCCCTGTCCGGGGTGCTGGACAGGGTGGTGGAGGCGGTGAAAAGCGGGGCCGTCAAGCGTTTCTTCCTGGTGGCCGGATGCGACGGGGCGAAACCCGGACGCAACTATTTCACCGAGTTCGTGCGAAAAGTGCCCAAAGACGCCGTGGTGCTGACCCTGGCCTGCGGCAAGTTCCGCTTCTTCGACCTCGACATGGGCGAGATCGGTGGTATTCCCCGCCTCATCGACGTCGGACAGTGCAACGACGCGTACTCGGCCGTGCAGGTGGCCCTGGCCCTGGCCAAGGCCTTCAACTGCGGTGTCAACGACCTGCCCCTGTCCATGGTGCTGTCCTGGTACGAACAAAAGGCGGTGGCCATTCTCCTCAGCCTTCTGCACCTCGGCATCCGCGACATCCGCCTCGGTCCCAGCCTGCCGGCCTTCATCTCGCCGGGGGTGCTGGACGTCCTGGTCAAAAACTTCGACATCAAACCCATAACCACTGCCGACGAGGACCTGGCCGCCATCCTGGGGAGGAGCGCCTAGCCGGAGACGGCGGCGGGTGGGCCCGGGTAGCGGCCGCCGCCGTGATCCATCTTCGTTCGGAAAACAAAACAGCCGGGCCGTCCGCGTCGCCCCTTTCCCGAGGGTCCGCTTCCCTTCCCCCCGTCCATATTTCCCCATGGCGGCCAGGGTACACCATCCTCCTTTGGAATATTTTTCACGCATAAAGACATAAGCTGGGTGTAGAATATTTTTTGGCAAAAAGGAGGGTGCAATGAAAATCTGTAAAGGCTTAGTCTGGCTGGGAATAGTGGTGCTACTCCTCGGCCGGACCCTGCCGGCGCAAGCGGACGATGGCGACACTTCCGCGGTATCCCTGGCCGACAACCAGGTGGAGGCCATTTACACGGTGCAGCCGGGTGACACTCTTTCCGGCATCGCCCAGCGGTTCGGAGTCGGCCTGGACGACCTGGTAGCCGCCAACCGGCTGGACAGTTCCCTGATCCACCCCAGCGACCTCTTGCTCCTTCCCGGGCATTACGAACCGGTGCCGGCCTTCGTGGCCCGGGGAGACGTGGACCGCTCCGACCTGATGCTCCTGGCCCGCCTCATCTACGCGGAAGCGCGGGGCGAGCCGTTTTCGGGCCAGGTGGCGGTGGGCGCGGTGATTGTCAACCGGCTGGCCAGCCCGCTGTTTCCCAAGAGCATCCGGGAAGTCATCATGCAGCACCGGGGAAGGGATTATCAGTTCCAGCCGGTGGCCGACGGGGCCATCGACCTCACCCCGGACGCCACGGCGGTGCGGGCGGCCATCACGGCCCTGAACGGGCGGGATCCCTCGCACGGCGCCCTGTACTTCTACAACCCGGCCCAGGCCATGGATTCCTGGATCCGCAGCCTGCCGGTGGTGACCAGGATCGGCAACCACGTTTTCGCCACCGAGCCTTCCGCCGGCCACGCCTTCTTCCCGGAAGGGGTGGCGGCGGGCCTGGCGGCCTGACGGCGGATCCCGCCGTCTTCCCGGTCGCGCTATCCAAATCAACCACCTTGCCACATAAGATATCCGGGAAAGACCGTCACCATTTCTCCCTTGGCATGAGGGCGATGTTGCGGCGGGGATAATACTTCTTGTCCGTCCGGCACCGGCAAGAGCAAAACGGTAAAAGGGCTGGAAACCGATGGTCAGGACCGAGATGCGTCTTTTGCGCGCCCTGGCCCGCTCCTGGGGCTTGCAGGTCGCCTACCGGGATGTTGGCGGCTTGTCCCGGCCGGCGGGGGTGGAAACGCTGCTTGGGGCTCTTGCGGCTCTCGGCGCTCCCGTACAAGGCCTGCGTGACGTGCCCGACGCCCTCAGGCTACGGCGCCGGCAGTTGTGGGAGAGGGTTTGCGAGCCGGTGGTGGTGGTGTGGGAGGGCGGTCCGGCCTCCCTGGAACTCCGGCGGGCGGTCCCGGCGCCGCCGGTGATGGAAGGACGGCTGGAACTGGAAAACGGCGAGGCGAAGCCGGTCGTTTTCGCCTGGGACGAATTGCCCCTCCTGGAGACGGCGACGGTGGAGGGGGTTTCCTACCAGCGGCGGCGGCTGACCCTGCCGGGGGAATTGCCCTCGGGGTACCACACTTTGCGGCTCGACCCGGACCGCAGCGTCCTCGTGATCGCGGCGCCGCGCCAGGTGTACCGGACGCGGGAAGAGGAACGCCTGTGGGGGGTGTTTCTGCCCCTTTACGCCCTTCATTCCCGGCGCAGCCTGGGGACCGGAGACTACAGCGACCTGGCTGAACTGGCGCGGTGGACGGCCGGCCTGGGGGGGCGGATGGTCGGCACCCTGCCGCTTACGCCCGCGTTTTACGACCAGCCGTTTGCCCCCAGTCCCTACCAACCGGTCAGCCGCCTTTTCTGGAACGAGCTTTTCCTGGACCTGGACCGGGTGGAGGAAGTGGGTGATACTCCCGCGGCCCGGGAACTCCTGGCCCGTTTCCAGGCGGAGGGCCCCGGTTGGCGGACGGCGCCGGCGGTGGATTACCGCCGGGTCATGGCCGCCAAACGGGCCGTTCTGGAGATGGCCGCCCGGACGTGTTGGGCGGACCAGGGCGGCCGCCTGGCCGCTCTACGGCAGTGGGTGGCGGAGAATCCGGCGGCGGAGGATTACGCGCGTTTCCGGGCCACCGTGGAAAAGCGGGGCACCGCATGGCTCCAGTGGCCAAAACGGCTCAAAAACGGCGATTTGCGGGAGGGCGACTACGATCCGCAAGCCGCCGGTTACCACCTCTATGTGCAATGGCTGGCCCACGGCCAACTGGGAAAGGTGGCCGGAGACGCCCGTGCCCGCGGCCAGCGGCTGTACCTGGACCTGCCGCTCGGGGTGCATCCGGCGGGGTACGATGTGTGGCGCGAACAGAGCCTTTTCGTGCCGGGGATCAACACCGGGGCCCCGCCGGACGCTTTTTTCGCCGCCGGCCAGGATTGGGCTTTCCCGCCGCCGCACCCGGAAGGCATCCGGGAACAGGGTTACCGGTATTACATCGCCTGTCTGAGACACCACCTGCGGGCGGCGGGCGTCTTGCGGCTGGACCACGTGATGGGGCTGCACCGTCTTTTCTGGGTGCCGCAGGGCCTGCCGGCCTCCCAAGGGGTTTACGTACACTACCGGGCTCCGGAATTCTACGCCGTGCTGAGCCTGGAGTCCCGGCGTTTCCAGGCCGTGATCGTCGGCGAGGATCTCGGCGTCGTTCCCGCCTATGTGCGCCGGGCCATGGCCCGGCACCGCCTGCACCGCATGTACGTGCTGCCCTTCCAGACCCGGGAATCCGGCGCCAAAACCGTGCTCGATCCCGTTCCGGCGCGGTGCCTGGCCCTCCTGAACACGCACGACATGGTTCCGTTCGCGGCCTTCTGGCAGGAGGAACGGGAGAAGGTCCCGGGCCTGGAACATTTTCTGTCGGCACAAGGTTTCCTGGCCGGTCCCACCCATGAGGCGGGAGCGGTAATGGCCGGGTGTCTGGCCCATCTGGCGGCCAGCCGGGCGGCGATGCTCCAGGTCAACCTCGAGGACCTCTGGCTGGAAACGTTGCCCCAGAACGTCCCCGGCACCACGGACGAACATCCCAACTGGCGGCGGCGGGCCCGTTACGCTCTGGAGGAGATCCGCGGGTTGCCCGGGGTGCTGCGGGTGTTGGAGGAGGTCGACCGCCTGCGCCGGACGACGGGGAGACGGGGGAGGGGGGAGGTGTGACCGCTCCTGCGGGCTGTTGGCCTGGGTGGCGACCGTGTCCGCTTCCGGGTCATTCGGCCCGGCTCTTGCGGGAAGGATATGTCTGTATCGGATACACCGGTGCCTATCGGAGCGGCGAGGGCCGGCTCGCAGGACACTTCGGTGCCACCGGGGGGCGTCGGGTCGGCCCCGGCCCCTTTTGGCCTGTAACTTACCGGAACGGACGAAGGAGCGGTAGAGCGGATGGCAGGTCAGGTTTGCATCCACGGCCATTTCTATCAACCCCCGCGGGAAAACCCGTGGCTGGAGGACGTCGAACTCCAGGATTCGGCCTATCCCTACCACGACTGGAACGAGAGGATATGCGCCGAGTGCTACGAACCCAACACGGCTTCCCGCATCCTCTCCGGTGACGGCTGGATCAGGAAGATTACCAACAATTACGCCCGGATGAGCTTCAATTTCGGTCCCACCTTGCTCTCCTGGCTGAAAACGAACAAACCGGAGGTCTACCGGGCGGTGATCGACTCCGACCGGCAGAGCCGGGAACAATTCGACGGGCACGGTTCGGCCATGGCCCAGGCCTACAACCACATGATCCTTCCCCTGGCCAAGGGCCGGGACAAAGTCACCCAGATCAAGTGGGGCATCCGGGATTTCATTTACCGTTTCGGCCGTGATCCCGAGGGGATGTGGCTGCCGGAGACCGCCGTGGACACGGAGAGTCTGGCCATCATGGCCCAACACGGCATCCGCTTCACCGTTCTTTCCCCGTACCAGGCCCGGCGTTGGCGGCCCTCCGGGGAAGAGACCTGGCGCGACGTGGCAGCCGGCGCCATCGACACCACCCGGGTCTACGAAGTGCGTCTGCCCGACGAACGCAGCATCGCCGTGTTCTTTTACAACGGGGAAATCTCCCGGGCCGTGGCTTTCGAACGGCTCCTCGAAAGCGGCGAACGCTTCGCCGGACGGCTGCTGGGCGGTTTTACGGCCGAGGGCCCGGACCAACTGGTAAACATCGCCACCGACGGGGAGACCTACGGTCATCACCACCGGCACGGCGACATGGCCCTGGCTTACGCCTTGGACTACCTCGAGGCCGGCGGCCGGGCACGGTTAACCAACTATGCGGCCTACCTGGCCCAGCACCCACCCGTCCACACGGTGGAGGTGTTCGAGGGCAGCGCCTGGAGCTGCGCGCACGGCGTCGAGCGCTGGTACCGCGACTGCGGGTGCGCGAGCGGCATGCACCCGGGTTGGAACCAGGCCTGGCGGACGCCCTTGCGGCAGGCGCTGGACTGGCTGCGGGATACCGTGGCCCCCCTTTGGGAGGATCTGGCCCGGCCGCTCTTCAAAGATCCGTGGGCGGCGCGGGACGATTACATCGACGTCGTTTTGGACCGTTCCCCCCAAAGCCGGCGGCGTTTTTGGGAAGAGCACGCGCCGGGGGAGCCCGGCGGGCAACAAAGCACGGTCTGGAAGCTGATGGAACTGCAGCGTCACGCCATGCTGATGTACACTAGCTGCGGGTGGTTTTTCGACGACATATCCGGTATCGAGACCGTTCAGGTGATGAAGTACGCCGCCCGGGTCATCCAGTTGGCCGGGGACCTCTTCCAGGTCTCTCTGGAGCCCCGCTTTCTCGAGATGCTGGCCGAGGCCAGGAGCAACGTTCCCCAATACGGGAGCGGAGCCGACATCTTCGCCAATTTCGTCCGTCCGGCCATGGTCGACCTGCCCAAACTGGGCGCCCACTACGCCATCTGTTCCCTTTTCGACGCCTACGACGAGGAGTCGCACGTCTACTGTTACCGCGTGCGCCGCCGGGACCACGAAAACCGGCAGGCGGGAGCGGCCAGAATGACGGCGGGCCGGGCGGTCTTCACCTCGGAAATCACCGGGGACGCCGCCGATCTGACTTATGGCGCGGTGTACCTGGGCAACCCCGACGTGAACGCCGGGGTGGGGTTTTTCCGCGACGAGGAGGCCTACCGGGCCATGCAACGCGACGTGACCGAAGCGTTCGACCGGGCCGATCTGGCGCAGGTCATCCGGTTGCTGGACCGGCATTTCCATGGCGCCACCTACTCCGTGAAACAGCTCTTCCGGGACAAACAGCGGCTGATTCTGGACCAGATCCTCGATGCCACTCTGTCCGAGGTCGCCGCGGATTACCGCCGGATTTACGAAAACCGGGCCCCTTTGATGCGCTTTCTGAAGGATTTGCACATCCCTCCGCCCCGGGTGCTGCACAACGCCGCCGAGTTTGTCCTTAATTCCAACCTGCGCGCCGCGTTTTTGGAGGACCCGCCGGACATCGACCGTATCCACGCCCTGCTCGACGAGGCCGAATTCACCAATGTCCAACTCGACGGTCCCCTGCTCGGCTACGTCCTGGAAGGGACCCTGGAGCGCATGGGCCAGCGCTGGTTGGCCGATCCCGCCGGCCGGGACCAACTGGAACACCTGAACGAGGTGGTGGGGCTGGCCCGGGCCATGCCGTTCGAAGTGGACCTGTGGAAGGTACAGAACGTCTACTACCGGCTCTTGCAGACGATATACCCGCACTGGCGGGACAGGAGGGACGAGACGGCCCGGGTCTGGGTGGAGCGCTTCGAGGCCCTCGGGGACAAACTTCGGGTGCGGCGGGATGTCTGACCGTGTCCCCGCCGCGACCTACCGTCTGCAACTCACGCCCCGCTTCGGCTTCCGGGAGGCGCGGACCCTGGTACCGTACCTGGGCGCCTTGGGCGTAACCTACCTCTGCGTCTCGCCGATACTGGCGGCCCGGCCGGGCAGCACCCATGGCTACGATGTCACGGATCCCACCCGCCTGGAACCCGCCAACCGGGTACCCGGGAGGACTTCCTGGCCCGGGGCGCCGCCTTGCAGGAACACGGCATGGGCCTCGTGATCGACATCGTGCCCAACCACATGGCCGCCGTTTTCGAAAACCCCTGGTGGCGGGACGTGTTGCGGCGGGGTCCGGACTCTCCTTTCGCTCCTTTTTTCGATATCGACTGGCATCCGGGCCGGCCGGAACTCGAGAACAAGGTTCTCTTACCCATTCCGGCCCAAAGTTTCGGGCGTGTTCTGGAAAACGGGGAAATCACCCTGGTACCGTCAGGGGACGGGATGGTCGTCCGTCACGGCGAACACCTCCTCCCGCTGGGCCCCGGCACCCCGGACGGGCGGGCCGGCGATCCCGGTCCGGAGGGCCTGGAGGAGATCCTGGATGCCCAGGCCTACCGTCGGGCCTGGTGGCGGACGGGCAACCGCGCTCTCAACTACCGGCGTTTCTTCGACGTTACCGGTCTGGTGTCGCTGAAAGTGGAGGAGGAAAGCGGACTGCTGTTGTCGAAAGAAGCCCCCGACCGGTGGCGGGACATCTTCACCGGGGAGGACGTGGACACCGGAAACGACCACGTTATTCCCCTGACCGGAGTGTTTGCGAGTTTTCCGGTCGCTTTGCTGACTACGGGAGAAAGCTGACCCGGCCGGGAAAGGAGTACCGAAAATGTGGCTGCGGGATTACGAGAAGGTGACCGACGGCGCCGTTATCCGGGATATCGGGGTTTTGGCAGAAGACGTGGCGGGCTTCCGGATTTTGCACATCAATTCCACCCGGGCGGGGGGAGGAGTGGTCGAACTCCTCAACTCTCTGGTGCCCCTGATGCGGGAGGCGGGTCTGGACGTCAGGTGGGAGGTCCTGGACGCCTCACCGGGCTTCTTCCACGTGACCAAGCAACTGCACAACGGCATGCACGGGCAACCCGTGAAAATCACTCCGGCGATGCGGGCGGAGTACGGGGATACGGCCCGGAGAAACCTGGACCTGCTGGACGAGGCCGCCGACCTGGTAGTCCTGCACGACCAGCAGCCGCTGGGTCTGTCGGCGGGCCGCCGGGCCGGGCCCCGCTGGCTGTTATGGTACTGCCACGTCGACCCGGGTTACGCCGTCCCCGAGGTGTGGGACTTTCTGGCCCCGATGGCCGTCGCCTGCGACCTGGCCGTCTTCCACCTGCCGGAGTATGCCCGCGAACTGCCGGTTCTCCAGTATTTCATGCCCCCGGGCATCGACCCCCTGTCCGACAAGAACCGCGAGGTGTCCGCCGACGAATATCAGGCGGTCCTGACCAGGCTGAACGTCGATCCGGAAGGGCCCCCGGTCGTTCTCCAGGTGTCCCGTTTCGACCGGTTGAAGGATCCGGTGGGCGTGATCGAGGCTTTCAAGATGGTGCGCCGGTACCGCGAGTGCCGTCTCATCCTCGCCGGCGGGCACGCCGACGACGATCCGGAAGGGGCGGCCGTGGTGCGGGAAGTGCTGGAAGCGGCCCAGGGAGTGCCGGGCGTTTTGGTGCTTGAGTTGCCTCCGGACGCCAACCTGGAAATAAACGTGCTGCAGCGGAGGGCCGACGTGGTCATCCAGAAATCGCTACGGGAGGGTTTCGGCCTGACCGCGGCCGAGGTTCTTTGGAAAGGGAAGCCCCTGGTGGCCACACCGACGGGCGGCCTGGCCCACCAGGTCCGGGACGGCTGCACCGGGCTCGCGGCGTCGACTCCGGAAGAGGCGGCGGCGGCCATGGCGCGGCTCCTGGACAACCCGGACCTGGCCGCACGGTTGGGGTCGGCCGGCCGCGAGCACGTGCGGCGCAACTACATTCTGCCGGTCTACCTGCGCAACTGGCTGCGGCTTCTGGCGATGCTGAAGGGGCGGTGATGCATGGCGGACCGGCCATGATTGGGGAAGGGGCCGCCCTAGGTGCAAGACAGAGGAAGGCAGCTGACGGCGTTCCACGTGGTCCGTTCACGGCTATGAAAATATTAGAAGCCTTGATTATCAAGGCTTCTTTTTTGGGTCTGGTCGGGATGACAGGACTTGAACCTGCGACCTCACGGTCCCGAACCGTGCGCTCTAGCCAAACTGAGCTACATCCCGGCGCGTGCCTTCCCCGTGGTCCTCTAATATTATGCCGCAGGCGGCGCCGAAAGTCAAGGCTAAGGCCCTGGTACTTGGGGAACTCGCGGAAACAGGAGTTCGGCCGCGAAGGGTAGGGGAAGTTCCGGCCTCGCCGGCCGTTCCCTTCCTTCCCTACACGACGGTCCTACGCACCAGGTCCCAAACCAGCCGGGCCGTAATCCCCCAGACCAGGTCGCGGGGCGTGCGGTAGACCAGAATCCGGAAGCGGCGGCCGCCCCACGGTTTGGCGTACTTCTCCGGCAGGCCCAGTTCCCGGGCCGGCAGCAGGACGACCTCCCGGCCGGTGGCCTCGTCCGTGCAGGAAGGGCGGAGTTCCATGTCGGCGTGGTAGACCTCCGGCGGGTGATGTCCAAACCAGGACACCGGAACGGTGAACACATATTCCACTTCGTCGGGGTTGATCACCAGTTCCTCCAGACCGCCTATGCGGGCGACGGCCACAAAGGCGTCCACGGTCACCCCCGTGGGGTGCACCATCGTATCCATGACGCCGATAATCTCGATCCGGTCAGGGGGGATACCGGTTTCTTCGGCCGTCTCGCGGAGGGCCGTTTCCCGGAGGCCGGTATCCCGTGCGGGATCGTACTCGCCGCCGGGAAAACATACCTCGCCGCCCTGCCTGATGTCCGCGGACCGTTTTTCAAACAGCAGGTGGTACTCACCGTCCAGCCACACGAGCGGTACCAGGACGACGGAGTTGAAGTACTCTTCCTTGGCGTGGATGCCGGGTACCCGGGGCAGGCGTCGTTTCAGGTTGTCCAGAAACTCCGGACCGTTCAAGGTGAAAACCTCCCGCTTCCAGTCTGTCGTCCTATCCGGCGGTGAAATGGTTAAGGACCTTTCTTGCCGCCCTGATCACCGTCTCCACGTCGCCGTCCTCCATGGCCGGGTAAAGGGGCAGGCTGAGCAGACGGGCGTAGGCGGCCTCGGTGTGGACGAAGGGATCCTCCAGGGTGCAGAATTCCGGATGGCCGAGCCAGCGATGGTACGGGTGCCGGTATACCGGCAGGTAGTGGACGCCGCAGGCGACGTTCTCCGCTGTCAGGGCCTCGAAGATCTCCCGCCGCCCGGCGGTGAGGTGCGCCAGGTCCAGGCGCACCGGGTACAGGTAGTGGGCCTCCGTGATGTCCGGGGCCCGCGCGGGGAGGGTCAGCGGCAGATCCGACAGAGCCCGGTCGTAGCGGGCGGCGATTTGCGCCCGCCGGTGCCGGAAGAGGTCGGCCCGGCCCATCTGGCTGGCGCCCAGGGCGGCCGCCAGGGGGCCCAGACGGTAGCTGAAGCCCAGGTCCTGCATCTCGCGGTGCCAGGGGCCCTCGTTCTCCACCAGCGCTTCCCGGGCCTCCACCAGGCCCTGGTTGCGGAAAAGCCGTACCCACCCGGCCAGGTCTTCCCGGTCGGTGGTGACGGCGCCGCCTTCGCCGGTGCAGACCCCCTGGCGGTGGTGAAAGGAAAAACAGGACAGTTCGCCAAAGGAGCCGGCCGGGCGTCCCCGGTAGGCGGCCCCGATGGCGCAGGTGGCGTCTTCGATCAGGGTGAGGGCGTGTTTGGCCGCCAGGGCGGCAAAGGCGTCCATGTCAGCGGGCGTTCCGGCGTAGTGGTAGGCGACAACGGCCTTCGTGCGTGCGGTCAGCACCTGTTCCACCGAGGCCGGGTCGAGGTTAAGGGTGACGGGGTTCACGTCGGCAAAGACGGGAACGGCCCCCAGGTGTAAAACAGCGGTGGCGGCCGCCGGCGGGGCGAGGGGGGAGAGCACCACTTCCTCCTTCGGTCCCACGCCGGCCGCGGCCATGGCCAGGTGGAGCGCGCCCATGCCGCTCGACACGGCCACGGCGTGGCGGCGCCCGGTGTAGGCGGCCAGTTTTTCTTCCAGGCCGGCCAGGAAGGGCTGGACGTCGAGACCTCCCGCGAGCGCGGACTGCACGGCGGCCTCGTCCTCCCGGTCGAGCCAGGGCCGGGCGAAGGGCAGTGACACGGCGCGGACCGGCTTGCCCCCGGCGACGGCCGGGGCCTCGTCTTGCGGCATAAAGGCAACCCCCGTCAGAGTTTGACCAGTTCGTAATCCCGGCTCCCCAGGCCCAGGGACTGGGCGTGGGCCAACTGGCGGTTCCAGTCGACGTTCGGATACAGGGCCTTGAACTTGTCCGTATCCGGTCCCAGGCCGGCCAGGCGTCCCCCCGGCAGGGCGGCTTCGCGGTTGACCAGGTCCACCGAGGCCTGATCCAGGGCCACCGGATCCAGGGAAGCCAGAATGCCTATATCGCGTACCAGGGGGGCGTCGCTCCAGTGGTAACAGTCGCACTCGGGGGAGATGTTGGTGAGGAAGGAAATAAAGGCGGCCTTGCCGGTCTTGTTGGCCAGGACTCCCAGGGCGTACTCGGCGATCTTCTCCTGGAGCACGTCCGGCGTGGTCCTCCAGTTGACGGCGATGGCCTGCTCGGGACAGGTGGCCGTGCATTCGCCGCAACCGATGCACTTTTCCGGGTCGATCCGGTTCTTCTTGTCGCTCACCCGGGCCGCCCCGGTGGGGCACCAGCGGTTGCACCGTCCGCAGCCGGTGCATTTTTCCTCGTCCACCTTGGGCAGGACGTCGGAATGCATCATCTGCTTGCCGCCGCGCGAGCCGCCGCCCATGCCCAGGTTCTTCAGCACCCCGCCGAACCCGGTCATCTCGTGGCCTTTGAAGTGGGTCACCGCGATCAGCGCGTCGGCGTGCACCAGGGCGCTGCCGATCTTGGCCTCCTGGAAGTGTTTTCCCGGGATGGGCACGCTGACGAAGTCATGGCCGGTCAAGCCGTCGGCGATGATTACCGGGGCGCCGGCCACGGCAAAGTCGAAGCCGTTTAAGACCGCCGAGCGCAAGTGATCCACGGCGTTGGACCGGCCGCCCACGTAGAGCGTGTTGGCGTCGGTCAGGAAGGGCTTGGCGCCGAGTTGCGCCAGCCGGTCCACCAGCCGGCGCACGTACTGGGGACGCACGTAGGCGGTGTTGCCCGGTTCGCCCAGGTGCAGCTTGACGGCCACGAGATCGCCCTTTTTGATCAACCGGTCCATGCCGCAGGCCTCGCACAAACGGTCGACCTTGCGCAGGAGGCTCTCCTGCCCCGCCTTCAGGTCGGCAAAATAGACCTTGGCCATAAAAAAACTCCCCCTAAGAAATAGTCTCCGCGTCCGTCTCCATGATTACCCCGGCCAGTTCCTGTCCCAGCACCCAGAGCGAGGCGGTGGAAAGGCTGGCCGGGGCCACGGTGTCGAAGAGGACGTTGGCGGAAGCGGGAAACTCCTCGTCCCTCTCCCGGAAAACGACCGCCAACGGCAGCCGCGGCAGGGCCTCGACGGCAAACGAACAATCGCGAAAGGCCAGCGGCTGCCCGCCCAAAAGGCGCGCCGCCAGGGCCAGGGCCTCCATCCGGCCGGCGAAATGGCGGGCCAGGGGTTTTTCCACGATTTCCACAAACGGGACGTGGTGCAAAACGCCCTCGGGCAGCTCGATGAAGGCCAGCCAGCGTCCCCGGGGGGGTAGTCCGCTCGCCGACACCAGGTACTGCAGGATCAGCGTGGCCACGTTGTAGCCGGCCGGGCGGCCGCGCTCGTCCACCACCTGCGCGGACGAATCCACCCGGTAGCGCCGGCCCAGGCACCTGATTTCCAGTTCCCCCGCCCGGTGGTCCCACCGGGCGCCGGCGGGCGGGGCCATGACCCGGGGATCGCCGTTTCGGAAAGCGGTCCGGGCCGCGCTCAGGGCGTCCGGTCCCTTTATTCCGTCCACAGGCAACTCCTCCTAACGCAGGACATAGCGCAGCAGGATTACGGCCAGGACCAGAAAAAGGAACGCATACAGGGCCAGGCCCACGCCGCCGAAGGAAGTCATGGCCCGCAGCACCACGCCCCGTTCTTCGGCCTGCCGCCGCATCTCCCGGTACATGGAAAGGCGTCCCGGCGGCGCCATCGCCAGCACGTCGGCCAGGTCCGGCTCGCCCCGCTTGTCCAACATGCTGGCCACCGTAAAATCCCGCCAGGCTTGTTTTTCCTCTTCGGACAGGGAAGCGTACCGCTTGTGGAGGAAGTCGCGGAATTCGCCCTCGCGGGGCCTGAGCCGGGCAAAATAAAGGCGGCGTCCCCGGCGGTCCAGGTCGCGCAACGGGGAGGCCAGAATCTCCTCCTCCCGCTGGTCCAGGGAAAAGGCTCCGGCCAACAGGCTGACGATCTCCCGCGACAAAATACCATTCCTTCCGGTGCAGGCTCGAAGCCGTCACTTGAAAGATCCCGGGACAAGTCCCCGGCTTCAGCCGGGGGTAGCCGGGTATTCTTCCCGTTCCCGCGCCCCCTTCAAACGGGGGTCGAGAATCATCCCCTATATTCTTCGCCTGCCGGGGAAAGAATTCCTTGTCGGTACGGGCGGTTTTCCTTCCCGGTCAACACATGGGGGCGCCGCCGGTGAGCAGGGAACAGGCGAGGACGAAGAAGGCGGCCTCGGCGCAGTGCCAGGCGCCCGCGGAGGCGTCGACGTAGGCTTGTTGGACGAAGAGAAGTTTTTCCCGTGCGCGCTCTTCGTCACCCTGGCGGGCCGCCCAGTAGGCCAGGATCACCCAGGGAAAGTCGGGGGGCCGGATGCGGGACCAATCGGGCTGGTACCGGTTGAAAGTCCGGTAAAGGTGGGCGGCCCGGGCGCCGGCAGGCTCGATCAGTCCGTAAAGGGAAGGAAACAACTGGCAGGTGGCGTCGGGATAATAGCGCTGCCAGTTGACTTTTGGTCTGCGCAAGCCGGCGCGGTAAGGGTGGTAGGCCGTGCGGCGCGGGTCCCAAAGCACCCTTTCGATGCCCTCGCGAAGTGCCGCGGCGCGCTGGGCGAAATATGAGGCGCGATCGTCGCCCAGTTCCGCCAGCAGTCCGGCGAAGTCGGCCAGTCCGCGCCAGGCTTCGCAGTTGTCCATCAGGTACTTGACGCGGTAGGTGGGCAGGGCGAAGGTCAGGCCGTCGGTATCCATGAGCCGGGTGATGACCCGGCCCACCTTTTTCAAGGCCGGGAGGTTCTGCCTGGTCCAGTTTCCGTCGTCCAGACGGTGGTAGCGGGCGGCCAGGAGGAGGAAGGTTCCGGCGTAGGCGTCCGCCGAGTCGGGACCGCTCGTTTTCCCGGCGGTGTAGTCGTAGTCCCGGATGATACCGTCGCTTTCCAGGTGGCGTACGTACCAGTCCAGGTAACGCCGTACCAGGGGCCGGGAGGGGGGGTCCGTCAAAAGGGCCAGGGCGGCGAAATTGGCGAAGTAGGGGTTGACCGCGCCCTGGTCCGGGTACCGGCCTATGGCGCCGTCGCCGTCGGAGCCGGGCCGGTCCATCTGGCAGGCCCGCAGCCAGGCGGTCTGGGCCGCCTGTAGGGCGGCCAGGTCGGGCACTGGGTCCGGCGACATGGTTATCCCTCCGCTGGTTTTGCACCATCCTATGGCCATGATGCCCCGTTTGGTACCGGCAGGAAAGGGGCCGGGTTTGGCGAATATCCCGGCAGGGCCAATGAATGAATCGTCTGGCGTTTCCAATCATCATGCTTCGGATGGGGGATGAGTCGTCTGACCAGACCGACTTGGCACAGTACCTTCATGGAGGTGGCCCGCGTGGTGGCCAAGCGCTCCACCTGCCTGCGCCGCCAGGTGGGCGCGGTGCTGGTGCGGGACAACCACATCCTGGCCACCGGATACAACGGGGCGCCGGCGGGCCTCGAACACTGCCTCGATACCGGCTGCCTGAGGGAACAGATGGGCATCCCTTCCGGCGAGCGTCACGAATTGTGCCGGGCCATCCACGCCGAACAGAACGTCATCATCCAGGCGGCCCTGCACGGGGTGACCACGGCCGGTTCCACCGTCTACGTGACCTGCCAGCCGTGTTTCATATGCGCCAAGATGCTGATCAACGCCGGGATCGTGCGGGTGGTCTGCGAGGGGCCCTACCCGGATCCCATGGCCGCGGCAATATTGAAAGAGGCGGGGGTTGCTGTTGAGAATCATTCTGCTGGGTAAGGCCGGGGCGGGGAAGGACACCGTGGCCGCGCACCTGGTTTCCGCGCACGGTTTCCGTCGCTACGCTTTTGCCGACAAGATGCGGGAGATCGGGCGGGAACTTTTCCCCGGGCATTTCAAGGACGGCGCCAAGCCGCGGCGTTTGTTGCAGGACCTGGGCCTGGCCATGCGGGGGCTGGATCCGGACTGTTGGACCGATTACGTTCTGCGGCGCATAGCCGCCGAAAAGCCGCCGCACGCGGTCATCACCGATTGCCGCTACCTGAGGGAAATAACCCTGGCCCGATGGGCCGGCTTCCTGCCGGTGCGGGTGGAGTGCCCCGCGGAAATACGGCTGGCCCGGCTGGCCGCCCGCGACGGGACCTCCTTTCAGGCCGCCGACCTCCGCCATGTCTCCGAGGAGGAAACCGACACGGCTCCGGTGGCCGGAACCCTGGTCAACGCCGGAACCCCCGGCGAACTGGCCGGGGCTGTCGACCGGTTGCTGCGCGAATTGTACCCGGGCGGGTGAGGGGGAGAGTATTTTCCGGGGGTGGTTTGTGAATGAATGCAAAAAAAAGGCTTTGGCCGCGGTGAGACGTCATGCTGCGGCCTAAAGTAAAAGAAAGTGCCGCTGGCCGAAGCGTTTGAGTCCAGCCTGCGGGAGGGCAAGGATCTCATAGCCTGAGGATGTTCACTGGATGAATATGAATCTCCTTTGTTTCAGGAGGATTTCTTTTATTGCCATATCAATCACGAGGGGGTGCTCATCCGTTAAAGAAGGAACTGGCCCGCCTAAAGATCAAGAAGGCCTGGGAGACCTGGGAAGAAGCGGAGTGGGCCTTTCCAGGAAATAAACCGGCTCTGGGAACGGCCAAAGCGGTAGGCCGGGAGAAGGGAAAGAATCAGGGATCCAATCGGCACCCGTCCTTGGGGACGGGTGCCGCCGTTTCCAAGAGGGCCGGTGTTTTCCCCTGTCCGGCGGTTGGGAACGAACGGCACGGCCGCGGTGCCGGGACCATAAGATATTCCATCCCGCGGATTCAAAACCGAAAGAGGCGGTAAGCATGAATAACCCGATCACCGTCCGGGTCAAATTGCCGGAAGTGTGCCTGCCGGACACGGCGTTTGCGCCGGTCCCGCCGGCGGCGACGTGTGCGCCGCCGGCCGGGTCCGTGGCCACCTGCAACGTGAGCGGCGTGACCTGCGCCGAGTTCTCCCGAACCAACAGCGCCACGGTTCCCGGCCTGCAGGACGTCCGTTTCCTGGTCACCTTCACGCTGAATGTTACCATCCTGGGACCGGGCGGCGTTCCCGTTTGCCAAACCAGCCAGACCTCGCAGTTCTTCCAGACCGTTACCCTGGCCGCCCCTCCCGGCACGGTGACCTTTTGCCAGGCCGCCTTCAACTGCGGTCCCTGCCTGGTTGTGGACGACGAGACCTGCTGTCCCCTGGAAGCGTGCCTGGCCGTCTGGACCGCACCCGGTTGCGATCCCTGAAGGCGTCCTGCCGGAAAAGCCCAGCCACACCCGCCCTTCCCCCCTCATATTATGGAGGTACGAGGTCGAAACGGACGGGGTGACTCATGGGAAGCGGCATCAGCCTCTGTATGATCGTACGCGACGAGGCGGAGAACCTGGGACGCTGTTTGAGGAGCGTCAGGGGACACGTGGCGGAAATGGTGGTGGTGGACACCGGCTCGCGCGACGCCACCTGCGCGGTGGCGGAAAGCTTCGGCGCGCGCGTGGTGCGGTTTCCCTGGGCGGACGACTTTTCGCGGGCCCGGAACCGGTCCCTGGAGGAGGCCGGGGGGGAATGGATCCTCGTCCTGGACGCCGACGAGGAATTGCGCGAGGCGCGGCTGCTGCCGAACCTGACGGCCAGGGAAGACGTGGAGGGCTGGACCTTTACCATCGTTAGCCCCCTGGGGACGGACGGCGAAATGGGCGCCAGCCGGCACGCCGCGTTGCGTTTGTTCCGCAACCGCGCGGCATACCGTTTCGAGGGCCCGGTACACGAGCAGATCCAGCCCGGCATCCTGCGAAGCCGTCCGGACGCCGTCATCCGTCACGCCCAGGTGGAGATCCGGCACTACGGCTACCTGGCTCCCGGGCGACCGGCGAAGACGGCGCGCAACATCGCCCTGCTGCAGAAAGCTCTGGCGGCCGATCCCTTCGATCCCTTCACGAACTACAACCTGGGGGTCAGCTACCTGGCGGCGGGTCAACCGGAGGCGGCCCGTCCCCGGTTCGAGGTGGCGCGCCTTGCCGCCGACAGCGGTTCCGGTTTCGCCCCGGCCCTCTACCGCAACTACGCCGTTTGTCTCGACGAACTGGCGGAATATAGGGAGTGCCTGCAGGTGCTGGACGAGGGCCTCGGTCACTTCCCCGCCTACCCCGACCTGCACTTTTTAAAAGGCCAACTCTTTCTCCAACTGGGGCTCCTCACCCAGGCCCGGGCCTGTTTCCTCACCTGCAGCAGCTTCCGCTACCTTTCCCCCGACTATACCACCATGGAGGGAGTCACCAGTTTCCTGGCCCAGGAGAACCTGGCCACGATCGCCCTGCGGGAAGGTGATCCGGACCTGGCCGCCGGGTACCTGGCCGACGTCTACCGGGTGCGGCGGTCCTACGCGGTTTTACGCCGCCTGGCGCTCGTCTTGCGGCAAAAGGAACCCGCCGGCCTGGCCCGGGCCCTGGCCGGGTACGTTGACGCCGGCCCGGCGGAAGTGGCCGGGGTGTTGTTCGACCTCGGCGAGTATGAAGCGTGCCTGGCCTACCTGGAAAACCGTTCCGGGGACCCGCGGCTGGCCTTGGTCCGGGCCGGGTGCCTGAGCCGGACGGGACAGCCCGGTCCGGCCCTGGCCCTTCTGGAGGCCATCGCCGCCGGCGACGCGGACCCCCAACGGCTGGCGCGGGAAAAATGGCTGGCACTGTGGCTGGAGGGACAGGGCGCGCCTCCTCCGGGACCGGGGGAGGAAGCGCTCGTTCGTCAGGCGGCCTATGGGGCGTGGAGGCGGGGCGACGTCGCCCGGGCCCTCTCCCTGGCCGGGACGGTGGGCCCGTCCCGTCAGGTCCTGGCCGAAGAGGCGCTGGCTAGAGGACGTCCGGTCCTGGCCGAAACCGTTCTGGCCGGCGAGACGGGGAGGGAGGCCGCTGCTCTCAAGGGTCGCGTCGCCAGCGAACTGGGACGGCACCGGGAGGCTTTCGCCTACTTTCTCCAGGCGGCCCGGGCCGGATCGAAGACCTGTTACCGGCGGGCCCTGGTGGCGGCGATCCAGCACTGCCGTTACCTGGTGCAGGAACTTTTAAGCGTGGAAGGGCCCAACGGCGCGTTGCAGATGGAACTTTTCCGGCTGGCTTCCCGGCTCGGGAAGCTGGTTCGGTCCGGGGGGGAAAGCGAGGGTGCCGGGTGCTAGACTGAGTGTCTGCCTGATAGCCAGGAACGAGGCGGTGAACATAGAGCGTTGTCTGGCCTCTGTCCGGGAATGCGCGGACGAAATCGTGGTGGTCGATACGGGTTCCACCGACGCCACGCCGGAAATAGCGGAAGCGATGGGGGCGAGGGTGATCCGCAAGCCCTGGACGGGCGATTTTTCCGCGGCGCGCAACTGTTCCCTGGAGGCGGCCGGCGGCGACTGGATCCTCTTTCTGGACTGCGACGAAGAACTTTCCCCGGGCAGCCGGGAGGAACTGCAAAGGGTTCTGGAGGACGACAAGCACGAGGGCTTTTTCGTAATTGTCGACAACATAACGGAAAAGGGCCACGAACTGAGCGTTCCCAGCGTGAGGCTGTTCCGCAACCGGCCCTGTTTCCGGTTCCAGGGCAAGATCCACGAGCAAATCGTGACCTCGATCCTGACCCATTATGACCGGAACAGCCTGGCGCAAAGCAACATCACCATCGTCCACCACGGCTACCATCCCCATACCACCAACATCCGGGCCAAGGCCAACCGCAACCTGGCCATATTGCTGACCTACCGGGAAGAGGAGAAAGACGGCTTTTACTATTACAACCTGGGCACGGAATACTGGCGCATGGGACAGAGGGAAAAGGCGCTGGAGAACTACACCCGGGGCCTGACCCTGGTCGACCTCCGTAATCCCGGCCAGAACTTCGGTCCCATCCTGGTGCGCCGGACCATCACCATCCTCATGGAGTTGGGCCGTTACCGCGCGGCCATCGAGGCGGCCAGGCACTACCAGGCCCTTTTGCCCGACTACAACGACCTGGTGTTCCTGGAGGGGGCCTGCCACCTCGCCTGCGGCCGGTATTCCCAAGCCGCATCCATCTTTCGGCGTTACCTCAAAATGCCGCCGCTGGATCGCAAATACCCCAGGGAACAGGGCTTCCACGGCTTTTCCGGCGAAACCATGCTGACCTGGGCCCGGGACCAGGCCCGCCGGGGGGAGGTGCCCAACCTTACCGTCTGTATCGCGGGCGGCGCCCCCAAAACCATCCTGGCCCGGTGCATCCGCAGCGTGCAGGAGATAGCCCGGGAACTGCTCTACCTGGACGTCGGGTCTCCCGAAGGGGCCGGGGAGCTCGCGTACCAGATGGGGGCCGCGGTGCTGCCCCTGGCGGCGGGCCAAAGCTGGCCGGCCGCGCGGGAGACGGTGGTCGGGAAAGCCCGGGGCAAGTGGATCCTGTGGCTGTGGGCCGACGAGGTGCTGGCCCCAGGGGGGCGGGAGGAGATCGCCCGGGCCGTCAACAGGGCCATTAACGGTATCCAGCTTCAAGTCCGCACCTTTCTCGGCCCCGAGACCACCGCCTGTCATCTGCACGGGGAGAGGCGCCTCTTCCGGCGGCATGCCCCGGCGGCCGGCGCGTGCGAAAGTGCGGCGGCCACGGTGGACGCCCTGCGTTACACTTATCCGGCCCCGAACGCGCCTCCGCTTCCGGCCGACCCCTACGAACAGGGCCGGGAGTTCTTTTACCGGCGGGACTTCGACCGGGCCGTCGAAAGCCTGGCGACGGTGGCGGCCGGCGACCGCCCGGCGTCCTGGTACTTCTTTTACGGGTCGTCCCTCCTGGAAAGCGGCCGGGCGGCTGCGGCCCTCGCCGTCCTGGACGAGGGGGTGGAGCAGTACCCGGACTACACCGACCTGCGGTACCTGCGGGGCACGGCCCGCCTCCGGCTGGGCCGGGAGGCGTCCGCGGCGGCGGACCTGGCCGCCTGTCTGGAACGGGGCGACGCGTCCTGGACGAAATACACGGTCCATCCCGGGACGGGGACGCACCGCTGTCTGTGCTCCCTCGGTGCCATGGCCGCCGGGCGGGGCGATGCGGGCGAAGCCCTGGAACTCTACCGGCGGGCGGCGCGGGAACCCGGCGGCTTCGAGCCGGCGCTGGCGGGCATGGCCGCGCTGGTCGAGCATTGGCCCCAGGCGCCCGCGACCTTCCTGGAAAGCCACGGCCTCCTCAACTCGGTGAGCCTGGGTATCCTGGCGGGGGCCATGGCCGATGCGGGGCGGTACGAGGAAGGGATGGAATGCCTGTCCCAAGCTGCAAAACGCCTGGCGCGGGAACCCGCGCCCCGCAACCTGGCGGCCTGGCGGCGCGCCATGGACCATTTGTTGGACGGCTTGGCGCGGGAGGCCGGCCCTGCCCAATAAACAAAAATCAAAAACAAAAAGGGAGGGATGAGCTTTATCCCTCCCGCCGGTTTTTCTCCCCCTCCTAGACACAGGTGGTGTCTTCCACGCAGATTATCGTCGGCGCGCACAGGTCGCTGACGGTGAAAGACAGGGTGACGTTGCCGGACACCGAGGTCGGCGTGGTGGTTATGCTGCCGGCATCGCAACTGGCCGCGAAGGTCACGGTGGGCGGTAAGGGACCGCCGCAACAGGCGGTGAGGCCCGGAGGCAGGTTCAGGGAACCGCTTTGGCCGTGGATCAGGCAGAAATCGAGAAAAGTGGCCCCCGCGTTGAGGAACTGATACTCCAACTGTGCGTCGAAGGAGAAGGATAGCGTGGGGGGCATCGAACCCAGATTCACGTTGACGTTGTAAAGGGCCACGTTGCAGGCGCTGCCCGGTCCCACGGGGGTGAAGGCCGGGGAACCGCAGGTGACCGTCTCCGTCAAACTGGTGACGAGCGAGGTTATTTCGTTGGCGCAGAGCTTCCTGACCGTCATGTCATGTCATACCTCCTTTCCATGGTATTAACATATGGGAAAGCCGGCGGAATGTTACTGGGAGGCGGGGATATCCGCGCCACCGGGCCGGACTTGTCCAGGATAACCCATCGGTACTGTATCCTCCAAAAAAGGAAATATAGGTACGGTAGACGCCGGTCTTTGCTTGTGACGAAAGTTTGTCTGGAAATACGCTGGTTGCCTGAACTGCCATTATTCGTTTATCATAGGGGACGTAATGCAAAAAAGGAGGTAGTTCATGACTAAGCGAGCAAAGTTATGGAAAGCGACAATGGTTCTCTTGACGGCGTTGGCCTTCTCCCTGGCCGCCTCCGCTCCGTCCCACGCCGATTCCCTTTCACGGGTGGCCCAATGGTATGCCACGGTCTACGGTACGACCGGACCGGCGGCCATCATCGGCGCCACATCGGCCGCCGCCGACCAGGCGACCGCGGCCGCGACGCCGGCCGGTACCCAGGGTGGTTCCTCCATCATGTCCGGCTACAACGCGGGCTACAGTCTCAACGGCGACGAGCGGCAACTGCTCGCCCTGGTCAACGGGCAGCGGACGGCCAACAACCTGGGTGTCTACAGCGTCAACCCGGAGCTATCCTACCTGGCCCGTCTGCGGGCCCAGGACATGGCCGACAACCATAACCTGACCCATTACTCGCCGACCTACGGCACGCCGCCCCAAATGGAGGAAGCCGCGGGCATATACGGGAACCCGATGGGCGCGGAGAATATCTGCGAGGGGCCCAGCGTCACCGCGGACAACACGGCCCTTTTCAACAGCCCCGACCACCGGGCCAACCTGCTCGATCCCCGGGAAACGCAGATCGGCCTGGGTGTGGTGCGCGGCTCGGACGGCATCGTATGGGTGAGCGAACTGTTCCTGGGCAACTGACAGGCCGGGGTAACCATACATGGACGGCGGGCGGTCAAAGACGGCCCGCCGTTTTCGGCCTCCCGCCCGCGCCCGCCCGGGATTCGTCCAAATTCCACCATCTGGGCTGAATTATGCATAAAAAGAAATATAGTTCCGGATACGTCGGCTGGTTGTCCTGGAGAAAAGCTGGTTCGGGAATACGCCGGTTGCCTGAATTACCATTCCCGTTTTATCATGGATCTACTTCGACAAAGGAGGTAGTTCATGGTTAAGCGAGCGAGGTATTGGAAAGCAGTAGTGGTTCTCCTGACAGTGTCTGTGTTGATCCTTGCCGCGTCCTCTCCGTCCCAGGCGGATTCCCTTTCCCAGTTGGCCCAATGGTACGCCGCCCAGTACGGTACGAACGGTCCGGTGATCATAACGGGCGGCACACCGGTTACGACCGTGCCCACGCCGGCTCCTTCCGGCAAGAACACCGGTACGACGACCGGTTCCAGCCCCGGTACCACCACCGGCGGTCAGACCACCACCGCGACCAATCCGGCGCCCGTGACCCTCAACAGCAATCAGTCGAACCTGCTCCAGTATTACCTGACCAACTACGCCGGAGGGGCACCCGGTACCATCATCTTTTCTCCGCCAACCACTTCGGCAACGACCACGGGAACAACCGGTACCACGGGAACCACAACGGCCACGGGCAACACGGGAAGCACGAGCACCCCGCTACCGAGCGGTTCCAACATCTGGTCCGGTTACAGCGCCTCCTACAGCCTCAACGCCGACGAACAGCAACTGCTCGGCCTGGTCAACCAGCAGCGGGTGGCCAACAACCTGCCCGCCTTCAAGTTGAACCTGAAGCTGTCCTACCTGGCCCGTTTGCGGGCGCAGGAAATGGCCGGCACCCAGACGCTGACCCATTATCTGCCCGTTTACGGCACCCCGCCCCAGATGGAAGAAACCGCCGGTATCTACGCCAATCCGTTCGGCGCGGAGAACATCTGCGAGGGACCCAGCGTGGCCGTGGACAACAATGCCCTGTTCAACAGCGCGCCCCACCGGGCCAACCTGCTCGATCCCCAGGAAACCCAGATCGGCCTGGGCGTGGTCCGCAGTTCCAACGGTATCGTGTGGGTGAGCGAGTTGTTCCTCGGCAACTGACCGGTAATCGGTATTCAAGATGCCAGGAGGCGGGCTGGTGGACCAGCCCGCCTCCACTGCATGGGGCATGCCCTAACGAAGCGGTTTGTATTTCAGTAAGGCCGGCGGCAACCTGCCGGGCGGGAGCGGCTTCATTCACCGCAGCGGGGAACCGGGCGCGCAGGCCGGGTCCGCTTCTCCGGCGGACGGGGCGGCGTCCGTGCCCTGGGGAATTACCGCGCCCAGCCGGGGCCGGGTGAAGGGTTTCGTGTCTTGCGGCAGCACGCCGGGGGCGATCGGGCGGACAAAGGGGGCCATGCTGACCGGGTAGGGCGATGCCGGATAACGGAAACCGGGCGGCGGCGGGGGCGGTAGAACCGGCGGCCGCCGCCCGAAAGAGGCAGGTGATACACCCGCCGGGCGCTGGGACATGAGCGGCTTGGCCAGGGTCTGGCCTTTGGGGGCCTTCTGGGGCACGGCGGCTGTTGCCGGGGGCGGGGCGGCGGCCGCCGACGAATCGTCACCGATGGAAAAGATCATTCCGGCCGCGGCCGTCAGGCGGGCCGCGGGTACAACCTCCTTCAGCCGCCGCCAGAAGTCCTGCACCGCTTCCATGCCGCCGCTGCCGGCGGCAGACCCGCTGGAAAGACTGGTACCCTCGCCGCTGAAGTGGCGGGCCAGGCCCCGCTTGAGGCCCGCGGCCCAAGGTAACAACGTCTGGGGGGCGGCCGGCGGGCATTCGATTACCACCGCGGGCAGGCTGGACGGGCACGTCTGGCGGGGCCCTTCCATGAAAAGGACGTCGGTACCGGGCGTCAGGCGCGAGGCCGAAGACAATTCCTCGTGAAGCAGGGAGGCCAGGCGGGCGCTGCCGTAATACTTCCCGGGAACGATGGTCAGGGGCGAGTTTTCCGCGCCTTCCGCCAGCCACAGCAGGAGATGGCCGCCCAGGGGAAGAGGTGTGTTCGGGCCGGCGAAACGTACCAGGTTGACCCTTGCGGAGGTGTCGACCAGGAGTTCTCCCAGAGCCTCGCCCAGGGCCATCCCGCCGCGGCCCTCTTCCACGATCAGGGCCACCTGCCGCCCGGCAAAAGGCGAATTGACCACGAGGACGCCGTCACGGGAGGACCGGTGGCAGGCGTGACCCAGTTCCCGGGCCACCCGGGCCGCCTCGTCGCTTCGTTCGACCGGGAGGTGGCACAAGGGATCCGATTCCCATACCACCAGGATTTCAGTCACAACTATCACCTGCTGCGTTAAAGGTGCTATATTCTACGCTATGAAGAGACCCGTTGTGCCGGTATGACGCTCCGGTCCGAAGCAATCCAAGTTTCCCCTTCTGTAATAATTTTCCTACATCAGTATATTTTGTTATGCAACCCACTCAATCCCTCGAACGTCCACTGATGAGGAAGTTATTTCCAGATAGGCAAGGCAATGTTCTTTTTCACGGGCGGCCCCATTTAAAAAAAATCGGCTGCCGGTTTCACCAAGATAAGGGAATGTACATAGGATATTCTAGCCCAGGGGAAGGAAAGATCCCTCGACCCGGCAAGGTCGGATCGATAACAAGAGGAGGTAAAGTGAAACATGCATGACTCGATATGCATTGAAGTGCCGCAGGTTTTAGACTTTTGCTTCCAGACGGAAACGCAGGACGTCTGTCTGCCTATCTCGGTGTTCACACCGGTTGTGCCGGGCGGGGTCTGCACCTGTGTCAACAGCACCGCCAGTTGCACCCTGACCAGCGTGACCTGCACCGAGGTATCCCGGACGCCCAGTGTCTCTGCGGCTTCCGGTTTCTTCGATGTCACGTTCCTGGTTTCGTACTCGCTGACCATCAATATCGTAAACATTACGACCGGCACCATTACCTGCACCTCCACCAACACCGCCAGCTTCTTCAAGACGGTGACCCTGTGCGCTCCCGACGGCGCGTCCACGGTTTGCGACGTCACCTTCGGCTGCGGTCCCTGCATCTGCATCGACGACGTGGTATGCTGCTCCTTCAACCTGTGCCTGGTCATCAAGTCGGTCTTCCCCGTGGTGCTGTCCGTGGTGGGCACCGTGCTCACCCCGACCCTGTGTGTCACGCCGAGCCCCTTCCCGCCGGTTTGCCCGCCCACGGTGCCGACCCTGTGCAGCAATTGCCCGCCGGTGTAAGGGCGCCGGCGGCCCAGACGGCAGGCTGCCCGAAAAGGGCAGCCTGTCCACCTTTTCGGACCAACGGAGGTTGTGGGGACGAAAATGCTTACCAAGATAGGGATCAACGTCGAGACGGCTCTGGACGGACCGGCCGGCGAGAGGCTCCGGCGCCTGCTTCTGGCCCTGCCGGGCGTGAAACAGGTAATCATACACTATCCGCACCGGGTGGAAGTGCAATACGACGGGGCCCTGACCAGGGCCTCCGGCCTCATGGCGGTCATCAGGGGGCAGGGACTGCGGACGACTTTGAAATGATGCCGCGGTTGACCGGGGACGGTCGCCCCCGCTCGACGGTAAAGGCACCCCTCGGAAGGACCGGCCCGGCGCCGGTCCTTCTTTTCTTTTTCTTTAGTTATTCGGGAAAAACTTCCTCGGTTGGCACCAATAAAAGGAAATCAACATAAATTATTCTAGCCAGGGGCCCGGGGCCTGAAGGTAACCCCTCCCCGGCGACATCGCTTACGAGACGAGGAGGTTAATCCTGATCATGCCTGACCAGATCTGCATCGAAGTACCGCAGGTACTGGACTTCTGTTTCCAGGCGGAGACCTCGGACGTGTGTCTCCCCCTCTCGGTATTCGTGCCCGTGGCACCGGCGACGGTGTGTACCTGCACCGGCAGCACCGCCAGTTGCAGCCTGACCAGCGCGTCCTGCAGCGAGGTGTCGCGCACCCCGGCCGCGACGAGCGGGTTCTTCAATGTCACCTTCCTGGTGACGTTCACGCTCGCCGTCAACATCATCAACGCGGCCGGCGTCGTTACCTGCACCGCCACCACGACGTCCAGCTTCTTCAAGACGGTCGTTCTCTGCGCACCCGACGGTGCCACCACCGTGTGTGACGTTACCACCAGTTGTGGTCCCTGCATCTGCATCGACGACGTGGTCTGCTGCACGTTCAGCCTGTGTCTGGTCTTCAAGTCGGTATTCCCCGTGGTCCTGTCGGTGGCCGGCACCGTGCTCACGCCGGGCGTGTGCGTGACGCCGGGTCCCTTCCCGCCGGTGTGCCCGCCCGCGGCGCCCACGGTATGCGTCAACTGCCCGCCGCCGGTATAGGCGGGTGGGGTGATACCAGGTTACTCGTACGGAGGTAACAGGGATAACGATGATCAGCAAGATAGCCGTCAATACCAAGGGGGCCCTGCACGGCAGGGCCGGGGAAACCCTCCGGCGGTCGCTTCTGGCCGTGCCGGGCGTCAGGCAGGTAACCGTAAGCCATCCCGGCCGGGTGGAAGTACACTACGACGGGGCCGCGACCGGAGCCGGTGCCCTGATGAGCGTCATCAGGGCGCACGGCACGTGCGCCGGCTGCCGCTGATACGACAACGGCGTCCACGGGAAGCCCGGGGACCGGCTCTCATGGCCGGTCCCCGTCCGTGGCCCGGAACGCCGCGGGAACCCGCCGGGCGGTTTCGGCAGGATCATGTCAATATCGTCAGGGTATTCCTGGTCAAGAAATTTGTGCATTTTCCTGCCGGGGGGGCAAGCCCACGGGTTTTCCGCCCTACATATTATAACCCAGGCCCCCGGAGTGCGCGGCTTGCGCGGGGGCGTCCCACAATCAGTCCCGTACGGAGGGGGGTTCGTTGAATGGTTAGCAAGATAGGGGTCAACGTGCGTCCGGCCCTGGACCGGACGAGCGGGGTAATGCTCCAGCAGTCGCTTCTGGCCCTGCCGGGCGTCAAGCAGGTAACCGTCACCTATCCCGACCGGGTGGAGGTACATTACGACGATGCCCGGATGCGGGCCAGCCATGTGCTTACGGTCTTGAGGGCCCGCGGCTTGTCGGCCACCCTGTAGAGGACACGTGAATGACAGCATGCAGGGAAGGGAGTGGGAATGGTGCCCACCATGGTGACCTTTAGAACGGGTACGGTGATCAACGAGGCCGAAGGGGCGAAGATCAAGGCGCGTCTGGCCAAGGTCGGCGGCGTCAGCCGGGTCGACGTGCTCCATCCGGACCGCGTGCTGGTGACCTACGATAGCCCGCGGGTGCGCCTGTCGACGCTGAAGGCGGTCCTCGGCGGCCGGGAAGCCAAAACTTTCAGCGTGAACCGCAAATGAGGGGGACGTAAGTAGGGGGCCGTCGGCTCACCGGGGAAGGGACCGGTCTTGGGAAGCACCGGTCCCTTCCTTGTGCTCTTTTTCGCAAGTCCGTATTCACCTGTGGGCACTCCTGTGATATAATGTCCCCACGGGAGAAAAAACCATGCGTGGGAGGGGTGTTTCTTTGAATTTATTGATCATGGGGCCACCGGGGGCCGGGAAGGGAACACAGGCGGAGGTGCTGGTAAGGGAACTGGCCATCCCCCACATCGCCACCGGCGACATGTTCCGGGCCGCCATCGGCGAAGGGACGGAAATGGGCAAAAAGGCCAAAGCCTACATGGACAAGGGCGAACTGGTGCCGGACGAAGTGGTGGTAGGCATGGTCAAGGAACGCCTGGCTAAACCGGACACCGCTTCCGGCTTCCTGCTCGACGGATTTCCGCGCAACCTGCCCCAGGCCGGGGCGCTGGACGAAACCCTGGCCGCCCTGGGTATCCGGTTGGACGCCGTCATCAACATACTGGTGCCGCGGGAGCGTCTCATGGCGCGTCTGACCGGCCGGCGGGTTTGCAAGAACTGTGGAGCCAGTTACCACGTCATGTTCAACCCCCCCAGGACCCCGGGCGTATGCAACACCTGCGGCGGGGAACTCTATCAGCGTAGCGACGACAACGAAGTCTCGGTAGGCAATCGCCTGGATGTCTATGAAGCCCAGACGAGGCCCCTCATGGAGTACTACCAGGCCAAAGGCATTCTCAAAGATATCGACGGGGACCAGGCCATCGATCAGGTCCTGCGGGACATTCTGGCCGCCCTGGGCCGCTAGGGGAGAGTGGGACAAGTTTTCCCGGGCGGAGGAGGGGAGCGTTCCTGGCCTGTTACGAGGCTTTGGCCCTTTTTTACGACCGCCTGGTGGACGGGGTGGATTTTGCCGGCTGGGCCGATTACGTAGAGCAGATTCTGGCCCATTTTCATCATGGGGCGGCATCCGTGGTGGACCTGGCCTGCGGAACGGGCAACACCGCGTTGCCGCTGGCCGCGCGCGGCTACCGGGTAACGGGTGTGGACATCAGTGCGGCCATGCTGGCCGTGGCCGGGGAAAAGGCGCGCCGCCTCGGGCTCTCCATAGAGCTGGTGCGGGCGGACATGCGTCTTTTCTCCGTGCCCGCCCCTGTCGACCTGGTGACGTGCTTTCACGACGGCCTCAATTACCTTCCCGGCACCGGCGACCTGGTGCGGACCTTCACCCGCGTCCGGCTGGCCCTCAATCCCGGCGGCCTCTTCATTTTTGACCTGAACGCCATCGACTGGCTGGCGGACCTGGCCGCGGGGGACGACGAAATGTCCCTGAGCGGCGAGGACTTCGACCTGACCTGGCGCACCGGCTACGACCGGGCGGACCGCAGTTGGGAATGCGACCTGCGGGGATGGGTCCTGCAAGACGGGGCCAGGGTGGCCGTGGCCGAACGGCACCGGGAGTGGGCCCACCCCGCCCGGGAGGTGGCGACGGCCCTGGCCGCCGCGGGCCTTTCGCAGCTGGCGGTTTACCATCCTTTCACATTGCAGCCCGCCACGCCCGCCTCCGGCGGCAGCCGGCGGCATTTCTACGTGGCGCGCAAGGGGTGTTCAACATAGCGGACGTACCCTCAGCCGACTGCGCCGTCATCGGCGGCTCCGGCACCTTCAGCCTGGACTTTCCGGAAGCCCTGGGCCGGGAGGATGTCACGGTGTTGACCGCGGGAACGGTTTACGAGACCCCCTTTGGTCCGGGGCCCCCGTTGAAACTCTTTACCATCGGGGACCGCCGGGTTCTGGCCGTGCGCATGCACGGCTGGCGGCAGGGAGTGTCCCGGGCCGCCGCCTCGCGGCAACTGTTCTGGCTTTTCCGGCAGGCCGGGGTGCGGGAAGTCTTGGCCGAGGGCGGCGTGGGGGCCGTCAACCATCTTTTGAACCTGCGTGATCTCCTGGTGGTTGACGACTATATCGATTTTTCCGTGCGCAAGGACGTCGGGCTGGACACGCCGGTGCTGTCCAGCATGCGGCAGCCGGTTTGCCCGCGTCTGGTCCGCAGGCTGTTGCGGGCGGCCGCCGCCGGCGGCCGGCGGGTGTTCGACCGCGGCGTTTACGCCGTGACGGACGGACGCCATTTCGAAAGCCGGGCCGAGGTACGGATGCTGGGACAATTGGGCGCCGACGTGGTGGGGCAGAGCATGTGCCCCGAGGTCTACCTGGCCCGTGAAATCGGTGCCTGCTACGCCCGGATCGACCAGGTGGTCAATTACGCGGAAGGAGTGGTGGCCGACTGGCAGCATGAAGACCTGGCCGACATCTTTTACGGGGAGGCCGCGGCTATGGGCCGCATCCTCCTGGACGCCCTGGCCCCCGGGCCCGACGCCGCCTGCCCCTGCCGCTCCCTTCGCTTTCCCAGCCTGCTCACCGGAGTCTAGCCGCCGGGACATTGGTCCCTAAATCGTGACCAAAGTCCCATAACCTTTATCCTAAATGGTATCGCCCAAAGTGCCGATAAGGTAGTAGCAAGGGACTTCCGGCCGTTCCTGCCGACGGGGACCGGCCCGGGACATGCGGCCTGCATTCACTCCACGCGAGGCAACGACAGCGGACAGGGCAGCCTGCTGGCGGGTCCAAGGTACCGGTACCTTTGACCCGTCCGGGCGGACAGCGGGAGACGCGCGAGCGGATCGCCGGCATACGGGAGGGTTCGCCAAATGCCGCCAACGAACGAAGGAGTGCGTCCGCGGACGGATTTCAGGGCCGACGTGGATTTCATGGCGCGGCTGGTGGAAGATCTTCCGGACCTGGTCCTGTTGCACGACTGGCATGGTCACCTGGTTTATGTAAACGGAGCCGCCCGGCAGGCGCTGGGATACGTGGCAGACGAGATGTACGGTATGCACGCCAGCCAATTGGACCGCAATCCGGCCAAGATCA
>Ga0078972_1004439_pt1 | contig 38399 bp, 35 predicted proteins | sample YelNatPaOPGAMG01_FD_67568 | JGI IMG/M metagenome (GOLD analysis project Ga0078972, IMG submission 67568) | Hot spring thermophilic microbial communities from Obsidian Pool, Yellowstone National Park, USA - OP-RAMG-01 (SPADES assembly) (version 2) | ecosystem: Environmental > Aquatic > Thermal...
GATTCAGTCGTAGCAATACCTAACTATTTTGTTGTTCACGAAGTCAATCTTTCTGATACCCAAAACTTCATGGGATCATCGGACCTGATACAATACGCTATTCAGAGAGGATGGTACGATCCATCCCGCGACGGTGCGTTTGATTTCGCTAAGGCTTACGGGACTCCAGCGAATCAGGCATCAACATATAATATCTATAGACATCAAACCGGCCTTTACTTCATCACGGGGAGTATCTATCCAACTTCCGATCTTCCTTTTGCAGTTCATCCGAAAAGCAAACTATCACCACAGGACTGCATGAATATTTTAAAACAGGTGAACCATGTATCAATAGATAATGTAAAGTATGCTTCATCGCTTCCTGGAAGCTTCCACCAGAACTTGCCTATAAGAGCTATATCTCCCTGGCATAACCAGGACTCATGGGTCGCAGAGCTTAGAAGCTGGCTTCCTCCAGAAATCGGCGTTGTGGTATGGAGGGCACCAGGTATAGCTGATGAGAACTTATATATGCCAATATATCTGGGAATTATATATTCCAAATTCCCTGCACCGTACACGTTTGCTGATCCCAATAAGATAGATTTAAGTTCAGCATATTGGACATTCAGACTATATAGCAACTTGGTAGACTTGAATTATCTAAAGCTAAATAGCACAGTAAATAGCTATGTAGCCAGTAAACAATCAGAGCTCTTCAAGATGCAGCCATACGTTGAAGATGAAGCCCTCAAAATATACAATGAGCTGGGACCATCATATGCTGGCAAGTATTTGGCCTCATACTCCAATGGAGTGCTGATGAACGTTTATACCGATATTCTTGAAATGGTTCGCATGTGGCAGAACAACGGATAAAGCCCTTTTTCATAGGGCAAACATACACTATTTTTTAAGTTCATAAAGAATATGAAAAATTAACTGAATATTAGCAATTATTGAGTTCTCTCGATTTCTTGGAAGAAGCATCTCAATCATGATATAGAACTTTTGTTCATCTTAAGACTTGTTGGACCCTCACTCGCAATACGATACTTTACCATCGTTAACTCGAGTTAAAAAAACCTACGACTTTCGCGTATTTAACGGACTCAATATTTAAAAGAAGGGAGCAAAACGTTTAATAAAAATAAACAATATACTTAGATAGAGTTGATTTCATATGGAAATGGAAAAGCTTTCTTTTCCGCTCGTCTCTCAACTGGCTGAAGGATTTTATAGAGGCGGAGTATATATAATCACAGGCCCACCCGGAGTTGGAAAGAGCGTTTTTGTCAAAAAGCTAATAATGGACTCTATAAAGGATAACTACATTCTTTTTGTTAGCTGCGACTCGAGCCCAAAGGAAATGGTAGAATTTCTGGAAAAGGTCGGCTTAGGCGATAAAAGGGACCGGATAATTTTGTTGGATTCTTTCTCATCTACCCTCACAGGTATAAAGCAAGAACCCGTATTTGACAAAATAGATCTGGGAGATACTCAAAAATCCCTCTTCGATTTATACTCAAAATTATCGCAGATACAGGGTAAGAAGCTCCTCATCATTGACAGCATCACCGAAGTGATGTTGGGGTCTGATCCAAACAGAGTGATATCTTTATTGAAAGGACTGAAACAGATCTCTGAAAGCACAAACACTATAAGCATCCTTACGATGCATTCAGGACCTGAAGGCCTCCAGGACGTCTTGTGGGTCTTTGAATATCTATCCGACGGATTTGTAGAGCTTGGCTACGAGCCAAACTTCGAGTCAGTTGGCATTTTGTTAAGAAGAATTAGGGTTAGGAAAATGAGGGGAGTTTACCATGACACGAATTGGTACCCGTTCAAAATAGGGAAAAACTACTCTGTTCAGTTCTATTCCAAAGAAGAGATGAAAGCTTTGGCTGAAGCTGTCACAGGCAAAAAGCAATCTGAATGAAGAGAAGGTTTTTAAAATCTAAAAACCTTCTATATTGAGTCCCAGAATCTCAGCAGCGTTTGAGATCTCCTCAGTCCAGTCTCCCAAAATTAGGGCATAATGATTTCCTATGCTTTTCTTCAGGATTTTGTCGGCTCCCTTTAGCTCTAAAAGTATCTGAGTCCTGCATAAGTCAGATCTCCAACCCCATTTCTTAATTTGGCCTAAGCCTATTCTGAGGACCTCTAGCTTCGGGTCGATCCTAAAGAGTGTAGCTTTTTCCCCAACGGGATACTCTACGCTCACTCCAACGCCCAATCCAGATTCAAAATGAGTCATGAGTCTAAATCGTGAGATCAGCGGTGACGTGCAGTGAGCTATAAGAACTTCCTCTTCGGAAACTTTTGATGGGTTGCCCATGAAAGCTGGTCTTCCTGTGACGAACTCTCCCAACGCCATCGATATCATCAAAGGCACGTCTCCTTCACATGCTGCGGGGAAAGCTCTAGAATTCATCAAAGCCATCGAGAGGCAAGCGGTGGTGTTCTTCGCAGCGATCAGATCAAAGCATTTCACCGTTAGTCCACAAAGATCGTACTTCTTAACAAGCTTTTCCAAAGACTTATGAACCGAGAGGGCCTTACTTAATTCAAGAGGGCTTACTTTTGATTCTGCCGCACCGAGCTTACTTGGTTCCGCTTCATTTAAGGTAAAGCCTTTTTCCATCCCATCGACCAGTTCGCCAAGAGGTATATTCACGATCTCTGTGCCTAACTTTCTCTTGACATCGTCGACGGAAGTTCTGCTGTATACTAGCCAGTCGCTTACTCCGCCTATTACTCCCAGCTTGCACCTGCTTAATCTAAGTGCTCCATTCGCAGCTATACTTAGTTTTTTTATGAAGTCAGCAAGCTCGCTAACCTCTTCTATCCTATGCAAATGGACGATCTTCCCCAATTCTCTTAATGCAGCAGCGGCCTCCAAGGCTGAAGGCAAACTGTTATAAGAATCATGATAGAACAAATGTATGGTCCTGCTCAACTTACCGACCGCAACTATTATGCTCTCCGTCCCCCCGGTAGCTACGAGAATCGCGCTCGAACCATGCTCTCCTATTTCAGAGATCTTATCTGGAGAGCTTAATGTTCCAATGAAGGAGGCATCAACGCCTCTACTTTCGAGCTCCTTCTCCAACTGAGATGCGAAATTTTTCCCGATATCCTCTCCCAATGTAGATGCTGCTACTAGCGAAACTATTCCTTTATCCATATTATTCACCTTTTTGAACGGGGAAAACATTTTGTAATGCTTTCCAACACCAAATATTTTTACTCTTTCTTGTATGGCACACCCGCGTACTTCGGAGGCCTTGACCTTCCGAGAGCACCAGCTGTAACAGCTAGTGTAACCAGGTATGGTATGGTGTTAAGCAGAGTCACAGGTATAACCTGCTTTAGCGCTGAGATCTTTAGCCATTCTATCGCTACCCAGGAAAAGCCGAATACGTAGCTACCTAGCAGTCCCAGCAACGGATTCCAGTTTGCAAAGTTAACTATAGCTAGGGCAATGAATCCTCTTCCTGCGGGGAGATCTTTGGTAATCGTAGTCAACCAGTCGAGCGACATAAAAACGCCTGCCAATCCGGAAAACGAAGCTCCGATCACCGAGGCAAGAAGCTGCATTCTCTCAACCCTCACTCCAGAAGCATCAGCTGAATGCGGGTCTTCTCCACAGGCCCTCAGCGATAGCCCGAACCTAGTCTTGAATAATATATAATAAATTAAAGGAACGAGTACTAAGCTAGCTATAAATATCGGCGAAACGCCGAAAACCTTAGGCACTTTTGCTTGGTCGCTTGGGTTGAAATATCCTCTCACTCCCCAAACAGCATATATGCCATATGGCACGAATCCAAGAGCAAATAAGTTTATTCCTAAACCGCTAATTACGTGGTCCCCCTTCATATAGGCAGTTATCATCCCATGTATAAGCCCGACCAATGCCCCTGCTCCGATCCCTGCTAGGATGCCTAACAGAGGATTTAGCGTTTCCTGTCCGACTACAACTCCAACGAACCCAGATAAGAGCATTATCCCTTCTAGGCCTATATTGACTATACCTGCCCTCTCAGAGAGTATTTCTCCTGTGGAGGATAGTAGCAAAGGTGTGGAAGCGTATGCGGTTTGCAGGAGAATGCTCAAAAGCATGCCTTCATCCATGATCATCGCCTCCTGACCTTTGACTTTATGAGCCTAATGATGCCTGGAAGAGCCAAAACCATCACTATTATTCCCTGGACCGCCTGTACCATCTCGAGCGGGACTCCCGCGAAGATTTGCATAGAAGTCGCTCCGGCCATCAATCCACCTATAAATATTGATGCGGGTATGATTCCGATGGGATTATTCCTCCCAATGAGCGATACAGTTATCCCGTTGAACCCCAGGTTGACTAAGTTTGTAAGACTTGTAACTATAGCATATGTGGGGGGCCTCCCTATTGTTTCCATGACACCCGCGATCCCAGCAAAAAGGCCACTCAATGCAAAGGCTTCGAGCGCGACCAAGGAGAACTTTATCCCAGCGTACTTAGACGCGCTAGGGCTTAGGCCTACTGCCCTTATCTCGTATCCTAGTGCTGTTTTCCACAGAATCACGTAGGTTACTATAACAACGATTAGAGATATAAATATGCCAGAATATAGCTGAGTATTCTCCACTAGGATCGGAAGCCTTCCAGTAATGGGGATCCTTATGGTCCTATCCGGTGAAAGCGGATCATAGAATATATTTGATCTAGAGTATTCCGTCACCCAATAGGCGATCCAGTTGAGCATTATAGTCGAGACCACTTCGTTAACTCCCTTCCAAACCTTCAGAATGCCGGCAAACAATGACCACATAACAGCTAGCCCAATCCCAATGGCAAATTCGGCCAAAAGATAAAGGTAGGAAGGTAGGGCTAAAGAAGCTGCTATAATAGCCCCTAGGGCAGCTATATATACCTGTCCTTCTGCCCCGATGTTGAATAGACCGGCCCTTACGCTCAGGGCAAAGGCAAGGCCGGTCAGCATGAGTGGGGTTGAGTAACTGAGAGACGTATAAAAGCCATATAGGTTACCGAACGCTCCCTTGAACAAATAAAAAAATGCAGAAGTAGGGCTGTAGCCTCCCGCCTTTATGAAAATAGCTGAGATCCCTATACCTATGAGAGTAGCTAATGCAACCTCAGAAATGCTGAAAAGGATTTCCTTATATCTTTCCCCCAGCTTCAATTGTAAGCTCAAACAGCGCTCCACCTCTCTATTTCTTTCCTATCTCGCCCATCTTGTAACCTCCCATCATCATACCTATCTCTTTCTCACTGACTGAGGAGGTTTCAGAAATCCCCATGAACTCTCCCTCGTATATAACTGCCACCCTATCGCTAAGGCCCATTATTTCGTCTATATCGCTAGACATGAGAAGAACAGCCTTACCGTTGTTTCTCATTTTGAGAAGCAAGCTTCTTATGTACTCCGTAGCTCCAACATCGAGCCCTCTAGTCGGTTGAGAAGCAATTATGAGATCCGGGGTCTTAGAGAACTCCCTCCCAACTACCACTTTCTGTTGATTTCCACCGCTAAGGCTACGAGCTGGAGCGTTTATCTTTGAAACCACTATTTCATATTGGTGAATGAGCCTTTCGACGTGCTCTTTTATCTTGTTTTCATTGAAAATCATCATTGGCCGCAGAAAGTCCCTTTTTCTGTGTATCCCCAAAATTGAGTTCTCCGCAACGCTCATATCCAAGATTAGACCCATCTTTTGCCTATCCTCAGGTATGTGCGCAAGCCCCATCGTATACAGCTTCAATGGATGTGCATTCGTCACATTTTCCCCTTTGAAAAATACCTTCCCTCGCTCAGCTCTTCTGAGCCCTGTGATGGCTTCTATAAGTTCCGACTGACCGTTGCCCTCGACACCAGCGATTCCGAATATTTCTCCATATCTTACTTCAAAGCTTACTCCTTTTACGGCCCAAGAGCCGTCGTTCCTCTTGACCCACAGGTCTTCTACCCTCAGGATTTTTTCCCCCGGTCTCGATTCTTGCTTCTCCAGCTTAAGGAATACTTCCCTTCCAACCATGAGCTTAGCAAGCTCCTCTGGGGTTGCCTGAGATGTTGGCAAACTGCCTGATACTTTCCCTCTTCTTAAAACGGTTATGTTATCGGTTATGTCTAGAACTTCCTTTAGCTTATGTGATATGAAAATAACCGTCTTGCCCATCTTTTTCAAATTCCTGAGAGTGGAGAAGAACTCCTTAACCTCTTCTACAGTCATGTTCGTCGTGGGCTCATCGAGAATGAGAATCTCTGCACCTCTATACAAGACCTTGAGTATCTCGACCTTCTGAGCAATGCCGAGGGATACATCTTCTATTCTCTCTTCAAGGGGGACCTTTATCCCTGTTCTCTCTATCAGCTCTTTCAGACTAGCCTGCTCCTTGAAATTGGATGGTAGACCGAGATATATGTTCTCCAAGGCAGTGAAGACTGGAACTAGAGAGGGGTGCTGGTGGACCATCCCGATGCCGATTTTAATGGCATCTTTGCTACTGCCGAAGCTAACCTCTTTTCCGAATACTTTTATCTTCCCCCCAGTCGGCTTTATGTTTCCGTATAAGATCCTCATGAGCGTTGTCTTCCCAGCTCCGTTCTCGCCCAAGATACCGTGTATTTCTCCTTTATATATCGTGAGCGATACTTTATCGAGAGCTAATACGCCGTCCGGATAAACTTTCGAGATATTTACCATTTCTATGGCGACTTCTTTTTCAGGAGGCATACATAAACACCATAAAAAAAGTTAATTAGAAGATTCAGGAGTTTAACCTGTTGGAACCCCTAGCATAGCCCTGATATCTTTTATCTTCGCCGAATCGAGCGCGTTATTCACTATAAGTGACTCTATGTCCGAGAACTTCACTCCATTGGCAGTTAAATTCTTGTTAACCTTAAGCGTAGCTGATAAGTTGGCGACAGCGTTCCAAATCCAAGATGGTATCTCCCCCCTCATGGCCGTTACCTGCTGGAGAATTTGAGTTTGGTTAACTGTTTTTCCTGCTTGTAGTGCAATCTGTAGGAATGTGTTAAGGTCATCAATTGTGCTTAAGGATACTCCTCCTGAACTCAGATCCAGGACCAAGTTTCCTCCATATTTCGTAACATTGCCAGAATAATAGCTGAGAGCCCTCTGGACCGCATCATATACTCCTACATCAACTCTTTTTTCAACGCTCGCTAATATAAATCCTGGCTTTATCCAATCTTGATCGCTATCAACTCCTATAGCGAAGGGGGGTCCCATAGTCTTTCCCATTGAAGCCCCATATTCTTGAACAGCATCAAATATTCCGAGGCCTGTAGCACCCGCAACGTTATACACGATGCCGGCACCTTGAGACAACTGAGCCTGTGTTGCTGTCTTTCCCTTGGCTGGGTCATTGAACGAACCGGTGTAAGTCCAGAAAACGTTCAAAGGAGTTACATTTTTGCCTGTATACTGCTGATAAAGCTGCTCTCCATACCTGATTCCCCAGTAATATCCGGCTTCAAATTTGTAGAGGACAGGGATCTCCATCCCTAACACTATGCCTACGGAGGAATAGTTATAATAATGAGCCACCATAGCAGCTAGCGCTCCAGCCAAAGCACTCCCTTGCTCTTCCGTAAAAGTGATGCTCAGCACATTAGGCTGGTTCACTACAGCATCAATTATTGCGAAGTTCTGGTTAGGATATTGAGCAGCAGTTTGGTTTACGGCATCAGCCATTAGAAATCCAACAGCCACTATCACCGCACAGCTCCCGCTCTGGGCCATTGTGTTTAAATTTGGAAGATAATCGTTCTGAGATGTACTTTGGGCCTCAACCAGCTTTAAACCGAAGTCCTTAGCAGCTCTGCTCGCCCCCAAATAGGCCATATCGTTGAAGCTTAAATCTCCCCTTCCACCTACATCGTATACAATGCAGATGTTCCTCTTAGACAAATTAGCAGTCGTTTGGGTTGTCGTTGCTGTAGGGGATGAAGTTGTCGTGGGCGTCGGCGAAGTCGTAGTAGAAGTAGAGCCTCCTCTTTCCGCTAAATATACTCCGACTACCGCTATAATTAAAACGACGACCACTATGGTTCCAATCAAGGCCGTACTCATTGATCTCATAATGAAGCACCTAATGAATTTCCTTTTATAGGCGCGGTTATTTTTAAACTTTTCTTTGATAATAATAATTGTAGATAATATAAAATTGAAATTTTCTTTATTAGAATACATAAGAATTTTTTTTATGAAAAATCAAACGATCTTCGAAAAAGCTAAAACATTGACCTTCCAAAGGTAGAACTTAATAGGAAACAGGGAAAAGAGCAGAGCCTTTCGACAAAATTACTATAGCGAAAGAAAGGGCGGTTAGCGATGGGAATAAGGCGGTCCTTCCGGTGCCTAGAGCAACCTTTTCGGCCAGAAAGCCGTATGATAAAGAGCTTACATAAGCAATGAGAATTTGCTGGGGCACCACTGAACCTCCCAGACCAAGCATCATGATAGACATGACAGGAGAAAGCAGCGATGTACCAATGGATACTAGCAAGACATGAATAACCTTTTTGAGACTTCTTTGTACCTCGTGAATGAAGTCGACGAAAAGCTGAAAGGAGCTTGGCTCACAGTCTCCCATTCTTCTGAAAAACTCGATCAGCTCTTCAAGGAAGCTTTCTACCCACGGTCTAACAATCTTTTCTCCAATCTTCTTAGACCTCTCGGGATTATAGAGTAACAGGCTCCTCCATATTCTAGCATGATTCAGCATATCCTCAACCTCCTTTTCAACATAACCGTTAATCATCGCTTTCATAACTGCTTGAAATAACATTGCCTGGAGAGTGCATGAGATTATGGAAGTGGCAAAAAGTACCAAGGCAAATTTTCCCACGCTTCCATACTTCAATAGCAAAAATGTAGGTAAAATTAAGGAAGCAAATCCGATGATTTGAAAAGCGGAAAAAACTCTTTTTCCATTTGAGCTCAACGTAACCTTCATGGATAGCGGATAGTCTGGAATCGCGGCATATAAAACGGGTGTAAGAGCTATTATTGAAATAGAATAAAGATAAGCTGAATTCCCTTGTGGTTCGCTCTGCGACCCTAAGAAGGCGAAGCTCTGCAACGCCATAATACCAGAGATCAGGCTCGGGGCTATTCCAAGGACTGCAGTGATGAGGAGAGATAGAGTAATCCTCAGCTGTATGCTTCTTTCCGCACGATCCTCCTCGCTCTTCACGATATCATTGGCCCTGTCTTTCAGCATATAGAGGGCAGTGCCCGATGATAATGAGGCAATATATTCGTTCATAAGAAGCTTCAGTCTACCCCCAACTGATTTTGAAAGAATGCCGAGAGCCTCTGCTACTCCGTACATTTCCGATAGCCTAGAAAACCTTTTACCGAGATGATTCGCAGCCTCGAAAATTTTCGAGTTGGAAAAGAATGCTAGAGCATCGGCTAACTCCAGACCGGTCTTCGAAATGGAGGCAGATGCGACCATGATAAAATAAAGCTCTTCTTCGGCCTTTTTTCGAGAAGATGATACCTTTACCAAAGAATCAAGAACATATAACCAAAACAGAACCGCAGGTATAATCAATGAGAATGCGAAAAGATAGCTAGAACCGCTGAAAAGAACGATATAATATATAATGGAGATCGAAGAAGTGAGCGTCGCTAGAACTGCTGCCTTAAGCCTTTTCCCCGCGCTCCTGTAATTTTTTATTTCTGAGCTCGAGGAAGCAATGATCTTCCTATATTTTTCCTCTATGCTCTCGAGAAGGCCCATTTTTAATTCCTCGTATTAAAATCGTCGTGCCTATCTTCATTCAGAAGTCTGCTCTTCAATTCTTCCACCATTTTTGATCTGGACATTAGTTCGTTGAGAGAGATCTCCGATCCGTCCTTTTCCCTATCCCAAAGAGTTCTTATGCCTACATTCTTGTTACCATCAATAGGCGAAAGCTCTGCAAGAAGCCTAAGTTGCCTCTTTGGCTTGTCTCCGAAACCCATGATCGCGATAAAGCGAAACGTGCTCACTTGAGCGGGAGTTAGCTCTATAGGAGGAGCCATAAGCCTGGAAACTACTTCCTGGGGGGAAGAGCCGTGAAAGCTCGTATTATGTGTTAAAATTAGTCCTCCTCCCAATGCATAAAGATGAGTCCCAGGGACTTCTATATCATATAAAAGGCTGTCTTTTTCCACTGATTCGACCTTCACAATCTCAGATAGGTGGAAATTACTATTCGAGCTAGAGGCATTCGCTTGGTCTTCTTCGCATTCAATAAATAACTCATATGCTTTATCTATTTCTTCGTCACTCTCAACAATTTTCTCATAACTTTCCCACCTAACCTCTGCCTTAAACCCAAGACTTCTTAAAAGGAGGTATAAAGCTTCGGCTTGCTTTCTGCTCTCAACTGCAATTTTTCCTGGGCAAGAAAAACCCTTCCCCTCCAGATACCCTTCCACTAATCCTTCCCTGAAATCAACTGTACTCCGAAGGGCTATCTCCAATGGTATGCTCTTTTCATCTTTGCCATTCTCATTTTGAGTCAGCCTAACTAAAAAAGAAGCTATTATATTAAATTTAACACTGATCATTGAAATTCCTTCATTGCTGAAGGAAAACGAAGAAGCCTTTTCTAGTCCTAGCTCTTCCAAAGCTTTTTTAGCTTTTTCTAGAGCCTTTGAACCGCAATACTTTTCATCTAATATGATTTCGCTGCGATCGAGTTCTTTCCATTTGGTTGTATACCCACAGGCGAGAAGCAATCCTATCAAATAGCCAAGATCCTTTCCCAATTTTATGACAAGCGGAATAGAATGCCCTTCTTCAAATAGCTCGCTGTTCCCATGATCTAAGGCTTCATTTTCTCCTCTCTCGGCGAGTTTTCCTTTTCTTTCTCCATTCGAGCGCTCCCCCTCTTTTTCAAGACAAATCAGCGATTTGCTTAGATTTTCTTTATCCAGAAAATCAGTAATCCTTATATATGAACAGCCCTTTTCATTTTGCTTAAATTGTAAAGTAAGTAGTTTATCTCCTGGCTTCAGCTCCTTAGCTGGTTTCGCTATAAGTCTGTCCTTTTCGTATATTATGGCGAGGTGATCTTCATGAAGTTCGTGTGGGACATTTCCCCTCGAATGCACCCTAATGAATTTTTTGCTTCCGTTCTTGATTATAGCCCCGGATATTGGGGAAAAGCCGTATCTGTTCTCCCCGTTCCACGTGATCACTTCAACGTTTTCATGCCTTCCAGTAAGCATGCCTTCAACGATTTCTCCTATTTCGTAGAGGTCAATTTTTCCATCGATTCTAGCTAAAATGAGCTGATCTCTAGGCAAACAAAGTCCACCCAATCCAACGGTCATTGCCTGCGCTAAAACCTGGGCTTCCCTACCTCTGGTCTCCCCTACAACTAAAAGCCTAGTTCCCGAAGCTCTTAGACTTGCTTTGGCAAGGTCGAACAGCCCTACTTCAACAGAACCGAGCTCAAACGTAGTATACCTCGTCCAAGGAGAGCCCTTCGGTGGATCTATTTCGCCCGTATCCTCTATGACTATTACTTTCCAAGTTGATGGAACGAGGCTATAAAGCAGCGATCTGATCAGTGTAGTTTTCCCCGAGCCGGGGGGCCCCGCTATAATCACGGCCCCTCTCGCAGTGAGAATGATCTTGAAGAGTTCAGCGATCCACTTAGGGAGAACGCCTGACTCAACAAGGTGACTTATGCTAGGCGGAACCGGGAGCCTTTTCCTCACCACTATCTCAGGTCTCCCTTTAGAAACAGTAGGAAAGACCAAGTGAACTCTATGTCCTCCTTCTCTTTGGGGGAGCTGTGTGTCCACGATTGGATTCGCAGTAGATACATATGTACCGCACTTTGTAGCTATAGTCTGTTGTAGGCTCACTGCCTCGTTAATGTCATTTATGTAAATGTTCGTTGGAGCGAAGTCCTGCTCGGGTCTCATCTCCTCAATGAATGAGTGTCTAACCCATACGTTCCCTTTCCCCTCTACGCTAATGTCAATGACGTTTGGGTCATCAATCAGCACCTGCAACTTTCCATATCCTAAACTAGATCTTATGATGTAAGCAGCATCTGCCACCATTTCTCTATTTATCCCTAAGGTTGCCGACAATATGTCTCCCAAGTCATTTCCTTTACTTAGGAGAAGCATTACATCCTCTAATCTACCCTTAACTCTCTTTTCGAGCTCGATGAACTGCTTAACTGGAGAAATATAGTAAGAGAGACCTCGAGAAGTATTGAGAATAGATACCCTGAACCCCCCTATTTTGTAACTGTAAACTTCTTTTCCTGCGTTATGAAGAACTTCTGTAGAAGGCAATTCGATATCTTCTTCTTCATTCTTTTGATTCGAAATAGACTTTACTTCGAAGCTATTCTTGACATGCCATAGAAAACTCTGTTTTACTTTCAACCAAGCTCCCCAGGAAGAACGAGAATCTTAAAAAAGTTTTTATGATTATACTGCTATTATCCTCCTACGGCCGATATCCATTGAGATATCCCTGAGGATGGGTCTTGAACCTGGACGAGCACGTTTTTTACGGTTGCACCAGTATAGCTTAGCGACATCACCGCCAGTTGGTCTGACTTTGGCGATATTTGAAATGGGATTGACTGCGGGCTTTTCAAAGTGAGGTTACCAGAGGAAGAGGCGCTCAATACGCTACCATCCCCCATAACGACCTGAATAGAAGTTATGTTTATCGGGGAGCCCATCCCATTCCTTATCTCTACTGATAATATGAAATTATTTGGGGCAGTACCCGACTGCACGCTGTAGCTTGCAGTTGCCATGTCCACTCCAGTGAGCCTACCCTCCTGCGCAGAAAGCCAAGACCTCAAGGCGAAAACTGCAACGATGGCTACTAGTGCTATAGCGATTACGCTGACGATCTCAGAAATCCCTCTGCTCCTTTTCTCCTTGATACTATTCTGATGTGACACTTGGGTCCACCGAATAAATGCTCTGACCTTATAAAATGTCAATTATCCAACAAGAGCGTTTATTATAGAGGAGTAAAAGGCCATTATTATAGCCCCCACGATCGCACCCACTAAAAATTTCCTAGCGCTCTCAGAATATCCAAGGACGAAATAGATCGCTCCGGCGATAAAGCCTGCTGCGACAGCTATCCAACCTATCCACATAAGCCAACTCATGAGCGTTAATATGGCACTTGAGATCCCAGGAGGAGGGGCAGGGGTAAGGTTTATTGGGATCGTTTCAGCCAACCTATTTCACCAAAGAATAATGCGGGCTTAAAAACGGAGATATGAGCCGACCGAACCGATTTAACCACTCAACCTCGAACTTTAAACCTAAGGTGAAGTCACGAATCAGCTGTTCGTAACCTTTTAAACAGGAGATCCCTGCTTCAGTTCGAAGTAGCCTTTTTCATCTCCGGGGAACCGATCAAATAGTATTGGCTAAGGCTCAGTACATAAATTCATCTCAGTAGTAAAAGATAGCATATTTCATTGCCTAAAAACTTGGTTGCTTCGTAATCATTTATCTATAATTAGCTATGGTAGTTTATTACAAAAAATTTAAAGCCCACGCCTTAAAAAGCAAGGCTTTAGGTAACGTTTAAATATTTTCAATTTAAAATATATACTAAAAAATATGATATAATCTAAACCTAAATGGGTGAAATTAAAGTGGGTGAACAAACCGTTCAAAAGAAAAGTACTTTGACCACAACCGCCATAATTCTCTTAGTGCTCGGTATCATTGTAGGATTAGCTATCGGATGGGTCGCAAAGCCCTCGCCTCCTCAGGTTTCCCCCTCGGAGCTTTGCGCCATACCGAAGAGCAAATTCACAAACCCACCACCTCCCAACCAAACCGTAACTATAATTTATGGCTTCGATGCAAACTACCCACCATTCACGTACGTTCTCCCCAATGGGACAGCTGCTGGCTTCGACGTCGACGTCATGAAATGGATCGCTAATAAGTACAACTGGACCCTTGTCTTCAAACCATGGGACTGGTCGACAATAGTTACTGCTCTTGTCAATGGAGACCTTGACGTAATAATGTCCGGGATGACGATCACTGCTCAAAGATCACAACAAGTCTGGTTCTCTATACCATATTATTCCTATATACATGAGCTAGTTACAAGGAGCGACGTTAATATGACGATGGAACAGATATTGAATTCAGGCAAGCCAATAGCTGTAGAGCTAGGCGCAACTTCAGATGAGTGGGCAACGAGGCTTTTGCAGGAAGGTTATAACTTCCAGAAGCTCGGTCTTGACTCATATACAGCGGCGACGGAGGCTGTACTAAAGGGGACAGCGATAGCGATGATCACCGATTCAGCTTTCTTCGAGCCGTATGTGAGGACTCACCCGGACGCCGCGAGTAAGCTGAGAGTCGTCAGCACGCTAGGTGCTTATGAAAGCTATGCAGTTGCAACCAGGCCGGGAGACCTTTGGCTCAGGAACCAGATCAACAGTGCCCTTTCCGAGCTTATGGGCAGCCCTATGTGGGATCAGCTACTTGAAAAGTGGAACCTCAAGTGAGGTGTGCTGAAATATTTGGGTTGGGTCTCCTCGGCAGCTATCTCCCCTATATGTTGGAAGGAGTGATCTGGACCTTCGCTCTCGTCGGTGGAGGTCTCACGCTAGGCTTTGCCATGGGGGTCCCATTCGCCATACTTAGGGTATACGGTGGCAGGGGTGCCAAAGCTGCTATTGACGCATATGTCTGGGTTTATAGGAGCATACCTCTGATCGTCTTGCTGTTCCTTTACTATTGGGGCATATTTCCCGTAGTATTCGGAATTAAACTATCGGCTATGGCTACCAGCATCCTTGCTTTAGGAACCAGAGATGCAGCATATGAGACCATGATATTCAGAGCTGCCTTAGAATCCATAGATCCAGGTCAGATGCTAGCAGCTAGGTCTTTGGGGATGACCCGTTGGCAAGCGGTACGAACAATAGTGCTACCTCAAGCATTAAGAATAGCTATACCGGGATGGACGAATCAATATGCTATAATGCTGAAGGACTCTTCAATTTGCTTTGCACTGGGAGTTCTGGAGATTTTGACAAGGACGAGGTACGTAACTATATCCATCGGCTCTTACTTTATTCCATACTTAATTGCCGGGATCCTCTTCATAATATTAACCTACGGAGGGACGAAGGTCTTCAATATAGTATACGAAAAGGTTCAAATCCCAGGATTAGTGGGAGGGAAGTAGCGTTGAATTCAAACATTCCTGTATTGAAAGTTGAAAACTTGAAAAAAAGCTATGCTGGAAAGATAATTTTAGATGGCGTCAACTTGGAAGTTGATAAAGGCGAGACGAAGGTCATTCTAGGTCCAAGCGGCGTTGGAAAAAGCACCTTATTGAGATGCATAAACATGCTAACTCTGCCAGATTCTGGGAAAATTTGGCTGGAGGGCGTTGAGCTCACTGAACCAAATACGGACATAAACAAAATGAGGCAGAAGATCGGTTTCGTATTCCAGGACTTCAATCTATTTCACCACTTAACCGTCTTAAAGAACGTGACTATAGGGCTTACTAAGGTGAAGAAAATTCCCGAGGAAGAAGCAATCAAGATAGCTGCTTCGGCACTGGAAAAAGTACACATTCCGAATACATTATGGAACAAATATCCTGCCCAGATTTCAGGCGGGGAAAAGCAGAGGGTGGCGATAGCAAGAGCTTTAGCAATGAAGCCTTCGATAATGCTATACGATGAGCCAACATCTGCCCTGGATCCGCAGCTTGTCGGAGAGGTGCTCCAGGTAATCAAAGAGCTTTCCACTGCCGGCATGACCAGCCTAATAGTCACACATGAGCTCCATTTCGCCCTTGAGGTTGCCAATGAACTCCTTTTCATCTACAACGGGAAGATTGTTGAACAGGGACCGCCGGAGGAAGTATTCGCTAACCCTAAACACGATATAGTGAAAAAATACATCGCATCTATCTATTCTAGGAAGGGGTGAAATGGAACGACCTTCTGGCCCGATTTCCTGCATACTCTCGCCAAAGGGATATTGGTTACCCTGGAGATATTGGCGATATCTATGCCAATTAGCGTCCTTTTGGGTATAGCGCTGGGAACTGCTAGAGTCTACGGCAATGTAATCATTAGGGGAATAGCCTCGGCTATAGTTATAGCCTTCAGGGGCTTTCCCGTCCTAGTTACTTTGCTCCTGATATTTTTTGGGCTGTCAGACTTCGGCATCTATGTGCCACCCTTCTGGACCGCCGTTATTGGCTTCATATTATGCTCGGGATCGTATCAATCGGAGTATGTGAGAGGCGCGATAAGGTCCATAGACATCGGGCAATCGCTTGCAGCAAGATCCATAGGCATGACGAAATTCCAAGAGGTACTTTATATAATTCTTCCCCAAGCTGTTCGGAGGGCATTTTTAGGCATAACGAATGAGCTGATCTATCTTGTCCAATACTCTTCCCTCGCCTTCGTAGTGGGAGTACCTGAGATGTTCGCAGTAACTAAGACGTTTAACTCCCTATACTTTAGACCAGTGGAGACCTTCACCACACTTGCGGTCGTCTACCTAGTTATGATAAGCGTCCTCGTCATATTCTTCAGGGGGATAGAAAGGAGACTCGCCATTCCAGGGATCGAAATAACCACAAAATAATTTTTTTAAAAACCTATGGAACGAACTTCTCCGGATTCATGATACCTCTCTCATCGATTGTTCTCTTAACTGCAATCATCAACCTCTTGAGACCATCATCCATGTATTTATCAGCATAAGGCTTTCTCGTATATCCTATCCCATGCTCACCCGTGATGCTACCGCCTAGATAAACAGCAGCCTCGTATACTTCTTCCCTGACCTTTATGAGCTTCTCCCTATCCAGACTATCCATTAAAATGTCTGGGTGGAATGTTCCATCGCCTAGATGCGCTACAATCGGAAACTTTATCCCATACTTCTCCTCGATTTTCTTCAAAGAATCAATGAACCTTATCGCTTCCCCTATTGGTACTGACACGTCTAAACCTTCGAACAGATTTTTCTCATATGCTGAATATATCTCGCTTCTTATCTTAAGGATCTCATCTTGTTCCTCCTTTCTTTCAGCCAGTATAGGTTCGCCAGATGCACCTTCGGATAAAATAGCTGATATCCCCTCGATCTCCGCATAGAGCATATCCTTGTTCGGCTCGGATACTACGACCATCAGAAAAGCCTCCCCCTCGCCGTATTTCCATCCTAATCCCAAGTACTCCGCAGTCCTCTTCATCGAACGAGAGTCAACAAGCTCTAGAGAAAGAGGGACATAGCCTGCCCACAGCATTTTCATTGCGGAGTCAACAGCCTTTTCAACGTTTCCGTAGGGTACTAGAATCGTCGCGGAGTGCAAAGGCTTAGGGTAAAGCCTGAGGAAGGATCTCACGATTATTCCGAGAGATCCCTCGCTCCCGATGAAGAGATGAAGGAAGTTCGATGCCATGTTGTTCTTTATAGTTTTATTTCCAACATTAACCAATTCTCCGTTTGGCAGTACGACTTGCATGCCGAGAACAGAGCTTCTCATCGAGCCATGTCTTAGGGCTCTAGACCCTCCGGCATTGCATGCTATCAGACCGCCAATTTGGGCCCCCTCATCTCCTGGATGAGGAGGAAAATAAAGCCCAAATTTCTCTGACTCTTCGATGAGCCTTCCGAGGGTCACTCCCGCTTCAGCATCAGCAACCATATTCTCTCTATCTATGCTCAATCTGTTTAGCCTCTCGAGGGATAATATGATACCTGGCTTCGTGGGAATCGCCCCTCCGGCAAGCCCAGTACCTCCACCTCTTGGAAATACGGCAACGCCTTCATTGAAGGCGAGCTTTACTATTTCAGAAACCTCCTCAACGGAACCGGGCTTTATCAATATTACCTCTCTAGCAGGTTTTGGTCTAACGTGAGGTTCAGTCTTATCGTAAAGGTAAGGCTCCAAAATCCTTGGGTCTGAAACTACGTATCCTTCACCAACTATCTTTTTTGCTTCTTCTGCAATTTTGTCCAACATACTACCACCCCTTTACTATTGATCGATTTATATTTAAAAAACGAATGTTTTTTAACGATCGCTGAAAATCTTAATGATTTGCGAAAAGCTATTCTTAGAAATTCCGTCCATTGCTCGGCGATTTTTCGCTTTATGATAAAATAAAAACATTATCAATAATAGTTCGATAGATTTTTCGTTCATTTAGATATAAATTAAATCTTCGCATTCCATCGTATTACCTGCTATTAAAACTTCGAATTATCGCGTAGAACAATTTTAAAAGAAGGAGAAAAACAGTTTAAAAAGGTGTGTCAAATGAGAGTTGCGATCGTTAGATATCCGAAGCTAGAATTGTTTGGCCTTTATACAGATGGCCAGAATAGGCTCAAAAATTTAGCTGAAACGGCCGAGATCTACGGTTCTAGCGATGAAAGGGAGCTTGCTGAACAGCTTAAAGGATTCGACATCGTGATAACCGAGCCCATGATGCCTACTTTCGGTCGAACTTTCTTCGATTTCAACAACGACGTAAAACTAGTTTTCGTTCATGGAAGGGGATACGACAACGTTGACATAGAAGCTGCTTCAGAGAAGGGTGTCATCGTTGCAAGGGTTCCAGGCTGGTGCGAAAACGAAGCTGTAGCTGAACATGCTCTTTCACTCATTATGGAGGGGGCAAAGAAGCTATGGAAAGCAAGAGGTTGGGTTTCTGAAGGGAAATGGGCTGAGGTCGGAGAGAGCGGAGGTTACTTCTTTTCCCCTAGCCTCAGGGAAATGTCTATTGGGATAATAGGCTATGGATATATTGGTAGCAGGCTAGCTAAGATCTTGAAGCAAGGATTCGGAACTAAAGTTCTCGTATACGATCCTTATGTGCCGAGCAGTAAAATAGAGGAGGAAGGAAATATACCTTTCGAAGATCTTAAGGAATTGCTCGGGCAAAGCGATGCCATCTCAATTCACGCCGAGCTTACCAAGGAGACTTATCATATGATTGGGAGAAAAGAGATCGAGGCAATGAAAGACGGGGCAATAATCGTTAACACGGCGAGAGGCGCAATAATTGATACTGAGGCATTGATCGAGGGCCTCAGCATAGGAAAGATAAGTTTCGCTGGGCTGGACGTCGTTGAGGGGGAGCCGTTGGAAGGGGATCATCCCCTCTTAAAATTCCCAAACGTCTTGATAACCCCCCACGTAGCTTACGCAACGAACGAAGCTATAAAATGCATGGATCATTCTACCGTAGATGCAATCGTTTCCTTCATGAATGGAAAGCCTGTATGGGAAACTGTTGAACTTAAAAAAAGAAGAAGATGAAAAGCTTTTAGCTCAAGTTGAACCTAGATAATTAAAAATAGAAGAGTGGTCAGCTTGCACTTAATAGAAGCTCTAAGTAAAGCGGATTCGATAGCGATAGCTGGAGCTTCCCCTGTAGAAGGTAAGGTTGGCAACACGATTTTGAAAAATATCTTGACCTGGGGTTTTAAAGGGAGGATATACCCCATAAATCCAAAATACGATGTTATTCTAGGGATCAAAGCTTACCGTTCCATCGAAGATCTGCCCCAACCACCAGACATTTTGGTGATCGCGACTCCAGGGAGCGAAATAGCTTCCCTGATAAATTCAGCTTCTAGATTTGGCACAAAATTGGCTGTAATAATTTCATCCAGCATGGAGGGAGACCAGAACGCTTTAAAGAGCTTAGCTAGAAGCAAAGGACCTAGAATCATAGGGCCGAACTCCGCTGGGATTTCTCTTAGCGCTTTCGATCTCCACGCTAGCATTGAGATCCCTCCAACTAAGGGAAGAGTCGGGATCATAGCTCAAAGCGGAGCAGTGGGTGGAGCCCTGATCTCCTATCTGGCAGATCTATCATCTGGAGCCTCCTTTTTCTTTAGCTTGGGCAATTCCCTCGACGTTGGAGTAGAGGAGGCCCTTGAGTATGCAGCTTACGACAGCTCAACTGAAAGCGTTGTAGCATATGTAGAATGGGTGAGAGAAGGGGGAAGATTTCTAAGCTCCCTGAAGCTACTGAGGGAAAGGGGAAAACCGGTATGCATACTGAAAGGAGGGAGAGGGGAAACAAGCATAAAGGCAGCTAGTTCACACACCGGGGGAATCGCATCTGACTACTCTATCTTCAAGGCGGCGGTTAACCAAGCAGGAGGATATTTGGCATCAGATATCGATGAGCTGGCGGAGGTATGCGAGGTGCTTAGAAGAATAAAGATAAGGGGGAAAGGTATCAGACCGCTGCTAGTGACCAATTCAGGTGGAGTAGGGGTAATCGCAGCATCATTTATGGACGAATTTGGAATAAAAATTGTCGAACCAAGTTTGATTGAGATTCTCCCCCAAAGACTCAGGAAAAAGGTGAAATTGGCCAACCCACTTGACCTAGGTGGAGACTCTTCAATAGATGATGCATTAGAGGTGCTTAGAAGCGAGGAAATAAAAAAGGAGTTCGATATATCGGTTCTGATATATGTCCCCACAGCGGCCGAGGGACCTGAGAAGATAGGTAATGCGGTGAAAAACGCATCGAAGAGCTTCTCCCTTCCAACTATAGGTTTGTTCGCAGGAGCTGGAAGCAGAGAGGTCATGAAGCAAGTTTCTTCTCACATTCCCGTGATCTCTTCCTCCTCGAACTTGGCAAGAGCTATACTAGCCTTGGAAAAATCCGCATAGCTATCACTAATTTTTCAATACCAAAAGTTTTCTGTTCAATGAGCGTCGAATTTCCTCATCATCGCGAGCGAAAAGTTAAGGACCATGTTTGGAAGCGCATGTAACACTTGAAGGAAACAGTATTTTTTATATTGATAAAGTTATTTATAAGTAAAGCGAAAAAATAATTGTTTCGCTGGCCTTTTTTCAAGCTTTAACCTTGCTTTATATAGGCGGTGATACGTTTGGAACTCAATCCTTTGAAAATGTCTAAGGGAATCAGGCTAGCTCTTATGGGAAATGAGGCCATCGCGAGAGGAGCATTGGAGGCTGGGGTGGCATTGGCCGTAGGCTATCCTGGGACTCCATCTAGTGAGGTAATAGAGACCCTACAGAGATATGGTTCGGAGATATATGCGGAGTGGGCGGTGAACGAAAAGGTCGCATTAGAAATTGGAATTGGCGCCTCAATAGGGGGGGCGAGGAGCCTAGTGACTATGAAAGGGCCCGGTCTCAACATAGCATCTGATCCGCTTTTATCAGCTGCTTATTCTGGAGTAGATGGCGGATTGCTTATACTCGTCGCCGACGATCCGGGGCCAATAACAACTCAGACGGAGCAGGACAGCAGATGGTATGGGCCTCTGGCAAAGCTACCCATCATCTCTCCCTCCAACTCTCAGGAGGCCAAGGACTTCACTGTTAAAGGTATTGAGCTAAGCGAGCGCCTCCAGCTACCCATTATACTGAGGACGACGACCAGGGTCAATCATTCCATCGGAGAAGTAATCCTAGGGGATCGAAAGATCCCGAAGAGATATCAAAAATTCGAGAAAAATCCCGAGAGGTTCGTCAGGGCTGGGATGAGTTGGAACTTGGAAAGGCACAAATGGCTGGATTCCAGGCTAAAAGAGGCGGAGAAGATCAGCGAGGACCTCTTTCTCAATTCCCTCGAAGGGGATGGGAGAAAATGCATCGTAACCGAAGGGATAGGATACCAATATGTCAAGGAGTCATTTTCTATGGAAGATCGAGACATCAGGATCATCAAACTGGGATTGGTTTTTCCTCCTCCGCTGAACTTTCTAGCTCGCTCTCTTGAAAGATGCAACGAAGTCTTAGTAGTAGAGGAGCTCGACCCCTTCCTTGAGCTCACGATCAGGTCTTACGCTAAGGAGCTCAACTTGTTGAACGTGAAAATCAAGGGGAAAATTGATGGATTTCTCCCGCTCGAAGGCGAGCTCTCACCTGAAATAGTGAGATCCTTCATATTCGGAAAAAAAGAGGAAGATGTAATGAAAACGGAGCTTCACGTGCCATCTCGACCACCACCTCTTTGCCCAGGATGCCCGCACAGGAACAGCTACCTAGCGATCCTCACGGGTATTTCAAAGGCTGGGTTCAAAAGAAAAGATGTGCCGATCTTCGGAGACATAGGCTGCTACGCCCTAAGCGTCTATCCACCTCTCTCCGCCATATGGACTGAGCACAGCATGGGAGCGAGCATATCCATGGCTATGGGAATGAAGCTGTCCGGTTTCGATAAACCGGTAATAGCTACTATAGGAGATTCCACCTTTTTCCACACCGGCATACCTCCATTGATAGAGGCAGTGAACAAAAGGGTGGATATGCTCGTCGTCATTCTGGACAATAGCGTTATAGCAATGACGGGCCATCAAGCTACTCCTTCTTGGTCTGAAACAGAGACTGGGAGGAAGACGAAAGAGATTAAGATAGAAGACGTGGTCAGGGGAATTGGGGTGGATGAGCTGAGAATCATCGACCCATACAACTTGGATGAGATGGCATCTGCTGTAGCGGAGCTATTGAAGAAAAAAGGAGTAAACGTTCTGATAGCTAGAGCCCCTTGTGCTATCTACGAGCAGAGAAGGAAGGGAAGGCCCGGATATTATACGGTCAAGGAAGATTTATGCACCGGATGCCTCGCATGCATAAGGGCAACAGGATGCCCCGCACTCTATGTAACTGAGAACGGAAAGGTCAGAATAATAGAGGACGACTGCTATGGTTGCGGATTGTGCGCGAAATATTGCCCGACGGACGCCATAGTTAGGGGTGATTAGAATGGGGAATAGGATCAACATACTCATATCTTCAGTTGGGGGGCAAGGGGGTCTTTCGCTCTCTAGGATGATTGCGGTGGCCTCGGGAATCTCCGGATATAGCGTAGCTACGGGAGAAACGCTCGGGATGGCGCAGAGGTTTGGGAGCGTTAAGAGCTTCGTCAGAATAGGATTAGGAGAGAAGGTATATTCTCCGGTATTTTCACTTAGAGAAGCTGACTATCTGCTTTGCCTAGAGCTTATCGAGTGCACGAGGAACCTTGGATACCTTAGGGAAAACGGTAGGACCATTGCATCGCTCGAGGTCAAACCACCTATCTCCATGTCGCTCGAGGCTTCTAAGTCAAAACCTAACTATTCGCAATACATTGAAACTCTCAAGTCTTTCGCATCGAACGAAGTCATATTCATAGACCCCGATGAGGTCAGAAGAGCCGCTGGCACTATAAAAGCCGTCAATGCCGCGATCCTCGGTGCATTCGTATCGATCTCTAACCTATTCGAGGACAAAGTCATCTTAGAATCTATGAGAGAAGTGCTTGGGAGCGAGAAAGCGATAGAATCCTCTAGGAAAGCATATGAGTTGGGGAAGTCTTTAGCAAAAAAAGAGCAGTCTCTGGCATAATTGACATATGCGAAGACCGCCTGAAAACTAATGAGGAACAAGAAGCTCTAAATGCAGGTGCATTCGCATATATCAATTATCTTAATGCATTTTTCCAAGTTCCTTTCCTTCAGCTCTGAAGATAGCTCCTCGACCTCATCCTTGGGAACTATGTAGACGCCTCTCCCAACTCTTTCCCCGCGATGCTTGTAAACTAAGCCCCTTGATCTGTATTTTTTCCCGTTTATAACTGCCGTGCTCCCAGAGAGAAGCCTCCTTAGCTTGAGCTTCTCAGAAGGGTCTGTGCATGAATCCTGCAACGTTATAAGCGCATATGCTAAGCCTACATGTTTTTCTCCATCTCTTCTAGGCATAGATCTTCCCTGCACCTCACTTCCCCCTCCTTTATGAGGTCGCTGTTCTCTTTCCCAGTTTTAATCATGCTCATGATCCCTTCCATCGTCCTCCTCCTAGCATCGAGAAGAGTTCTAATGCTCTGCATCCACTCTACCCTTTCTTTTTCGCTTTTTAGATAAGAGATCTCCCTTATCATCTTCTCGATGCACTCGTCCAAATGTATGAGCGCTGTAGAGGAGTGCTTCAATGCACACCATATGCTTTCCCAAGCATTTCTCTGCTCTTTTCCGCCTTTCTCAGACTTTATGCTCTCTACGTTGAAGAGGACTTGTCCAGTCAACTTTCTTAGCTCCCTGAATTCATTGACTAAAGGTGAAAAGATAGGGAGCTCTATGCTTGAGTCAGCCTCTATCAAATGCTGCTCAACATGGTTTAAATGACCTATTGCGTAGATGAATTCCTGCTCAAGTGCCTCTTCCCACACAGCTGAGCTTGACTTCAACCTCCCCCCGTTGCCATCATCCTTTCCCAAATTCTCATGGCTAGAAAGCTCCTTTTCTTCAGCCGTAGCCTTCTTTGTTTCGATGGAAAATCCCTCCTTTCAGCTTTTTAGATTTTTATGTCTTAAATGACATAAAAAGGATTTCGCTGAAAAAGATCATTTGACTACCTTTCCAACGAGGTAGGCCAAATACCCGTATATAGCCCCGCTCGCCATGACTGCAATTATGATGTATATCATATAACCCAGCGGATAAATGCTCGAGTATAGAACGGCATCAAGCAAAACAGAAGGTATTCCAGCAAGAGCACCTGATAACGCTGAGATGAAGGCACCGAATCTCTTGTACCTTCCTGCCGCGAACGCGATCTCGCTGAATGCTCCCTGAGCTAGCCCATATATTAGGTTCGTGAAGCCGCCCGCATTCGGTATAAGTGACTCGACGAGCGCAGCTAGTGTCTCCCCCATGAACGCGGAAAGGGGCTTTTTAAGAATAACCGCTGCAAGTGGTGCTGGAAAGAACCAGAGACCGTATGTGATGAGTTTAGCAGGTATCGGCCCAAGCGCGGATTTAAGCCCGTAATAAACGGTCCACCATGGAGCAAACATTATTCCGAAAGCTACAGCTATTGCGCCCAGCACAGCGTAATCTATCGCAGTATATGATGGTCTCCTCATGTTCTCACCGCTTAAAAATATGTTATATCTTAATTATTAACTTTTTTATAAATAGGTAATAAGATGAAAGCTCTTCTTTGGAGAGATCTCGATCATCTCTCACTTTTCAAATCTAGCTTGTTCTCTCGAGGAAATGCGCCTCTTCCCTCTGAGCCTGAACCCTCTCAGCTCCATCGCCACCCCGGTCCAGAATGCCCTCTCGTACGATATTCTCAGAAGAGGTGCAGCATAAGTCATGAACTCTCCCGCAGTCAGAGGAAAGGCCCTGTAACCTCTTTGCTTCCTGACCTTTCTTATTTCACCGAAGTCCTTAGATATGAGAGGCATCAGGCGGAAAGCGTATGCGACGGAGAAAGCTATTCCCTTTGGGAAATGAAGCTCTTTTTCAAGCCCTTTCACGATTTCCATTGGGGTATAATAGGAAACGAAGAAGGCGCCCACGGATCCTATGACCGCTATCCTCAGAAAAACGATGAGGAATGAAGAGATGCAGTTGGAGTAAATCGGCCTACCGAGAATTGTCGTATACAGAGTACCATAGTTCGAAAAGAATAAAGCGTTTAGAAATATGCCTGGCGCCGATATCAGGATTAGAACGTAGACCCATGCTACCTTTTTCCTACCGTAGTAAAGGCTCAACAGAAAGTTAGGAATAACCATCGCTAAGAGTACGATCTCCGATCTCAGTATGAATGCAAGGGCTGTGAGGGAGAGAGCGTATATGAAGCCAGCTCCAGGGCTCAGCATCTTATCTGACAACGCCAGCCACCTCATAAAGCTCGGAGCACGCTTTGCTCTTGCCTTTTTCGGCCATTCTCCCATCTTTAATATAATATACCCTGTCAGCTAAATCGCCTATGAGCCTGGGGTCGTGCGTAGATATCATGACGCTTTTCCCTGAATTTTTCACTCTCTTAAGAAGGTCAACGAGCTTATTATATAGAATCAGATCGAGACCGCTAGATGGCTCGTCCAGAAGAAGAACGCTCGGATCGTAGCCCAAAGCGATGAGTATGGAGAGCCACCTCCTCTGCCCGTGGCTCAGCCTGAACGGATTCGATGATTTCAAAGAGCTGTACCATGGAAAAAGGTCCTTGAGAGATCCCCTCGCCCTCGGATCCATCTTTTGGTCTCTCAGCTCCTCCTCCACCGTTCTCTTTATGAAGAGCATATCCGGAAATTGAGGGACATAGAACCTCCTTCTCTCTCCAACGATCTCTCCTTCGATTGGTCCTATGAAGCCGGCTATGGTCTTGAGGATCGTCGTCTTCCCCGATCCGTTCGGCCCCACGATCGCTACGATTTCCCCCTCCCTCATCTCCAGCTCTTCCGCTCTAAGAATGGCCCTTCCATAGCCTACAGCTAGATCTCTCGCCTCGATCACCCTCTTTCCAGATCCAATGTCTTTTCCCTTCTCCTCTCCGCACTCCTTAACAGAGAAATCAACGTCTCGAATGCTCATCTCATCCTTCTCTTCGAACTTATCTAGCTTTCCTCCTCTCAGGATGTAGATTCTCTCGAAAAGGTCCTTGAAGAAGACTGGCTTGTGCTCGATGAGGAGAACAGCCATTCCCTTATCCAGCGAGGACCTTATAAGCCCTCTTATCTCCGCTATCCCCCAGGGATCGATCGAAGCTGTAGGCTCATCCATGAGAAGGATTGGGGGATCGTGAACCGTTGAAGCGGCTATCGTAAGCCTCCTCTTCTCCCCGCCTGATAGATTTTCCACATGGAAATTCGCTTTGCTTTGAAGACCAACAGACTTAAGAGCCTCGACTGCCCTCTTTTCCGCCTCTTCCCGGGAATAGCCGAAGTTCTCTAGAATGAATGTGAGCTCGTCGATCGGGGTGGGCATAGCTATTTGCTTCTCTGGGTCCTGCAAAACTATCCCTATCTTCGAAGGCAGAAGCTCGTAATCCTCAAGCTTCAGGGGATCCAATCCTCCTATCGACGCTTTACCCTCCACCTTTCCTTCGAGCAGATGGCTCAATACACCCGTCATCGCTAGGAAAAGCGTCGTCTTTCCGGAACCTGAAGGTCCTGCGATAAGCGCGCCCTCACCTTTTCCTACCCTCAAGCTCGCCCCCAGGATCACATCAGGCTTCGTATAACCCGCTGAAAGCTCCTCGATCGATACATAAGCCTCATCGCTTTGCAATCTCAAGCACCGCTGCCATCGAATTCATCTTTCTATCCTTTCCTATAAAACATGATTCTTCCAAATATGTCTCTATGACAAAAAATTTTAAAAATCAAAGCTTCCTCTTCAAATCTTCGCAAAAATTCATGCCTGTACAGAAACGCCATCCTTGAAAAGGATGAGAGAGGATCTCGGGATCTCGATTCCAGCAGGTTCTCCCTCCTTCCAATCCTCGTTAGGCGTAACCCTCACTTGCACGATTTTCCCATTCGTAACCTCGACATCAACGAGCTTATATGCTCCAAGATATTGAACCCTCTTCACTTTTCCGCTCAATACGCCTCCCGATCTCACCAATCTCGCATCCTCGGGTCTGAATCCCACCAGCTCCGCTCCCTCCACTCCCAAAAGCTCAGCGGGGAGCATATTGCTGTGCCCTATGAATCCGAAAACGAAGATGTCCTTCGGCTTCCTATATATTTCCGTTGGTTTCCCGCTCTGCACTATCCTCCCATTGTTCAAAAGCATTATATTGTCCGCCACCGCCATCGCCTCTTCCTGGTCATGGGTTACGTGTATTACAGTCATCTCAAGTTCCCTCTGAAGATCCTTCAGGAAACCCCTCACCTCTATCCTTATCTTAGCGTCTAGGTTGCTCAAAGGCTCGTCCAATAGAAGGATCTTTGGCTCCTTGACCAATGCCCTCGCTATCGCTACTCTCTGCTGCTGCCCTCCAGAGAGCTGCGATGGATATTTTTCCAGCTCTGATGAAATTCCCAGTATTTGGGCAACTCGCCTGATCCTCTTGTCTATCTCCTCCCTGCTCATCTTCTTTATCTTAAGCGGCACAGCTATGTTATCATATGCTGTTAGATGGGGATAAAGCGCGTAATTCTGGAAAACCAGCCCTATGTTTCTTTTGTATGGAGGCAGATCGGTTATGTCCTCATCATCGAGGATTATTCTCCCCGAGTCAGGGTACTCTAGGCCCGAGATTATCCTTAGAGTCGTCGTCTTCCCGGATCCGCTTGGCCCTAGAACTACGTTGTAGCTCTTGTCCAAGAATGTGTATTCTTCGATCGAGAGCTCGAACTTACCGAACTTCTTCCTAATGCCCTTTAGCGTTAGTGGCAAAATTAGACACCTCCAGAGCCCCAGATCTTCTGCAGGTTGTTCCTGCCGAAATAAAGCAGAATCAGAGGAGGTATGGAGCTTATGACTCCGGCAGCTGCTACTCCTCCGTAGCTCATTGAAACTGGGCTCATGAGAAGACCTATGAATATGGAGAAAGTCTGTGCGCCAGAAAAAGAAAGCGGGTGGGAAAGATCATATGGAGAATATGTGAAAGCCAAAGGGAATACAAGGGCTCCCCAAGAATATAAGAATGCATATATGGCTGCGACGCTTATCCCGCTCCTGCTCAATGGGATAACCGTTCGAATGAATGTTCTCAGTGGGTTCATGCCATCCATCTGGGATGCCTCCTCAAGCTGCTTTGGAAACTTCATGTAATAATTGTAAAGTATCCATACAGTGATCGGCACCGTCATTATAGGATATGTTAGTATAAGCGCTCCCCAAGTATTTATCAAGCCCATGTACTTTAGGATGGCGAAAAGGGGTATTATATATATGAGAGTTGGGGTCGCATTCAAGTAAAGGATATACACGAGGAGCTTCCTTCCCCCTGTCCTATGAAGGGCCATAGTATATGCTAGGGGGGCAGAGAGGACTAGCGTCGTTACAGTGTTTATCGTAGCGACTCCCAGAGAGGTTACAAGATATGGAAGCCCGCCGCTCAGCATAAACTCGTAATTAGCGCTTGAGATCGACTTGGGTATAAGCGTGGGGGGTATGCTTATGAGCTCGATGGGCGTCTTGAGAGATACAGCGATGACCCAGTACATTGGAACTATGAAAAAGACTAGGTAAATGGCCATTACGACTTTGTGCACCCAAAGCGGCAGATCGGAGGAAGGCATGAAGGATGGAGCGGGGAGCTTGAGAGACTTCCTAGTTCCCAAAGACCTTATGTACACTACGGATAGAGCCGTGGAAAGAACGCTCATCAGCACTATTATCGCAGCAGCATAACCTGGGACGCCTGAGTAGAACTGATCGAAAGCGTAATATGCTAGGTTATCTAGGATCCTGGGACCAGCCTGCGAGGTCCCTATGTATATTGGATCGAATGTGAAGAGACCCGTTATTGTCATGAGGACGAAGGCAGCAAGTATTTGGGGTACTATGAGGGGGAGATCGATCATCAGCAGCTTCTTCGCCCCCCTAATTCCATCGACGCTAGCTGCCGCCTCTATCTCCTTCGGTATCGATGCCATCCCCGAATATATTATGAGGGTAGCCATCGGGAGGCTCCTCCAGACGTTCACGAGGACAACGGTCCATATGGAGGAGGCTAGGTTGTACTTCGTTATATAATAAGCTAATCCGAAGAAAGGGTTTATCATCAGATACCACATGCTCGCTGCCGTGACGGGGGGAATGAAGGCGGGGAGCATTATGAGGAAGAGCCACTTGCTCCCGATCCTCTTCAGAGAAACGGCTAGGGGTATAGCTAAGATAATATCGAAAACGGGAGTAGTTATCATGTAGAGCAAGGTGTTGGAAGTTATCCTCAGGAGGTATGGATCCTTCTGGAACCAGAGGTAGTTAGATAGACCGGAATAGTGAAGTTTCCCGAGGACATCCTGTGTGTAGAGGCTAAGTATGAAGTTGCTTATGATCGGGTAAATCGTGAATGCGAACAGATAAGCTACTGCAGGTATGGAGAGTAAAAAAATGTATTTGTTTATTTTCCTCACGGGGTGCACCCCTTACGAGGATACCTTCATCAGCTTTACCCACTGGGCCGCTATGTAGTTCATAGCGTCCTGAGCGCTGATCTTTCCGCGGAAGTAGTCGGCGGCGGTGTTGATGAATACAGGCCTAAGATCAGTGAAGAAGTTCGTTATGTAGTTTACTAGGGCCATCCTCTTTAGATCGGGGATGCTCATCTGCTTCAGGAGCGGTATGAAGTTAGCTACCCATGCCGTGTTATTCACATCCGCTGCCACGGCCATACCAGAATATGTGGCTGGTAGGAAGCCGTAGAGCTCAGCTCCCTTCTTGTACTCATCGGGGGTCATCATGAAGGCTATGAACTTCGCAGCTAGGTCCGGGTCCTTCGAGCTCGGGTTTATGCCTATGAACGTAGGAGCCTGCCCGGTGGCAACGCTAGGAAGCGGCGCAATCCCCACGTTGCCCGCTACCTTGGACATGGAGGCGTTGTTATATATGGGGAGGAAGCTCGTCCATGCTGCTCCCATAGCGTAGTCTCCGGTTAGGAAAAGATCCCTAAGCTGATCGTACTCCATCGCCTGCTGATCTATGGGCGGCTCGAACTGTATCAGTGCCTTGTGGGTCTCAAGAGCCTGTATTCCCGAGGTGCAGTTTATCGTTGGGACTATCGTCCCGTTTACTTGCTTGAAGAAGGCCCAATATCCCTGCACTGGAAGCCCCTGCGCTGAAGCTGAGGGAACGCCCGTGCATGTGTCGTTGAGGGCATAGGTGAAGAATATGGCAACATATCCGTTGAATATCGACTGCGTCAACCCGTCAGGGAAGAGGAGAGCGTATTTGGTTACTCCCTTGGACTGCAGGAACTGAGCCGCGGTTATAAGCTTATCCCAGCTGTCGAACTTCGTGGGGTCGAAGGGGAAGCCGTACTTGCTCTCGAACTCGCTCTTCAGCGTCTGGTTCTGGAATATGCTCTTCTGATATACTAGAACGTATCCGAAGACCTGCTGGAACGGCACGCCTGCTACCTTAACTATGCCTCCCTGGCTGTCGAGGAGATAAGTCGGTAGCAGAGTCGATGGAGGTATATCGCTCAAATTGAATACTCCCTTAGTGAAGTATGGTCTAACATCTAGGAGGTAAGGACCTAAAGTTGATGCCTGCGATGGGTAATAGATTATAAGATCTGGAGATGGGTTCTGGTTCCTCAGGGATGTGAGTGCAGTTGTGACGAGCTGAGCGTATGGGACGGGCTGCACCTGAATAGAGACCTTTGGATTCTTTGCCATGAAGTCGTTCGCTACCATCTGGATGAACGGCAATAGGGTCGGGTCTCCCGATGGAACGAGAACGGTCAAGGAACCTGAGAGCCCAGGTGCCGTCGTAGTCGTGGGCGAAGTAGTTGTAGTAGTAGAAGGAGAGGTCGTCGTAGTCGCAGGAGCTCCTCCTCTTGTTGCGAGGTAAGCCCCAGCTATGGCGATTATGAGTATTACCACCACTATACCTATTATGGCTGTTGTGGAAATCCCTCTTGTTCTTGACATCAAATTTCACCTTTAATTTATAAGATCATGGTTAATTGATATAAAGATTCCCATCGATCTATAAATAAATCTATTCAATTGATCTCGTTAGTTTTGACAAATGGATCTTTTGAATCTCTTCATCGATCCTTGGAAAATCATCCGCAGAGCTCCTCGATCTTCCCCTTGACCTTTCGATAGTCATCATCGTCGAAAGCATAGATATATATCTCCATGTCCTCGTTCGCCTTTTCCTCTGCTATCGCCTCGATCATAGCTTCCGCTGAATCCTCTGGAGATAATCCTCCTACTCCAGCCCCCATGAGCGGAAAGGCTATTCTCTTCAAGCCATTTTCTTTAGCGACCTTAAGCGAAGCCTTAACGGCCGATTTAACGCTCTCGAAGCTGCTCCTGGATCCCGGGAGCTCTACGGTAGGAGCGTGTATTACCATTTTAGCCTTCAGCATCCCCGCCCTCGTCGCGATCGCTTTTCCGATCGGTAGAGGATAGCTTTTCCTCGCCTCCTCCTCTATCTCCTTACCCCCTTTCCTCTTCAAAGCTCCTGCTACTCCCCCGCCCATTATCAAAAGAGTGTTCGCGGGGTTGACTATGGCATCTCCCTCGAATCTCGTTATATCTCCCGAGACAAGGCGGATCTCTATCCCGAAGCAATTCTTCTTCTCCAAGCTTCATCACCGTAAAAAGCTTGAGAATTTTCCTGCACTCTAGAAAAAGAGGAGGTTGCGTTTAAAATTTTAGAAAAAAGGTATTACCGTTTTCATCATTTTCCCGTGAAGTCCTTCAAAGCCTTAAGCACTGGGACCATGTGCGCTATTCCGGGGCCTCCATCCATCAAAACTGCTACCCATGCTGCCTCGAGTATCTCCTCCCTCGTAGCCCCAGCATCAAGGGCTCCCTTGACGTGGTAGGATATGCACCACTCGCAGTGCTTCGCTATCCCTATGCCCAAGGCTATCAGCTCCTTGGTCTTCGTGTCGAGGGCCCCCTTAGCCTCGACCTTCTCCAAGAGATGAACAAATGCGTTCACCTTCTCCGGGCTCTCCTTGCTCAGCTGGCCTAAAGCTTCATTGAACTCATTCAGCCTCTCCAAAATTCTCACCTTTCTTTGTTTATTATAGAAATTAACGTTATTATTTATATAAGTTTTCCTTTAATTTGAAGAAGCTTATGGGAAGATCTTTATTTTTTCGTTTGCGGACATGAAAGATCTGTTAGCTATGCCCTTTCTTCTCAGAGCTCTCCTCTTCTCTCCTTTTTCCATACCCGAGGAACCTCTTTACCCAGTTCTCCATGTTTAGCTGACCTCCTCCCCGTCTTAAAATGCAGAGGTTCCCCTCATCTGTTCGGGATTACATCTGCCATTTGAAAGCAGTCTGGACGGTAAGAGATCCCCCGTGTTGATGAGATCATATCGCTCGTTTACCATGGAAAGTATCTTTTTCTCGATCTACTTAAAAGAAGCTCATTGTTAAGATTCTTGCCTTCTTTGAAGCATTTATATTTCTCTCGAATTCGTTATTTCTCCTAGCTCCATCTGCCAGTGCCTTATGTAGAGGGGAGTGCTCAAGTCAGTAGTGGAACCGCTTCTCCTCTTTTCGATAGCGACGAGATTGTCTGCAACCATCAGCATGCCTGTAAGAGAGTTTACCAATATGAAGTCGTCAGCCCTCTCTTCCAATGCGTTAGCATCTGTTACGATTTTCAAATCTCCCATTCTATCCCTACAGAGATCCTCATTTTCTTGTAGTTTCGGAAAACCTTTTTTCGAAAGAGCAGAGCATAGCTCATATTCTTCACACTTTTTAAGTACCTGATTTATGAATGACTCATTCATAAGGTTCATAGCGCTTTTCACGACTTCCCGATTGCATTTCGCTCTCAACGGGTGCCTATTCTCCATCGCAGAATGGTGCCTCGCAACGATCCTAGCCATCAGCTTCCCCCTTTTCCTTATGCTAGAATCTTCCTCATCTTCTATGCTCTTCAGGATGAGAAATGCTGAGATGAGCTCATGGTTGTAAAAGGTCAAACTTTCCGATTTTTTCTTAATAAACTCCTTATGGTAATGTTTGGATGCTTTACCTATGTCGTGCAACAATCCCACAGCTTTAGCGAATTCAATCAGCTCCCCGTTATCCCATCTGTAGCTTCCTTTCGTCCTATGTTCGATCACGGTCAATCTATCGGAAAAGAGACTCGCCATTTTTTCCGATGTATCCATCAAATGATCGATGAGCTTTTCATCGTATACCTCCCCATTCTTCACCTCCAAGTATGCTGGAACGCCTTCGAGTTTTTCCTGGATTTTTCGCATAAGATCATCGTACATCATTCGATCAACCCCATCCCTCGTTCATAGCAACCCCTTCTCAGCAAAAAGGCGAAGTACCTCGCATAATCAGGCAACTCGCTTTCCTCGATTTTTGGAGCGTATATCTCAACCATATCTTTTAGATTTCTCATAAATGGAGGATCCCTCCATTCTTTCCTTAACCATTCTATGTTGAGCTTCATTGATGGTCTACGAACGTATTTCCACTCCTTATCGTCAAAATATTTCTCTTCGCCTAATACGAAAGTCCTTCCCTCAGCATCATATTCCAGGCAGAGCTCTTTGCCTTCCTTTAACTTCCGCCTTTCGAATTCGATGAACCACCTTAAATCGACATCCACGAAATCGTAGGGTTCACCTTGAGAGCCCTCTTGTGGAATAGCGAGCCTGATCTGGAACGATTCTCTGAAGAAGCCCTTCTTTCCGAAATAGTCAAGCAATCTTTCAAATAAATCGAACGAGGAGTCAATCGTCAAATACTTCTCCATGACCTTGGTGAACTCCTCTTCCTTTTCCTCTTCAACTTTTGGCGGATCAATCCTCTCCAAAATTTCCACGAAGCTCACCTTTTTATCATCGCCTCCGAAGAGACGCCAGTCTATCGCTTTCCCCTCTTTCACGATCCTTTCGATCTCCTCCATCGTTTTTCTGACTCTATTCGCATCGTATACGTCTATCTTACCTCTAACCTCTTCAGAAGGTTTCAGCAGGTATATGCTAGCCCCCTTTTCCCTGCATCTATCGAATATCTTTGAACGCTCCCTGCAGAGCCTCCCAGCCCTCTGCGCTATATTCTCCAAGGGCGCAGCATCAGTTATAAGCAGAGAAGCATTTGACTCTACTCCAGCCTCTATGACCTGAGTGCTAACTATTATCCCCCCATTTTCCATGACTTTCTTCATGCTTTCCAGAGCCTTTTCCCTGTCTCTTACGCTAAGCCTTCCATGCACGAGAACTATCCTGCTATATCCCCTATTCTTCAGGGATTGGTAAGTCTCAACAGCTTTCTTAACCGTGTTTCTCACTATGAGAATCACGTCGCCCTCGTCGCTCTTTCCAATCACATCGAATATCTTCTCATCATCGATGATCTCCGTGTTCCATTCAATGCTGTTCTTAGATTCGTATTCCTCGTCGCATACTTTTAAAACAGAAACTTTTTCCATATTGTTTAGCTTCTTAAGCTGAGAATTATTATCATCGCACGTTATATATACAAGGGGAACTTTGCCTTTTCCAGCCATGAGATTAGCTATATTCTCTATGACAGCCGTATTCATAGTCGCCGTTTCTACCACCAACGGCACATCGAGCTTAGATAGAGCCCTAACAGCAGCGTGAACCATCTCGATCGAATACGACTCGTCGCCCTCTCCAAGGTACATATGAGCCTCATCGAAAACGACTGTGGAGGAGAAAATAGAAGCCAAAGGCACATAGTAGTGCCCCCTGCTCTTCTCCTTGAATACCTTCTCAACCTCGGCGACGGGGACCTTATACAAATTCATTATGAAGCTGTCCAATGTCGTTGCTACTAGCTCCCGCAGAAAGAAGGGAGACTTTCCCCATCCTTCTTCCAAGCGATCTTGAGACTGATATCCTGCCCTGAAGCCTCTATCTTTAAACTTTTGCTCGTAAATCTGCTGAACTAAGGATCGGAGGGGTACTACGTGGATCAGCCCCGAAGATATCTTTTCATCTTTAGCTGTTCTTAGAAGGTCGATGGATGCCAGCGTCTTTCCATAACCAGTAGGGGCGATCAGCATAGCTTTTCCATTTTCTCCGAAAACCTTCAAAAAATCGTAGATGCCTTTTCTCTTATTTCCATCTTTTCCTTGAGAAAAATGTTCGCTATTGATCATGCTTGCCACAACGCATTAAAATCATATCCATGGGAGCTGAGAGAGCAGGTTCTCGGCTGCCTGCTTAACGTTCCTTATATTTCTTGAGCTCTCCTCTTTTTTCCCTTCCAGCAAATTGTTAGCCTTATCGCGGATCGTTGCCAAATCCCTACCGCATTCCAAGAGGGCATCGTAATAGTTGCTCTCCATATATTTGAAAAGGGAGCTCAAGCATTTCGATGAAGCAGCCTCGGCCGATGCCTTGAAATCAGCGTTCTCCGATTTTATGCTGCTTGAAACCAGCCAGTTAAGGTTCTTAAGCAAAGATAGCGATCTCCTTTTCATTAGCCTTTTTAGCGCCCAAGAGATGCTCAATGGGGTAGCGGACATCAACTGCGGACGTTTCCCTGCAGAATCTATTCTAGCTAGCATAAAAGACTCGAAGCTGTTTGAATTAGTTAAAGATTCTATATCGGAAGATATTGAGTCTGATATATCATTAGCGTAGGCCATATAGATCATGAACGATAGGAAGATAGCCTGATCTATGCTGACCCCTCCCAACTCATTCGTGATATCCCTAATCAATTGTAGCAACGACGGTATAGTAAAATTGCTGGATGCTCCCTCATTGCTCAAATATAAAAGATTGTAAAAGGTCCTAGAAACGTTTAGGGAAGACATTGAACCATCGGGTATTATATGTATATCGATTCTCGTCCCTCCAGCTGTCCTAAGTCCCCCCACAAAGGAGATCAGTAATCCAATAGTAGCGATTAGCAGTGAGCCCACGGTTATTTTCTCTATCTTGCTTGTATTTCTATAATAACTAAAAACATATGGCTTAAGGAACATTGGCATCGGTGTGGGTTGCGCAAGCTCTTGAATCGACAACCTATCAATGGCTTCCTTTACGCTTTCACAGGATAACCTTCCATCGGTTTTTTTCAATATTTTAGCATTAACAAGTATATCCCTATCCATGGGTTTTCCTGCCGTATATAACTTGGGGGGGTCTTTGCTGAAACTGCAAACGCTTTCCAGTCGTTTTGAAAGATGTTTCTTTACTATATCATACTCTTCAGAATTTAGCTGTATGAAGTTTATCATTATGCCTTTGATAATCTTATCCTTAATATCCTTAGGCAAATCATCCAAAATACTCCCCAAGGCAGCTAGCTGATAGTTTTTTCCGATCGTTTTTTCATCTAGCAAATCTATAGTGACGCTGCTCATAATCCCACGCTCGTAAACTCGATTCTATGATTTTTAGGTGAGTATGCCCTGCATGGACTCTTCAGTCTCATCCATTTCGCGCCAGAAGCGGATGAAGAGAATGGAATCAAAAAGGAATTTGATGCAGATGCTGATGGAACATAATACTGTTTCAATGTGTAGTCGATCGACGGGAGGGAGACAAGCGGAACAGCCTCTTCAGGATCCACACACTCGCTCTGTACATATTGTATCGTTCTGACCTTCCCACCATCTTGTATGATCTCAGGATTATTATCGTAGCCGGTAAGTTCTGGTTCATGAGCAACGATGCCTTCCTTCGAACCGATCCTAGTCAAACCGTGCGTAGCGATCGGGGCAACTGAATCAACGTCTTCTTCTTTCAGCAGTATTTGTTTTTCCTTGAATTTATTGATAAGTTTATCGATATCTAGTACCCACGATAAATATATTCTAATGCCCGGACCATAGGATGCTCCTATGGCTTGAGCGGGGAATATCCTGGGTAATGACGTCTCATAGAAATCCTGTGAGAAAGGCTCGGAGCTCATTTTGTGAGCTTCAGATTCGCCCTTGTAAAACGAAGCATATATCTTAGAAAGCTCTTGATGGACAACAAGTCCGCCGTTACCTAATACACCAGCTGAGGCAGAAACTGTTGACTCTAGAAAGATTTTCATCATTTTGCTTATCACGTATCCCTGCTCGTGCTTGAGCCCTTTTGATGGCTCGTCTGATAGACCGAGTAGCCTTCCCAGCGAGTTTCCAAAGATCCCTACAACAGTAGAGGGGGGAGGCAAAACATATGAAGGTTGCGCAGCAGAAACTTCCTTATATCTGACTGCGAATCCCCAAGAAAGAGTTACGGCGCCATAAAAAAAGCGCAGGTTATTCCCCAAGCCATTCACCCTTTCTCGCTACCTTTCAAAAAGGATTTAATTACCTCTTTAGCCTTGGAGAATGCCTCTGCTGAAGAGCTCGCTTCACTATATGACACGCCTGTGGACTCCGCTGCTCTCTGTGGCTCTTCTAAGTATCCTTTTTCCCCATTGAAGGCGAACAGATCAATTTTCATAGAACCATTGAGAGCCTTTGACAGCGTAAAGGCCCTATCATAGCTTCTTTTGATATAATCTTTAGATAGACCTGGAGTGACATTGAATTCTACGGGTCCGCTTGAAACCCCCACGAGGAGGCTCCTCATGTCCCACTGAGGTAAATATCTCGATCTTTTTGCTCCGAACAACATGCCATCTACTAAGAACATTAGAGCATCCACAGCTGCTTCTATTCTACTTCCACGTTGCTTATTTAACTCATCATCGCTTAGGTTCGGATCCATTGTAATTCTTCCTATATCGCTCAGTAATAGCTGCGCAGTTAGGGTATACAATGCGCTGCCGCTTTCTACATAGAAGATCGCCTGCTCCCCTCTTTTCGCCTCAGGAGTATATCTCACATGGAGCTGAGGTACTATGCTTGCTCCCCTTGTGTTTAGTGCATCAATTGCAGGTGTTAGATAAGCGAATCTTATAGCGGAAGTCTTCTTAACCAACTTGTCTGTATAGAGAAAGCCTC
>Ga0078972_1004440_pt1 | contig 38386 bp, 30 predicted proteins | sample YelNatPaOPGAMG01_FD_67568 | JGI IMG/M metagenome (GOLD analysis project Ga0078972, IMG submission 67568) | Hot spring thermophilic microbial communities from Obsidian Pool, Yellowstone National Park, USA - OP-RAMG-01 (SPADES assembly) (version 2) | ecosystem: Environmental > Aquatic > Thermal...
GCCCCCTGTGGGGGGGGGGGGCGGCCCGGGCGGGGGGGGGGGGGGGGGGGCCCCCCCCGTGTTGTGCCGGGGGGGGGCCCCCCCCCCCCCGCTCGCCTCCATTACGCAACCCCGCTCGCCCCAAGATCGCTTAAGGTTGGCTACTCGGCCGGTTTCAGAGAGATCTTGCCGAGATCCGTCGTCGCGCCAGCCTGGATGGTGATCTTCTTGCCGTTCCTGCTTGGTTTGTCGTCACCTGCAACCCAGCCGCTTTCCTCATGCCAGATGACCAGACGGAAAGCGCCGGCCGGGGCGTCCTTGATCTCGAAGTGGCCGTCTTCGTCCGTAATGGCGAAATACGGGTGCTTCAGCACAGCGATACGGCCGCTCATCCACGGATGGATGTCGCACTTGACCATGATCGGAATATTCCGTGCCTTGATGTCCTCGACTTGAAATTTCCCGCCGGGCGGCACAATCTGATTGACGTTCGGACCGCGAACGCCGCCGACCAAGTTGACATTGTGCGCAATCGTCGCCGAATTCTTGACGATCAGCGTTTGCCCCTCCCGCATGGCCAGGAAATGGGGCTCAAACTGGCAACACGGCTGATCCAGCTCTACGGTCTTGCTTGGGACCGTCTGGAGCTTGGGATGAATGGGAATGTCCTTGTTAAAGCCGCTCACGTCCATCAGGTAGACAAGGCACCAGCGGACGCCCTTGTTCTTGGGGTTGACCACCAGCTTGTCCTCCAAGAGCTTGCCGTTCTTCTCGCAAGCCTCTTGGTCCTTGGTGACGTTGATCGGTGCGCGCTTCGGCACCTCGTTGCCGTACCACACCACTTGCCCCTTGACGGTGCCCCAGCCCTCGGCCTGGACGGCGTCCGCGGCAGTCAGGACAAACGCGCCAGCCAAGGCCAGCGCCAACGTTGGGATACTCCAAAGCTGCATTATTTACTTCCTCCAGCCGCAAGTGCCGTCCGCGAGCGATTGCCCGGCATGGCAGCGACACGCGACAGATCCATCAGAATATCACGCACGGCAATGACCTGATCGATGGTCTTGCCGACGAACCGATCTTGATATTGTAGTGTATCGTTGGGGAAATTCTGCGGCATCGCCGGTTTGTAGCCGAACAGGCGGTCGGGATTGGCGATCCACTCTTTGACCCACTCTGGCCGCAGCCGCTCGGCCGTCAGGGCCAGATTCGGGCCTTGCGGCGAAGCGATGACCACGTCGCCGACATTGTGGCATTGCAAACACAGGTTGCGATCGGTCAAGAGCTTGTAGGCGTCCGTGGCGTAGGCGCCGGTTTCCTCCCACTCCTTACGGAGCTGTTCCTTGCCGCGATCGCTTTTCCAGAACTTGATCCGCTCTTTGAGGACATCGAGGTCCGCTTGTTTCTGCTTTTTGGCGTCCGCATCCTTGGCTTGCTTGACCGCTTCTTCTGCGGCCGGCAGACTGGCCTCGGCTTCGGCAATGCGCCGCCTGAGCGCATCTTGCCAGATAGGCTCCATTTCTTGGACACGTTCCTCGTACTTCTTCTGTTCCTTGAGGCGTTGCACGTACTCGGCCGTGCGCGTTCGCCAGTAAATCTCCTCGCGCTCGGGGACGTTGACGTATTCCGAACGGACGCCGGCGCCGGGATTGGTCAGGCGTGAGACGCTGCTGAAATAGTTGACCAACGCGCGAGCGTCCTCCGGACTCATGTTGAATTTGGGCATGCGCAGCATCATCCAGGTAGTGGGCCGTATCGGCGGCGGATTGAGCAGGAAGCCGTACAGCCAATTCGGCTGTACGCGCTCGCCTTCGCGGATGAGAGGCGGCGGCGCCACGGAACGCACCTTGTCGGCGTCCGGCTCCGTCGGCTTACGGTACTGAATCATCAGATCCACGAACGTCCCGCCCCAAGGATCGGCCCGTGCGATCAAGTCATCGAGATTGATCGGGACATTGCTAGCAGCCGGCAGATTGCGGACCACACCGTCTGTGCCCGCGAAGCGCAGGGCGTCCGTGGAACGCACCACCAACATCGGACGCTCGAAGTCCGTATCATTCACTTTCGGCTGCGTGCCAAATACCCTCAGCCGGTCGGCGGCTGTCTGGGCCACGCCTTCCCAGGCGCTGTGGCCGGGGAAGAAATGGTCCTTTTTTAGACTACTTCTATTCGTGTTATAGCTGTCTTCCAGGACTTTCAGCCCTTCCGGCGTCGTCTTGAACTCATAGACGCCAGGCCGAACCTGATGGCAGCCGGCGCAGTTGAACTTGTCGAGCACCTGATGCCCCTTGATCTCGGCGAGGCGATCCGGATTGGGTTGGTTCAGGTACTTGAGCGGCATCGGTTCGGCGACCAGGCCGAGAATGAAAGTCATGACCGCTTCGCGCGCCTCGGCTTCCTCGAACTCTTGCCGGGCTTGATACGCTTCCTCGCTTTCGCCGTCGCGCTTCTTGGTGCGGGCGAAGCGGAACTGCGGCATGCGCAGGCGATCTTCCCAGGCCAGCTTACGGTCGAAATCGAAGCTGCGCGGCTCCATCAATTTCTGGTGCAGGAAACCTTCGCGGCGATGCTCTTGGACCGCATCGGCGTAGATCTTCTCGTAGGGCGGTTTGTTGTCCTTGGCGTGCCAATCGGCAGCAGGCTTTTTCGGATCATTGGGATCGTTGCGCAGGGGCACAATGTGGTAATGGGTGCGGACGAAGATGTCGGCGTCCTCGAATGCCAGACGTTCGGGATCTTTTTTGCCCCAATCGTTCAGGGCCGTGCCGATCGGCTTGGCCGTCTCAAAGCCAGGCACGTCATGGCAACCGAAACAGCCGAGCCGGTTGATGGCCTTGCGGCCGATATACCACTTTAACTTGTCCTCCGTAACTGGGCCTTCCAGCTTGCGCTCGTCGGCATCGGGCGGCAGGTTTTCCAGGCGCTCCTTGGCGATGCCGGGTAGATCACCTCCGGTGGCAGGCAGGACGGCCTCGACGTCGGCACGGGTGAACCCCGGCGCCTTGGCCAGATAGACACGGGCCAGGGCGACCAGGTCTTCCTTGGTCGGCTCGTTCGGTCCCTTGTCGTCCCAATCGGTGACTTTCTGGCTCAGGAGCCATTCGGCCACGTCGCCGGCCTCTGCGGGCGTCAGATGGGTGATCGGCATGCGCGTGCGCGGATGATACACAGTCGGGTTGAGCAGCCATTGTACGATCCAGCGCCTTTTCGCCTCTTCCATACCTTTTTCATCTGCAATTTCCGGCGCGATCTTGGCAGCGAGGCGGCTGAGGTTCGGGGCGAAGTTGGCCTCGCCGGGGGCAGCGGCGACCCCCAGGCCCGGCTTGGTCGTGCCCTCGTGGCTGTGGCAGGCCAAGCAGCCCTTTTCGGTGAACAGTCGGCGGCCGTTGCTTACATGTTTTTCGCGTTCGGCGTCTGCGGGTGGTTTGGGCAACTCGACCGCTTTGTCCTCTTCGTCGCTGATGCGCTTGGCCAGCGGCGTAATCTGCCCGACGGCCAGAAGTTCTTTCAGCCGGGTTTCCACGTCTTGGGCTGCTTGCTTTCGTTCCTCTTGTTCGCCGGGGCTTAGTCCGCCGTCCTTCTGGTTGGCCTCTTTTTTGTGCAGCTCTTGTAGGACCTCCTGCGCTTGCTTGAGTAAGACGATGAGGCGATTGATCTCATCGGCCTGGGCGGGGACCGCTATCAGGGCCAGTTCGCCCAGGCGGCGGCTGGCGTCTTGCAATTCCTTCCATTCGCGCTCCGCCAAGGGGCCTTTGACAAGTTGCTGCTGTCGCTTCGCGATGACGCCCTTGAGGGTTTCGCGCGTGGTGTCTTTGCCTTCTAGGTTGCCTTTGCTTTCAGCCAGCAGGTAATAAGCGATACCGGCGATCTCCGTATCGGGAAAGCGTTCTTGTTCAGGGGCCGCCTGATGCAGCACGTCGGGGCTGTTGTTGCTCAGGCCGTAGAAATGCGGCATCTTGGTGTCTGGGCGGAAACTGCGCGGCGCGTATATCCACTTGCGCACCCAATCCTGGTTGGTTTTTTCGGCGAGGCGGCGCAGACTGGGACCAACTTTGCGATAGGTTCCTGGCGGGTTGAGGGGATCGGCCTTGGCCTTGTCCTGTTCGGCCGGCGTCAGATAGGCCAGGGCCGGCTGCGGCTCCAGGCGCAGGTCGGGACCGACTTCGCGGCCGCTCTTGATGCCAGCGATCTCGTGGCAACCGAAGCACCCGTACTCGCGCACCAACTCATAGCCGCGCAACAACTTGGGCGCTTCCGTCTTGCTGCCGTACCGAATGAGGTCCGTCACTTCATGATGACATTTCAGACAGCTCGACTCGGTAAAACGGCTGGATAGCATGGGGAAGTCCCAGAAATGGTTGTGGGCCCAGCCGTATTCCTTGTGCCATTCTTCTTCCTGCCCAGCGTCGGCCGGCGTGTGGGCGGCGTTGACGAAATCGGTAGCGCTGCCTTGGCCTTGATGGCAAATGGTACAGCCAAACTTCTCCATCGGATGCGGGCTGTTGGCATCGACGAACAGATCGAGCCGCGGATGGGCCGCGTACATGGCGATCTGCCCTTTGTCCAATTTCAGCCAGTTCACCTTGGTGGGTAATTTGTCCGGATCGAAGCCGAGATTTTCCCCAGCTGCCTTACGCGCCTCCAATATTTCCCGTGCGATGTCCAGGCGTTTTTGCATGCCTTCGGAGCGTTTTACTTCTTCCTTGAGCTGGGCGATCTGCCCCTCCATACGCTTGATTTGTTCCTCGCTGCCTTCCTTGCCTTCCAACTCTTTCTTACGGGCCTCGGCCTTTTCTAGCTCTTTTCGGGCTAATTCCGGAGACAGGGTCAAGCGCTTGAGGGAAGCGTGGTCAAAGTTGGCCCGGTCAATGCCGAGATGGCAAGAGATACAACGGTCGAAGCGCGGCACATCTTTGAAGCCGCCGTAATCGATGGTCAATTCCGGCAGCCACACCTGCTTGATTTTCGTGGGGGATTCAAAAGCATCAAGAATAGGCAAACTGCGGAAGATGTCATCCCATTTCCAGCGTTTCTGGACCGTCGCCTTGGCGTAGCGGTCGAAGTTGGCCGTCAGCTTCTTCAACTCCTCTTCGGCCCGATTGAACTGTTGTTGCGGCCCCTCCAACGGCTGGGTCACTTCTTTGTTGATCTGCTGCTTGATCTGGTCCAGCTCGTCTTGGGCCTTGATAAGTCGGTCCTGAAGCTCGCTCATTTCTTTGTAGAGTTTCTCGGCTTCTTCTTGCAGTTCCTTTTGCCGTTTTGGCTCTTCGGCCTTGCCGAGGTGCTCGACAGCGATGTTGTATAAGCTCGTTTTAGAGTCGAAATCAGCCTTGAGAGAGCGATAGGCAAAGTCGGCCAGGTCGTGCTTGGCCATCAGCTCGCGTTCGCGGCTGAGGAGTTTGTTATGGGCGGCCTCGTATTCTTTTTTGGCCGCGGTGACTTTGTTGCGCGCCTCGGCTACCTGCTCTTGGCTGGGCAGCGCCGCCAGCATTTGATACTCGCTCAATGCTTCTTCCACGTCGCGGAACTGGCGCTGAATGTGCTTGAATTGGCGGTCGTAATCCTGCCAGAACATCCAGAGTGTGCCCAATAGCATCAGAATGCAGGAGACCGCGAAGACGATGTCCAACGTCTTCTGGTTGCGGTAAGTCTGATCGGTGGCAGCCATGTATCGTCCCTGGATTAGATGTTAAAGAAGATTTCGGGGATGGCGACAATATATTTCAAGTTGATGGCCCAGCGCAGCACCATTTTGATGGGCAGGGCGGCCATGAACTGCATCAGCGTCACCAAGACGATGAAGCGGACAAAACCCATCTTGATGAAAAAGCCGCGCATCACTGTGCGGGCCAACAGCGGCGGCAACGCCAGCATGTACAAGAGCACGAGCAGGATGCCGGGCAGTTCGCGGAGGATGGGGCCAAGGAAATCGCCAAAGCGGACCTTAAAATCGTCCAGTGGCATGTGGCACAGGTTCAGCCAAAACAACTGCGACAGGTTGACATTGTTGAGCGGCAAGACTTTGTGCGGGTCCCAATACTCGAACGGCCCGAAGAAGTTCCAGTTCGGTCCGCGCAGGAAGGTGCCCAGTACAATCAGCGTCACCCACAAGACCACGAAGCCGAACATGAAAATCGATACCGCGAATTTGCGCTCAGCGAAGGAAAAATAACCGTTGCCCCGGCGATTGAAATCGATGTAGGGAATGGCAATGAGGCCGATGATTATCATGGTCGGCAGCACCACGCCGGCCATCCACGGATCGTAGTAAACCAGCATCTCTTGCAGGCCGAGGAAGTACCACGGCGCTTTGGACGGGTTGGGCGCCTTGGCGCTGGTGGCCGGCTGTTCCAGGGGCGCTTTGAGCAGCACCGCCCAGATAATCAACACAAAAGTGGCGATAATCATGGCGATCAACTCGGTGTACACCAAGTCGGGCCAGACCAGGACTTTTTCGTCTTCCAGTTTCTCCAATACAGGCTCCCCGCGGGCGATGCGGTCGTCGTTCTGCACGGCGCGATAGAGGGCGGCCCAGGTGAAGAAGCCGACCGAGTAGATCAGCATAGGGATAGGCACATTGTCTGGCTTGAGGATGATCTTCTGAAACTCGCTGTCGGTCATGGCCCAGCCAGCCGCGAGCAAACTAAGCTGAAGCAGGGTCCAGGCGACGTTGGGCTGCACAAAAAAACGGCGGAAATACAAAAGGAGGACGAAGCCGACGATAGACAAAGTGACGTAAAGGATTGGCCCCATTTGCCCGCCGTAAAGTCCCATGAACTGGGTGGTGAAATCGCGGATGCTGCGCGACAGGACGGGCCCGGAATGCGCCAGATACAACAAGGCGTGGATGAGAAAAACACCGCTGACGGCGGTCCAGACCAGCGCGGGGGCCTTTTTCTTAGCTGCGTAGAACCACCAGGCCGCGAAGCCGAAATTGAGCACGGCCACAAGCAGATAATAGACGCCCAGCGCGTTTTGCAAACCTTTATCGAGCGGATGCTCCATGTGTGTTTGCCCCGATTAACTAGCGGCGAGCGGGGTCGCGTCAGCGCCCTGAGCGAAACACTCAGGGGGCCTACACCCCCGCGCACCGGGATGATTACAATGGCCCGCTAATGCCGCCATCCTTGCGCACGCGCCAGAAATGGACGGCGATGAGGACGGCGACAGCCAGCGGGATGGCGACGCAGTGCAGCACGTAGAAGCGCAGCAGCGTCTCGCCGCTGACGAAACGTCCGCCCAGAAGAATGAACCGCGCATCCGAGCCAGAGTGGATGAGCGAGACTTCTCCGACTTTCAGGAACGTGGCCCCCGGCCCTTCGTAGCCGAGCAACGGCGTGGCGCGAGCCATGTTGCTGCCGACGGTGATGGCCCAGATGGCCAACTGGTCCCACGGCAACAGATAGCCGGTGAAACTCAGAAGCAATGTCAGCACCAGCAAGATGACGCCCACCCCCCAGTTGAATTCGCGCGGCGGCTTGTAGCTGCCGGTCAGAAAGACGCGGTACATGTGCAGCCAAATGGTGATGACCATGGCGTGCGCCCCCCAGCGATGCAGCTCGCGGAGAATGCCGAGTGTGACCACGTCGCGGAGTTGGAGGATGTCGTTGTAGGCATGTTCGAGCGTCGGCCGATAGTAAAACATCAACAGCACGCCCGTGACCGTCAGCTCCAGGAACATGAAGAACGTCAAACCGCCCATGCACCAGGTATAACTCAGGGCGATGCCGCTTTTACGGATCGACACCGGATGCAGGTGCAGAAAGACATTGGTGAGCATGACCACCACGCGGTTGCGGCGGTCGCGCGGCGCAGGATGACGAAAGATGCTCTTCCAGACCTGACTATTGCGGATAAAATCGCCGACAGACATTCGTTGCTTCCTTTTTCACAAGCCAGAAGCGTAAGCAACGGCTCAAATGTCCGTTGCTTACGCTTCCGGCTCGTAAGACTACACTTTGATAAACGATTCAGGGTTGTTCCATTCGCCGCGTTCTTGTTGGAACTTTTTACTCATATCGACAACGATTTGCCCGTCGTCGCCGATGCTGATGCCCCAGCGCTCCAGCGGTCGAGGGGCGGGGCCTTCAAAGTTAATGCCGCTGATGTAAAAGCCGCTGCCGTGGCAAGGACACTTGAATTTCTGTTCGCGCTCCAGCCAATTGGGCGTGCAGCCCAGGTGCGTACAGGTAGTGCTCAGGGCGTAGATGATGTCGCCGAATTTCTCGTCCTTGTTGCGGACGATCCAGGCGTGCTGGTCCTTATAGCGCTCGACCACTTTGCCTTCCTCATACTGATCAGGAAAGCCGACCTTGATCTTGCTGGGCGGCTCGGCCAACACGTTAGGGAAAAGAAAGCGGACGGTGCCGAGTGTCATCAAACTAAGCGAGGCGGTCATGGTCGTCCAGGCCCAGCCAATCCAGGTGCCAAACATGGCGTAGAGGAAGCCACGCCGGCCCGGCTTGGTGGCAGCGGCGGGTTTGGCCGCGGGTTTGGCCGGCGCGGCGGCAGCGGGTTTCGCCGTCACCGAGGCCGACGATCCAGCCGCAGAGGGATTGGCCGTGACGCCGGAGGAAGGTTTATCAGCAGAAGGCAGGCTAGCGCCGGGGAGGTTCATATTAGGGTCTGACATGACGAATGCAACGCTCCATAGCGGATCGGAAACTACCACGGGGAGAGGCCCATCGGCCGGACCACCGGGGAACGTTGTAGTCCTGGGGCTAATAGTGTCAACTTTTTCTGGATGCCGTATCGTGTCGGGGAGGGTTTAGCAAACCGGGTGCCAGTGCTTGTGCAGCGAAAAGGACGGAGAAAACAGGCGCAGCCTCGCCAATCTTTCCCGTTCGCGGCAATCCCGGCTGCGATTCTTCTCGAAAATGAGAAAACCACATCCTTCGCTTCATGCGTCTAACGTTTGTTTCAAGATTCTGAATATCAATGACTTAAACCAATCGTCCCTGAAAAACTGCATCCGTCGAGCTAGGGACTTGTAAAAAGTGGGCGCTATTGGACTTGAACCAATGACCCCCAGCTTGTCGAGCTGGTGCTCTAGCCAACTGAGCTAAGCGCCCGGCAGTCTGAAAGATAGGCGATCCGGACGCCCTCGTCAAGAGTAGAGGAGCCATCGGCCCAGCGGAGTTTCGAGTGGCTTTGAGTCCCTTACCGGAGGGAGAAAGAGAAAAAAATCGGCCGGTGCCTTCTCAGACACCGACCGATATCGCGCTGTCGCCCAATCAGCGCGACAATAATAAAAGTACAGGGTTGGTAATCGTCCCGCAACAGAAAAAAGATTACTTTTTCGCAAGATTGCAGGATGGCGAAAAGGATGAGCAACGTGCCCGATGTTGATGGTCTGCTTGTCCTGGACAAGCCAGCCGGCATGACATCGCGCGCGGTGGTAAATCGCGTACAACGCTGGTTTCCGAAGCGGACTCGTATTGGTCACGCAGGAACGCTCGATCCGCTGGCCACCGGCGTACTTGTCCTCGGCTTGGGCGAGGCCACACGCCTGATCGAGTACGTGCAGCGCATGGACAAGGTGTATCGCACTCGGCTCCTGCTCGGCGCTCGCAGCGACAGCGACGATGCCGACGGAGTCATCACGCCGGTTGCCGGGGCGGTGGCTGCCGATGCGGCCACGGTGGCGAAATGCGTGGCGGCATTTGTCGGTGTGCTAGCTCAGGTCCCGCCGGCGTATTCAGCGGCCAAGGTCGCCGGCCAACGCGCCTACGACCGCGCCCGCCGCGGCGAGGCAGTGGTGCTTTCGCCGCGCCGGGTGCAGGTCCACGCTATCCATATCTTGGACTATTCCTATCCCTATTTGGATCTCGAGGTGCGCTGCGGCAAAGGGGTTTACATCCGTTCCCTGGCCCGTGATATTGGCGCACGCCTGGGCTGCGGCGCTCTTGTCCACACATTACGGCGCACACGCATCGGGCCGTTCACTAGCGAAGAGGCGTTGACGCTGGATGCAGACGCTCAGACCGTTCACACACACTTGCTGCCGATGGAAAAGGCCGTTGGGGAACTGCCGCAACTGGTGCTGCCAGAAAGCGGACGGAAATGTCTGGAGCAAGGCCAAGCTATCACTCTGCCCGAGGCGCTGAAGGGAGTGGAGAACAACACCGAGGTTGCAGTCGTTGATGCAGCAGGTCGGCTGGCCGCTGTGGCGCTGGTCGATCCTGTGCGGCCACAGCTTCGACCGATCAAGGTGTTTCAATCGAAGAAGCGATAGCGCAAGATGCAGTACAAAGCGTTGAAGGCGTCCTTAAGGCCGATCTTCTTGCCTTCTTCGTAGGTGCGGCCGGAGTAGCTGATGGGGATTTCGTAGATGCGCCAGGACGGTTGACCAGGACGTTTGCGGGCGATCTTGGCCGTGATCTCCGGCTCGAAACCGAAACGGTCGGATTTCAAGGTGATGCCCTGGAGCACTTGACGGCGGAACACCTTGTAGCACGTCTCCATGTCGGTCAGATTCAGGTTGGTGAACATGTTCGATAGCATGGTCAACATTTTGTTGGCGACGTAATGCCAGAAATACAATACGCGGTGCGTCTCGCCAATGAAGCGGGAACCGTAGACGACATCGGCGCGGTCTTCCAAAATCGGCTGCAACAACCGCGGATATTCGCTCGGATCGTACTCCAAGTCGGCGTCTTGCACGACAATAACATCGCCGGTCGCCTCTTGGAAACCACGCCGCAGGGCGGCGCCTTTGCCCTGATTACGGGCTTGATAGAAAACGCGGACTTCACCGCTCTCCAACTGCTTGAGAATGGCGCGCGTGTTGTCGGTGCTGCAATCATCTATAATAACGATCTCTTTAGGAATAGGGACCGCCTGCACACGCCGCACGACTTCGCGGATCCAGCGTTCTTCGTTATAGACGGGAATGACCACAGACAGCTTAAAGCCGTCGGGAATGGGATAGATGCCCAGTTGTCGGCACGCTGGCTCGCCAAGCAGTTGGTGCAAAAGCGCCAAACGTTCTTGGGCGGAAACGGGTAGCAGTCGCTGCAAGGCCTCAGCCGCAGCAGCGCCATTGGTTGGATATGGCATGAATCTGATCCCTCTCGATCTGCCCTCCAGTGCAGGGCCGTCTCGGAATAGGAGAATTATTCATTTTCGGTAGGAGAGGTCAAGTCCGCTTCCGCCTCGGCAGGAGGGGGCGAGCGGGGGGTGTAAACCCCCCGGTGGTCCAACCGGGGGGTTCACACCCCCCGGTTGGACCACCGGGGGGGGTACACCCCCGCTCGCCAGAGAGAACACCGGGGGGCACATCCCCCGCTCGCCTGCTTGTAGAACTGCTGGGAGACAATGTCCTTCTCAGTTGACGACGATGTTGACCAGTTTCCCTGGCACAACGATGACCTTACGTACTTGCTTGCCGGCGAGCAAGGGACGCAGGCGTTCGTCGGCCAAGGCTGTGTTCTCCAACTCCTCCTTGTTGATCTCGGCCGGTACTCTCAAGCGTAGGCGCACTTTGCCATTAATCTGTACCGGCACTTCGATTTCCTCGGCCCTGGTCAAGGCTGGATCGAATGTCGGCCACGGCTCGTAAGCCAAGGTGTCGGCGTGTCCGAGCGCGTGCCACAGCTCTTCGGCCAAGTGCGGCGCAAATGGACTGAGGAGCAACACGAACGGTTCCAGCACCGAGCGTGGCCGCACCGTTCGGGGCGTCAGGTAATTGGTGAACTCCATCATCGCAGCGATGGCTGTATTGAAACGCATTCCCTCCAGGTCCTCGGTGACGCGCTGGATGGTACGATGCAGCATCCGCAAGGTCTCTTTATCCGGCGGTACGTCGCGCACCGCTTCGGACAGGCGCACGTCCTCGGCCCTTTCATCGATGAACAGGCGCCAGACGCGGCCCAGGAAGCGATACACGCCTTCGACGCCGCGCATGCTCCACGGCTTGACCGCTTCCAACGGACCCATGAACATTTCGTACAAACGCAGACTGTCGGCCCCGTAGTCTTCGACGACTTCATCGGGGTTGATGACATTGCCGCGGGCCTTGGACATCTTGTAGGCCCGTGCGTCTACACGAATGTCCGGGGCCTCTTTCAGCACGAAGCAGTCGCCTTTTTTCTCAACGCGATCTTCTGTCAGTTGGATGCACAGCAATTTTTCCCCCGTCTTGGCGATTTTCGCTACATCGCCGTCGAAATCCACTTGCGCAGCCGAAACCCATACCGGGGGAGCACCGTCGCCTGCTCGCTGGAAACCCGTGAATTCCATCTCCCCCAGGATCATGCCCTGGTTGACCAATCGTTGGAACGGCTCCGGCGTGTGGACATGGCCGCGATCGTACAAGACCTTGTGCCAGAAACGCGCGTACAACAAGTGCAGCACGGCATGTTCCGCCCCGCCGACGTACAGATCAACCGGCATCCAGTATCGTTCCTTTTGGGGATCGCAAAAGACTTTTTCGTTGTGCGGATCGAGGTAGCGCAGATAGTACCAGCACGAGCCGGCCCATTGCGGCATGGTGTTGGTCTCGCGCTTATAGCGTTTGCCGTGGCGCGTCACGTACAGCCAATCCTTGGCCTTACTCAAGGGCGGCTCGGGTTTGCCGGTCGGTTGGTAATCTGCCAATTCCGGCAGACATAGGGGCAATTCTTCTGGCGCCAGTGGTTCGACCACGCCAGTGGGATTGCCTTGGCCGTCGATTTCGTGCAGGATCGGAAACGGCTCGCCCCAATAGCGTTGCCGGCTGAACAGCCAATCGCGCAGCTTGTAGTTGATGCGGCAGCAGCCCAGGCCGCGCTCCTCCAGCCAGGCAGTGATGCGGCGCTTGAACTCGGCTGTCGGCAAGCCGTTGAAGGGGCCGGAGTTAATCGCCGTCCCTTCGCCCACAAACGGGTAGTGCGTCTGTCCCTCTTCGGTATAGGCCAGGGCAGCTTCTTCCTTGCTTGGCTGATGGCCCTTGGGTGGCAGCACCACGTGACGGATCGGCAGCCGAAAGGCGCGAGCGAACTCCCAGTCGCGCAGATCGTGCGCCGGCACGGCCATGATCGCTCCGGTGCCGTAACTGGCTAAGACATAATCAGCGATCCAAATAGGTATCTTCTCCTGATTCACCGGATTGACGGCATAGGCGCCGGTGAACACGCCAGTCTTTTTCTTGCTCAGCTCGGTGCGTTCCAAGTCACTCTTGCGGGCGGCCTCGGTGCGATAGGCCCGTACCGCCGCCTGCTGCTCCGGGGTAGTGATCGTCTCCACAAGCGGATGCTCGGGCGCCAGTACCAAGTACGTCGCTCCGAACAGCGTGTCGGGCCGCGTGGTGAAGACGCGAATCCGCGCTCCCGATTCCAGGGCAAAATCGACTTCCGCACCCTCGCTTTTGCCGATCCAGTCCCGCTGCATTTTCTTGATCGATTCGGGCCAATCCAGACCTTCTAAATCTTCGAGCAGGCGTTCGGCATAGGCGGTGATGCGCAACAGCCATTGCCGCAGCGGCATGCGCACTACCGGATGGCCGCCGCGCTCCGATCTGCCGTCGATGACTTCTTCGTTGGCCAGCACGGTGCCCAGTGCTTCGCACCAGTTGACCGGCACCTCGGCCTGATAGGCCAAGCGTTTGCTATCGCGGTAAGCACGCACGGCGGCCTCGTCCTGCTGGCGTATTTCCGGTGGGATGGGCAGCTCGCTGATGGGCCGGCCGCGCTTTTGTTCGGCATCGTACCAAGTGTCGTACAGTTGCAAGAAAATCCACTGCGTCCAGCGGAAATAATTCGGATCGGTGGTATCGATCTCGCGGTCCCAATCGTAGCTGAAGCCGAGCATCTGAATCTGGCGGCGGAACGTGGCGATGTTCTTCTCCGTGGTGATACGCGGATGGGTGCCGGTGTTGATGGCGTACTGCTCGGCCGGCAAGCCGAAAGCGTCCCAGCCCATCGGATGCAGCACGTTGTAGCCGCGCATGCGCTTGTAACGGGCCAGGATGTCCGTGGCGGTGTAACCTTCCGGATGGCCCACGTGCAGCCCCGCCCCGCTGGGATAGGGGAACATGTCGAGGACATAGAATTTCGGCTTGTCGGAAAAATCGGGCGTGCGAAAGGTCTTGTTCTTCAGCCAGTATTCTTGCCAACGTCGTTCGATAGTCTTGGGATTATAGGTCGGCATGCGCACCCATCCACTCTACTTGCAAAGTTTCCGGAAAACCGCCTCACCGCCGCGAGCCGGCACATGCCTTATCCTAATCTAAGTTGCCTCGAAAGGCGAAGGGCCCTCGTCCACCAACACCAACAGGGGCGAGCGGGGTCGCGCTCCAAGGGCGAGCGGGGGGTGTCAACCCCCCGGTTGTTCAACCGGGGGGTGTGAACCCCCCGCTCGCCAAAGTTCAACCGGGGGGTTGACACCCCCCGCTCGCCAAAGTTCAACCGGGGGGTGTGAACCCCCCGCTCGCCAAAGTGTCAGTTCTCCCTGTGCCCAGTAGAGGCGGTCGGGGACAGGCCTTCAGTAATCCAGCGTTGGGCTTCGTCGTATTGGGACTCCTCGAAGTAGCGGACGGTAGCGCGCGTAAACGGTTTGCAGAACGCCGCCATGCCAGCTTCCCATTTGCGTTCGCCCACCAGGGCCAACCGCTCGATGTCGGCAAAGTGCTTCAGATCAAACTTGATGTCTTCCCACAAGGCCCCTATCGTCCAGCCGTGGAAGTCGTGCATGCGGACCAACATGCGCAGTTTGCCCTCCCGCTGGATGAGCCGTTCGACCTCCGGCACGAAACGCTGGTAGTCTTCTTTTGTCAGCTTGCCGCTCAGTTGCACCAGCAGGCATTTGCCGCCCGCTTCTTCCCGCAATTCAACGGACATGATAGACCTCCTTTGTGATGAAAAGAGTTTGGCCGTGTGCGCGCCGGCACACTCCGTTGTTCCTCTTACGATTTCTGTGGGGCGGTCTGCATGGACAGGACCAGGTGCGCCAATTCGATGAGTTTGAGGTTCTTGGAACTGGCGGTTTTCTGGAGGCGGCGAAACGCTTCCGCTTCACTCAGGCCCAGTTCTGTCATCAACACCCCTTTGGCCCGTTCGATGACCTTACGGTCTTCCAGGGCCTGGCGCACGTCCGAGGCCTCGCGGCGCAGGGCTTCGAACTGCTCGAAACGGCGCATGGCTAGACTGATGGCCGGGACCAGATCCGCCTGTTTGATGGGCTTGACCAGGTAAGCCATAATGTGGTCCGCTCCGGCCCGCTCGATGAGCTTGGCATCACTGTAGGCTGATACAAGGATGAAAGGGACCGACATCTCTTCGTAAATCTGTTTGGCGGCATCAATGCCGTCCAGGCCCGGCATTTTGATGTCGGTAATGACCAAATCAGGCCGGTGAGCACGGCACAAGGTGATCAACTCGTCGCCAGTAGCAGCGGCGGCGACTACGCTATGCCCCAGGCGCGGCAGGATTTTGCAGTAATAATCACGGACATCTGGTTCATCGTCGGCGACGACAATGCGTAAGGCTGAGGTCATGAGTTCCCTCGCGGCAAGAGAAGCAGAATTTCGGTCCCCGGACCAGCCGGGGCGCCGACGGCAATTCGGCCGCCGTGGGCTTCGATGATGCGTTGAGCAATTGCCATGCCCAAACCGGTGCCTTTGGTTTTGGTGGTGTAGAACGGCTCGAAGATGCGCCGCTGCTGTTCGGCGTTGAGGCCCGGCCCATTGTCGCGCACGGCAACCCGCAGCGCTGCTTGACCCCCCAACTCGGCTTCGGAGCACGTTATCGTGATCTGTACAGGATCCTTGCACGCTGCCAAGGCGTTCTCCAAGATGTTGCGAAACACCTGTTCCAGCCGAAATGGATCGACCAGACACACCAAATCAGCGTCGTTGTTTTCTTCCCGCAGCGTGACCGTGCGCCCCTGGCGTTGCTCGGCCAAATTGTTCCACGCCTGGCGCCAAATGGCGCGGAGGGAATGCTTCTGCTGCTCCAACTTCAACGGGGCGGCATAGTTACGGACTTCATCGTACAGTTGTTGCAAATGATTTTGCGCCGTCTGGATGCGCCCGATGAGTTTAAGCGCCTCCGGCCGGTCTTCGACTTCCATGGCCAGCATCTCCAGGCAGGCTTGACTGCGGGCCAGAGCGTTGCCGCTCTCATGAGCCAGGCCGGCCATCATCTGACCGATGGCCGCCAAGCGCTCGGCTTGCAGGGCGCGTTCTTGGGCCTGCTTAAGAGCAGAGATATCATGACCGACCATCAAAATAGCCGGTTCCCCCTCATAATCCGGCAATCGTTGGGCGTTCCAGATGATCCAACGCTGCGCGCCGTCGCGGGTGCATAGCGGGTTCTCGAAGCCACGCACCGGTGTGCCCGCCAGCACGCGGCGTAATTGTTCCCGGACCTTTGTTTGACATTCGCTACAGAGAAAGCATTGGGCATAGTCCTTGTTCAGGACTTCGCTCGCTGGGAAACCCGTCAGTTCTTCGGCATAGGCGCTGAAATAGGCCACGGTGAGGTCAGGCCGCAGGATAGCGATGAAGCAGGGGGCAGCTTCGACGAGAGTGCGGAAGGCGGTCTCGCTGCGTTCCTTGGCCAAGGTCAGCCGTCTGCATTCGCGGATCCGGGCCAGGCTGGCGCGGAGCGCATCGGGATTGATCGGCTTCAAAATGTAATCGGCCGCCCCTTGCCGCAGGGCCGCGATGGCCCCTTGCAAGTCCGCATAACCGGTAACGACGAGGATCGAGGCGTCGGGGGCCAATTGGCGCAGGCGCGGCAGCAATTCCTCGGCCGTGCCGTCGGGCAGTCGGCGATCGAGGAGAATGGCCAAGTAGCCGTGCCAGTTGCGGCTTTGCAAGACTTCGGCGACGGTGCCTGCTGTCTCGACCTGAAAGTCGTCCAATTCCAGGATGTCGCGCAGATTGTTGCGCGTGTCGGCGTCGTCATCGATCACGAGCACGCGGAGATCAGTCTCGGACAGCATTTTTTCCCTCCTGGGAAGGCGGCGCATGTTCCGCTGTCAGCCGCTGCAACGTGGACAACAAGGCCGGCACGTCAAACGGTTTATAACACACGGCGTCGGCCCCCTCGGCCAACACCTGCTGAATGACCGGATCCATCTCCAGCCGATGGCCGGTGATAACCACGGTACGCGCCTGCGGATTGGTCTGCCGCACACGCTGAAACACGCCGCGGCCATCGCCGCGCGGTAGCTTCATGTCGATCAGCACGATGCGAAAAGCATGATTCTGGAGCAGTCGGGCTGCTTCCGCCTCGTCGTAGGCGACGGCCACACGATAGGCGCGGTCGCGCAGCAGGTCCCAAAGATTGCAACAGAGGTCGGGGTCGTCATCGACGATCAATATCAGCGGTTGCCCCAATGCTTCTTCTACCAGGGCCAGCAGACGCGGAAAATCGACCGGCTTGGGCAGCACCTGCCAGGCGCCGGCGACCAGCGCTTCCTCCGCCGTAGCCTTACTGGCATAGGCCGTCACCACAATCGCCACCGTCTCCGCGCACAGCTGACGCAGCTGCCGGTACAGCGTCAAGCCGTCCATGCCCGGCATCTTCAAGTCCAACAACGCGACGTCGTAGCACTTCTTGCGCGCCAACTCCAGGGCGGCCGGGCCGTCGTGAGCTGTATCCACATGGTAGCCTAAGTCCGTGAGGATGTCCGACAAATTGCGACAGGTATCGACCTCATCATCGACGACGAGAATGGAAGCGGAAGCTGTCATGATCTCTGCTGCTCCTTGGTTGCGTTCTCCTCCGCGGCATCCGTTTGCAGAAATACGGTGAAGGCCGTGCCTCGGCCTGGCTCACTGGTTACACGCAGGCTGCCGCCGTTTTTCTCCAGTATAGCCCTTGCGATAGGCAACCCCAAACCCAGACCGCGGGCCTTGGTCGAGTACAGAGGCTCCATGATGCGATGCAGCAGGTCCGCAGGGATGCCGACGCCAGTGTCGGCTACCGTCGTCTCCAGGACGCCATCCCCGGCTCGTGTTGTCAGAGTAAGTTGGCCTCCTTCGGGCATGGCTTCCAGGGCATTGCGGATGAGGTTGGCGAAGACAATACGAATCTGATCGTGGTCGGCCAGCGCCGGCGGCAACGACGACGGGCAGTCGAGGAGGACGCGGATGGTATCGGGCATCGGCGTGGCCTCAAGGGCCTCGCGGAGGCAATGTTCAAGGGCGAACGGCTTGCGCTGGGGCACCGGCAGCTTGGCGAAGTTCGACAGCGCCGTAATGGTATTATCCGCCACCATGACGTGTTTTTCGATGCGGTGCAGGTGCTCGGCCCTTTTCTCCGGCGACGGATTGCGGGCATGGAGCAGGTAATACACGGAGGTCTTGACGACGTTGAGCGGATTGCGCAGCTCATGGGCGACGCCGCCGGCCACTTGACCGATGGCCGCCAGCCGCTCACTCCGCTGCAAGCGGAGCGAATATTCCGTCTGGTAGGCGTCTTCGATGATGGCCAGATCCAGATCGAGCAATTTATTGAGGGCACGCACGGTCTCTTGCAGGGCTGCTCGGTCGCCGGACCAGTTCTCGTGCAGGATACGCATCAATCCCGTCCGCAGCCGCGAGAGAGCGGCGTTGGTGTAGACCTGTTCGAGTCCAATTTCAACGTGCCGCCAGCCGACTTGCCAGCGGCGGGCGACGTAATTTTGGTCGTACTGACCGGAGACCAATTCGCGCAGCCATTGCCGCAGTGTACCTTTGAGACGCTCAATCTGGGCCTGCCCGCCCGTGATGACTTTGCGGGCATTGGGGTGCCTGCCGATTTCGTCGTAGAAATCGTCTATCAATGCTACGAGATGGGGAGCGATCAACTCGGCAACTGCCGCCACGCGTCGCGCGGCCTCGTCCGTCCAGCCCACCCAGACTTGTAATTCTTGATAACGGCGATAGATGGCTTCGATGTCCACAGCTTTGGGTCTCGACAAGATAGGATTGCTTCCGGTGGGTGTAAACGCAAATATCTTACCAAAGTCGCCAACACCTAAAAGAGCGGGGTTAGCAGGCTATCCGGGAGTTGGAGCGGCGAAGGAGGGGCGTTGGCCTGTGCGGAAAAAGCCACCGGGTGTGCGAAAAGGCCACGCATCACACGCTCCGTCCTTTGAACAAATGACGGTTGAGCACGGGATCACGCTCGGTGAACGGTCCCTCGGAACGATCCCGGCTGAGGCAGCGCACATACATTTCCAACTTGGCATCGAGATCGTCGGCGTGATGGAGGATGAGACACTCCGGCACCAGCGGCAAGCGCGGCGACCCCCACTCCGGCAGGGCCAGATGGCTTAAAATAAGATGTTCGAGCATCTGTACCAGCTCCGGGTTGACGTCACCGAGTTCGCGGGCCGTGTCTCGCACCAGGTCTCGGCCGAGAATCAGATGACCCACCAAGCGCCCCGGCACCGTGTACGCCGGGCTTACTCCAGGCAGGCCCTCGCCGAACTCTTGTATCCGGCCAATGTCGTGCAGCACCGCTGCCGCCACGATCAGATCGCGGTTCAACGGCGGACGCAGCTCCGTGTAGTAGGCCGCGTAGCGCTCCGCCAACTGCAGACACGAGCGCGTTACCGATAGCGTATGTTCCAGGAGACCGCCGGCAAACGGATAGAAGCGATCGCGCGTCGCCGGCAGGCGTTGCCATGCTTCGGCGTGGCGATCGAGCAGCGTCAGCACCAAGCGGCGCAGCGGCTCATCGGCGATATGCGTCGTCGCCAAGGTTTTCAGCTCCGTAAACATCACCGCAGCATCATAGCGCGAATGCTCGATGAACAGGAGCGGATCGAAACCATCGGCGCGATCGTCCTCGGTGACGGCACGAATGGCGTGCAATTCCGTCAATTGAGAACCATAGCGTTCATGCTCGCCGTAGACGGCACGGAGCTTGTAGAATTGACCGACTTGCCAGTCGCGCTCACACGGCTCATACCAGGGGTTGTCTTGCCAGACCATCAAGGTGACACTGCGACGAGCGTCGCGGAAACGGCAAGCGAAGTATGGCTTGCCTTGGCTGGTCGTGCCGCGCGCCTTCTCCGCCAAGAGGGCGAAGAAGTCCGCTTGTTGGCCAGGGACCAACTCCCCCAGAGGGACCGGCGTCGGTTTAGCTTTGCTCATGTCCTCAGCATATCTCAGCATGTCCCTGGCATCCAGAAAGAAAATCTAGCCGCAGATCCAATGGGCCCGAAAAATGGCCATAGCGAAGCGTTTCGAGTACAGTGATAGAAGCCTAATGATTTTTCACTCCTTCTTTCAGGAGAGTGTTCATGTCTGGCCTTCTTCTTATCTCCAAGCGTTTGAATGGGTTTCTTCGGGTTGCCTTGTTGCTTGTCTGTATGGGGCTGGTCTTCGGGGCCTTATTAGCGTTGCCGTTGTACGCTCAAGCACCTTCCCGTCTAAAAGCCCCGGAGTTTGACGGCGCTGTCGGCCCTACTCTCGGTTCTGATAAGCCGATCAAACTCAAGGACCTGCGCGGCAAAATCGTCATCCTCGAATTCTGGACGTTGTGCTGAATTAACTGCCTGCACCTCTTCCCCGACCTGGTCAGGTTGGAGAAGAAGTATCCCAACGAGGTCGTCGTCATCGGCATCCATACTCCCAAATTCGACAATGAAAAAGACCCTAAAAGTATCGAAAAAGCCATGCAGCGCTATGAGTTGCACCATCCGGTCATCAATGACGCCGAGCGCAAGATCTGGCAGGCATATGGGGTCGAAGCGTGGCCGTCGGTCGGTATCATCGACCCAGAAGGCTATTTCGTCAAAGCATTGCCAGGCCAGGAACACATCTATAACGACGCTGTTCGAGTCATCGACCAATTGATCCGTATTCATAAGGCCAACAAGACGCTCAACACGGAGCCGATTTACTTCACCAAAGCACAGGCGGAGAAGGCGGCCAAAAGTCCCTTGTGGTTCCCTGGCAAAGTCTTGGCCGACGGGCCAAGCAAACGATTATTCATCTCGGACAGCACGCATCATCGTATTGTCCTCACTGATCTCGACGGCAAGAAAATTACCATTGCCGGGACCGGCAAGGCGGGACGCCATGACGGCCCCTTCGAGAAGGCGTCGTTTAACGATCCACAGGGGCTGGCCCTTAAGGGCGATATTCTCTTTGTCGCGGACCGTAAAAATCACCTGATTCGCGCCCTCGACCTGAAAAAGCGAACGGTTCGCACGATTGCCGGCATCGGCCAGCAGGGCACGGACTACCGCCGCGGCGGTGCGGCCCTGCACACGGGACTCAACAGTCCGTGGGACCTACTCGTACATGGCAACGAGCTTTACATCGCTATGGCCGGCTGTCATCAAATCTGGGTGATGGATCTGGCGAAGCATACCATCGTTCCGTTTGCGGGCACGGCGTTCGAGAACATAGTAGACGGCCCACGCACCATGAGTTGCTTTGCCCAGCCGAGCGGCTTGGCCAGCGACGGGAACAAACTGTTCGTCGCCGACAGTGAGGTCAGCGCCGTCCGCGTCATTCCCCTAGACGGCAAGGGCGAGGTCTCGACCCTGGTTGGGGTCGGTTTGTTTGACTTCGGCGATGTAGACGGCGTTGGACCTGCTGTGCGCTTGCAGCACGCCTTGGGCATCGTTTATGTCGATGGCAAGCTGTACGTGGCCGATACCTACAACAGTAAAATCAAAGTCCTCGATCCGATCACGCGGGCCTGCAAGACGTATGTCGGCGGCGATAAGAAGGCCAAGCTGTTCAACGAGCCGGGCGGCATCAGCCATGCCAACGGCAAACTCTATGTCGCCGACACCAACGCGCATCGCATTCAGGTGATCGACATGGAAACCAAGGAGGTCAGCACGCTGAACCTGCAAGGCGTCGAGCCGCCCAAACCGTGAGCGTTGCCGCGTCAGCGCTCCGAGGCGCGCGGGATTGTGCAGCGGCTTTTCCCCGGTTAGGCTACACCTCTGCTGCGGCGGCAATTTGTTGCAAGCGAGCGCGTTCGCGTTCGCTGACCGTGCCTTCGCCGAAGATCAGTAGCAGCGGGCTGGCGATGTAGATCGAACTGTAGGTACCGACGATGACGCCGACGATCATGACGAAAGCAAACAAATGGACGCCCTCGCCGCCGAAGGCATAGAGCACGATCACCACCAGCCATACCGTCATGGACGACAAGATGGTACGGGTCAGTGTCTGGTTGACGCTGTCATTAATCATGGCCGGCGTGAGCAGCGGATTCTTACCGCGCACCTCGCGGATGCGGTCGAAGACGACGATGGTGTCGTTGACTGAATAGCCGACCAGGGTGAGTAAGGCGGCGATGGCCGGTAGGTCGATCTTGAAATCGCTGATGCCGAGGAGATTACCTAGCCAGGTGCCGTGGACGTAATGAGCCGCGGCGATGATGCCGAGCGTGAAGAACAGGTCATGCAACAAGCACAGGACGGCCGCGGCCCCGAAGGTCCAGTTGCCGAAGCGGAACCACAGGTAGAGCAGGATAGCGGCCCAGCTGGCCAGAATAGCGTACATGGCCCGTTCTTGCGTGTTGGCCGCCAACTGCGCGTCAAAGTTCTCCAGGCGTTCCGGCTGGGGGCTGGTGTCAAAGGCGGTCTTGGTTTGCGCCAAGATCTTCTCGAATTGCTCACGACTCAACGCCTGCGTCGGCTCCACTTTCATCCGCGCGTAGCGGCCTTTCTCATCCGGCTCGCCGAGAGGATAGACATGGAAACTCAACTGTTTGTCCTCCGGCAGCAGATTAGCTTTTTCTTCATTCAATAGCATCATCACCTGGGCGCGGGAGGCGAAGTCCGGCTCTTCCGATTTCGGTTTGGTAAATTCCAGAACGGCGCTTTTGCCGTCCTTATCGAGGGTGTATTTGTGCAGCTCGATGTAAGCCAGTGCATCGCCCAGGCGGGTGTTGATGATCTTCTGCACCTTGCGGGGGTCCCTCACCGCTGTGCGGACCGTGAAAAAGCTGCTGCGTGGAGGCGTATCGCCGCGCGCGAAGACTTGCTCAACCGTGATGTCCGGCAAGTCGCTTTCTTGCAATGACATGCCGGGTACGGGCACATTTTTCTCCAGCTTGTTGCGCAGTTCCTCGATGGTCATCGGCTGGGCCAGTTTGCCGGTGTAGGCGGTGCCGCCGATGAAATCGATGTTCATGACGCTGCGGCCTTTCTCATCCGGATTAAGCCGCCATAAAAATAAGCCCATACCCAGCGCGGTCAAGACGATAGTGGCGGTGAACCAATAGTAGCGGATGCCCATGAAGTCCCAGTGGTGGCGGTGCAGCATCCGTACCAAACCCTGGAAGAAACTCAGTTTGTGCAGCCAGCCTTTGGCCAACCAGAAGTCGAACATGGTCCGCGTCATGTACAGCGACGTGAACAGGCTGATGATGAGGCCGACCGTCAAGCTAATGCCGAAGCCTTTGAGCTGATCGTTGCCGACCACATAGAGGACAATGGCGGTGAAAATACTCGACAAGTGCGTGTCGATGATGGTCGGGAAGGCGCGATCGTAGCCGTTACGGAGGGCCAAGGCCAGACTGGCGCCGCGTTCGCGCTCTTCGCGCAGCCGTTCGTAGATCAGCACGTTGGCATCGACGGCCATACCCAGCATGAGGACCAGTCCAGCCAGGCCCGGCAAGGTAAAGGTGGCGTTGACCAGCACCATGAAGGCGACCGTCAGCACCAGGTTGGCCAACAGGGCGACGCAGGCGACGATGCCCGCAAAACGATAGTAGAAGAGCATGAAGATCAAGACGGCCAGGAAAGCCAGGCCGACCGATAGCGTACCCCAGTAAATCGTGTCCGCCCCCAGCGTCGGTCCCATGCTGTTCTCGCTGACCGGCGGGAACTTCAAGGTCGCCGGCAGGGCGCCCGCGCGGAGGATAGTGACCAACTCTTCGACTTTCTTGGGCGTGAAACCGCCGGAAATCTGGCCTTGGCTGTAAATGACCGATTGGATGACCGGCGCCGATTGAATCTGGCTATCCAGAATGATGGCAAGCTGGCGCTTGAAGCCCACTTCGCTTTTGCTAGCCGGACGATTAAGGCTGGTCAACTCGCCGAAGAGGTTGCCGCCTTCGGTATCGAAGGTAAAGTGTACGGCAGGCTGGCCGCGCTCATCGGCGCCGGGCCGCACCTGCGCCAGGTAGGCGCCGGTAATGGCTTTGCCCGGCTCCGGCAGGCGCGTCAGGATGAAATACTCGTATTTTTTGCCCAATTGCCGGTCCTTGGGCGTCACCCGGTCAAGCGTGCGGATAGTCCGGCTGTAAAGCAGAAATTGGTTCCCGCTGGGCGGCGGCCAATGGACGGCTTCTTTGTCCCGCGCCGCGGCGACCATGTTCCACAGCGGCGCCGTGGCCGGCGACTCTGCGGCGGCATTGTTCAACCCCAGCTGGTAGAGGTATTCTTTGCCGATCTCCACCCATTGATAGCCGTACTCTCGCGTTTCGCCGTTGAGAGTAACGGAGAACATTTTCCCGCCACCCGGCAGTTCTGGGTCCGGGGGCGGTAATCCTTTTTTCTCCAACTCCGCCAATTTCTCTTGATTATCGGGGTTGCGGAGGTACTCGGCGGCCCGGTCGATGGCTTCCTTGTCATCTGTACCATTGGCAAGGATGCGGAACTCCAGCCGACCTTGCTGCTGGATGAGGTTTTTGATGTTCTCGACTTGTTCCGGGTTGAGCGTTTGCTTCCCTGACGCATAGCCGCCTGTCGGCAGAATGATCTCGACGCGCGGCGTCTCACTGGCAATGGGCCGAATGGTGACGTTAAGCAAGTCGGCGGGATCGATGCGGCGTTTCAAGGCTGCGGCCAATTCATCGGGCTTGACCTCGCCTTGTTGTTTGCTCGTGTCTACTTCGTAGACAAGGATGGTGCCGCCGACCAAATCGACGCCGAGCCGGAACCTATCGTAAGAATAAGCCCAAGCACAGATGGCGATGCCCAGCACCACCGGCGCTACGCAAATCAGGATCCTGCTGAGATACGATTTCATGTTCGGACTTCGTGCCTTTCTACGTCGCTTCACCCGTCCGCCGCTTTCGGAGGGGGGCGGGTGAAGATCACGTTTTGGCTTCCTTGGCGGCCTTGGCCTGTTTGGCCGCCTCCTCATTGGTCAGATTGCGGAGGACGCTCCCCTTGGTCATCTTGACACGGACATTGTCGGCGATCTTAACCGTGATCTTATCGTCTGTGTCGCTGACATCGGTGATCGTGCCATAAATGCCGGCATTGGTCAGGATCTCATCGTTCTTCTTAAGGCTACTGGCCAACGCCTGGCGTTCTTGTTCCTGCTTCTTCATCGGACGGATGAGCAAGAAGTAAAAAACAGCGGCCATCAGGACCAGAGGCACGAGAATACTACTCAAGGGCGCTTGGGGATTGCTCTCTTCCGCTAGCAAAATCAATGTCTGCATCATGACCGCCTCTTCGCCTCGGTGGTTTTGCTATTCAAAAAGATCATCTTAAGGCGATTGTCCCCAGCGGACAAGACGGACTGCGGTGAAGTCATCGAAGCGTCGCTCCTCGATGGCCTGCCGCGCTTCGGCCATCAGCCGGCAATAAAAAGCCACGTTGTGTAGCGACAACAGCGTCGGCCCCAGCATCTCCTTGGCGAGGAAGAGGTGATGCAAGTACGCCCGGCTGAAATGGCGGCAGACGTAGCATGGGCAATCGGACTCCAACGGCCGCGGATCTCGCTTGTGGCAGGCGTTGCGCAACCGAACCTCGCCTTCCTTGGTGAATGCCGAGCCATTGCGGCCGTTGCGCGTCGGCAGCACGCAATCGAACATATCGATGCCGGCGCGGATGCCAAGCAGAAGATCGCGCGGCGTGCCGACGCCCATAAGGTAGCGCGGCCGATCCGTCGGCAGCAGCGCCGCTGTCGGCGCAAGAGCGGCGTGCATCTGCGTTTCGGTCTCGCCGACGGAAAAGCCCCCCAGAGCGTAGCCGGGAAAGTCCAGTGCCATCAATTCACGGGCGCAGCGACTCCGCAACTCCAAATCGGTGCCGCCTTGCACGATAGCGAACAGCGCCTGATCGGATCGTTTGTGTGCCGCTCGGCAACGCTCCGCCCAGCGGATCGTCCGCTCCACGGCGACGCGCAAATAATCCGGCGCAGTGCCGTAGGGCGGACATTCATCCAGGCACATGGCAATGTCGGAACCGAGGTTTTCCTGAATGGCGACAGCGCGTTCCGGCGTCAGTTCCACCAACTTGCCATCGATGTGCGAACGAAAGAGGGCGGCGTGATCGTCGATCTTGCGTGTCGGCGCCAGGCTGTAAATCTGGAAACCGCCGCTGTCGGTGAGGATGGGACCGTCCCAGCCCATGAAGCGGTGCAATCCGCCCAGTTCCGCAATGACATCTGCACCGGGCCGCAGCGCGAGATGATAAGTGTTGCCAAGTACAATCTGCGCGCCGGCAGCGCGCAGTTGGTCCGGCGTCAATCCCTTGACCGTAGCCTGTGTACCAACCGGCATAAACACGGGCGTCTGGATGACGCCGTGCGCCGTTTGTAACCATCCACGCCGCGCCGCGCCGTCCGTCGCCAACAGCTTGAAACGAATGGACATGGAAATAACTTCGTTTAGCCGCGCGTTGTGAGCCAGCGCTTGCCTACAGCGCGCGGCTAAACAATTAATCCCCGCGGAGGGTCAGTCCCAACTGCCCCAATTTTTCGCGGACTTCGCTCAGGGAGGTCATGCCGAAGTTTTTCGATTCGAGCAAATCATCCGCCGAACGGCTAACGAGGTCGCCCACGGTGTTGATACCCAGGCGATTCATACACTTGCGCGCACGAACCGACAGGTTCAAATCGCTGACCGGCTTGCTGAGGATGGCCTGTTCCTGATCACTCAATTGCTGCGGCGAGCGGAAACGCACATCCTGCTGGGCACCCTCCTCCAGCGATTGGCCCAACCGCAGTCCTTTGCTCGCCATCATCTCCTTGATTTCTTCCAGCGAGGTTTCGCCAAAGTTTTTGCTGCTGAGAAGCTGCTGTTCATTGATGCGCGTCAAGTCGCCCAGCGTCTTGATGTTCATCTTTTTCAGACAATTGCGGCTGCGTACCGACAGCTCAAAATCGGTGACGGGTGTTTCCAGCACTTGGCTGAAGCGGTTGAAGGCATGCTCTTCCTCGGGGCTGTAGTACATAGTTTTCGATGCCTGGGCGTCTTTGAGGAACAAGCGCGCCTGTTCGTCCAGGGGATTGCTGGCCAGGACGCGGCGATAGCATTCGATGGCTTTGTCGTACTGTTCGTGGTCTTCGTAGAGAACGCCCAAGTTGTTCAGCACGCCGACATACAGCGGCGGATGTTTGAGGCAGCGCTCGTAGAAAGCGATGGCCTCGTCATCGTTGCCGGCCAAGTCGTTGGCATAGGCCAACTGGAACAAGACGCCGGTGTGCGTCGGATCGAACTTCTCGGCCTTTTCCAGGTGTTCGACGGCCTTGAGACGCTCCCCCTCCGCCAGAAGACAGCAGGCCATCTGATAATGATATTCGGCGCTGTGGCTGGCCAGGTCGGAGAGTTTGTTGAGGATGGCACGGGCCTGGTGTAAGTCGCCTTTTTGGCGATAGATGCCAGCCCGTTGCAGTTGCACTTGGCTGGGATTGTAACCGGCCTTCTCGGCCCGGTCGAACGCCTTGAGGGCGTCGTCGAACTCGCGCTGCGAGACCAAGGCGCGTCCCAGGTAGAAATTGGCCAGCGCTCCTTCAGCTTGGCGCAGGTGCTCGACGGCTTGACGAATCGAACCGAGGAAAAACAAAGCGATGCCGAGCTTGAGGTGCCAGCGCTTGGCAGCGGCCCCGCTGGAGGATTCGATCTTCTTGTGGAGGATCTCCGTCACATCGCGAAGGCTGCGGAACTGGCTGCCGCCCTGGGCCAGTCCCTCACGTAGTTTCGATACCGTCCCCGCATCACAATCCTCGCGCTCAACCAGCAACGCTTTCAAATCAATCAACATCTGCTCAACCATGCATCGCACTCCCGTGAAAAACCGTCCGCGCTCGCGTCCTGGAAAGTCCCTAATAAGGAAATTGTTAGTATAACGGCAGCTATGGTTCATGCAAGAGAGGACGAAAGCGCCGAGTAATTCATGTCACGGTCGCGCTCACAGCCTTCTGTACCGGCCTGTTACGCCTTGGTTCATCCTGGCCTGGAAACCATCGCTGCCGAGGAGATCGAGAACGATCTTGGCGGCGAGGTCAAGAAGACCGGCCCCGGCATCGTGGTTTTCCGGCTGCCGGAAATCGACGCCCGCGTGCTCAAGCTGCGGACCACAGAAGATGTGTTTTTGCTGGCCTGGGGCAGCGATCAGCTCAGCTGTCGCGCCGAAGACCTCGATCGTATCCGCCGTTGGACGGCGCGAGAGGCGGATTGGCCGACCCTCTTGCGCATCCATCATACGTTGCGGCCCAAACCGAAGGGGCGACCCACCTATCACCTCGTCGCTCAGATGGAAGGCCGGCACGGCTATCTCCGGCGAGACGCTCAGAAGGCGCTGGCCCAAGGACTGGCCGGCACGGTCCCGGAAAGTTGGCGCCCCGTGGAGGAGAACGCCGCCGTCGAGTTCTGGCTGACCATCCGGGGGGCGACGGCCGTTTGCGGGCTGCGCTTGTCCGACCGTACCATGCGCCATCGCACCTACAAGGTGGAGCATCGTCCGGCGTCGCTGCGGCCGACTATCGCCGCGGCCATGATCCGCTTGGCCGAGATTGGTCCGCCGCACATCGTCCTTGATCCGATGTGCGGCGCCGGCACCCTCTTGGCCGAACGCTTGGCTGCTGCTCGACTACTCCGCGGCGGCTGTGTCCCAGTATGGGGCGGCGATAGCGACTTCCGCGCCGTCCGCGCCGCTGCTATCAATTTGCGACGGCTCGGTCCCGCCTGGCTGGCGCAATGGGACGCTACGCGCTTGCCGTTCCCCTCTGCTACGGTGGATCGCATTGTGTCCAATCCGCCGTTCGGCAAACAGTTGAGCAATCCGGATGCGGTCATCCCCTTGTATCACGCCATGTTGTTGGAGTACGACCGCGTCCTGCGTCCGGGTGGCTTGGTGGTATTGATTGTCAGCGCCGCGACGGCCTTGCGCTCAGCCGTTCGCGCCCTGGGTTGGAAAGTACAGCGGCAACTGTCTATCCGCGTCCTCGGCCAGCCCGCCGTCATTACGGTCTGGCGGAAGCCGGATTCATAGAATAGCATAAATATTCGGTTAGCGATGCGCGGCCGAGGTATCGCTAACCGAAACTTCGTAGAGCATTGGCAACTCTATTCAGGGCGGACAATCATGGTCTCTGCGCGAATTATCTGTCCCGATTGTAGATCGGTATTACGGCCGGCCAAGCCGGTGCCTGACGGTAAAAAGGTCAAGTGCCCCAAGTGCCACGGCGAGTTCCTCACCCCTGGACTGGTGGAAGAGGAGGCAGAGCGCCCGCGCAAAAAAACGCCTGCGGCCAAGGCGGCCAAGAAGAAAGAAAAGGCCGCCCTCAAGAAAGCCGGGACCGCCAAGCCGCCTCCCAAGAAAGCCAGCTTCGACGACGACGAGGATAGCGGCGGCATCTACTCGTTCGTCGGCGCGAACGAAGAGAAGGAAGAGGAAGAACGACCGCAGATCGATTACGCCCCGGATTTGTCGATCAAAGACCTGCGCGGCCCGGCTCAGGAGGCCGTGGTCAAGCCCTCCAATCTCATCATGCTCATCGGCGGACTCAGCGCCTTGAGCAACATTTTCCTCATCTGCTGGTCGTTTTGGCCGATCGTCTTCAGCGATTCCGTCGTCGATTATTACAAAGTCCTCAAAAACCATTACAAAGACGACAAGAATGCTCTCCAGCGCATCGAGGGTTACAAGGAATACAAAGACCTCAAGGACAAGGACCTGGAGATCGTGCAAGAGGCGAATGAGGAGGCGATTTATGGATTTCTGGTCGATGGTTTTCCCCCCTTGGGGCGTCTGTGGCTGATGGGCTTGTTCCTTTTCTTGCTGATCTACGACGCCTTTGTTATCGTCGGCGCCGTGAAGATGCAAAACTTGGAGTCGCGCCGCTGGGGTATCGCTTCGAGTATCATGATGCTTCTGCCGTTGGCGGCCGGCGGCCTGAGCAGCTTATTCGCTTTGGGGATCCATTTCCTGGAGGACATGACAGGGTTCCTCGGCGAAGTGACTATATTCTACATGATCGTTCTGGCGGCAGTGCCGTTCCTCCTCTCCCTCTATATTGGCGTAATGTCGCTGCGCGTCTTGATGAGTCAGAAAGTCATCGATGGTTTCGAGTACGTCGCAGAGTGATTCGCGCAGGCGGGGGTGTGTTCACTCCCCGCCTGCCGGGGCCTCAGCTTTTTAACATCCCGCTTTTGCGCGCGAAGGGAAAAAGGCCGCCTGCTTCGAGGATCGGCGCTATCTCCCCTAGCGGTTTCAGCGCATAGCGCTCGCCGGTCGTCCGATTGTGCAGGGTGTGCTGGGCCACGTCCAAATACAACTCATCCCCGGTACACACACGTTCACACAGTCGTTCGACGCTCTCGAAGGGAATCAGATAGCCGCCGTTGACGGCGTTGCGATAGAAGATGCGCGCATAAAACTCGGCGATGACAACTTGGATGCCGGCGGCGTTCAGCGCGATAGGAGCGTGTTCGCGCGAGGAGCCACAGCCGAAGTTCTTGCCGGCGACGATGAATTGGTACGGAGAGAGAAACTCGTCGTCGGTGTGAAAGGGCACATGCCCTTTGGGCAGCCCCGCCTGCGAGGGCGGCACGCTGCTGAGGGCGTACTTGCCGAATTGCTTGTACTCCTCGGGAATTGCCGGATTGAACGTCAGGTACTGGGCCGGAATGATCTGGTCGGTGTCGATGTTGTCGCCCAGGACGTAGGCCTTGCCGAGGATGGTCGTTGGTATGCTCATTCCAGGTACTCGCGGGGATCAGTGATGACGCCGGTGACGGCACTGGCGGCGACGGTCAGTGGACTAGCGAGATAGACACGGGCTTCCTTGTGCCCCATGCGGCCGGGGAAGTTACGGTTGGTGGTGCTGATGCAGCTGAGAGGCTCATTGAGTCGGCCAAAGGTATCGCTCGGCCCGCCGAGGCAAGCAGCACAGGAGGGCGGCCCCACTTTGGCCCCGGCCGACAGAAACACTTCTTCGAGCGTCTTGCCCCCGATCTTCTCGGTCTTCAGGCCAGCTGCTACCTCGCTGGTAGCCGGCACCACAAAGGTGTCGATCTTAACACTCTTGTCCTTGAGGATTTTCGCCGCCGCGCGGAAGTCGGTCAACTTGCCGCCGGTACAGGAGCCGATGTAGGCGCGGTCCAGCTTGGTGCCGCGCACTTCGCTGACGGTGGCGCGATTGTCTGGACTGTGCGGCTTGGCCACGATCGGCTGCAACTTGGTCACGTCGTAGACTTTCTCAAAGAGGAACTTCGCCCCTGCATCGGTATAGACCGGCGTGTAGGGGACGCCATGCTTGTTGCGAGCGTTGACATAGTCGAGCGTGACCTTATCCGGGGCGATGACGCCATTCTTGCCGCCGGCCTCGATGACCATGTTGCACAGCGTCATGCGCTCTTCGATGTTTAGCGCATACACGCCGTCGCCATCGAACTCCAGAGCACGATAAGTGGCCCCATCGCAGCCGATGTCGCCGATGACGGCCAGGATAAGATCTTTGGCCATCAGATAGGGCGGTAGCTGGCCGTGAAAGACGAAACGCATGGTCGGCGGTACTTTGACCCACAGCTTGCCCGTGCCGAGGATGAAAGCGGCATCGGTGTTGCCGATGCCCGTGGCAAACTCACCGAAGGCCCCTGCCGTGCAGGTGTGACTGTCGGTGCCGAACAACACTTCCCCGGGCCGCGTGTGCCCTTCTTCGGGCAGGGCGATATGGCAAACGCCTTTGTACTTGTCCGTGCCCACGTCGTAGTAGTAGGGCAAATCTTGCTCACGGACGAACTGGCGCAGGATGTCCACATTGCGGTTGGCCATCTTGTCCGCTGTGAAAATGTAATGATCGGGCACGATGACGACTTTGCGACGGTCCCAGACTTTGGCGTCTTTGCCGAAGTGCTGCTTGAAAATGCCGATGGTGCCTGGCCCGCACACATCATGCGTCAGCAGAACATCGACATCCACCCAGATGTTGTCGCCGGGCTGAACGGCATCCCGTCCTGCATGGCGGGCAAGGATCTTTTCAGTTAAGGTCATCGGCGTCATGGATCGCTGGCCCCTGGGCACATCGAATACTTTAGGAAAAAATAATTGTATCAAAACGACAGCTAAAGGACACGCCGTCCGGACAGCTTACGGCCCGCTCCGTCTTCGCCTCCGTGGCGTGGCACTTTCTCTCGCTGTGCGTGTTGCTCTCGCTCAAGACCTCCACGGCCAGCTCGGGGAAAAGGCGAAGCAGACTGGCAGCCTTGGCATACTTTGCTATAAACTTCGTAGGCACACCGCAAGTTCCTCACCACTGTTGAGTTTCCTATGCGTCGATTCGGGATGTTGTTTCTGGTCCTCTCGTTGGCAGGCTTGTCGGCCGCGGGTGAGAATTGGCCGCAGTTCCGGGGGCCGCACGGCGACAATCGCGCGGACGACGCCCCCTTGCCGCTGACCTGGAGCGAACACAAAAACATCGTCTGGAAGACCGCCATCCACGATAAAGGGTGGTCGTCGCCGGTCGTCTGGGGCGATCAAGTTTGGCTGACAACGGCCAAGGCGGACGGCAAGCAGCTGTTCGCCCTCTGTATCGATCGCGCCACCGGCAAAGTGCAGCACGACCGGAAACTGTTTGAGGTAGAAGGGCCGAGCGAATTGTGGGCGCGGTTCAACAGCTTCGCCTCGCCGACGCCGGCCATCGAAGAAGGCCGTGTCTACGTCCACTTCGGCACCTATGGCACGGCTTGCCTGGATACCCGCACGGGCCAAACCTTGTGGCAGCGACGCGACCTGCACTGCGATCACTGGCGCGGCGCGGCCTCATCTCCCATCCTGTACGGCGATTTGTTGTTTCTCACTTTCGATGGCTACGACAAACAGTATATCGTCGCCCTGAAGAAACAAAACGGACAAACCGTCTGGCAGAAAGACCGCACCATCGACTACAAAACGACGGACGGCGATGCCAAAAAAGCATTTGGCACTCCGGCTATCCGTATCATAGATGGTCAACCCCAGCTCATCAGCTCCGCGGCCGTAGCTACCCTCGCTTACGACCCGTTGACCGGGACGGAGCTCTGGAAGGTCTATCACGGCGGCATGAATGTGACGGCGCCGCCCTTGTACGGCCAAGGCAAAGTGTTTCTATGCACCGGCGACGGCGGCCTGCGTTTGTTGGCGGTGCGCCCCGATGGCCGCGGTGACGTGACCGCCACGCACATCGTCTGGAAAGTGAAGAACAAAAACAGCGTACCCTCGCGGTCGTCGCCTGTCTTGGTGGACGACCTCCTGTACATGGTCAATGAGGCAGGGATGGTCTCTTGCCTGGAAGCCGAGAACGGCGAGTTGGTTTGGCAAGAACGGCTGGGCGGCAAGTTCTGGGCTTCGCCTCTGTACGCTGGCGGCCGCTTGTATCTTTTCGACGAAGACGGATTTGGCCATGTCCTCGCCGTGGGGCGAACGTGGAAGAAATTGGCCACCAACAAACTGGACGACGGTTGCCGCGCCTCGCCCGCTGTGGCCGGCAAATCGCTGTTCGTGCGCACCTTAACGCACCTGTACCGCATCGAGGAACGCGATTGAGTCGGAGGTTTCCGCGATGAAAGCACATACCGAGTATCTGACCCTCAACATTCCCAGCAAGATGGCCTTCGTAAACATCACTCCGCAGGTGCGCGACGCTGTGGCCAAAAGCGGCGTCACTGAGGGCCTTGTGCTAGTGAACACGATGCACATAACCAGCTCCGTGTTCATCAACGACGACGAGCGCGGCCTGCACCACGACTTCGGCGAATGGCTGGAGAAACTGGCCCCCTTCAATCCGGACCCGAATGTTTATCACCACAACCGCACCGGCGAGGACAACGCCGACGCCCACATGAAGCGGCAGATCATGGGCCGAGAAGTCGTCGTGGCCATCACGAAAGGCAAACTGGATTTCGGGCCGTGGGAACAGATCTTCTACGGCGAATTCGACGGCCACCGGCCCAAGCGCGTACTCATCAAAATCATCGGGGAATGAGACGCAATTACAAGCGGGAGATTACTGCGGTAGGATTATTCTCGTATGGGAATCCTTCTGCTTTTAGCTGTTGAAAGATCGAGGTAGACCATGAATAGGGTAATTCCGGAGCGACAGCGGCGGGCCGATCCGTCGCTGCCGCTCCGGGCTTGTTTCTGATCAACCCGCGCGGGATATAACTACTAACGCCCTTGTCAATGCAGAAGGCGCAGGGCACAATAGAGGACGGGGACTTCCTTCCGTTTTCCGCATTCCTCGTATGGACCGGCGCGATTTTCTCCAGCCTCGCCATCTAGCGCACAGCACCGGACACGTTCTTGGCGCGCTCGAATCCTTCGATCTTGCTTCCGACTCTTCTGCCAAAACGCTCTTCCTTCACCTCCGCCGCCGGGCGATGGCCACGCATTTCGAGATCCTCCTACCTTTTGGTACGCCTGGCGCTGTGGAGATGAGCGAAGAAGCATTTCGTTTGCTCGATGCATTAGAAGAGCAGATGACGGTTTATCGAGAGAGCAGCGAAATCAGCCGGCTCAATCGGCATGCCTTCGCCAGACCCGTGCGGATCGAGCGACGCCTCTTCGGTCTGCTTCAGCTGGCGGCACAGATTCATCAACAAACCGAGGGCGCCTATGACATCACGACGGGAGCGCTCATCAAGGCTTGGGGATTTTTCCGCGGACCACGACGAGTGCCGAGCGCCGAAGAACGCGAAGCGGCCCGCCAACGAACCGGCATGGACAAAGTAGTGCTGGACGCCGAGCGTACTACTGTTCGCTATCAGCAAGCCGGAATCGAGATCAATCTCGGCAGCATTGGCAAAGGACATGCTCTCGATCGCATGGCGCAGAAGCTGCGCAGCCGCGGGTATAGACGAATGTTGTTGCACGGCGGCACTAGCAGTGTGTACGCTGAAGGACATCCCGCGGAGGAGGAACGCGGTTGGCCGGTGGCGATTTTGCATCCGTGGGAACGCCGCCGGCTGGCGTGCGTGTGGCTGCGCGATCGGGCGCTGGGAACATCAGCGGCCACGCACCAGCACTTGGAATATAACGGAACAAAGCTGGGCCACATTCTCGATCCGCGAACGGGCTGGCCGGCTTGCGGCATTGCCAGCGCTTCCGTGCTCGCGCCCAGCGCCGCCGAGGCCGATGCGCTCTCCACCGCATTCTATGTCGGCGGCCTGGAGCTGGCCCGGCGGTATTGCGCTGCCCATCGCGGCGTCGCCGCCATCCTGTTGCCGGAAGGCGAAAGGGCCGAACCTGTTGCGATTGGTCTGACTCCCCAGGAGTTTTCGTGGAATTAACATGAATAAACTCACCGCGTTCTTTTTGCTGCTCTTGCGTCTGGCAATCGGCTGGCACTTCGCCGCCGAAGGCTACCACAAGCTGAAAGGCTACTGGGAAGGACCGACGGAAACGGTCGTCGGCAAATCGAAGCCGTTCAGCAGTGCTGGCTATTTCCGCGAAGGGACCGGCCCCTTGGCCAAATATATCCGCAAAGAGATCGGCGATCCCGATGAGGAGGCGTTGGCCCTCTTGACGCCCAAAGCGGCGGAATCGCCCAACTTGCCGCTGCACGCGCGCACGCCGCCACTGCTTGCCCAGGAATGGGGTGATTACGTTCGCCGTTTCGGCGATTACTATGGCTTCAATGAAGAGCAGCGCAAGAAGGCGGAAGAAGCATTGGTGAAAGTCGAAGACAGCGTCGTCCGTTGGCTGACAAGCAAAGAGGTGACGGACAAGAATTACAAAGCAACAACGCAGGAAGGCCGGCTGCCGACGCCGGTGCGAGTGGACGAGTACAAGCAGAAGCTCCAAGAGTTGTCGGAGCCGAAATATAGCCATCTGCTGTCGATCGGCCCTGATGCTGAAGCGACTCGTTTACACAACGTCAAAGCAGAGGTGGTCCGCCTGCGCGTCGGCTTGCTGAACGATCTGGATGAATACACGCAAGCCCTCCGCAAAGAGTTAGAGGCGATTGCTACTCCCGAACAGAAGAAAGCCGCAGAGGGCAAGGGCCATCCGCCGCAGCCGCAGCCGCCGGCCGAGGCCAACGAAAAACAAAAGTGGATCGACCTGGCAACGATGTATGGCCTGACGGCCCTGGGGATGTGCCTGATTGTGGGCTTGTTCACGCGGTTGGCGTGCTTATTGGCAGCCGGGTTTCTGCTCATGACGTACCTATGTATGCCGCCGTTCCCCTGGCTGCCTGCACCGCCCAATAACGAGGGTTATTATCTCTTTGTCAATAAGAATGTTATCGAAATGTTGGCGTTGTTGGCCCTGGCGACGACGGCCAGCGGGCGTTGGCTGGGGCTGGATGCGCTGCTTCATTGGATGCTATTTGGCAGCCGTCGTCGTTCGGCGGCTTCAGAAACGTGAACTCGGCATGAGCCGTGGCAACGCTTCGGCCCTTGTTTACCAGGGCGTTGGCACGGTCGGTTCCCTGGAATTTCTTGGAGGGGGAGATCCTACCTATGGCACTCGACCTGACCGATCAACAACGCGCCGTCGGCAAGGCCAACTTCAACCGCACGGCCGAGGGACTGACGCGGCGTGGCTTCATGAAAAGCCTGGTTGCTTCCGGCGCTGCCGTCGCCGTGGCCACACCGGCCGCCTATTACGGCTACAAAAGCATCACGGGCAATCCGGTCAAGGCCGTCCTCATCGGCGCCGGCGATGAGGGCGGCGTCCTCGTCGGCGAGCACAACCCCAATTATCTCGAATTCCTCGCCGTCTGTGACATCCGTCCCTCCAACATGAAACGCATCTTCGACGGCGAACCAACGGGGCTGCGCAAGGGACTCAAAAAAGTCTATGGTAATCGTGCCAACAATATCAAAAAACTCGACAGTTACGACGCCTTTGTAGACGAATTGCGTAAGAACAAGGACATCGAAGCCGTCGTCATTGCCCTGCCGTTGTGCATGCATGCCAAGGCGGCCATCGACGCTATGAAGATCGGCAAAGAACGCGGCAAACCGATCCATGTCTTGACCGAAAAACTGATGGCCTGGAACATCAAGCAATGCAAGCAGATGATCCGCACGGCCAAGGAGTGCGGCAGCATCCTGTCGGTCGGCCATCAACGCCACTACAGCTTGCTTTACGCCCATGCCACCGAAGTCATCAACGCCGGCGTCCTCGGCGACATTCGCCACATTCGCGCTCTGTGGCATCGCAATTTCACCTGGCCCTTCGATCCCAAGACCGTCAAGGACAAGCTCGTCGAAGGCGTACCGCAGCCGTACTATCGCGACGGCTGGTTCCCACCGATCACGCACGTGGATTACGACGCCCTGCACGACAAGACGGACATGCTCCGGAAGTACGGTTTTGATAATATCGAACAGTTAATCCGCTGGCGGCTGTATCAGGCGACGGGCGGCGGCTTGATGGCAGAGCTGGGCAGCCATCAACTCGATGCGTGCAGCATTTTCCTGGGGCACGTTCATCCGCTGGCCGTCTCCGGCGTCGGCGTCCGCTCGTTTTTCGGCCCCGGCCGGAATGACCGCGACATCGACGACCATGTTTTCGCCACCTACGAGTTCCCCGGCAAGAACTACGCCAAGGACAAAAATGATGTGGTCATCGTCACCTATTCGTCGATCAGCACCAACGGTTTTGAGAACTACGGAGAATGTGTCATGGGCGACCGCGGGACGTTGATCGTCGAGAAAGAGGAATCGGTGATGCTCTTTCCGGAAAATGAGCCGGGCAAGGCGAAGACCCCGCCGCGCGGCACGGAAGTCGGCGTCAGCGCCACGGGCAAGGGCGAGCCGGTGTTGGAGTCTGGCTCGACCTGGGGCGGCCCCACCGCCTCGGTAACGGGCACGTCGGTCGGTCCTACCGGCCGGATCAGCCGCGGCTACACCGAGGAGATGGAAGATTTCGCTTACTGCGTCCGGCTGTGGGATCCCAAGTTGGGGTACGAGAAAGACCGCGACGGCAATTACAAACAACGCCTGACGCGCTGCCACGGCGAGGTAGCGATGGTCGATGCCATCGTGGCCTTGACCGCCAACTACGCCATGCATACGCACCAGCGCGTCGAGTTCAAACCGGAGTGGTTCAACGCCGAATTGCCCGACGTTCCTCCCAGCGACCAAAAAGCCAAGGTCGAAGTGGCCTGAATACTTGTTTAGGGCTAACGGACAAAACTCCCTCCCCCTTGTGGGGGAGGGAAAAACAAAGCTCCCTCCCCCTTGTGGGGGAGGGAAAAACAAAACTCCCTCCCCCCTTGTGGGGGAGGGAAAAACAAAACTCCCTCCCCCCTTGTGGGGGAGGGAAAAACAAAACTCCCTCCCCCCTTGTGGGGGAG
>Ga0078972_1004441_pt1 | contig 38383 bp, 27 predicted proteins | sample YelNatPaOPGAMG01_FD_67568 | JGI IMG/M metagenome (GOLD analysis project Ga0078972, IMG submission 67568) | Hot spring thermophilic microbial communities from Obsidian Pool, Yellowstone National Park, USA - OP-RAMG-01 (SPADES assembly) (version 2) | ecosystem: Environmental > Aquatic > Thermal...
CCGGTTGTAGGCTAGTGGTGAAGGCAACGCCCAGTCCACTTCCCCTCCCCCCCCGGCCCCCTCTCCCACGTCGCAAGCTTGGGGAGAGGGGGAGCCTCCGGCGTCTCAGTAGCTTACACAACCAGCCACAACCCCACACACTCCCCCCAGCTCCCCTCTCCCCGCAAGTGGGAGAGGGGCAGGGGTGAGGGGATGCCCATCACCGCCTCTTCCACCATACAAGGGGTGGCAAAGCTAGGGTGAGGGGAACTCCCGGCTTCTCAGTTGCAGGCCAGGGGCGAGGGCAACCGGATACCATCCGCAACTCGCCGCATATCGCAGCCGATGGTTCAGTGTCCCGGGCGGCATCCCCATCCCCCCGCTTCCCGGGAAAGCTACCGGTTGAAATACGCTGACCGCCGCGCTACACTTACCTGGTGATGCCGGCCAACGGGTCCTCAGCATGCGCGGCCGGAGAAGGAGGCATCTTTGGCTCAGAGCCTTCAGCCCAGCGAGGAAAACGCCCAGCCGCTGTTTACTCGCGTCATTGAGAACACGCTCCAGCGGCATATACCGATAAACGCAATCATCGAGCTCACGTACCGCTGCAACCTCAGGTGCCGCCACTGCTACATCCCCGAGGACAGGCGACACCCCAAGGACCTGACCACCGAGGAGCTCAAAGACGTCATCACCCAGCTCTCCGAACTGGGCTCGCTCTACCTCACCCTCACAGGTGGCGAGGTGCTGGTCAGGCGCGACTTCTACGACCTGGCGTGGCACGCCAAGCGCCTGGGGTTCGTGCTCAAGCTGTTCACCAACGGAACCCTCATCACCCCCGCCCACGCCGACCGCATAGCCGAGCTCGCCCCCCTCAGCGTGGATATCAGCATCTACGGCGCCCTCCCAGCAACGCACGATTCGATCACCGGCTCTCCGGGCTCTTACGCCAAAACCATGATGGGGATACGGCTTCTGCGGGAGCGCGGCGTGCGTGTGTGCGCGAAGATGCCCCTTATGGCCGCCAACTTCGCGGAGTACCGCAAGGTCCGCGAGATCTGCACGGAGCTCGGAGTTCAGGTGCGGATGGACCCAAGCATCACCCCAATGGACGACGGCTGCACCGGCCCGCTTGCCCTTCGAATCAGCGATGAACAGCTGTTCCGCGTCTTCTCGGACAAAGACGTGTGCCCCAAAGGCCACCTGCCAGCCCCGCCGTCCCAGATCTGCGAGGCCGGCCGAAACACCGTCACCATCACGCCCCGCGGCGATGTGCTGCCTTGCCTTCAGCTGCAACTGGTGGCCGGAAACGTCCGCAAAGAGCCGCTTCGCACCATCTGGGAGAGCTCTCCGCTGCTCACCAGAATGAGGGAGCTGCGCCAAGAGGACCTGCTGGCGTGCTCCACGTGCGAGCTCGCCACTTACTGCAACCGATGCCCCGGCCTCGCACACGTGGAGGATGGCAACTACCTGGGTTGCTCCTCTCGCGCGCGTCAGTTGGCGCGCGTGCGGCGCCGCGTCGCGGAAGAGCATGCAAACCGGATGGAGGGGGCCAACTCGCAATGAGCGTGGCGTCCACCATTGGCTTCGCCGCGTCTGGCGGCGATCTCCACCGCGCCGCGGAAGTTGCCATCGAGCAAGCCGGCCTGAGCGATGTCGCCGAGCGCGTCCTCCGCGGCGAGCGGCTGTCCGAGCAAGATGGCCTGCAACTCATGCGCGCCCCAGACCTCACCGTGGTGGGCTACCTCGCCAACGTGGTCCGCGAACGCCTCAACGGCCACAACGCCTACTGGGTGCGCAATCGCCACATCAACTACACAAACCTGTGCTGCAACGCCTGCTCCTTCTGCAGCTTCTACGCGCGCGCGGGTGGCCCCGCCCCGTACACCCTCACGCCGGAGCAAGTGCACCAGCGCCTGGCCTCCGAACCGGAGCAGGTAACCGAGGTGCACATAGTCGGCGGCGTCAACAGGTCGCTCCCGTACAGCTATTACCTAGACCTGGTCCGCGCCGCCAAGTCCGCCTGCCCCACGGCCCACGTCAAAGCATTCACCATGGTGGAGCTCGCCGAGATCGTGCGGGTTGCTGGGAAGCCCGTGCAGGAGGTGTTGGCCGATCTGAAGGCGGCAGGCATCGCTTCTATGCCCGGCGGGGGCGCAGAGGTGATGTCGGAGAGGCTGCACGCAGAGCTGTTTGGCAGGAAGATGGGCGCCGACCAGTGGCTTGCCCTGGCTCGCGAGGCCCATATCGCTGGCATCCCTACCAACGCCACCATGCTGTACGGCCACTTGGAAACCGATGAAGAGCGCGTTCGCCACCTCATCCGCCTCCGCGAGCTGCAGGATGAAACCGGCGGCTTCCTCGCGTTTGTGCCTCTCGCGTTCGACCCCGCCCACACCGAGCTGGCCCACCTTCCGCGCCCCACAGGCTATCTGGACCTGCGAATGGTGGCGGTGGCCAGGCTAATGCTGGACAACTTCGCCCACGTGAAGTCGTTTTGGGTGATGGTTACGCCGCCCGTCACGCAGATTTCGCTGCGCTACGGCGCCGACGACGTGGACGGCACCGTTACTGAGTACCGAATCACGGACGTCGCAGGCAAGGGTCCCCGCCAGGCGCTCCCGCGGGCGGAGCTGGAGGCGCTCATCGTGGAGGCGGGCCGCATCCCCGTGGAGCGAGACGCCCTGTACAACCCCATTGCCCGTTCCACCGCAGCCGTGCCCATCCGCCAAGACGCCGTTGCGCGTGCGGCCGCCAAGGCGATGGCCGGCGAGCGCCTCTCCCGCGAGGACGGCGTCGCCCTGATCCAAAGCGCCGACCTCCCGTTGCTCTCCCTCCTGGCCGACCGGGCGCGCTGGCGCAAACACCCAGAGCCAGTGGTCACGTTCAACCTCGGCCGAAACATCAACTACAGCAACGTGTGCTGGGTGCGCTGCTCTTTTTGCGCCTTCAGCAGGCCGCCCGGTTCGCCGGAGGGATACGTGCTCCCCACCGAGGCCATCCTGCAGAAGGTGGGCGAGTTGGTGGCGGCAGGCGGCCGAGAGGTGCTGCTGCAAGGCGGGCTCAACCCCGCCCTCGATATCACCTACTTCGAGGAGCTGTTCCGCGCCATCAAGGAGCGGTACGACGTGGACCTGCACGCCCTCTCGTCTTCGGAGATCGGATACATTGCGCGCGTGTCGCGCCTCTCGCTGGAGGAGACCCTCCTTCGCCTCCGAGATGCCGGCCTCGACACCATTCCCGGCGCCGCCGAGATGCTGGTGGACGAGGTGAGAGAACAGGTATCCCCCCTCAAAGAGCGCACGGAGGACTGGCTTGAGTTCATGCGCACCGCCCACAGGCTTGGCTTCCGCACCAGCGCCACCATGATGTACGGCTCCGTGGACACCCCCGCTCAGCGCGTGGAGCACATGCTCAGGGTGCGCCAGCTGCAGGACGAAACCGGCGGCTTCACGGCGTTCATCCCGTGGTGCTTCCAGCCAGACGGCACCGGCATTCCCAGGCGCAAGTCTTCGTCGCTGGAGTACCTGCGCACGGTGGCGGTGGCGCGTTTGATGCTGGACAACATCGATAACATCCAGGCTTCGTGGGTAACGCAAGGGCCAAAGGTTGCTCAGTTGTCGCTGCGGTACGGCGTGAACGATTTCGGCAGCACGATGATGGAGGAGAACGTGGTGAGGGCCGCGGGCACCAGCTTCCTGATGCCCGTGGAGGAGATCAAGCGCCTCATCCTAGATGCCGGCTACCAGCCTCGCATCCGCGACACCCTCTACCGCCTGCTGGACTGACGCTGGCCGCCGCGAAAGCGCCGCCCACTGCCCCTCTCCGGCCTCCTCGCGACGGTGCGCCTGCCGCCCGGGCCTGTGGGCTTTGGCTCTTCGCCAGTCGCAGCCCCTCGCCCCGCCGGCCCATGTGCGTGCGCCCCAGGACCTCGCTACGAAGGATGGACCTGTGCGCTCAGCCTCGCCCTTCCCCGCCGCCGCATGGAAGGCATACGGGCAAAGGAGCTGGGAGATCGAGACCTTGCCTTGAGCTCAGTGCCTGAGCAGAGGGGATGGCGGGCTTACATTGCCGCATGTGGGGGGAGGCCCGCAACGCGAGGCCGGCGCGCCACGGGCCCGTCAGGAGGCTCACAGGCGCCCCAGGGATGGCGCCTAGTCGCACCTATTATCGGCTACGGCGGGCGCACTCAGTAGCTCCCCGACGAGGCGGCCGGCCCTATTGGCACGCGCGGAGGGCCGAACTGGCCAACGCCGCCGTTCACTCCGCAGGGGGACAACATGCCGCGCCCGTGCATGGCTTCCCTGTTTGCGTGTTCCCCGCTCCGGGCACAGGGAGCAATGGGCAGCAGCAACCAACACAGACCCCTTCCTAACGCGCATGCGCCGCCTACCCCTTCCGCCGTCGCCAGCTGAGCGGCAAACCGGGGCAACGAAGCCCACTATGGATGTGGGTTGCGCGCCGCCTGGGGGCCGGAGCGCGCCTTACTTGCCCCCAAACCGCTCCCAATGGAGCAGATCCGATAGCGGTCGCTTCTCGCGTACCGGCTGCTCAGCCGGGTACCCCATCGAGATGAGGCTGACGAGCCGGATGCCGTCCGGCACCCCAAGTATCCTGCGCACATCGTCCGCGAACGGCTTCTTGTCGCCCGCGATCCAGCAGGTGCCAAGGCCCAGTGCGCGCGCCGCAACCAGCATGTTCTGGGTGGCAGCGCTTCCGTCTTCCAGGTAATACGTGCTGTCTTTGCAGAAGACGGCGATGCACACCGGCGCCTTGGCTATGTGCTTGCCGTACTCCGTGAGATCCGCTATGGCCTGTCTGGTACGCGGGTCGGTAACCACCACGAACTCCCACGGCTGCAGGTTACGCGCAGATGCCGCCAGCCGCCCCGCATCAACCACCTGCTCGATCAGGTCGCGCGGCACCTCCTGCACGGTGTAGGCGCGGATGCTGCGCCTTGTCCTCAGAGCCTCAAGGGCGTCCATTCAACCCCTCCGTTATCACATGGTGAGCTTATTGAGATTGGCTGCACCCACAATCTACCAGCCGTTCCCGCGTGCGTCAACCCGGGCAGCTTGGGGCAGGAGCCTGCAAGCGTTGGGGGTCTCTGCGGAGAACGAACAATCCCTCCTTCAGGGCGACAGGCGCACTGGAATGGAAACCTTCACCAGACAGCGCCGGGGCAAAGGGGCGGATGGGAAGCCGGGGAGCAGCACCGCTTCGGAGCGCATCATCCCCATCCGTGAGATCTCACCGGTTGCGCTAATGGACGTTGAACAGCGTCCCAATGGCGTAGGCGCCCACGCCCTCGATCACGCCGACGATGGTCATCTCCAAGCCGCTGTGGAACCAGCTCCTGGCGGTCACGATCGTCTTGGCAGCCCCAACCGCGAAGTGCGCGGCGATGCTGATGCCCGCGGCGGCAAGCACGGCGGTTAGGTTGGCCCCCCAGAAGAACGGAATGATCGGCAGGAAGGCGCCCAGGCCGGTGGAAAGCGTTGCCACCAAGCAAGCCTGCCACGGGTTGGGCAGCGACGACTCGTGCAGACCAAGCTCCTCCTGCACCAGCGTGCCAAGCAGCAGCTCACGGGACTGGCTTAGCCGCTCAACCACGGAGTGCGCCTCCTCCGGCGTGAACCCCTTCAGCTGGTAGAACAGCTCCAGCTCTTCCAGCTCCTCTTCGGGGTGCTCGTCCAGCTCCGCCGCCTCCTTGGCCACCTCCGCTTCGTGCACCTCTCGCTCGCTTTTGGCCGCCAGATATGCGCCGGATCCCATGGACAGCGCGCTGGCAACCATCCCCGCCAACCCCGCAATGAGCACCACGTGGCCATCCGACGCGGTGCCGGAGTGCGTTACGCCCGTGGCCCCAGACCCCCCCGCCACAAGTCCGAACACCGCGCCGAGGCCGTCGTTCATGCCATAGATGGCGTCGCCTATCCAGCTGCCGCTTCGCGCGTGCCAGCGCTCGTGGCCGAGAATTCGGTCCAGCGCCGTTCGCGGGCCGCCCTGCGGCGCCATCTCGTTCATTGCGCGCGCGTGCGACCGCTCGTCGGCGTGCACGCGCTGCAGCTCCCGGCGCTCCTCCTCGGTTGGTGCCTTGGCCGCCTTCTCGGCATACGACCCGCCGTGCGCCTCTTCGGCAGCCTCCAGGCGACGCAACACCGCCCACGTGCCCATCGCCTGCCAGAACCTGCTTGCGTAGCGCGGGCGAATCGTGTCGGCGGGGGGCGGCTCTGCACCTAGCTCCCTGAGCCTCCTCTCCCACTTGGCCGCGTGCTGCTCCTCCACGGCCGCCATCCTGTAGAGGACCTGCTTCCGCTTGCTGTCCCTTTCGCGCTCCGCCAGAAGCCGATACGTCTTGGCCGCCTGTATTTCGGCGCGCCAATCGGCCAGCAGCCCCTCGATGGCGGCCTTTCGCTCCGCGTCAGTCATGGAAGGGGTACCCTCCTAGTCTCCGCTGCCGGTCGTTCCACACGCAGGGCGCCTAGTCGGCCGCATCCAGAGGCTCCGCCGTTGCCAGAAAACGCTCGGTATCTTGCATGTTTCTGACTCCGGCGGTGGTACCCAATGCCGTCACGCACAAGGCGCCCACCGCGTTGGCGAACCTCGCGGTTCTCTCCATATCCCACCCGGATATGATGCCCGCCAGATAACCAGCCACAAACGCATCGCCGCTGCCGGTGCCGTCCACCGCCCGCACCTTATACGCGGGAGCCCTGACCTCGCCGTCGGCCGATCGCACGTAAGAGCCCCTCTCGCCCAGCTTGATGGCAACCGTCTTCACACCGCGGTCCATCAGCACCTTGGCGATTTCGGCCGGCTCCTCTTTGCCCGTGAGGCACTTGGCCTCCTCAAGGCTTGGCAGAAACACATCGGCATACGGCAAACAAGGGGCCAAGACGTCCATCCAGCGCCCGGTGGCGTCGTACACGGTGTCAAGGCACGTGGTCACGCCGGCCTCTTTGGCCTGCTTCAGCAGCCGCGCCATGGGCTCGCCGTCTAGGCCGGGCATCACCAGCGCGCCCGCCACGTGCAGGACCTTGGCGCCGCGCACTCGCTCGAGGTCCACGTGCTCTTCGCGGTATTCAGCGTTGGCGCCGATGTAGTGGAGAAACGAGCGCTCGCCGTCGCCGTGCACCATGATCATGGTGGCGGATGTGTGCGCGGCATCGGTCCTCGCCACGCCGCCAGCATCCACGCCGTTGGACTCCAGCGTGCGCACCACGAAGTCGCCAAAGCCGTCGTTGCCCACCATCCCAAGGGCCGCGGCGCTGAAGCCCAGGCGCGCCATGTCTATGGACACGTTGGCGGCGCATCCGCCGATATGCAGTTCGATCTGCTCGACCAAAGACAGCTTGCCTCTCGGCGGCAGCGATTCCACCGGCCTACCCAACACGTCGGCCACGAGAATGCCCGCGCACACCACATCTGCCATTGCGATCTCCTCCGATGCCCTTGCCCCCGCCTCAAAGCCGGCAACGTGCTCGGCCGCTGGCGGGACTACTACACCATTTTACGGTGAGGGTCGCTAGCGTCCCTTCCTCCCCTCGCCGCGTGCTCCGGGTGCTGGCGCGGGGACATATGCTGGCCGGGCGCGCCGTTCCCGCGGGTTAGGGCCCACTTCAGGAGCGGAGGCGCGCACAGCGTGGTTACCATCACCATTATCACCACGGCGGAGAAGGTGACGTTGTCCACCACCGGCCGGCCATTCAGGACCAGTTTGGCGCCAATGGATGCGCAGATGAGTCCCACCTCGCCGCGCGGTATCATGCCGAGCCCCACAACGAGCCTGCTCACGCCGCGCTGAAGCACGCCAAGGCCGCAGACCTGTTTCCCCAAGATCGCCGCCAGCGTGAGCGCGGCCGCGAACCCCAGCACGCCGTGCATGGCGAACACGCCCAGGTTCACGCGGGCGCCCATCAGCACGAAGAAGATGGGCACCAGCATGGTCATCGGGGCGTCCAGGAGGTCGGACAGGTTGCATCCCTCCCTCTCCGCCAACACGTGGTAGTGCCCCTCCTCGAGGATCAACCCCGCCGCGAACGCCCCCACAATCGGAGCCAACCCGGCGGTCTTTGCGGCATATGCGAACAGAAAGCAGAACACCAGGCCAAATCCAAGCAGCACACCATCCGAGCGGAGCAGGGAAGCAGCGTGGAACATGCGCGGCGCCACCCACAGCCCCACAAGCACGCCGCCAACCAGAAACCCCGTTGCTTTGAGCACGATGACGCCCACGCCCGCGGGTGAGAGAGGCGCTCCTCCCCCCGCCGCAACGATGATCCCCTGCACTATGGCGAGAACAACAAGCCCTTGCACGTCGTCAATCACGGCGGCGCCCAGCACTATACGGGCCTCCGGCGTCTCCACGCGCCGCAGGTCCTGAAACACCCTCGCTGTGATCCCCACGCTTGTGGCGCACAAGGTTGCGCCCACAAACACGTGCACGTAGCTGGATGCGGCCGGCAAGAACCACCGCGCCACGCCCCATCCCAAGAAGAAAGGCGCCACCACGCCCAAGGTGGCCGCCACCAAAGAGGACGCCCCAACTCGCCGCATCTCTTGCAGCTTGGATTCCAGCCCCACGCCGAACAGCAGCAGCACAACCCCAATCTCCGCCAGCACGTCCAGCGTTGGGTTGGTGGCCAGGAACCCAAGCCCGTGGTAGCCCACGAGGCCCAGGTTCCCCAGCAGCATGCCCATCCCCAACTCGCCCAGCACGGCCGGCTGCCCCACGCGCACGGCGATGTGTCCACCCACACGCGCCGCCAGCAGAACCACCGCCAACCCGAACAACACCGGCCCCATATCCGTGGCGTCGGCCTCTCCCCCAGGCGACGACGCCGCGCATACGCCGCCAGCTGCCAACAGCAGCCCTATAACCGTGCCAGTACACCACGTAACCGTTTTCACACCCGTTGCCATTAGCCGTTGCCCCCCGTAGTAGGACCAGCATCCGCTCGCACCGAAACGCCCATTGGCAAAGGCGCGCAGCTCAATCCGTGGCAACACCAACTATGAAGGCCGGAAAGCGCAGCACCAAGACCGGGGCGAAACCCAAGCGAAGGCGACTCTGGCTCGCATCGCCAATCCTGCTGGTCGTCCTAGCGGTAGCTGTGTTCCACGCGTGGGCCCTGACATCCCTTGCGAAGGCCTTTATGGAGTCGCAGCCACCTCGGAAGGCCGACGCGATTGTGGTGCTTAGCGGCGAGGCGAACGGTGAACGGGAAGCCCACGCGGCTGAGCTGTACAACGCGGGCTACGCCCCGTGGGTGGTGGCGGCGGGCCCGGTTGTGGCGTGGGGCGTCTGTGAGGCCAAGGTGATGGCCAGCCACATGGCCAGCCTTGGGGTCCCGGAGGCGCGCATCCTCCTGGAGACGCGCGGCATGAACACGTACCGGCAGGCGGAGGGCGTTTCGCGCATCCTTCGGAGGCTGAGGGCGCGGACGGTGCTGCTGGTTACATCGCCAACGCACTCTCGGCGTGCGGGCGCCGTGTTCCGCCAGGTACTAGGGCCCAGCATCGAGGTGATCTCGTGCCCGGTTCCCCTGAGCAAGAGCCGATTCAGGCTGGACCGCTGGTGGACGCGCTACAGCGACGTGCGGTACGTGGTTGGCGAGTGCGTAAGCTGGGTGAACCGGCTTGTCTTCCGCATCCAGTAACCCTCGGGTTCACCCAGCATACATGTGCGGTTCATGCCACCGCGGCCATCCCGCGCTCTCCTGTTCGCACGCGGATGGCATCAGCCACAGGAACGAAGAAGATCTTGCCGTCGCCGATCTCTCCGGTCCGAGCCGCGTTCATGATGGCGTCCGCAACATCATACGCCAGCTCGTCGTCCACTACGGTCTCCACCTTCACCTTGGGGATGAACGTGACGGAGTACTCGACGCCGCGGTAATGGTGTGTGGTGCCCTTTTGCCGCCCGTATCCACGCACGTCTGTGACGGTGAGGCCGCGTACGCCCACATCCTCCAGCGCCTCGCGCACCTCGTCCAGCCGATCGGACCTGATGATGGCCTCCACCTTTATCATGCCTTGTTCCTCCCTCGCTAGCTTCCTCCATCGGCCGGGCTCAGCCACCCGTCCGAAGTCAGGCACCCCAGTTGATGCCCCTCACACACCAGTAGGTTAGCCGACTGTTGTTTCAGGCGGGTTACGAGGGCGTTAAGGCGTGGTTTCGGCAGCGTGGTCACGCGCAGGCTACATACGCGGGGGCCCCGGGCGCGGCACCACCCGGTATGGGCTGCTCAAGCTGCCAGGCTCGCCTTCGCGCAGAGGCTGCAGCCCCCTAGCAGGGAACGCCTCGAGATGCACAAGGCCTTCCTGGAACGTAAGCGCTTCGCCCGTCACGTCGGCGTTGCGCAGGGCCCAGAGCCGGCCGACGCCAGGGGTGGACCTCCGCTCGATCGATGCTGCTGCAACTCGCCGAAGGAAACGCCTGGCTGCCGATGGGTCCGCCGTCCACGATGGCGGGACCGCGCGGTCATCAGGGCCTACCGCCTCCATCGCGTACGAGTCTAGAAGCTTGCCCCAAAGCCGCCGCAGCAGGTCGTGGCTGCCAAACAGGTCCACGGCGCTCACGCCCCAGCGGGTGAACACCACGGCTCCCACCACCCGTGGCGAGGTCTCCGGCAGTTTGCCAAGCTGCGACTCGCGGTAGCTCTGGATGCGGCGCTGAACCCGGGCGTCGGTTTGTATGCTTCTGAGAGCTTCGGTGGGTGCGGACGCCGCGGCGGATGCCCTCTTTCGGCGTATCTCGTCCCACACGGCAGATTGGCTCCCGCTGGCAATCGCGGTTGCCCTGAGGCCCGGGTACACACCGATGCCAGACGCGCCGAACGCCGCAGCGGTGTCCGACCACCGGCCTCGCTCCGTGCAGTACACGCCAACCACGATCCGCCCGCTCTTGGGAGGAACCAGCGTGTCGTGGGATATCATCCGGTCCTGCTTGGCCCCAGCGATCACCTCGCCCGCCATCATGAACACGTAGCGGCCCGACGTGTTATCCACGTACACTTCGTTGACCCTGCCGGCGCCCACCTCCGTGATCGTGAGGTAGCCCTCGTGAAGGGCCTCGTCCAGAGTGGCGAGCTCGGCCGGCAGCTGGCCATATGGCGCTTTGCCGGTGGACTCCAGCGGGAACACAATGAGCTGCTCGTAACGCAGCGGCTGCCCAACATCCACGCCGGCCAGCGCCATGTCGATGACGTCCTCGTAACGCGAAGGCGCAGCGGCGGTGGACCGCGTCAGTGCAAGCGCCACCGGGGCCACCGCCAACGCCAGCAGGCACAACAGTCTCCTCATGGCAAGGCTCCCTTCGATCCCAACGGTTTGATGAACGTCCGATCGGAGCGTTCCATCCACACGTTGGACTCGGTTCGCCCTGCGAATCTTCACTCTGCCCTCCCGTGATCTAGGGCCAACGCCGCTGCGACTGGCCCGGTGCTACAAGTCGATATCCAGCTGCGTGGTGAGCAGGTTCTTGGGGTTCGCCACGTGGTTTCGGAAGAACACGTAGCCTAGGATGAGGCTCGCGTTCGGGGCGAACTTGTAAGAGGCCCCCGCAGCGAACGCGCCGCAGAAGCTCCTGCCCGTGGCCCAGTCCAGCGCGCCCCACCACCGCTTGCCAAAGGACCTGTCCCACGCCAGAATGAGGCCCGTGGCTGCGGGGCGGCCGTCGCCGTCCACCAGCAGCCCTCTGTTGCCTCGGTAACCGCCCACGGTGAACCGGCCCACAGGCGCATACTGCTTGCTCAGCACCGCATACGCAATGTTGTAGTTCGTGGCGCCGGCTTTGGTGCCCACGTTCTGAACGCCCACTGCCCAAGCAGGCGCGGCGCCCCTCTCCGGCATCCCGTACTTGGCGTTGAACTGGACCGGATGAGCGGCAGGAGAGAAGAAGTCGATGCCAACCTCAAGGCCCGGCGCCAAGCCGTACGTGAGGCCGTAGTCCGTGGGAAATGAGTAGCCGCCACCGCTGTTGTTGGAGACGGAGCTGTAGTTGTCTATCCCGAAATGGACCACGTGGAGCGGCTGGATGTCGGTGGATGGGTTCCAGATGTTGGTGCTGGGCGTCGCCAGGGCGGCGTTCGCCAACAGCGCCAGGGCGAGACACCAGAGCAGCCAAGCATGTGTGCGCTTCAGGGTCGTTCTCCTCCTTCTTTGAGACTGACCGGCGCTTGCACGGCTCGCCAGCGTGGGGCGACCCGGCGCGGCCGTATAAGCAGGATAGCGGTAACGTTTTTCGCCTGAGTTGCGGGCGCTTTGCGGGAAAGTGTCCTGCTGATTACGGGCGAGTTACGCCGGAAAGCTCCGCGGGGCATGACAGGCGGTGGCGGCGGGCCGAGCGAGATGGGCATCGAAGCTAGGTCGGTACGTGGCCGCCAACCCAGGTCCATCCTGTCGAAGGGGCTCACTTGCCCAGAAACAGGAGTCCACCACCAACGGCCTGAACCCTATCCCGGACGGGCGACATGGCGCCCAAAGGAGGACCGATGGGAGTTAGCATTGGCCTTGTTGGAGTCGGCAGCTTTGGGCGGGAATTCGTGCGCCTCTTCAAAGACCATCCGCTGGTCGATCGCTTCGCCCTGTGCGACGTGAGGGCCGACCGCCTAGCCAGCGCCGCCCAGGAGTTCGGCGTGAGGGAGACCTACGATAGCCTGGACGCGATCTGCCGGAGCGGTATCCAGGCGCTCGCCATCTTCACCCAACACTGGATGCACGCCCCCCAGGCGATCCAGGCGATGGAGGCCGGCAAGCACGTCTACTCGGCGGTCCCCATAATATCCCTCTCCAACGGCGACGAGATGCTAGATTGGTGCGCCAAGCTTATAGACACGTGTAAGCGCACGGGCATGCTGTACATGATGGGCGAGACCTCCTACTACCGTCCGGAGGCAATGTACGGCCGGCGCCGCGCTGCGGAGGGCGCGTTTGGCCACTACGTTCTGGCGGAGGGCGCCTACCTCCACGACGTGGACGATCCCGGATGTAGCCTCAGGGACGTGACGCGCAACCGCTTGGGAGACCAGTTCGACCTGACCAAGACCGGTGGCGTCCCCATGCATTACCCCACCCACTCGATCGGCGGCCTCCTCTCGGTGATGAAGGCCCCGCTTACCGCGGTCTCCGCCATCGGCTACCAGTACCCCAACGACGACTGGCATCGGGCAGATACGGAGAGCGGCAACGTCTTCGGCAACGAGACGGCGCTGTTCAGGTGCGCCAACGGAGCCGTAGTTCGCATCTGCGAGTACCGCCGCATAGGCCACTACAGCTACGAGGGGTTCCATCTGTTTGGCACGGAGGCCAGCCTTACGGACGGGCCCGATGGGCCACACTGGGTCACGAAACATGGCGCTACAAAGCTGACCGTTGAGGAGATGCGCGACCCACTGCCGCCCGATGTGCTGGCCGCCTACCGTCGTGGCCGCCAAGCCGACCATGAGGTGTACGGCGGGCACGGAGGGTCGCACGCCTACCTGGCAAACGAGTTCGTACAGGCCGTGGCCGCGGGCAGGCTGCCATCCGTGAACGCCTGGGAGGCCGCCCGATACTTCGTGCCCGGAATCATCGCCCACAAGTCCGCCCTCCGTGACGGCGAATGGCTCAAGGTTCCGGATTTTGGGGACCCACCCGCGTAGCCCGCCGCGCCTGGCACTGGTGCGAAACTGAGGTCGCCACTTCCATGAGAATCCATCGCTGCTTAACCCCAATCCTCGCCGCACTCGCCGTGATCTGGGCGCCGGCAACTGGGTTGCCAGCCACCAACGGCGCGGCTTCTGCCGTCGGCAGGTGGATCAGCGCCCCGTCGCCAGGGCCTGCATCCGGCCTGTTCAGCCCGGTGCCGCTCTTTTGGTTCGAGGTGACCGCAACGCCGTTCGTCTACCGAGCGGTGGTGCACGTGCCTCCGAGCTGCAACCGCGCCACCGCCCTTCTCCGCACCAGCGGCTACGCATACGTTTGCGTGGATGGCCACCAGGTGTACGCCTGGGCACCCCGCGCCCGCACCGACCGCGAGCCAGCCATCCCCGCTAACCCCACTCGGGTCCACGAGCTTGACCTAAGCGGTGTGTTGACGCCCGGCAGGCACGTGCTTACCGTTAGCGCCCCAAGCGATGGATTCGTGCTCGCTGGCGGGCTCTACGCTGGTGCCAAGCGCATCGCCCCGCTGGCAACGGACGGTGAGTGGACCGTCACAAGGTTCCGCCCAACCAGCATCGTGGAGGACCAGCCGATCATGCGGCTTGCGTACACTGGCGCAGCCGTACCCGGCGAGGCTGGACCCGCACAGGCCGTCAGCGTCGGCGCGCCGTGGCAGGTCAGCGAAGACACCCTCGCGGCGGCGTACATCCGAGGCGTCTTGGCGCGCGTGCGCAGGGCCACCGACGACGCCGAGTGGCGCCTGCAGCTACTGGCGAAGAAGGGCATCTACGTGGTGGACGACACGGCCTACGGATGGGCGGGGCCGGAGCGCGCCAACCCTCAGGCGGTGATGGAAGCGACGCGCCTGCTGCGTCGGGTGCCCGCCGTTCGCTCCGCAGCCGCCGCGTTGTCCGAAATGCGGCTCGAGACGGCGCCGCAGCTAGCCAACGCCATGGGCCGCATTGCCGAGCTGTTAGCCAACGCCGCTGCCCTCAGCTCTGGGGCTCAGCACGCATGCAAGAACGCGATGGCCGCCGACGAGCGAATTGCGATCGCCCTGGCCGAGAGGGCAATCGGTGCCAAACCGCACGGCGCTACCCTCGCCGAACGCCGGCGAGCGCTGGAGGCTGCGCTACGCCACCCGCTGAACCGCCTCAACGAGAGCCGCTACGATAGGCTGGGATGGCTCCCCCATCCGGGCCTCGCCGATAGCCAGATCGGCGCGTGGGGCGTGCGCGTCAGCCCGGTCACCGGCCCCACCAGAATCGACGCGCCCAAGCAGTGGCTGTTCAGCACCGACCCCACGGACTCCGGCGAACGAGAGCTTCGTTGGAGCATCGGATACAACATCGAGAGCCAGATGGCCCGCATCGACGTGCCCTCCAACTGGGCCGCAAGCAAAGACCCCACGATCGCAGCCTATAGGGGTCCCGCTTGGTACCGAACCCGCATCCGCATCCCGGATGAGTGGGCGGGCAACGACGTGGTTCTCACCCTCGGCATCAGCGGCCAGGAGCGCCTTTGGGTGAACGACCGCGAGGTCACGCGGCTGGGTAGCGGGCAAGGCACCCGCACGTACACGCTGCCGTCCAGCGTGGTAGCCTTCGGCGCAGATAACCTCGTGGCCCTGCGCGTGGACGCACGGGGCGATCAGCGCGGGATAACCGGACCCGTAACGGTTGCCTGCCCGTCGCTGCAGGGCCCAGAGGGGCGACAAACGCCGCCAGTGCACGTGCTTGCCACGCCGCTGTCGCCGTGCGCGGTCCTAACGCCCCAAACGAGCGTCATCGAGATCCACCACACGGGCACCGCCAGCTTGGTGCTGCCCGGCCGCTCCGGCATACTGCATGTTGGCGGATATTCCGCATCCGCGGCGGGCAGGCTGAAGGCGAACTGGGCGATGGTGTGGCTAACGCCCACAACGGCCGCCGGAGCGGAGCGCCCCATCATCCTCGTCTTCCAGCACAACCCGGTATCGATCTCCTGCTCCAAGGGCGTAACGCGCATCCGTCTGTCCTCGCCACGCCAGCGGGTGATCGCGGTGCGGCCATGGGCCAAGGCGATGCCGCCATTGGGCAGCGACAGGGCCATCGCCAGCGCCGCCGGCCTTTGGTCCCGCGCCGCCCTCGCCGTCCCAACGGACTACATGAGCATAACGCGGGTTCTGCGCAAAGGCCAACCCATCACCCATATATCGGTGACGAACGTGCCTGCCGGTCCGCTCCTCGGGCAAACCGTGATCTACCACTACCTCGAGACGCGCGACGAGTGGGGCACCAAGCCGCTCAAACTGGCCCCGCTGCCGGCCCTCTGCAGCTACGCGATCGACACCCACTTCCGCCACCTCAAGCTGAACCTGCCCGGCAAGCTGGAGACGATTCAGGATGGGGGCTTGGCGGCGCCGTATCGCGCGGTGAGGGGCGCAGACCGCGTGAGTTACAGCTACGACGTTGAGCCGTGGCCGCGATACGTTGGTTTCACCAGCTGGATGTTCAGCTGGGCAGACGCGGGCGTTCCCGGCAATAAGCGCGAGATGGAGCTGATGGCCTCCATAGGAGCCAACTGCTACCGCCCGCAGCACAACTGGTCGAACGAGAGGCCTGGCACCTACCGCAACGGCAAGTGGGAGGGCTACTTCCCGGAGAGCGACACCCGGACCCGTGTTCAGATAACCGCGGACTACTGCAACGCCGTGGGCCTTAACTACATGAACAACATCGAGCAGACGCTGGACCACCACGAGCTATGCCGAAACGACTACGACACGTGGCTGAGGACGGTGCTGTACCCCCACTACGATCGCTTGGTGCCGCAGCTCGCCAACCGGCCGTTCTGGGCCGTCTCGTATGACCTGGTGAACGAGCCGTTCGATCACAAGGCCGCCAAGTATAACCCCGCGATGAAGGAGCTAACGCGCCGCATCCGCCAGATCGACAAGACCCACCTCTGCTACATTGAGCCATGCCAGGCGTGGGGCGCCATCCAGCAGCTCCGCCTCATCGAGCCCACCGGCGACCCGCTCACGATGTACAGCTTCCACGACTATAACTTCCGCCTGTTCAAAGCCACAGACCGCTGGCCCACCCTGGAAAACGACATCAGCAACATATGCCAGATGTGGTGGCCGGCGTTCGAGTTCGCCATCAAGTATGGCTACGGAATGCACTGCGGAGAGTTCGGGGGATTCGCCAGCGAGACCGACGATTCCCTGGCGCAGAAGACGTTGCTGAACGACTTCTTCCGCATCTTCGACCAGTTCGGGATGCACAGCAACTACTACTCAGGCCGGGAGGTCTTTGAGCGCCTCGCCGACGGAAGCTGCCGGCCCAGCAACGTGGTGCGCGCATACCGCAGATACCTTGCCCGTCCAGACACGAACATCTACTACACGCGCTGGCCAGGGGAGCCGACGCCGCCGCGGAGTTAGCAAACAGCCAGATGGGCCGTAACCCCTCCGCTGGAGGAGCTTCGGCCCATCATCTCTGCTGCCCTCGTGCAATTGGGGCGGCTAAGGCGCCGACAGCCCCAAGGCCCTTCTCAGAATCAGCAGAACGTCGCTGATCAGAACCGTGCCGTCACCGTTTAGGTCCGCGGCTTGCATCTGGCTTGCCGTGCCTTGAGTCAGGTGCAGGGCTATGCGCAGCGCCAGCATAGCGTCCCTGGCCGTCACGCTCCCGTCGCCATCCACGTCGCCCGCCAGAATAGGAATGGCCTTCTGCAGCACCAGAAGCACATCGGGCGGGCTCACGCCGTCCACTACCGTTACCGTCTGCTCCGCGGTCCCCAGGCCACGCTCAGCCGCATCATCGCTGTCCACGCCGACGTGCCACACACCGCCGACCGCGCCGATCTGGAAGCTTCCATCCGGGTTGGCCGCGAAGTCCTGCCAGTTCCCTGCGTTGTCGTACGCGTGCATCCGTATGCCGCCAATGGGTGTGAGTGTGTTGTCCACCACCTTGCCGCGGATGGTGGCGGTGGCGCTTTTCAGCACCAGCAGTACGCCTTCCACGTCGATGCCGTCTACGATGGTTACGTGGACGTCGGGACCGCGAAGCAGTCCACGTTCGGCGGCCTCGAAGCTGTCAACCTGGACGCTCCACTCCCCGCCGACCACCGGCAGGTCAAAGCTGCCATCTGAGCTGGTCCTGCCGCTTGCTATGTCGTAACCACCTCCAGGCGGAAGTACGTACAGACTAATGCCTGCGACGGGAAGCGCACGGTTGTCCACCACCTTGCCGCGGAGGTGCGCTGTAGGCTTGCCAATAGTGAGGTCCAGAGCAACCGCCTGGCCGCCGGCAACGCTGATCTCCATTTGACGGCTGCCCAGATATCCCTGCCCTGGCGGACTGTCACGCTCCGCCTGCACTGACCAGTTGCCTGGTGGCACACCAATGAAGTACCTGCCATCCGCGTCAGTGGTATCCGTCACCAGCGGGTCCTCGGCCCCCTCCGTACGGGCCTCGATGGTGGCCCCAGACACCGGCCGGCCCTGCCCATCCCTAGCAATGCCGTATATGAGGCTGGTCGCCCTGCGCGCCCGCAAGATTACGCCTGGTATGTCGCGCGACGTTGCGTCAATGGTTTGGTAAGCGGTGTCGCCTCCTGGCCACACGTACCCCTGCATCGCCAAAGCGGCAGACGCGTCCGTTAGCGACTGCAGGCGCCATCGGCCGGGTGTGATGCCCAGGTCAAACGTGCCGTCAGGACGCGTGTAGGCGATCGTGAACGCCTGAGGACCGTCGTCGCCTCCAGAGCCGATTCCGATGGGCACTCCTGGAACGCCCTCGCCCCCAACCTCGTCCACAATGGCGCCGGTGACGTGGCGGCTGGCCGGAGTAAGTGCCAGATCCTGGCTGGCCATCCGCCCAGTGGCCACCGTGATCACCGACTCCTGGCTGAACGCCAGGTTGGACACATAGCCGGGGCGGAATGCGGCGATGGCGTAGCTACCAGGCGGGCATCCAAGGGAATAGCGGCCGGCAACATCGGTTCGCACCCCGCCCATGGGTCCTCCGCTATCTGCCCGCGCAGCATCGAACAGCAGAACCCACGCATTGCTCACCACTGCCCCCGCCGCAGCCACGCGCCCAGAGATGCCCTGGCCGTACGCCCTCGGAGCGATTGTGAAAGGAGCCTGACCCAGCAGCGCGCCAGATCCATCACGCGCGGCGAACACGTACCGACCGGCAACCCGTGAGAGTACTCCGCAGTGAGATAGGTTAAGGGTGACAGTGACGGCCCCGTTGGCGGCGCCGTCCTCATCACCTGGCACCACGCGGTTGCGTACGCCAGCGATCGTCGGAAGCTGCCCGTCGGTTACGCGGAAGCGCAGGATCAGCATCTCGCCAGCATCGACGGCTCCGTTCGCATTGACGTCCTCGTACTCCTCAAATGCGACCGTTTGCCCGGCAGTCAGCCCCGCGATCTTAAGAGCGAGATCGCCGTTGTATTCATTGTCGATGCTGGCCGGTGTGACTGTGAGAATCGCAGCGGCGGACGCATATCGCCCATGCGCCAACACCAACAGCGATGCAACCAGCAGCAGAAGAACAAACCTGCACGTGCCCATGGGAGTATCCTTTCCAGCTATCGGAATCCCCGCCGGCCCAGCGCAAGCAGCCTGTAGGGGCTTGCCCACCTGGGTGCCGCCCTCGAGCGCTGCGCAGGGGAGGAGCTGCAGCGCTGCCCGCCGTCCGTGTGGGAGCATGTTTTCTATTCGACGCTCGCTTGGCGGATCCTCTCCGGGCCAAAGCCTCTCAGCAGACGGGCGAGCAAGTGAAGGCCGTGCCCCGTCCGGCGTCCAATGAGTGGGTGGCGCCCGGCCAGGCGGGCGGTGCCCCAGTCCGCTGCTTTCGGTTTTGGCTGCAAAGGGGAGATCCGGTTGACACGTTTCATCCTAGCCACCGGGGTTCTGGTAGCCGCTGTCGCCCCGATTAGCGCCGCCGTGCCCGCCGTGCTGGCAGCGGTCATCAGGCCCGCGGCCGTTCCGCTCGGCAGAGCCGTCAAGATCACTTACAGGTGGAAGGCAGCACCCATGTATGGGTGCACGGGGCGCATAAGTGACGCCGTGGACCGCTTGCGCCCAAAGCGTTGGGCGAAAGGGTTGCGAACAGGTGACCCGCGCATGGGGGAAGTGAGCAGATGGGGCTGCATCGCCCACCAGGCAGGACGGCAGCTTGCGCCACGCGAACGAAGACCGGGATACCCCCTTCCCTATTCCACCAATCGGAGGTTGCAGCCAGCATGGAATCGATTCAGGAGCTTACCGTGCGCTTCGCCGAGGCGTTTCCCGGCCGTAGCCCAACCGTGCTCGCACGCGCACCAGGCCGGGTGAACCTCATCGGCGAGCACACGGACTACAACGACGGCTTCGTCCTCCCCATAGCCATCGATCGCTGGGCAGTCTTCGTGGGCGCACCGCGCGCCGATGGCCGAGTGGAGATCGCCTCGCTCGACTACGGCAACCGCACCTCCTTCCTCCCTGGCGATTCCGCAAAGGAGGCTGGCGCAACCAGTTGGGCCAACTACCCCAAGGGCGTTGCGTGGGCGTTGGCGGAGAAGGGGTATCGCGTGGCGGGCGTGGATGCGATTCTGCGGGGTAACGTCCCCCTGGCGTCCGGCCTGTCTAGCTCCGCCGCATTGGAGGTGGCCGCCGCAACGCTGTTCGAGGCCATAGCTGGGTATACGATGGACGGCGTCGCGACGGCGCTTCTCTGCCAGCGCGCGGAGAACGCGTTCGTGGGGGTGAACTGTGGGATAATGGACCAGTTCGTGTCCAGGCTCGCACGCAAAGGGCACGCCCTCCTGATCGACTGCCGGTCGCTGGAGTACCGCCACGTGCCGATGCCGTCTTCCGGCTACAGGTTTGTGGTTGCCGATACTGGCAAGCGCCGCAGCCTTGTGGGCTCGGAGTACAACGCTCGCAGAAGCCAATGCGAGGAGGCGGTGGCGTACTTCGCTGCCCGCCGGCCAGGGGTGAAGGCCCTTCGCGACGTGACGCTGCCGGAGTTGGATGACGCCAAAGACGACCTCCATCCGGTGGTGTACCGCCGCGCCCGCCACGTGATTACGGAAAACGACCGCACGCTGCGCGCCGTTGAGCACCTATCCTCCGGCGACATGGCGGCGTTTGGGCGGCTCATGGTGGCGTCCCATGAATCGCTGCGGGACGACTACGAGGTGAGCTGCCGCGAGCTCGATGTCATCGTGGAGGAGGCGCTGCGAATACCCGGAGTGCTGGGCTCCAGAATGACCGGGGCCGGCTTCGGCGGTTGCACCGTCACGCTGGCAACCGAGGACGCCGTGGAGCAGTTCCGCCAGGAGGTCCCGGCCCGCTACTCCGAGCGATGCGGGCTGGAGGCGCAGGTGTACGTGTTTGAGGCCGCCGACGGCGCATCCTGGCAGCAGCTTGGAGGCGCAGCGTGATCGTCACCGTTACGGCCAACTCGGCGCTAGACCGGTTGCTGTTCGTGCCGCGGTTCGTGCTCGGCCGCCGCATTCTGGCGGAGCGCGCCATAACCACCATGGGCGGCAAGGGCACCAACGTCTCTGTTCTGCTTCGCACCTTAGGCGCCGAAACCAAGGCACTGGGGTTCGCCGCCGGGCTCGCTGGCGCGGAGATGCTGAGGCTGCTCGCCCAGGCACACGTCCCGTTTGACTTCGTGCAGGCCGAGGGCGAGACGCGGGTGAACACCGTCATAGTGGATCAGATGTCCCAAAGCCAAAGCACCATCATCGCGGAAACGATGCACATCACCGATGAGCAAGAGGATGTGCTCCAGAGAAAGGTGCGAGAGGCGTTGGCCACCGCCAAGGTGCTGTGCGTTTCGGGCAGCCTGCCGCGCGGCGCCAGCCCCAACTGCTACTCCCTGATGATCGAGAGCGCGAGGGACCTGGGCGTAACCACCATCCTGGACACCTCCGGCCCGGCGCTTCGCGATTCCCTCTCCGCAAAGCCCACCTACATCAAGCCAAACTGGCCAGAGCTTGAGGAGTTGGTGGGCAGGACGCTCGGCTCGCTGGACCACGTTGTGGACGCGGTGCGAAGCGTGCTTGAGATGGGTCCGGAGTGGGTGGTGGCATCTTTGGGCGATCAGGGGATAGTGGCTGCGCACGGAGATGAGGTATACCGAATCCCGCCGCTGCAGATACCGGTGGTCAGCACCTCCGGTGGAGGCGACGGCGTGGTGGCTGGAATCGCTTTGGGGCGAGACCGTGGCATTCCGGACGAGGCCGGTCTGCGCCTTGGCGCCGCGGTGGCATCGTCAGTCGTCATGTCGCCGGGCACCGCGCAGTGCAACCCAGAGGACGTGGCAGAGCTGTTCCGTCAGGTGAAGGTGGAGCGGCTGGAGTAGGCCCCATACGGTTGAGGCCCCCGACGTACTCACATCGGGGGCCTCAATGGGGGGTGTAACGGAACGGACTTATGACGCCCGCTTGCCCTTCTGGATCAGCTCGCGGACGCGGGCACCGCCCTTCTGTCCGCCCCTCTTCCCTATCTCCTGATAGAACTCGCGGCCGTGCGACTTCCAAGTGGCCTGACCGCCTTTGCGCCCGATCTCGCGGAAGAAGTCCGGGCCATGCTTGTCGCGCACGGTCATGCCGCCCTTGCGGCCGGCCTCACGGACTGTCATCTCAGCCATATATGTTTCCTCCTGCATATCTCTTACCATAATTCCGGGGCAGATGATCGGTTCTTTACTGCCAAGTCCTTGTTACCCACTACTGCTCGGTTCCAAACCGGGCGCCTCCAATCACTCCTGCCCGCACGCCCTTCCTGTCGCTCAGCTTTGGCGGCCCAAACTTGTCCTGCCATCATCGGCGGCCGTACTCGCCCGAGATCAGCTCAAGGTAGTAGAGGGCGTTCTCCACCGGCACGTTATGCGGGATATGGTTCCCCACCGCGTGGAAGAAGCCGGGGCAGTTGCGGCCCAGATCGTAGCAGCGCTTCACCTCGCGGCGGATATCCTCGCGAGAGCCGAAGGTGAGGATGCGCGTGTCCACGTTTCCGATGATCACCTTGGATTGACCGTACAGCTCCACCACGCGCTCCAGGCTGGTTAGCGGCTCGAAGATGAAGCCGTCCGCGCCAGCATCGGCGATCTCCTCCAGAAACGGGGTGAAGTCACCGTCCGAGCAGAACAGCACTGTCTTTCCGGCGTCTTTGAGCACCTCCCACAGCTTGCGATAGCGAGGGAACACGTACCGGCGATACCAGTTGGGGTGGAAGACTGGTCCGGATGACCACACGATGTCGTCGTGGCATATGAACACCGGCGCAGTTGTGCGCGCCCACGCCTGGTAGTTGGCCATCGAGATCTGGAAGAAGCCCTCAAGTACGCGATCGAACCGCTCGTGGTCAAGGGCGGCGGCAGTGAGGAACATCTCCCACCCGAAGGCCTGGATGCATGCGGAGAAGAGCGTCTTGTAGTAGCCCCCCGTGAGCACCAGGCTTGGAAGGGCCGCCTGGGCCGCCTCCCATCCCTGCTGGAGGTAGGCCGCGCGCTCGCGCACGTTCGGAACCCCATACTCCTCCGCTGGATCGAAGGCGAGCACCTCATCCGGGCTGGCGAACGGGCACTGGACGTTCGGATCGTAGTCGGTGCCGCCCTCCTGGAACACGGCATGGCCCATGTTGGTGGTTCTGCCGGTCCAGCCAGGCCCGTCGTCCGTGCTCCACAGGAGGTCGTATTGCGTGGCCTCGTAGAAGCGGCGCCAAGCCGATGGCTCCTCGCGCGGATCCAGGCCGGTCACCGCCTTAACAAGGCGGGGGTGGGAGCAGTACTCGGTGTGGGGGATGGTGTCAGGCATGTGCAGGTGGAGTGCATCCCACCCTCTCTGGTAGCTCATGTTAGCCCCCGGCACGCCGCACTGGCGCTTGCATTGGGGCCGAGCGGCCGGGGCTCACGGCGATGGGCGCCCGCACCCCGGCCACGCGGCAACTACTCTTGTGTAGGCTCGCTTTCCTGCGGCTCCGGTCCCTCGCTCTGGGCCACTGGCTCCGTACGCGACCGTCGGCGGCGGGAGCGGCTCGTCGTGGTTGGCTTGGCCGCTTCGCCCTCGCGGGCCGACTGGGCCTCGTCCGACGGCTGCCAAGCGGCCTCGGCGAGTTGGACGGCCGCGCCCTCTTCGGGGGTCACCGTGGCAGCATCCGTTGCCTGCGACGGCCCCGCCTCGGCTTGGGCGGTCTTCTTGGCGCGCCCGCGGCGACGAGACGGCTTCTTCGGCGGCTCCTCAGCCTGCGCGGTGCCGCCGTCGCCAGCTTGGGCGACGGCCGGCGTTTCATCTGGGACGGGGGCTTCTTGCGTCTGCGCCTCCGGCTCGGCGGTGGCTTGGGCCTGCTCCGCCTCTGCCACTTCGGACGGCAGCGCGGGCCTGCGCGACCGGCGTCGCCTCGTCCGGGACGTCTTGTGGGTAGCCTCCCCCTGGCTGCCCTCCACCTCCGTCGCACTGGCAGCGGCCTCCGCGGGCTGCTCACCGTTCGGCTCGGGCGCAGCGGCAGTCGGCTCCACAATCTCGATGGGGATCTCCGCCTCGGCGTCGCCCACGTCGCAGGCAACTGTGTCGGCAGCTGGAGGCGTCTCCACCACAACAGCGGCTGCGCGTCGAGACCTGCCGCGGCGCCTTCGCCCGCGCTTCTCGGAGTCGCCGTTCCTAGCTGCGGCCACCTCCTCCGCCACCCGCTCCGCCGGCTCCGCGGCCTCGGGCTGAGCTGCCTTCTTGGGGGCGCCGCGGTCCGCGCCGAGCTGCAGCAGCTCCTTCAGGTCCTCGCTGCGCAGCACGGCGGTGCAGGAGTATTCCGCCAGAGAGCGATGGGTATCCAGCACGTCTCCCGTACTGGTGAGCGCCAGCACCTCCGCATCAGGAAGCACCGGTATCGTCACTCCCCTAAACGTCACTTCGTCGTCAACGCTCGCGTAGTTCCAAACCACCTCGGTCAGGGTGTCCAGCTCGTCCTGCGTCACGTTGGTGAACACATGCCGCTGGCCACGTCCGTCGTTCACTATGACCTTGGGGTATCTTGGCGAGACGAATCTGCCTATCTTCCGCATTTACCCTCCGGTGTTGCTGCTTGTGGCCGTGGCAACGGCGCGAAGCTGCGCCCGTTTCGCCACTATTGCCAGAACTGATACGTTGGTATGTCAAACAGTATGCCCACTATGTTTCCGATGCTTCCCACCACGAACTGCCCGAGTATGAGCCCGAAGAAGAACGGCAACGCCCGTCTGAAGCCCTGCAACCCAGAGTACCGCAGTATGACGAGCTTTACAACCCAGGCGATGAGGAGGGGCATCCATATGAGGTTCATCTCCCAGCTTTCCGTGACGGCGTAGCCGAGCGGGTGGAACGGCCACCAGGGGAACCTCACGCGCATGGCTTGGAGGAACATGGCGAATCCCAGCCCCACCAGGATGGCTATCGCCGCCTGCACGTTGGGCCCCTGCCGGTTGTTCAGCCACGAAACTAGCCGGTCGTATGCCTCTGGGCCAAAGGTGCCGGACCTGGCGGTGGCGCCGTACACGTACTGGAGGTGAAGCATGGCCCAAAAGGCAGCTATCCCGCCAACCACGCCCGCCAGCCCGATGGCCCAAAACCACCGCCTCTGACTGCCGCCGGTTCGCTCTGCCAGCTTGAGCCCTTCCAGCTGGTGCGGCATTGGATGATACCGATACGCCCTATTGAACCAGAAAAAGAGCGAGAAGACCACCAGGTTCTGCGGCCCGAAGAACTTGGTGCCCACCACCTCGGACATCAGCCAGTCTGGACCGGTGAAATGCAGGTCGTGGACGGGGGTGCCCAGCTCGGCGCGCATTCTGGTGATGGCAATGGCAAGCGCGAAGTAGATGGCGAAGAACGCCACGGCAACCCAAGCGCTCATGCCAGCGGCCGTGCAGAAGAACACCAGCGCCGCCATGCCGACTATGATGCCAAGCACCGCCCACCGGTACCGCAGGGGCTCATCCGAGTCGTCTACGTCGGAGGGAAGGCCAACCATGCAGCGCCACACCTGCTTCAGGTAGTCCCTGCCGAGCCAAATGGAGAAGATGACGAAGGCCATGTAGGCTCCAAACGCCTGATCGTTGGTGTATGGGAACCGGGGCGTTTGGTCCCAAGAGAACGCCGACGTGATGACCCTTTGGGCTTTCCAGAACCAATAGAAGAACCAGCAGGAGAACAGAAAGTCCACCGGCATCAGCATGCCGAGGCCGATCATGAACGGGTACCACGATACAGGCGTCCAACCTATGGCGTTCCAGGGCCTAGATGGCACGTACAGGCCGAGATCCAGGAAGCTCTGGCCGAAGCCGGGCGTAAGGATGGTTGGCACCCAGGGGAAGTAGAGGTTGAGGCCGTTCACCACATCCACCGTGCCCGCTATGCCGAAGCCGATCCAGAACAGCCGGTTGCGAAAGAGCCTGGATACCGCGCCCCGCTCAGCCCCTTCGGTTATCTCCAATGGAAGCTGGATCATGGGGTAGGTGAGCTTCTCGCGTTCGGTCCACTGCTTCCTAAGCAGGGCGTTGATGCACATCATGATCCAGAGAAGGACCAGGATGAAGCCCAGCCATGCCAGCACCGGGACGGCCCACGCCTCAAGCACATCCAGCCTGTAGATGCTTGAGTTGCCCTCGTAGTAGCCGCGCATGATCTCCTTGTCGGACATCATGAGCCACTTGGGCAGCCGGCTAAGGAACAGCCCCTCCCAGTTGTTGTCCGGGGTGGCGAACCGGTACGGCCACGTCATCATGGGCACAAGCACCTGGATGGTGTCGTGCGCGCACAGGGCGGAGCTGATGGCGAGCATTGCGTATACCACCAGCAGTTCGCCCTGCGTGAGGACTGCCTTGGGGAACACCCGGCCGACGGCCCAGTTGAGCACCGCCAGCACGAGGACGATGAAAACGACGTTGAAGAAAAGCGATATCGTGGTGGGGTGAGCGGAGTACCTCACCCTCTCCATCTGGATGACCCAATATGCATTGGGCGGGATCAGGAGAACACTGAGTAAGATCGACCGCCAGGTGACGCCCCTATCGCGGACCTGCGTCAGCGCTCGGACACCAGGCGACGGAACCTGGTCCACTCGCCCATCAGTCGGTTCAGAAGCCACGCATGCACCTTCCAGGGAGATGGCGGCCGCGATCAACCCAGAGGCTGCGCCGCAGCGACCCTGGGTCGGCCCACCAGTGGTGGTAATTCGCCACCGCGAACGGCGACTCCTGGCGACACGGGCTTGCGCCAGCGCGTACGCAGAACCGCAGCCGGACGCATGGAAACGAGGAAGCTGGGCGCGGCCTGGGCGTGCCGCTCATCGCCTCCTGCCTTTCTCAGGCGAGCTTGGAAGGGTGCGTCACGACTTGGCGCATGCCCCGGGGCTTGCGGGAGTTACCGTACGAGGGTTGGCGAACGGGGAAGAGGAACGGCGGCCAGATCTGGAAGCCGGCCGCCGTCTGGCTAACGCTGATCTATGGGGACAAACGGCCTGTTCATGTGGCCCACGTACTCGGCTCTGGGCCGGATCAGGCGGTTGCCCGCGTACTGCTCCATGATATGCGCAGCCCACCCGGAGATGCGGCTGCAGGCGAAGATGGGCGTGAACAGGTCGGACGGGATGCCCAGGTAGTGGTACACGGACGCCGAGTAGAAGTCGACGTTGGCATTCAGGTTCTTCTCTCGCCTGACGACCTCCTCCACGCGGCGGGAGATGAGGTACCACATCGGCTCGCCGGTGTGGTTGCCTAGCTCTTCGGACATCCGCTTGAGGAACCTTGCCCTGGGGTCCTCGGTTCGGTACACTCTGTGCCCAAACCCCATGATCTTCTCTTTGCGCGCCAGCGCCGAGAGCACGTACTCCTCCGCCTTGTCCGGATGCCCGATCTGCTGGAGCATCTCCATAACCTGCTCGTTGGCGCCGCCGTGCAGCGGTCCCTCCAGCGCGCCGATGGCACCCGTTACGGCGGCGTACATGTCCGCAAGGGTGGCGGCTATCACGCGCGCGGTGAAGGTGGACGCGTTCAGCTCGTGTTCGGCGTGCAGCACCAAGCACAGGTCAAACGCCCTTGCGCTCGGCTCGTCTGGCTTTGTGCCGCGCATCATGTACAGGAAGTTGGCCGCGGTGTTCAGGGACGGGTCCGGCGGCACCACGTCCAGCCCGTTGCGGATGCGGTGATACGCCGCCACGATGGTGCAGAACCTCGCCGTCAGGCGCAGTGCCTTCCGCAGGTTGGCTTCCGGCGATGGGTCGGGCAGATCCGGATCGTACATGGAGAGCGCCGACACGGCGGTTCTCAACACCATCATCGGCACCGCGGATTTGGGCAGCGTAGCGATCACGTCGAGCACCTGGCTGGGGATCGCCCTCCATTCCGCCAGCTTGGAGCTGAACTCCGCCAGCTGCGACGCCGTGGGAAGCGCGTCAAACCAGAGGAGGTGGGCAACCTCCTCGAAGCTAACGTTGCCGGCCAGGTCTTGAATGTCTATGCCGCGGTACGCCAGCTTCCCCTGAAGGCCGTCTAGGTAGCAGATGGATGATCTGCCGGCCACCACGCCCTCCAGCCCCCGACTGACGCTATCCGATGTTGAAGCGGGCATGCAGTTACCCTCGCATTCATTAGTAGTGGTTTCGGCCCCGCACGTACCCTGGGGACCGTTGTGCGCCAGCAGCCAGCCATTGCTGCGGCGCGCCGGCCCGTGGGCAATGCCGTAAGGGTTGCACCAAGGCAGTGCAGGCGCGCCTACTGCCACCAGCTGGCTAGCATGTTGCCGCTACAACATCTTCCCCTTGTTGCGCCAGCGCAAAACCGAGCGCCTTAGTCAGCGCCAAGGCGTTATTGCGAGAGCTCGTCAACGCGGTGAAGCCGGGCGGCGAACTCGCGGCTCCTCTGCCAGCGCCATTAGCGCAGGGCGATGGCACCTTTCCCCATAAGCGTTGGGGGAACGATCGGGCACGGGGCGAGACGAGCGGCGCCGTCCCGTAACGAGCCATCTCCGCCCTGGTCCCTTACTCGCCTTGCGAGCCGCCGGCCGGGTGGCAGCGCGCAGACTACCACCTGACAGCAACCCGTTTGCGCTGGGCGGACGATTCGATGGCGGCAAACACCATGGCGAGGCTCTTGATGTTGTCGTGGCACTCGCCCATGGGGGTGGCACCGGTCTGCAGGGCGCGCAGGAAGTCGCGCAAGGACCCCGCGATGCCGGACTCCACGCCCTGCTCCACCTCCGCCACGCGCGGCTCCGTGGTGGAATGGAACCCGCCCTGGGCCACAACCACATCGGCCACCGGCGCCCCATGGCCGTCCCAAGTGGCGGTGCCGTTTGGGCCAACCGCGCGCCACTCGCTCTCCCAAGAGGTGTGGCGCCCCTCGCTGCACCAGGAGCCGCGGTAGGTGTACCTCAAGCCGCCGGTCATTTCGAAGATGGCGGTGGCGCAGGCGTCTCCTTTGTACCAGCTCCACGGCGGGTTGAACTCCTCGCAGTAAACCGCCACCGGGTCGGCATCCGAAAGGTAGCGCGCGGCGTCCAGCGTATGGATGGCCATATCCAGCATCAGTACGTTTGGCATCTCGTCTCGGAACCCGCCGAAGTGGGCGCCTATGTAGAAGTCGGAGTTGAGGATGCCTAGCGGGCCGATGCTCTCGGCGATGAGCCTGCGGAACGCCCATAGGCGCGCGTCGTATCGCCGGCTTTGGCTAACCATGTACAGCTTGCCGGCCTTCTCCGAGGCGGCCACCATCTCCCTTGCATGCTCCATGCTATCCGCCATCGGTTTCTCGCCGAGGACCGGCAGTCCGGCGGCCAACGCCTGAAGCGTGACGTCTCGGTGGGCTTCCGGCACGGTTACGTCCACCACGAAGTCCGGCTTGGTTTCCTGAATTGCCTTACCAAGGTCCACGTCGGTGTAGACGCCAGCGATGCTGAGCTCATCGGCGGCTTGGGCGGCAAGGCCGGGCTTGATGTCCACCCAGCCGGCGATCTCCGTTTGCTCGCAGTCCTTGAGGTTTCTGGCCCAGGCCCTGCCCATTCCTCCTGCACCCACAAGCAGAGCTCTGAAGGTTGCCATGGGATCCTCCTCGTCGGTATCTGAGCGGCGTACGCAGCTTTGCGCAGTGGCGGGCCACGGGTCTGCGTGACATGTTACGCCCCGCAGACCCGATGTGGCACCGAACGCGGCACTAATAGTGGTTGGCACCCTCAAGCGGCAGGGGCAGTATCCACACGTTGCGGTACTGAACCGCGTTGCCGTGGTCCTGTAGGATGATGGGCCCCTTGGTGGCAATCTGATTGATGTTCCCGGCGGTGCCGCCCTGGATCTCGACGTTGTTCTGAATGACGATGCCGTTCTGGAGCACGGTTACCCTGGGCTTCTGCACCACCGCGCCGTTGGCATCGAACCTGGCTGACCGGAAGATGATGTCGTAGGTCTGCCATTCAAGCGGCGGCTTGCAGGCGTTGAACAGGGGTGCCGCCTGGTTGTACACCGCTCCGCAGTCGCCGCGCCCTGGGTCGGAGATGCCGTACGAATCGAGCACCTGGATTTCGTAAAGGCCCTGCAGGAAGACGCCGCTGTTGCCCTTGGCCTGCCCACGTGCGTTGGGCATATCCGGCTCTTTGAACTCCACGTGCAGCACAAAGTCTGTGAAGCTCTCTTTGGTAGCGATGCTTCCGCCCTTAACGGTCATGGCTCCATCAGCCACCGGCCACTGAGCGGGGTCATTGCTGCCGGCCTTGACCCAATTGTTGGCCAGGTCCTCAGCCTTGCCGCTGAACAGCATTATCACGCCTTTGACATTGGGGGGTGGAACTGGCCCTGGTTCTCTGACCCTGCGCGCCCAAGCGCCGGTGGAGGATGCGACGGACAGAACAGCGATGGCGCAGGCAACAACGGCCCTAGCTCCATCGCGCGACGGCAGCCTCATAAGCATAGATCACACTCCTACAGATGCGTATAGCGCCTGCCGGCCGACATGGGCTGGCGGCGTCACCGCGTACTTCTTTCTTGCCGCGCGGTTGGTGCCCTTCCGCCCACCGACTACTGGTGCCCACCACCTGGCCAAAGGCTGGCGGCAGGGCGCACTGCCAGGCCGATCTGCTCCGTGCTGCCCCGACGGCCGTTGTACCATAGCAGCCACTCACCCTCATCGTACAGGGCGAACGGCTTGTACACGGCATCGGAGTCCCACGCATCCTGATCGCGCCCCGGGCGGATGATGGGGTTGGTGGGGCACCGTTCCCAGCTCACAACGCCGTCCCTGGAGCGCGCCATGCCGATCTGCGCGTGATCCTGGTCCCTGAAACCGATGTAGAGCATTACGTACCACTCGCCATCGCGCACCACCTGGCATGCGGTTACCTTATGCCGCTCCCAGGTGTTCGCCTTCTCTGCAACGAAGATTGGGTTGGTGGGGTGCTTGGCCCACACGTTGCCGTCCAGGCTGGTGGCGTATCCTATGGCGTCCGGCTCGTATTGCTCGCCGCCGGAGTACCACATGCGGTATATCCTGTCCAGCCCGTCCCAGATCACGTGGGGGCACATCACAGCTACCTTCTCCCAAGGCTCTTCGGGGGAGAGTACGGGGCTGCGCTGGACACGGCGCCAGGTGATGCCGTCTTGGCTTACCGCGTGACCTATATAGGAGTGCCCTCCCGCCTGGCCGGTATACCACATGTGGTAGCCATCCGGCGTATGTATCACGGATGGCCTGTTCACATCGTCCTCCCAACCGCTCTCCGCGTTGGGAGAGAGCACGATGGTGGGCGAGCCCCAGTGGACGCCGTCGTGGCTCTCAACCAGCGCGATGCTATGCTTGGGGCGCCACGAGAACCACATGCGAAAGAGGCCACCTTCTTTCAAAACGGACACATCGAAGCAGGTGCCAAGCTCGCCACCCAGCACCGGGTTGGCTGCGCTCTTCTGCCATACCACATCGGGGGCGTGCGCCTGCGCCTCTGCGTGTCGCACCGATGTGGCTGTCGGCCGCACCTTCACCGCCACATCCTTGGCAAGGGAGCCCAGGCGAATCGGCAGGCCTTTGTCGCCAATGGTCACGTTCTGAGAGCTAAGCAGCTCGCCGGTGTAGGTATCCCAAACCTCCACCACGTAGGTGCCGGTCCGCGCGCCACTGGGCAGCTCCCTCAAGATGAACTGCGCATCCTTCACCTGCGGAACGCGCTTCTTCTCGGCCACGTTCCACCAGGTGTGGGCGGCGTTTTGGGCCCACAGCAACACCAAGCTCCTGCCCCGCAGTCCGGTGACGCGCAGCGAGGAGGAGGCATTGGCCACGGCGAACGGCCGGAACCCCTCATTGGCCCAGCGAACGTCCCGGATGAAGCTGGCGACGCCACGGAAGTGGCTCCACAGCTTCCGCGGCTCCACGTACGAGTCCCACCACCAGAGGTGAGCCGTGCCAGCGGCGCCCGCCATAATGGCCGCCCACATGCCGTTGTGAAGGTGCAGGCCCTGTGGGTCGTCCTTCATGCGCGGGCTTGGGCCCCAGTTCTCGTCCACCAGGCCGAACTCCGCGAACAGCGCGGGTTTCTTGAAGGCCCGGATCCGCGCCACCTGGTCCGCCACCATGCGGGCCATATCTTTGCCGCTCTCCGTAGATTCCCAGCTTGGGTGCCAGTAGCCGTGCATCTGGGCGAAATCGATTTGGGGCATGGACCACAGCTCCGGCTCGAAAACGAAGCTGCCGAGGCTGTTAACCACCAGGTGGTGGTACGGATCGATGCTGCGCAGGTAGTCCGCCATCTCGGCTGTCCAGGCCCGCACCACTGGCGCGTCGTACCCGTCCACGCAGTTGATCTCGTTCCAGAACTCCCATGCCATGAGGCTAGTTGAGTAGCCCCATCGCGCCACGGCGTACCGAAGCCGGTTGCGGAACATGCGCTTTGCTTCGGGCGAGGTGAAGACGTCCATCACGGTGCGGCATGGGCCGCCGTTGCCCGCGGAGTACGGGTTGTCGCCATCCAGCTTGCGGAAATTCTCCAGGCAGAGCTTGATGCGAATCCCCTTGCGCTCCGCCAGCGCCAGCACGTAGTCCATCTGCCAAGCCCTATCCAGCCTATACTCGCCCGGCTTGCCCCACTCGAACGCAAACGCCCACTCTGGCATCCAGATCCTGGCATAGTTGCCGCCAGCCTCCGCCAGCGCACCAAACCAGCGGTCGTAGTCGTACGTGCCGCCCTTGTTGTACCAGCAGAGGTTCAGGCCGTTGGCGAAGTACGGGGTGCCGTCTGTGAGCTCGAAGTAGTGAGGGTCTCGCCTGCTGACGCGCACGTAGGAGGCTGCCTCGCCCTCCTCCACCCTGAACGTGGCCGACTCGGAGACCATCCCGCTTCTGTCCCGCGCGGCGAGCGTTAGCTCGTAGGCTCCAGGCACCGGGGGCAGAAACCGCACGTACCAGCCTGCGCGGCCGGTGGTGGTGAGGACCTCCGTCTCCGGGGTGGACCCGTACCCGCGCGATCGGCTGTATTCGGCGCTGTAGAAGCCCGGCACGCGCCACGATCTGCCGCCCGGTCCGCGGATACCGGCGTCAAGCGCCACCTGCTCCTGCCAGAACGGCGTGTCCCAGGTGCCCTCCAGCTCGACGTGAACGGTGAGCAGACGTCCGGCAACGGGACGAACGGGCACAAACGCAATGCCGCCGAGCCGCAGCGGCTTGTCGGAGCGCAAGGCCATGGTCGGAGCCTCCTGTGCCGGTAGGTTGTGAGGGGCTTGGGCACTCTCTGGCGGCGGGTTCTGCTCGCTTGCGGCAAGCATTAGGCGCGCCTGGTATGCCGCCCCGCTCAGTCGGCCTGTGTCCCCGCGATCGCCCGGCCGCGTGGCGCCTGCCGCAAGGGCGACGAAGCACCATTGGGTCACCTGCAGTGCCACGGCCGTGCCGATTGCCAGGGCGATTGGCAATCTTATCATCCCGCAAACCTCCGCCAATGTGACGCGGGCCGGACGGCGAGCACACCGTCCGGCCCAAGCTTGCTATCGCGAGGCCCGCGCCTCAGTCCGCAGGCCTAACCACAACCGTGGTGTCCGCGCGGGTGCCGTCTGGCATTTGCCGCTTCATGCGCAGCACGTACGGGTCCGACGCGCCTATGCCAGCCGTTGCCTGCCTGAAGTCGGCCAGCGTCTTCACGGGCGTTTGGTTCACGCGCACGATCACGTCGCCGCGCAGAAGGCCCTCCTCGGCAGCGCCGGATCCCCGCTCAACGTTCAGGATCACCACGCCGCCGTCAACGCCTAGCTGGCGAGCTTCATCTGGGTTCAGCTCACGCACGGTAAGGCCAACGGCGGTTTCGGTTTTGGGCTGGGGCGGCCGTTGGCCCTGTGGGGGCGTCTCGCTCAGTATCTCGCCCTCCGGGGGTCGCTTCTCGATAAGCACGGTGACGTCCATGGGCTGGCGGTTGCGAACAAGGCGGACCCTCACTTGCTGCCCCGGCGGGGTGGCTGCAACCAGGTTCTCGAGGTCGCTGAAGCTTTCGACCCTCTGATCGCCCCAGCCGACGATGACATCCTCCGGCCTAATACCGGCCTTGGCGGCGGGGCTGCCGGGGTAGATGTCGTCGGCGAAGGCGCCAGCAGTTACCCCCAGAAGACGGCCAAGCGCCGGGTCGATCTCCCGGTTGTAGGTGAACGTCTTGACGCCCAGCCATCCGCGGATCACCTCGCCGTTGCGAATCAGCTGGTCCACAACGGTTTTGGCGGTGTTGATGGGAATTGCGAAGCCTATGCCGATGGAGCCGCCGGACCTGGAGGCGATGGCGGAGTTGATGCCGATGACCTCCCCGTTGATGTTCACAAGCGGACCCCCAGAGTTGCCTGGGTTGATCGATGCGTCCGTCTGGATCAGGTCGCGGTAGTCGGCCACGCTCCCGCCCACGCGGATCTCGCGGCCGGTGGCGCTGACGACGCCAACGGTGAGCGTTTGGCCGATGTTGAGCGGGTTGCCGATGGCGATTGCCCATTGGCCCACCTGTACGGTGCTGGAGTCGCCAAGCTTGGCCACGCGCTCGGGGGGCTGGGGGCCGGGGATCCTAATTCGGAGCAGCGCCAGGTCCGTCTTTGGGTCGCCTTTGCCAACCATAGCGGCCCGGATCGGCTCCTTAATGCCGTTGACAGACACGCGAATTCGCGCCGCATTGGCTATGACGTGGTAGTTGGTGAGCACGTAGTAATCGATTCCCTGCAGCCTAACGATGACACCAGAGCCGGTGGATTCCACGGGTGGAACGGGCTGTGCTGGCTGCTGGTCCGGCTGAGCCCCCTGATCCTGGCTCTGCCCGCCGCCCGCGTCTGCGGATGGAGAGCGATCACTCGCCGTTACACCAACCACGGCCGGCTCCACCGCTCGGGCGATCGACGTGAAGGCATCCTGCAGCATCAGAAGGGCCTGCCGCTGCTCTTTGGTTGACCTAGCGTCCTCTGCGGCCATGGAAGCGCCGCACGTGCACACGAGCACCAAGGCTAGGGCGGAAAGTAGCAGAAGACCTCCGCGCCACCCATGGCGGAATCGGAACGAGCATACCATATGGGGCATCCTCCGCTGGTTTGGGCCGGCTTTGGTTGGCGTGCCACGCCAGCCTCACTAGCGAAACAGCGAGACCGAGGCGTAGCCAACCACCTCGTCTTGTTCTCCGGTTATGGCGCCGGAGGAGTAGTAAGCGTTCAGCACGCCGCGGGTAGCCCCAAGGCGCTTGGCGGCCACCATCATGGTCACCACTGGGCCGAGGCCGCACATGGTAACGCTTAGCTTCCTAACGGTGGCCACCAACTCTCGCTCATCCAACCGAAGGATGGCGTTGAGCGCGGCAGAGTCTTTTGCCTTGGCCACCTGTTCGGCCTCGTAGTGCGTCATATCGGTGCTGGCGACGATAGCCACGTTCTTGCCGGCTAGCGCCCTTCCAACCGCGTCCCCCAAGCTGTGGATGTCCTCGAAATCGATCGTGTACAGCGTGATGGGGACGATGCGGACCGCGTTGCCGTAAACGAACTGAATGAACGGAAGCTGCACTTCGAGAGAGTGCTCGGCTCGGTGGGCGATGGTGTCGTCTGCGAGGCCGGGACACAGCGAGAGCAACTCGCGCGCAAGGCCCTGGTCGATCTCCAGCTCGCCCAGCGGCGTGCGCCAGGAGCCGTGCGTTGCCACGGCCATTCGTTGGCCATAGCCGTGGTGGTTGGGGCCAATCAGGACAAGCGCATCCGGCGTGCCGTTCTGCGCCAACGCCGCAAAGCTGTGAGCGGCGGCGTATCCGGAATACTGTAGGCCAGCGTGCGGAGACACAACGGCCACCAACGAGGTCAGGGGTCCAGACTGAACGCGGGGCACGGCGCCTGGACCCAACCTCCCCTCGAAACAGTCCCTCACCTGCTTGCCAAGCGCTTCAGGACCCGATGCGTAGAACGCCCCGGCGACGGCCGGAGCCCTAACGGGACCAGTGCCCATATCGCCACCCCCACTCCTCCAAAGCGGAGTTGCCGGCTGGGCGCCCGGGTACGGCGTCAGCGGCTACACACGTCCTTTCGCCCTCGGCAGGCCGCGATCCTCCATTGGGGCGGCGCGCCGCCGCTCACGGCAAACGGGAGGCCCGGGTGCCGACTGGCACGGTCGGACTGTGGCAGCCGCAACGCCACCGCGGTGGCTCCCGCAGATCCGGTCAGGGCTGCCAGGAGGCCGAAACGACGGTCCAAACCGGCAGGCGTCCCGGCAGGGCCATGAATGGAGTAGTTCCGCCTTTCCTAGGGGCTCGTCACAGCTCTGCGTCTGCCCGGCGAGCCCCCTGGGGCGGCAGGTGGCCCGCACACAACGATGGAATAGCCTCCAATGGTCGATCTCTACCCCAGGGGGCAGGCGGAGCATGACGGAACAGGACCTGCAGGCGCAGTGGCGGGAGTCGCTGGTTGACCCGTTTCGCCTTCCAGCGCTGAGGGCGTGGGGTGGGCCCCCAAACCGCATGGGCACCATGGCGCCCCCTCTCGAGGGCGAGCCAGCCTTCGATCCAGCGATGATCCGCGCAGCTGCCAACGAGCTTCGGCTTCCGCGCGGCGTCCACTTCGAGAGCCCAACGCTGGAGTTGGCCGTCCGCATCGGCTTGTCGCACATCGATGCCACGTTCCAGGGCGACCACCCCAAGTACGGCGTCGGTGCATACGCGGCCGAGGAGCACGACGGTTTCCCGCCAACCATCGTCGCCGCGGTAGACGCCCTCACCGCTTGGGGCCTCACCGGAAGGGCCCAGGCGCTGCTCACCTACTGGCTCTCCACCTTCGTTAGCGCCGACGGCTCGATTCGCTACTACGGCACATCGCTCAGCGAGTACGGTCAGATCCTCACCACCGTTCGTCGCCTGGTGGAGCGCGGCGCCAACCCCGATTGGCTGCCCCGCAACGCATCCGCGCCCGCCCGCATTGCCAGCCGCCTGATGGAGATGCTATCCCACGCCGGGGCATCCATGCTTGTTGCCGGCTCGCCGGAGGCCGACACCAAGGAGGACGTGGCAACGTACTTCCACAACAACGCATGGATCGCGCGGGGCTTGGGCGATTGGGCCCACTTGCTGGCAACTCGCCTCGGCAGGCAGATCGAGGCGTCTCGCGTGTCGCGCGCCGCCCACCAGCTGGCGAGGGCCGTCCGCCGCGCCATCGACGGCGCCTGGCCCACCGACGAGCGCGATTGGTGGTTGCGCCCAATACTGGAGCCCGATGGTCAGGGCAACCTCGCACAACCGGTTGGTCGGCTCACCGCCAGCCGCCTGGGCAGCTACACAAACTACCGATACTGGCCGGAACTGCTCTCCAGCGGGGTGTTGCGCAAACGACAGATGGTACGCATCGTGCGAGCCCGGCGCATCGGCGGAGGCCAGTTCCTCGGCATGACCCGCTTCGAGGACCACCTCGACGACTGGCCCCTCGTGGATTACCTCGAGGGCCTGTGGAACCTTGGCCTGGTGCGGGAGCTTCGGCTGAGCCTGTGGGGACACATCCTCTACCACCAGGCCCTCCACCACCTCACCGCCTACGAGCAGGTCTCATTTCCGCCGGGCCGCAAGCTTGCCGACTACTGTCTCCCCTGCCAGCTGGTTGCCCCTCGCGCCGCGGCGCTCCTCATGGGTCTGCGCCGCCAGCAGCGCAGGTGAGCGCAGGCTCCCATCCGCGCCCCTCGGGTCGCTCTGCCTCTCTCGCTGGTAAGCCACCTCATACATCAGCAGCGCGGATGCCACCGATAGGTGCAGCGAATCGATCTGCCCAAGCATCGGGATTCGCACCACAGTGTCGCACAGGGCGCTGAGTTCTGGGGATATGCCGCTCCGCTCGCCGCCAAACAGGAGCAGCAGCGGCCCATCGTACGCCACCGACCGAAACTCCCCGCTCCCCGTGGGCGACGCGCCGACCACGAAGCAGTCCAGTCTCCGCCGCCACTTCGCGAAACCCTCCGGGGTAGCTCGCGCCAGCTGCTGGGTGAGCACCGCCCCGAGACTGGCCCTTACCGCCACTGGATCGTACGGGTCCGCGGAATGGCCAACCAGTATGGCCCCTGCGCAACCGGCCGCATCCGCCGTCCTAAGCACCGTCCCGATAGTGCCCGGGTGCTCCGTGCATTCCAGCGCCAGCCAAGCACTGGACGGGGTGATGGCGACGTCGTCCAGTGCAACCCACTGCTGACGCACCACCGCCGCCACTCCGGCCCCACGCGCACGGGGCAGCACGCCCGCAAAGAGGGCGTCACTCAGCACCACCAGGTCGCATCTTGTCCCCGCCAGCGTATCG
>Ga0078972_1004446_pt1 | contig 38332 bp, 55 predicted proteins | sample YelNatPaOPGAMG01_FD_67568 | JGI IMG/M metagenome (GOLD analysis project Ga0078972, IMG submission 67568) | Hot spring thermophilic microbial communities from Obsidian Pool, Yellowstone National Park, USA - OP-RAMG-01 (SPADES assembly) (version 2) | ecosystem: Environmental > Aquatic > Thermal...
AGAGGATGTCAAAAGAGAAATGGGAAGGAAGGGTTCCAGTCCTCCTATAATTTAAACTTGAAGATGGGAGCAAATGAAAAGGGAGGTGAAATAAAGAGATGGTCTTCATACTGGATGACCTTGTCCTGGCGGGGTTGTTAGCCTATACGGGCTTCGTCGGTGGGGCAGTGGGTTACGTGGCGGGGAAGTCCGGTGAAAAAGTCGTCGAAAGGCCTGTGCCCGTCCCGCAGCCGGTTCCCACCCCCGCAGTAGTTCAAGTCCCCGTTCCACAGGCAATGCCTCAGCCATCAGCACAGCAGCCTATGGTTCAGCCTTTAAGTCAGCAGGTGGTCTATGTTCCATATCCCGTCTACTATTATCCGGTCTATTATTATCCTTATTGGTGGCGTTGATGGATGATATACATCGACACGAGGGAAGCTTCAACCTCTCCAACGATATACAATTCGCTGGTCAAGCTTACCGATGGTGATGTGGAGACGAGGGTATTGCCCATCGACTATCTCGTGGTTGGGGAGAAGGGTGAGGTATTTATCGAGCGGAAAACATCGACGGACTTCGTGGAAAGCTGGAGGTCGGGGAGGATATTCGATCAGCTCGACACCCTCTCCTCCCTGCAGGATGAAAATACCAGGTCGATGCTGGTGATAGAGGGCAGCCTTCATATCCCCGTGAAATATGGACGGTGGAGGAAGGAGGGGGTGATGGGCATCCTTGCCTCGACGGCCTTGGCCTGGAACATCAGGATAGCACCCACGCCAAGCATACAGTACACAATCCTTCTGTTGAGGAGCATAAACAACATGCTGGGCAAGACCGTTAAGGAGCTGCATCCCATCGAGGTTAAACCTAAGGCTTTGACGTTGGATGAACAGGCCAGGAGGATCATCGAGTCCCTGCCAGACATAGGCCCTAACATAGCTGAGAGGGTTTTAAAACGTTTCAGGACACCGTTAAATGCTCTCATCAACTGTGAAATATGGGATAGTGTAATTGAGGGTATAGGGGAGAAGACTAGGGAGAAGGTTTCTCGAGTTCTTAAACATGAATATGGGGCAGGGGAGGTGTAAAAAGGTGGTTCACGTCTACGTCCTATGCACGGGTTCCTCGCCTTTAAACTCGAGGGTTGAAGCTGTGATGCTGCATAAAAGGCGTTACAGCAGGGATGAGCTTTGGAGGTTGGTTGAGGAAGCGGAGAAGAGGATGAAGGATACCGAGGAGGAGAAGCTTTGGGACATAGTCTTCGGCAAGTACCTTCGGGAGATATTCAGGAGGAGGGGCTTCGAGGTCTTGATCCCCACGGCCAGGATATGGCATGACAGCGAGAACTATAGGTTCGTCAATGTGGATGTAAGCGATGGCTGGTTCTTCGTAAAGGATGAAAATGTAAATAAGGGTGTTACGAGGGGCAGGGGAGGCTGCTATGTCCTGCTCTCAGATAAAAAATGAGGGAGGTTATGTGTGATGAATCCTAGGTGTCCAATCTGCGGGTCGGAGGATCATGTGGTACCCATTAATGGGCTTGACAGTGAAAGCCATAGATACATTTGTTTTGCCCGTTCACCGAAGCATCCCGTAATCTTCTCCTGGTGTCCCAATTCTGTAAGGGGTTCAGACGAGGTGAGTAGGCTGTTGGTGGAGCAGCACATCAGGGACTGCAACGAGGGACAATGCAACCTTTGATGTCTTGTCGTCAATTAGCCTAGATTATTTATCATAAAAAGTCTTAATGTACTCAAACAAGTAAATTTAATGCAGGTGATACTCCTTTAAAGGCCCTTTTTTAAACGTAAACCAGTAAATATTTGTATGCCATTTTTCGGCCTTATCGCTTTTCGGGTGAAATGGGCCTCTTGGAAGGCCCTGAAATTCCCTTTCCCGGTCTTGCTTAAGTAAAACTTTTAAGCTTAATTTAGCTTTTTATTGGTTGGTGGGTGGTTTGAACAAGGAAGCAGGCTTGATGGTCGTTACTGGCCTCCTCACTGGGGTCGAGGGAGCCCACTTTTTCTCAGCTCGGTTGCCATCGAAGATGACCATCAGGAAGTTCGTTGAAAATGAGGAGGACAGGGCGAACATTATAAGTGCGATCTGGGAGTCTGCTGGTTTAAGCCTGGGCCTCGGGGCCTTGGTGTCAGCCGTAAGCTATTTCGCCAAGATACCCTTCTGGTGGATCCCAGCGGCGATAAACGGTGGCATAACCGTCGGCATGACCTCGCTTTACTACAACGATGTCCGATCGGTGGAGGTTGAAAGGACAGGTAAAGTTTCTTCAAATGTTGCTTCCACGTTTATGAAGGTGGGATATGTTAAGGATTATGCAGGTTGAAGGGATTATCCTTGAGCCTGAGAGGAGCAGAGTATGATGGTGTCTCGATCAGTGAGCTATACGAGTTAGAGGAAAAGGGTAGGACAGGGGCTAGCCAGGGCGACCAGGAAATGTCCCACGATTTCGATGGGAAGCTTTTAATGAAGATGGCCATTACTGCAGGAGATATTGACAGGGTTGCAGCACAATACGGAGATCAGGATATAGGGGAGATGGCAGTAAGCATCAACAGGGCTATTTATGATTGGATAAGTCGTAATGCCTACAATGAATGTGTGAGGAAGAAGATGCCCAGGAATAAATGCATTATTCCAGAGGGGGTGAAAGAAACATTAAACTACGTGGATAGGACGTATAATAAGTGGACGGGCGAGGAGAGGTGCACCTGGCTTCTTGGAATAAAAGAACCTTATGCACACTCCACATTCCTCAACGATGTAACGGCCTGTTTCCATAGGTTGACGGAGATGGTTGAGAAGAGGGCAACAGAGGAAGAAGTAGTCGTGAAGAAATGCAGGATGAAGGAAGGTGGCAATAGAACCCTTTTTGATGCCTGTAAAAAGTGGAACAGGAAAGTTGAGGATATGAAAAGGCAGGGGCTTTACATGGAAGATGATTATAGACCTCTCCTTGGCAATGTCCTGGATTCGAAGGCTGTATTCGTGGTTGGAAGTTCCCCTGGACATAGAACTCATGTGGATTTAGCTGAAGGCGAAATACGATATTACGATAACGATAGGCCCGTTAACGAGCTTATGAGGGATATCCTAGGGGAAACGGGCCTGAAATGCAAGGTGAAGGAGGATGGTGTAGAGTGCAAGGGCTTGACGGAGGAGAACCTGGGTTCGGCGGTTGAAAGGCTTGCGGTGGCAACATCGGCCGATTATAGGTTGGGCGATCCGGATCATTTCTGGCCCGAAGATTTAATGGGGAAGTGCATGGTGAAGGTCGATTACAGATCGCCTAAATATAAGGTTGAAGTCGAAAAATGCTTATTAAAAGAGTCAGGATTAATAGGTTAAAAGGGGGTAGGGTAAGTGTCAAGTGAAACGACCCAATATATAGGTGAATTGGTGGCGATGGGTGCAGGAGCCATTGGGGGAGCCTGGCTTGGGGCAAAGGTTGGAAAATACGGTGGGGAAACCATTGGGGCGATAGGCGGCTCCTTCGTGGGCATGTTCGTTGCAGCCTACATCGTCGAATGGCTGAAGAAGAGGGGGCATGCAACAAGTGGAACAGCATATACGCTTCAACGCAGCACATCGACACCCTGTACTAGCTGTCCGGGCTATTCCTCCTATTCCCTTGTCTATACCGGCTAGGTTTGCTTTTTAGAAAACTTTAAATTTAGCTAAATTAGCTAATTTAGTAGAGGTGATGGCCATGGCTAGAAGGTGTGCGGCCTATAAGTACGTGACTAAGAGGGTATGCAACAAATACGGATGTTATGGAACCCGAAGGGTAAGGGTCTGCGGTAAATACGCCTAAAGAAAAAGATAGAAGTTGGGGGACGACATGAGGCGAAGGCACTGCGTTAAATTCGGTTTGGCCCGTAGAAAGGTGAACCCTGCCAGGTCACGTCTCATAAGGATATGTAAGAGGTATAGGTGAAAAATTAAAGGAGGGGTTGGAATGGGTAGGATAAGGAAATGCATAAGGTTTAAGACTGGCCCATCTGGTTTGAAAAGGTGTGCTAAGTACGCACCGGCAAGGTGAATAATATGAGGCCCGGAGAATGCAGGTGCACTAAAAAGGGCATGAAATACTGTTATACGAAGCGTGGGGTCAGGTTCGTAGGCAAATGTTAAATTAAATTAAGTTAAGTTTAAGGTTGGGTGGAGGTGAAAAATATGGTGTGTTTTACTGTGAGGAGTTACACGAGGAGGAGCAAACTAGGAAAAGTCCATACTGTTAGGTCTCACAGAAGGTGCAGGTAAGCAACTTTGCAGGTGGTCATTTACAAAAGCGATTCTTGCGGTGCATGTAGGGCTATAGTCCCAAGGCTCCTAGCCTTGGCCAAGGAACGTGGCTTGAAGGTCAAGGTCGTCGATGCGGAACGATGCGAGGCAGATGATAAAATCTGTAAAGACCTGAGATATGTTCCCGCCATTTTTGTAGACGGGAGAGAAATAGAAATTAAACAGTTTGTTAAGATATTGGGTGAAGGGTGATATAAAGATGGGTAAGTTGAGGAAATGCGTAAGCTGGATCGATGTTTACAGTCCAGCTTTAAGGAAGAAGGTTAGGAGATGCGGGCAATACAAGGATGTGAGGTAGTGAAAGAAAATGGCGAGGTGTTTGGTGTATAAGACCGTCTATTCCCCCAAGCTATTTAAGAGGGTTAGGCGGTGTGCCAGGTTTGGGCCGGGGAAGCCCAGGGAATGGTGATAGAAATGGGCTATGTTCGAAGCTGTGTGGAGTACAAGACGAAGAGGGTTTGCAGGACAAGGCCTAGGAGAATATGTTTTCCTAAAAGAGTTTGTGTAAGGTATAGGGAGCATAATCATAGGAGGTGAATTGGTTTGGTTAGGAGGAAGATATATGAGGAGAAACTTATTACACCAAAGGAGCGGCGTGAGTTAGAAAAATGTCTAAAATATTGGAGTACTGACATTTTCATTTATACATGTGCAAAGAAAAAAACTATGAGTGATGTTGCTAGATGTATTGCGGCAGGGGCTGTAGATATCATTCGTGAGTGTACGGGGTGGTGAAAATGGTTAGGCTAACTCCACAGGAAAGGAGGAGGTTGCCGGAGGAGGAGTTCGCTTTACCGGGTAGACGTTATCCCATACACGATAGGGCTCACGCAGCCAATGCCCTGACCAGGTGTAAGACATTTTGTACTCCTGATGAGGCGAGGACTGTCTACAGCAGGGTTTGTCGTAAGTTCCCTGGCATCCCGGCATGTAAGGTGGGTTTCTCGGAATGGTGGAGAGGGGACAGATATAGGAAACCTTATCAGCTTAGGCGTAGGAGAAGGTGAAAATAATGGTTGAATGGGATGCGAAGTGTAAGAGGCTGATAGATAGCATCAACGAGGGCTTCGACAAGACTAAGCCCTTCGCTGACAGATGCTTTAAAGGCGATATCGATGCATGCAAGAAGTTTGCACATAACATGACGATACTGCGGGATAGGAGCTTCGACTTCATCTTCGATTGTATAATTAAACCTGGCAAATGGAGGCCAGGTGGCAGATAACCTAATCTTTTTTAATGTAGGATCTCCTTTTCACGTCTTCGAAACATTGGCTGTCCAGCCTTGGATGCTTGATGTCCAGCATGAAGCAGTTTTCTCCGGGTGGGAGGGGCCTATAAAACTCACATTCCTTTTTGCCCAGGAACATTTTTTGCAGATCGCATTGTATCTTAGCTATATGGTGGTGATCAGGCAGTTTAACCACGGCATGCAATATTTCATGGGCGAGGATTTTCCCGCATTCATCCATCTGTATACCCCTAGGTGAAATCCCGATCACGTTCCTCTGAGGATCATAATAGGCTGGGGTGAAAGTTGGCAGCTCCCTGAATTCTATGCCCACATTCTTTTCCAGCAGCGTATCACCTACTTTGTCGTCGTCTATTCCTAGTTCTTGGAGCGTCTTCTCAGCGTCTACGGCACAAGCTATCAGCCTTTCCTTAATGTCTAGTCCATTCACTTTTATCTTCCCCTTCTCTTAAATTGAGGTGGGCAATACCTGCTTAAAACTGATACACGACAAATGGCATAGGGACTGACGCAGCCCTTCCTCCGAAGCTCAATATCCTTAGCTGTACACTTCCTCCTTCTATTGGCAGCCTCGACGTATTTAATGCATCTATCGAACCTGGCCAAGACGCTCCTTGGCAGCTTGGCTTCGCACCTGCTCAACGCCATCCTCTTGCCCGATGGAAGCTTAACCACGACCATTACTTTTCACTCCTTGTAGCACATAGCTCCAGCTTCATCCTTGAGAGGAATTCAAGCTCATTCGCTAAATCGCTTAAGGTGAATGGGTCTTTCTTATCATAGGCTTCCCTGACTTCCCGATACAGCTGATCCTCCACCACGTCTATGCCTCCACATAATTCACTTCTGATCCTGTTCGCACCTATTATTTCATGAAGCCTTTTAACCACCCTTATTCCGGCAGGTTCGGGAGCCAATCGACCACACCACAGTTAATTTAGCTAAAGATACATTAAAGCTTTTTGTTTAATAAGAGCATATACTTCTCATAGATTGGACAGGCCGTTCTGACCCAGCATTCAGAACAAGGGGTTCTGCTCAGATAACACTTAAGTTCATTCGAGGAGTTTGAACCAGTCGATCCCCGGTGTTTTCTTGGCCCTGCGGCTTTCTCTTTTCTTTCGTGGCATGATGAAACCATACTTCTCTGTCACCTTTTGGTCTAGGTAATCATGAAGTATAGCTGCTAGAAATGCCTTTTCAGGGTTTTTGTTCATGCTCGCAATAATGATGTTTGATACCAGGTCGTGTCCTACAATTCTATGTGCAGGCCCAAGGAATACATGCGCCTTATCCTTTAGTGCGTGGACATCATTGAAGGTATCTCCTAGCAATAGTTTAGATATTGCATTGTGCACCTTTCTGCTTGGCATAGTCTTTTCCCCAATTTCCTAGCTTTTGAACAATAAAAGTTTAACGGATGGAAGGTGGATGGTCTTACCCACTCCCTTCTTTTATCGATCATATAATGTTGATTATACGAAAACTTTATATCTGTTTATCTGTTCTGGCTATATTAGGTTGGAGACGGAGAATATGATGAGGATATTCGGAAAGAAGGACGACAAAGAAGTGGAAGGCCAACCTCAAGAGGTTCCAGGCCCGACACAGGCTCCCATTCCTCCCGTCCAGGTCGTTTCCCCTTCCATTCAAACTGTAACGTGTCCCATCTGTGGCAAGGTGCTTAAAAAACAGGGCCTCGGCCCCCACCTTTCTTTTGTCCACGGCGTTAAAGCTGGGAAAGACATTGCCCAACAGGTTCCCCAATCTCCCCAGCCTCCTCAACCTCCTCAGCTTTCTCAGTCCTCCCAATCCCTTCAACCTGCCAAGGTGCCCTTCGACTTCGGCACCACGGATAAAGCGATGAAGAACCTGGAGATGGAAGTTGAGGAGCATGATGAGGGGGAGGTTCCGCGTCAATTCCTCACCAGGAGCATGGAGCTCGAGCTTACGCCCGTTTCAAGGCCGATAAGGATCAGTCCCGTCGTCCTTTTATGTTATGACTATGCAAGGAATAGGGGGTATAACGGGGAGCTCGGAGATTTCATCACGGAATGTGTTACCGAATATCTTAAGCGTCTGGGGATAAGGGTGGGATTCTTCAAGACCGTGGGGTGATCGGATGAAGACGGTGTTGATTAAGAACGTGCACGATGATCTGTGGCGGAGGTTGAAGGCTGAGGCAATACTTTCAAATAAACGTGTCCATGAGGTTTTAGAGTCAGTACTTAAACAGTGGCTCGAGGACAACAAAAATAAGCCTAGTCCCCTTACTACTATATTAGTCAAGGTGAACGACGAGGAATTGTGGGGCCAGGTTAGGCGGGAGGCAAAGGATAAGCACATTAAGCTGGGGGACATGATTAATTTGGCTGTCCGTTATTGGATGAATGGTAAGGAGGTGGATTGAATGTCCGAGAAAAAGAAGAAGAGTTTGGCTGAGGTGTTTGAGGCAGCCGAAGAACCATATAGCTCGAGGAGTTCGCCTTTAGACGAGCTTTTGGAAGAGGAGGAGAAGGAGCTTGTGAGGGAGGCTAAGAAGCTGAAGCTTCAGGAGATTTTGCAGGAGAGGAGGCGTAGACTACAGGAAACCTCGGGCCAACAGATGGGTGGCTTCGGCTTTGGGATGGGGGGACAGCAGAATTTGGGGACTATGCTGTTCTCCAGCCTCGTGGCCCAAGGTTTAAAGCCTGAAGAGGTGAAGCAGTATCTTTCTGCTTTGACGCCTGAGACGATATCGGCCCTCGGTGCCTTGAACGCAAATAACCCGATGATCCCCTTCTTAATCTACAGTATGACGAGGCAGAATCCACAGGGCCTGACCGTGAAGGATGTCGTCGAGATAGCGGAGAAGATGAGACCTCCAGCACATTCGGACGGCGTAAACGTTGCACAGCTGATCACTGCGATAGCTGAGGTTGTAAAGCCCAAAGAGTCAACTAATGTGGTCGAATTGTTCACGAAGTTCGTTCAGCCCCTGGTGGAGCAGCGAATTTCATTCCTGGAAAGGGAGCTGGAAAGTTATAAGAACAGGCCGGGGTTCATCCAGGAGTTAGCACAGAAGAAGGATGAGCTTGAGGCTATGCGTATACTCCTCGGTGCTGGAGCTGGGGAGTCGAGGAGACTAGAAGAGATGAAGCTAAACCTGGATTTTCAACGGTGGAAGACGGAGCAGGAATTGGCCATGAGGAGATGGATGATGGAGCAGGGCATGGCGAAGGAGAGGATCAGGACGGTCGTGAAAGAATTGGTTAAACCTGTCTTGGATCGCACTAAGCCCTTAATGGACGAATTGACTACGGCAGGAAAGCGGAGGTTGCAGCCCACTCCAACGCCTGGGGCTCCCATGCAGGTTCAACCGACGCCTACCCCGACCATCCCCGTCGTTCCAAAGGATCATGTTGCCCTGATGTGCGATCAATGCCATAACTTGATCACCGTCAAACAGCCCCTCCCGGAGCAGATTACATGCCCGAACTGTGGTGCGGTCTACAGGAAGAAGAAGGGAGAGAAGGAGAGGGGAGAAGAGAAGAAGGAAGAAGGAAGAGAAGAGGCACAGCCCGTGCAGCCACCGAGTGGGGGGCAGTAGATGGTGAAGTTGAGCAACTTTGTGAAGGGCCTGGTCAAGGAGATGGCATCGCCGATAATATTCAGGCTTCTGGAGCCCTTTAATTCAATCCAGCTTGAACGTGCGGTCGAAGAGGATGTTGACCTGGCTGAGAAGCTGAGGGAGGACGAGGAATATTTAAAAAAGCTTAGGGTGCTGCTCTTCTCCATCCCCTATCACGATAAGGTGGGCAGATATGTTTCCGATAAGAAGTACATCGATTGGTTCGTCGAAAATGAGCTTGCTCATGAACGGCAAGACCTCTATGCGGTCTTCGCCTATAAGCCTAAGGCTAAGGCCTGGCTTTACAGGCAGATCAGGAATATAGCGGAACTGCTCTTTGCCTGAAGAAGATAAGCTTTAATATTTGCTCCTCTAACCTTTTATCTTGAGGAGCCATGTCCGATAAGACCACCTGCATCTCATGTTCTCTGGAAGCCCTGCTCATGACGAAAACGTATTTGATGGAGTCGATGCAGGGTAGGGGTGAGGAGGAGAGGCTGGGCAAGCTCCGTGAAGCGGTCAGGGAGCTGAAACATGCGGAATCTCACTTGATCACCATGTATCCCGATAAAGCTGAGGAGATCAGGAGGCTGAGGAAGGAAGTTGAACCCTGCCTCTTTGTCGAAGGAGATGCCGAAGGATGTACAAAAGAAGATATAAGTAAGTTTCTGGGAAGGGTTGAAGAGAAGATAGAGGACATCAATGAGCTTGGCAGGGTTGAAATACCCTTTGAAAGGGTGGGTGAAGCGGCTTCAGGCTCCTCGAAAATAGGTTTGATGGCCTCAAAACAAAAAGATTTAAATTGGAGTGCTAAACTAGAAAGATACGGTGGAAAGACTATGATGCTAGGGTTAGAAGTGGTCTCAGTCCTCGGAGCCCAGTATGCAGGGAAGATCAGCAGCCTTATAACGCCTAAGATCGATGAGGCCATGGGGACAACGGATCAACCAGCCTACAAGAAATATTCTACCTGGGTCAATACGGGCCTAGGTTTAGCCATGACCGTGGGTGGGGTGTTCGCTCCCCCAGGGATCGACCTACCCCTCGTGGTCTTCGGCTCCAACCTATTAGCCACTGGAACCACCGACGCAACCGCCTCTGCCGTTACGGCATGGCAGGGTGGGACGCCATCTCCAAGCAGGGTGTACAGGCTCGTCTCCACCCCTACGCCTGTCCAGAACGTTGGGCAGGTAATGGTGCCCGTAAGGGGCGGGGTTAAAGACTACACCGGAGGTGCGTAAACATGGTGTTCGTGAGAGCTGATTCGGCTGAGGGCCAGGCGATAAGGGCCAGGGCGAAGGCCAAGGCCATGGAGATAGCGAACAACATCTTCATGAGGAAGGGCCTCACCGTCGAGGTGCACGAGATCAGCCCAGCCTTCCTCAGCTATACTACGTTCCAGATGCAGCCAGCCCACCAGTTCACCATCGACGACAGCTGTGCTTTGGTTATCTGTGGCTTCTATAACAACGATATTACTAATGCCAGGGTTCTAAGGGTTCAGAAGGGTCGGGAATTCATAACCGACCTCTCGTTGCTGCCGATCGCCTCTTTCGCCGAGGATAAGAGAGGGGTTGACGGTGGCTTCGAGAAGTGGGGTGTCTGGCTGGAAGGCGAGGATGTAAGCCTGGGATTCCGCAATCCAACGCCTTCGTCTAACGTGGACGCCTTCCCAGTGGGCTATGTCGTGATACCCGAGGGCAAAGAGGACATAATAAAGTAAGGGACGATCCGCTGATCGGGTTTCAGTGGGCCTTAAATAAAAATATATTTTGTGCCTCACTGTCCTAGATGTTAGCCTAGGTCATATTCCCTTTAAACCCCCAGCTTATTTTTCATGTTGTATTGTTGTCTTCGTCTTCCTTTTCTTTCGGTTTAACATTTATATATAAGTAATATATTTTTTATTTTGTGAATGGAGGGTATGAGATGGGCAGGGAGGAAAGAGATAAAGATGTCGTGTATTCCTCCGTGATCGCAAGCGATTACATGAGTTTCACCTACACCGAGATTGCGAGGGAAATCGGCAAGGTCTTGGAGGCGAATGGGATCACTGGGGTTGTCAAGCATTGGTGGGACATCCAGCCCAACATAAAGAACCTCATTTTCGTTGGCTCGGCGTTGAAGCAGACGTTGAATTATCTCTGGCGTTTCGACTCCTCCACCAACATAGTGTTCTACGTTACGTGCGAGGGATTGCCGATATTGTCGAACATAGACGTTGAAGCCGTGAACAGGGATAACGTGAAGGTGGTCGCCGTCAGCAACTTCGTGAAGAAGATGTTGGAGGCGGTGGGCATAAAGGTTCACGATGTAATATACCATGCGATAGACATGGATGACCATTCAATACACGAGGAGTTCAGGGATGACGTGAAGAAGAAGTTCAACCTTGAAAAGAGGAAGGTATTATTAAACATAAGCGATAACAATGCGAGGAAGGGCCTGGACAACCTTTTGGTGGCATATAAGACTTTGAACTATCTTATACCTGAAACGTTCCTTATCTTGCATACTTTTCCGGGAAAACCAGGTTATGGTGGCATCAACATACTGAAATACTCCGAAATCCTCGAGTTAAAAAACTATTGGTGTACGATGTTGATGGGTTGTTTGACCAGGCCCAAGGTTAACGCCTTATATGATCTGAGCCGTTTTTATGTTTGCAGCAGTTATAGTGAGGGCTTCGGTTTGCCCATGATCGAATCCTTCAGGTTCAACAAGCCGGTGATAGCGGTCGATGCCCCGCCCTTCAACGAAATCGTGGAAAACGGTAAGACGGGTATATTGCTCCCCGTGAGGGAGACGAAGTGGTTCGAAATCAAGAAATTGATGAGGGCTTTGATGAACATTTATGCTGTGGACGATCTCATCGATGCCATGACCTCCCTCTGCGTTGACGACGACCTTTACGATAAGCTCTGCGAAAACATCAAGGTTGCAAAATATCGTTTTCATAGCCCGAACGTATATAAGAAGTTCCTGGAATATTTGGAGTGAAATGAGGTGGATAAGGATGGTCAAGAGTGTGGTAACCTTTGCTTTAAATCCTGAATATGCCGGTAAACCTTTCGAGGAAAGGTGGGTCGATGTCTTTTACAGGGGAAGGCGTGTAATCACTTTCCAGCCCAGGGACGTCAACGTAAAACTTCGCTGGGACAACTTCCTCGGAAGGCCTGTCGCAATATCCATCATGAGTTCCGGATCGAAATATCCGTTTCAGACAATTGACCTGAAGGAGATCGAGGAAGAGTGGAGGCAGGATGAAAGGTGGAGGGTCTTAGAGGAGAAGTATAGGGAGCTGGATAAAAGGTTAAATATCGTGGAGTCCTTCCTAATTAAAAAGGGCTTGAACATTGGCGAAGAAGGGGCCTTGGATTAGGCTTGGCGTCATCCTGGCAGGTGTAGCGAACACCTTGTTCTGGAACGTTTTAAAGGTTATTGCAGCCGTAGAAACGGAGCGTATTAGGGAGAAGAGGAATCCGGATGAGCCTATTCCCCCACCTCATGAAGAGCTTGTCCTAGCCACTGGCTATGATATTTTCTCCACGGTCTTCTGGGGTTTATTCGGCGAGTACCTTCCCAAGCTGCCCGACTGGTTTAAAATACCTGTCCCGAAGAAGCTTCAGATACCCCTCGAATATGCTGGCACATACTTCCTCTCCGGGGCAGTAACCGATGGAATATGTGTCCCCGTATTTGCGTTGATGAGCCAGTATTGGACGGCTCCTCCGAGGGGCAAGCTGCAGGCCAGACCTCTCTGGTGGATGTTCGAAGGCAAGGTACATACCGTGGAGGAGGAGGGTTATGAAGCTAGCGGCATGTATCAGCGTTTACAATGAAGAGGGGAAGCTGGATAGATGCCTCAACTCCCTCGTCGGCTTTGTCGATGAAATAATGGTGGTCGATGGGGTTATGTGGGATGTGCAGGAGAGACGTCGATGCTTCTTCGATTTGTTGAAATTGTGGCCCGGGAGCACCGATGGAACGCATGAAGCCTTTCTAAGGTTTAAACTGGAGCATCCTTCCCTCCGCCTATGGTGGATTCCGAATAATGGGGGCTGGATAAGCGAGGTTTGGAAGAGGAATTATATGCTCGACGCCTATAGGCGTTTGAACTCTATTGAGGAATGTCCCGATGCATGGTTCTTCGTCATCGACGGCGATGAATATTTGGAGGGCAACAGGGTTGAGGCTAAGGCTGAACTTGAAAAGCTGAATAATAAGGGTGCTTCAAGTGCTTCAATATTGATCAGGAGGCTTGGAATAAAGGATGATGAATATTGGATGCCTAGGTTTTACAGGTGGGATCCAACGTTGCACTATTGTCGAAACCATTATTCTGTCTGTATATTGAACGGGAAAGGTGAACATGTTGACTTGACGAGCACTAGGGCTAAGGTAAACAGCGTCTGGCTGATGCACGATCCATCTCCTGAGGTGTAAGGTCTTAGGAAGCCAAAGAAGGTGATATGATGAGCTGGGGCTGGGATAAGATCAAAACCCTGGAGGAGGCCAAACGCAAGATATGCACTAATTGCTCAACATTCACCTCGGATTTTCCCCACCTCCGGCCCCCTCCCCTCGAAAACAAGACCAGCATCCTGGACTTCGGTTGCGGGATAGGCCGCAATATCCCCTACCTTATAAATAATTCCAAGGCTAAGGTCTACGGCTATGACTTCCCCAATATGATTGCCCTCGCAAGGGAGTTCTTAGGCCCCGAGGTTTGGAACAAGGTCATCTGGATAAATCCACCAATAGAGAACTTAAAGGGATACCGTTTCGATCTCATTCTCGCCACCCTCGTCTTCCAACATATTCCCTTATCCGAACTCCGAACAATCCTTAAGGTTCTATCCGGAGTCCTCCTCGAGGGTGGGGAGCTATATGTCCATTCGAGGGGCTATACCGACGAGGGCCATAATGTCTGGAAGATAATTATGTGGTTCTTCGAGCCTCTTTGGGAACTGGATGCCAACGATATGAGTGAGCGTCATCAATTCTGTCTATTCAGGGCTAAGAAATGCTAATCCCTCAGGTCTTCCTCGAATTAACTAATAAATGCACTGCCAATTGCCTGACCTGTCTAAACAGGATTATGAGGAGGGAGAGGGGCTATATGGACTTCAACCTTTTCAAAAAGTGCATCGATGAGATAGCGGAGGGGAGATTAGCGGATCAGGTGCATTTCTACGGCGATGGCGAGCCTTATCTTTGCCCCAGCCATATGATCTATTTCCGGTATGGGATAGAGAAGCTCTCCCCCCTCAGGATAAGGACGACAATAATAACCAACGGCTCAATCATTACTGAGATACCGGATGGCATCACGAACTTCATAATCAGCTTTAATGCCGGGAGGAAAGAAACTTATGAGCGTATAACCGGCCTTGATTTCGACCGAACGGTGAGGAATATCTATCGGCTTTGGGCGGAGGGCCAGTTCCAGCGGGCCCAGAACGTTGAGATACATATGCTCGTCTTCGAGGGGAATAAGGATGAGATGAAGGATATTATAGGGCTATTTGGGAAACTGGACATCCCCATCCGCTTCTCCTTTAAGTATGATAACCAATGCGGAAAGATAAAAGATGAAACATTGCCTGCATTCCGGAGGATGGGGCGAGAACCCTGCCATTATGTCGAGCAATGTTTAAACATAACTTGGAACGGTCAAGTTTCCCTTTGCCCCCACGATTTCGATAATGAGGTCATATATGGGGATGCGAACCGGGAAGCACTTGCGGAGATTTGGGCTTCTCCCCTGCGCCTAGAGATCCTAAAGGCCCATAGGGAGGGCAGGTTTACCGGGCTGTGTAGGGACTGCAATTATAATACGCCGGTCGAAGGGAAAGTCATATATTGGAGGCATGGGAGGTGGGAGGCCTTGGAAGAGGCCAGTTCCACCCAAAAACGGGTCTAGCCTAAAATTGGGGTATCAAAATTTAGATGTTTATGTTGATTTTCAGGCTTCTTACGTCTATGTTGTCGTTTAAAATTAACTAATATGAGTACATTAAGGATTTTATGGTTGGGTAATCTAGACTATTTTCCTATGGAATGTCCGAACGTATATTTTCCTTTAAGGTTTATATAATGGCTTAGTCTTATAATCTTCAAAAGGAAGGAGGTGAAGGGTGTCATGGATATTGTGGGTTTCATCGATGCCATCCTCAGCCTCGACCTTAAAGCCCTGTTAGCTCTCGTGGGAGCCTGGTATGTCGGCAAATGGCTGTTCGACAAGTTCTCTTAGAGGAATTGAATGAAAGGGATGGAAAGGCTGGGGGTCGGAGAGCGAAGGAAGGGGAAGGGAGGGGAGGATGCTATACTCTCCTCTTCCACTAGGTGCGAATTTTAACGTGTGCCTCTCCTTCTCTTCTCCTTTCTTTTTCCTCCTTAGACCCTTCAGCCTGAAGCTGAATAAGGGTTTATATAGAACCAAAAATGTATTTTTTAATCGGCGAAAATAAAAATGGGAAAGGAGGGAGATGTTATATGGGTGCATATTTGAGGATGGTCGAGGCAGGGATATCGATACCTATTGGACAGCAGATATTACAGTTGGCAAATCAGTTCCAAAACATTGAGATAAAGGCTGCACTATCCATTGTCGGTTGGGTGCTCATACTGGTCAACAGCCTGCTTGGGGCTGAAGGTGCGGTGGAAGCCATCTCCACCAGATGGTACATGGCAAGGGAAAAGGTGCTAAGCAAATGAGCATGAAGGAATGGGAGAAGGTTCAGGCTGCAAAGGAGAAGCACGAGTTCAACCTCCTGTCACTTCAAAATGTGACGGCCGTGGGCATCGGGACGAAGATAGTCAACGGGGAAAATACGGGGGAACTATGCATAAAAGTATTCGTGGCGAAGAAGCTTCCCTTATCGGCTTTAAAGGCTGAACAAGTTGTTCCCACCACGTTGGAGAATGATGTGAAGACCGATGTGGAGGAGGCTGGGCCCTTCTATGCCATGGCTCCCGTGGATCATCAAAAAAAGTGGAGGCCGCCAATAGGGGGGATAAGCACTAGCAGGGTAGCACCCGGGACAGGATCGATCTGCGGCTTCTTCTTCAAGGATAAGACTGATGGTCAGGTTGTGGGTGTAAGCAACAACCATGTCTGGGCCTGGGACTTACAATATCCATCTGATGTTGCAGGTGTCTTAAGTTTCCCCGGAGCTGAACCTGGTCAGGCGATAATACAGCCCGGCTGGGCCGATGGGGGGACGGGCGACCCCGATTATAAGATCGGTGAGCTGAAGCGTTGGGTGCCGATAAAGATGACCCCGTACACGGGCTCAATACCTAAGGAGAGATGGAATCGAGTTGACTTGGCGATGGCTAAGCCGACCGTCGATGTGGAGCCGAGCTTCCTGGGGCCTGGACTGAAAAAGTTGGTGCCAACGGGTTGGAGGAGGATGACATTAAACGATGCATACAACCACACTAAGCTTCTCCACAGTGGCAGGACGACGAATATAAGCTATGGTTATGTTTCAGCGGTAAACACCTCCACATGGGTATTGTATGGCAGCAGTTCAAGGGATACAGCCTTCTTCACGGATCAGGTGATGGTGGGCAGGGATAGAGATAGGTCTCCTCAAGGCGTCGTCCAGGCTGGGGACAGCGGCTCATCCATGTTCGTTGAAAGTACGCTTGAATGGGCTGGGCTCGTCTTCGCAGGCGATAGCTCGGGCAACGGCGTGATAAACCAGCCTGACAACGTGTTGAACGAGGGCAACCTCGAGTTCTATGTTAGGCCTCCGCCTCCACCTCCGCCAACGGAGAAGTATGGGCCGTGCAGCACCAGCATAACCTACAATGTGAAGGAAGCTCCAGTGGGATACCGTGAATCGGACATAACATTGGCATTGGATAAGGGAGAATATAACATCGGTGAAATCATCTCGGCTTCAGGTCAGTTGATGGACAAGGAGACTAAGGCTGGTCTGCCAAATAGAACCATAACATGGGTGGACGAGATAGAGGCTTCAGGCTTCTTCAGCAGGATACTTGGGGGTTCAGAGGTCATAGCGGGAGAAGTAGTAACGGATGCCAATGGAAAATATGCCTTCACCTTCATGGCTGACACGAAGGGTAAGCATAGGCTGACATGCAACTTCCTCGGGGATCAATAGGGCGAGAGGAGGATACATGGTCAGGTGGCTGACCAACGTCTTCCTCTCAGCCCTGGCACTTTCTTTGGCTTTGATCCTGCTCGTAATCCTAGTCTATGTGATCGTCTGTCTGTTATCGGTGCTTGAAAGGTGCAGGGTAAGTAAGCGTTGAGTTGTTATAATGAGCTTTGGAGGTATTTGAGGGCTAGGGAGGCTGAGGAAGAGGCCAGGAAGAAGGCTGAAGATGAGGAGAGGGGAGAATAAAACTTTTTATTTAACTTCCCATTTTAAACTTAATTGTAACCTGTAAAAATAGAAAAAGAAATAGGAGAGGTGAAGAAGGAATATGTCGTATAATTTCCCGTACACCATTCTACGTCAGGATGTGAAGGAGCTTGAAGTAGGCTTCTACATTAAGGTCGGGGATCAGTTCGGCGTCATACAGTCGAAACGGCCCTTCAGGGTCATCAAGGATGAAACCTGCGATGCTTCAAGCACCTTAACCGTGCAGTTCTTGGACACGGACAGCAACACGGAGGCCACATCGGGGACGAAGACCTACAAGGGTTTCGTGGGCAGCACGACGAAGAAACCTAGAACCATCGTGCAGATTAAATATATAGCTTTCACCACGAATACACCTGTAACCATCAAGTGGGGCAGGGATCCATATCCCTTATATGCCGATGTAACGTTCAGCAGCAAGACGGCTCCGGCGGGTTATGTTCAGGCAGGCAATGTAGGTGCCTCCCCGATATTCTTCAATAAGTATAGCATAGACTCGAGTAGGTATCTCCAGGTCGAGATAGACAATTCGACGGGTAGCAGTTCGGTTGCACAGGGCATAGTCTTGGAGTGCGTCGAATACGAGTATGAGATCGATGAGAAGATTACACAGCCTCCAAGGGTATACGATTTCGTGAACAGCCTCGGCGATCTGCAGCACATGGAGACCTAGGCTTATTTAGGCTAGGCTGATGGGACATGGCCATACCCCAACCTTTCAATCCCAGCTATACGATTACATATGTTATTCCCAATGCTAGTCCTGAGAGGGGGAAGGACTATTATTGTAGGGTGCACAAGGTTTCCAGCTCTAAGCCTTTATCGTTGGAGCTCCATGAGGCCCTTGGCAGGCCGGCAACATACCTCGACATTAAGCCCTTAGGGACGGGGACGATAAACGTGAAGTTGAATGCTGGGGATACGATTCCCCTGAACAAGGATCAGTTGAACGATGAGCTCGAGATCAGGGTGAACAGGGAGAACGTTAAGGTTTACAGCCTTGAAATCACGACGAGCAGTTCAACCGGTATCGATGTATGGATATTTGCAAGTTGATGAGCCTTGACCAATAATGATACGACGATGATCGCATTGGTGAGCATTATAGCCTTAGTGGGCATCATAGGCCTATTGTTCTACGTCATGTCCAGGGAAGATAAGGTGGGGGGCATAATAATCAAGGAGACCGAGGATGGCTATATGATCTTCTCCGTTCCAAGCCTCAGCAGCTCAGGCTACACTGGGAAATCGAAGTAAATTAAGTAGGGAGGAGTGGAGGAGGCTGTGGGGAGGAGCAATAATAGGCTGTGGGATTTAGCGTTCCAGTTGGTTGCGGCCAGGGAGGCCCGGAGGAAGATCATCATTGAACAGCAGGGAGAAGTGAAGAAGTTCGACTTGAAGGAGATCCACTTCTTTCCCCAGCCTCGACAGGGTATGTGGCTTAACTCGAACAGCGAGGGTCAAATCTGGTATTTCCACCTTCCAGCAGGTTCAGTGGCTTTTATAACGGCGATCGGCTTAGGTGCTATAAGGAAGGGGGACTACTATTTCTATAAGGGTGCGCAGAAGGTTGATACGCCCAGTTCGACGAGGGTCTATGGTTCCATTGAATCGCCTACAGAGTTTCCTCTAGGGGTGAACTTGAGCTATGACGACCTTATCTTTAAGGGGAGGAACGACGATGACCAGAAGGGCTATTTCGAGGTGTTGTGCCGTGGAATATATATTAAGAGGGAGTTGGTTGATGAGTTTTTCGCTACCCTTGGCCGTACTGGGATAGAGGTGGTCGCCTAGGGGGGTTGTTCGATGGCTAGGATATTTGTCCCTCCGAGTAAAGAAGATGTTGAGAAGATGAAGAAGGAAGAGAAGGAAGAAGGGGAAGGTGAGGAATAAGTATGGGCCGCATTTTCCCACCTTTATCACATAGGATTTTCCCGAGCTATTGGAAGCCTCCGATCGTGGAGACTCAATATATTACGGACAGTGTTAGGAAGGATTTGGTGAAGGCCCCGATAGTTGAAACCCAAACAATAACAGATAGTGGAAGCTGGACTTTAAAACGTTCTTTTTTGACTGGTTGGTCTTTCAGGAAACCTCATATAATAAATCCTGCTACAGGGGCAGGAACCAATTACCAGGTGAAGGTCACGGTTCATTATGGTTCTGGAACTGATTCTGGAGCTGATGTTTATTTAAATGGTAAGTGCAGAACGGACTTCGGCGATGTGAGGTTCACCGATGATGATGGAGTAACACTTTTAGATTATTGGATGGAGACCTATACGGCCTCCAGCCAGGCCGTCTTCTGGATTAAAGTTGCAGATGATTTAAGCACCAATCCGGCTACAGTCTATCTTTACTATGGAAAGCCAGACGCTGTAACAACAAGCAATGCAGCAAACACTTTTATTTTCTTTGACAACTTTGAAACCGATTTGGGTTGGTCATATTATGAAACAAGGTCTTTGTTTAGCGGAGGGTATGCGACGGATCAATACCACTCACCTACACATTCGTATAGCTTATATTTTCCCCCAAATAGTGTAGCTTATCCAAATGATTATTGTGAAATTTCAAAAACACTAACTCTACCAGAAGGGCACAAAAAAATTTCACTTTACACAAGAGATAATCGTCCAAACGGCGGAGTAACTGGTTATTGGTATAAACAAATCTATTTAGGTTCTAATTTGCTTTGGAATATGGATGTTATGGCAGATGCAGGGAATGTATGGTTGCCGACAGAGGTTGAAACAGACCTTTCTGGTTCGCAAACTTTAAGGCTTCGCCTCTTTTTAAATATAGATATTGATAACTATACTGTAACTGTATGGTGGGATGATGTAATAATTAGGAAATATGTTAGTCCTGAACCATCGCATGGTGCTTGGGGAAGTGAAGAAACACCTGAGAGTAGTGGGACAATTTAAGGTGGTTGAAAAATGATCGTCAATACAGGAAAAAACATGCAGTGCTACTATCTTACAGGCGACACTACAACCATGGGTTATCCCATTAGAATGGCCGTCGGGACAGGCACCACGTCCGAAGCCCTGACAGATACTAGCCTTCAAACAGAAGTCTACAGGACGACCTTCATGTCCGGCTATCCCTCCATCAATACGACCGATCACAAGGTAACTTATCGAAGCCAGTTCAACATCACCGCCTCATATAACATCACCGAGATCGGCCTGTTCACGGCGGCTAGTGGGGGCAACATGTTCAACAGGAAGACATTTTCCGCCATACCGGTTGCCAACGGCGATACGCTTACCTTCGACGTCGTCATCAGCTATTGCCGGTCGATTAGATGCCCGAACTGCAACAGGTTGTTGAGCTTCAGGCTGTTCGGCAGGGAGATAGTTAAGCGTGGAAGGCATGTCTGTTCGGTCAGGCCCAACGGTAAGGGTGGAAGGGATATCCACGTCGTCGTCTATGAAAGGGCTGAGAGCAAGGATGAGCCTTGGCCATAACGATAGTCTTTTTGAAGCAGGTGGATCCGAATTCAACGGTTACGCTTACCTGGAAGGCTCCCCGAGACGGGAAGATCGTGAGCATCGACTTCACCTTCTATTATACGAAGAACCTGTTAAAAGTTTATGTAACCCTGGATACGACTTTAAACGTGATTACCTATGCGACTGGAAGTGAGGAGTATGTGGCTTTGCATGAGAAGTCGGTTACGCTTTACTGTGATAAACAGTTTCAGAAGGGGGATACGATCACGGTTAAAGCAATTAATGAGGATACTGACCCGAATGGCAAACACTGGCTTACGGCCTTCGTCAACGTTGAATTATTGTAGTTTCAACGGTAAGTGAGGTGGTTTAACATGGTTCAGGACTTCGTAACGGAAAGCTTCCCTAGGAACATTCAAACGGTGGATGATTCAAGCTCCAACATTACTTTTACGGGAACCTGGACGACCATCAGTGCAGCCAATGCAGCCACGGATATCAGGCCTTATTGTCGTGAAGCTTGGGGTGCAAGGTTTAAGCAGACGACGACTTTGGGCGACAAGATAACTTTCACGTTCATCGGGACGGCCATACTGGGCAGGTTCCTGTTAACCCCTGACAGTTCGACGATACACAAGTATAGGATTGACGGTGGGGACTGGATCACCCTAGACCTTTATTCTGAGACGATTGATTGGCATTGGGTCGTCCTAGCCTACAACCTATCTCAGGGTTCACATACCATTGAAATTCAATGTGGTGAGGCAGGCAAGGAGTTGAACTTCGATGCTTTCAGGTATGAAACTGAGCTGGGTGCTTTACAGGTTGACGCCATGATCGAAGCGAGGATATCGGCTAAGGTGGATGTGGCTAAAGGCTTGGGCAGGACGGATTGGATGCCCACGGTCGAACAGGCTCCCGCAACTGGAGTCCACTTCATCAATCCGACAGACCTCGATGACGGAGATTACACGGCCATTTTGATGGATAAGAAGCGGAGGGTGAGGATGATGCCCTTCGCCCTGGAAGATTTGGACACCACGATAACGAGGGATGCCAGCGGCAAGATAACGCAGATGCAGATTACGGACGCTTTGACGGGGAAGGTGGCCACATTAACCTTCTCCTATGATGCCCAGGGCAATATAACGGCCATAAACAAGACCATTAGCTGAGGTGGTTGAGCCAATAAGCAGGGATGAGAATTAAAATAATAAAATATATAAGGGAAAGGGGAGGGAAGATAATATTCAGGAGGAAGGGATAGAGGATGGAGAAATTTGGTGTCCCATTAAGGTTGAAAGGCCACATGCAGATATTGCTGTTCGATGAGTTCGGCAACTTAAAGGAGATAAGGGAGAAGGATAACGTCTTCTGTGTCGGCGGTTATGATCTTGTGGCGGAGAGGGTCGGCAATCCAGGGGGTTCCCTAGCAGTTGCAAACCATATTTGCATTGGGACGGGGACTACAGCCGCTAACTCAACTGATACTGCCTTGGCTGGATTCGTATTTTCAAGGTCTGGAGCCTACAGCCATTTAAGTGGAAGTCAAACATGGAGCATTCAAACGACCTTTGCGGCAGGGGAAGGTACTGCAGCCATAACAGAAAGTGGGGTATTTGAGTTGTCCGGTGGCTTGGGCAAGATGTTGGCAAGGCAGACCTTTGCCGTCATCAATAAAGGTGCAAGCGATACGCTTCAGGTTACGTGGACTTTCAGAGTGAGCTAAATGTATGAGGATATTATTGATTTCCACAGCTGCCTTAACCGTGCCACCTTCAACCTACGGTGGTCAAGAACAGGTATTATTTGATGAGGCCAAGGAGTTAGTTAAGGCCGGCTATAAGGTCTCGATAGCCAGTCCGATTGGAAGCCAGGTTCCCAAGCCCATCAGGCATATCCCCACAGTTGACCTGCGCTATGATGTATGGAATGAGGCTAAGGCCCATGAGATCATTAAGTCGCATATTAGAAACTTCGATTTGATCCATGATCACAGCCATGCCAAGCTCATCTACAATTATTACGTGAAGAAGAAAAGGAGAAATCCTGCTTTACTATCCACGCTCCACTGTCCAACCATTCCTTTATTTCCCACTTTGGAGCCTAACCTTGTATGTGTAAGTAAATTTCATGCCAATTGGATCAAGAGAAGGTATGCCCTGGACGCTAAATATGTCAGGAACGGCATCGACCTGGACAGGTTCAAATATTGCAAGGATAAGGAAGACTATTTTATTTTCATTGGGAGGCCGACTCCGGGCAAGGGGACTTTAGACGCCATAAGGTTCTGTAAAAAACTTAATGTCCCGATCAAGGTTATCACGGGCAATGTGCCCACGGAGCAGATAACGGATTATTGGGTTGAAGTGACAAGGGAATGCTGGTTCCTAAGCAAGTGGGAATATCTGGGTGAAGTAAGCCATGAACAGAAAGTTGACTTGTTGAGCAGGGCCAAGGCCCTATTATTCCCCGTCCAGTGGGAGGAGCCTTTCGGCCTCACGGTCATAGAAGCTTTAGCCTGTGGGACTCCGGTAATAGCTTATCGCCATGCTGCAATGTCGGAGATTATAAAGGACGGGGAGACGGGTTTCCTCGTGAAATACAAGGATGAAGAAGGGTTTATGGAGGCTATGAAGAAGGTGGATGATATTAATCCTGAAGATTGTCGTAGGGATGCTGAGGAGAGGTGGACGTCGGAGAGGATGACCAAAGATTATATAGCCCTCTTCGATAAAGTTTTAAATGGTGATGTTTGGTGAGCCAGGAAGAGATAGGCGTACAGGATGGTTTGGCCCTGGTGTTAAGGGATGAGAAGGGAAGGGTTAAAGGGACGAGGGGCATGTTAAAGCTTCCAGAAGTTGAAAGGACAGATAAACTTATTATTGCTGTAAACCGATTATTAGGTGAGGTGGAAAAAATGGAGGAGAAAGAGGAATTACAGGAGTTCGTGGTCTGTCCGAAATGTGGATTCGATAAGTTCAGATATTTGAAGTCTGGGAAGCTATACTGCCTTAAATGCGATAATGTATTTGAATTGTCCGAGGAGCCTGCATCTGAGGAGAAGTCCATTTTCAAGGGTAAACCTTATGAAAGGAAGAAGGGACGTTGAACAGGTTCGCCTTCCTAAGGCATTTTGTCCACGGTAAAATACTTGATGTAGGCTCAGGGGATAAACCGATATTCCAGGCCAACAAAGTTATCGAAGTAGATAACTTAAGCTATATTTTTCAGCCTAGGGCAGGTTATAAGCCCGATGGGACGAAGGTGATAGAGGATGTTGAGGCTTGGAGGAGAGGTGAAGTCGAAAAGATCAGGAAGATATATAGGAGGAGGAGGTTCATCGTTGCCGATGGCTGCCATCTGCCTTTCCCAGATGAATCCTTCGATTCCGTCGTCCTAGGCGAAGTGCTGGAGCATGTCCCTAATCCTTTAAAACTGCTCGGAGAGGCTAAAAGGGTTTTAAAGGCTGAAGGCTTGATCGTCGGCACCGTCCCAGATGAATATGCATGGGATAAAAGCCTCTGCCCCTTCGAACATAGTGGGCACCTACACTTCTTCAAGGAGGGGACGTTGAGGAAACTGTTCAGGCAGGGTGGATTAAAGCTTAGATTGTTCTTCCATACGCCTCCAGAATGGAACATGGGCTTCGTCTTCTACTATTTCGTCTTGCAGAAGGCAGGTGGGTTAAATGCCTAAAATACCCTTTGATGAGTCGATCAAAGGAAAAGATATCGTGAGCAGGAAGATAACCATTGCAATTCCTTTGACGGACAATCCACCAATAGACTTCGTTGCCTCCTATATGAATTTGGAGAAGCCAAACCACTATTTAATAACCACCAACGCCGTACCCATCGACACGGCAAGGAATGACCTGGTTAAAATGTTTCTTGTTCAACATCCAGATTCGAGTCATATACTTTTTTGGGATTCAATACCTTACAATGAAACCATATTCGTTGAAATTGATGGAGTTCTTAAAAAATGTAAAATTGGCGAATATGTTGAAAGCTTTTTTGATTCTAAAGAACCTATTGGAAAAGAAAGGTTAGATGTTTCTCATTTAAACCATAAAACTTTTTCTATGAGGAAAGATGGTAAATTTGTTCTCTCTCCAATTAAATATGTAATGAGGCATAAAGTTAGAAGAAAAATATATCGTTTAACTTTAAGAGGTGGAGGAGAAATTGAGCTTTCTGAAGGACACTATATTCCTACATGGCTTCCACAGCAGAAAATTAGGAAGGCAATGGTATGGGAAGACGGTAAAGTAGTTAATAAAAGCCCAGAAGACATAGATAGAGTGATTACGCCATATTCTCTTGAAAGAGATTCAAAGGACATTCCGTATTTAAAGATAGATTTGGAGAAAATAAATGAAAATTGGTTCCTTGAAGGAGAATATATTAAAGAATTAATTCAGCAGAATTATGAAAAATTCAGAGAAGTGCAAAAAGATAGAAGAAGAAGGAAAGATTGTAAAAATTTGAAGAGAAATCTTTATCTTAATTCGGCTTGGTTAAAACGTGGAAAGGTTCCTTTATGGGCTATTAGAAAGTTGGGGCTAAAAATTGAGGGGGAATGCTTCTTGGTTTGTAATCATGGTTCAAGGATTCCCATTCCGTTAAAACTTGATGATGATCTCTTGAAGTTCTTCGGGCTTTGGATTGCTGATGGTTCATTTAATAATGGTGGTGTTGTAATTTCTTGTCCTGAAGCTTTACCTTTAATGCAGAAGGTTTGCTCTAACTTTAAAGCAAAAGTTACACTTAAAAAGAATGGTGTGGATATTTTGATTAATAGTCTTTCTCTTCGAGAAGTAATGAAGCAATTAGGATTTAATGGATATTCTGAAAATAAAAGGGTACCTTCATGGGTTTTTAATCTTCCTAAAAGACAAATTAATTGTTTTCTAGAAGGGTATTTCTTAGGTGATGGTAGTTTCTCTGAAGAACTAGGAGTGCAAAGTTGGGCAACAGTATCAAAAGAATTACATGAAGATATTCTTGATTTATTATTACTGGTTGGAAAAAGAGCGAGTTCAACAAGTTTTAAATCAGGAGGTTTTGCTCATAGAAGAATTTGTTATCGAGGTGCACTCTATATTAAACGAAGAAAGAGGAAGTTACTTAATTTTCCTGTTTTCCTTCAAAGGGTAGTAAAAAAGGAAGTCGTAAGAGAAACAGAAGAAACCTTATATGATTTAGGAACAGAAGAAGGTAACTTCTATTGTTCTGGTATTCTTGTTCACAATTCGGATACAATACCTCCGTCAGATGGATTAAAAAAGCTTTGGAGATGGAATAAACCTATTGTTAGCGGATTATATTTCCGTAAAGTCCCACCTTTCTATCCTGTAATGTCAATTTGGAATGTAAGCATGGGAGGCCTATCCCCTGTCATAGCTTGGGAAGATGGAAAATTAATTCCCGTCGATGGGGTTGGAATGGGATTTTGCCTCATCAGGAGAGATGTATTCCAGGCCTTAAAGCCACCCTGGTTCAGCTTCAACAATAAGTGGGGTGTGTGTGCTTTACCTGGTCAAGAAGTTTTTGGTAGTTCTAAAATTGAGGATATTAAAATTGGAGATTCAGTTCTAACTGGAGATGGGAGCTTCCAAACAGTATATAATACTTTTTCAAGATATTATGAAGGGGAAATAGTTGAAATAGTTCCATCTACAATTAAACTTCCAATTAAAGTAACAGCAGAACATAAAATTTTAACTTTACAAGGAGTTGAAAGACGTTATCCAACAACAAGTAAACGTTTTGGAGAACGTCGTAAAACAATTCCACTTCCTAAGGTTTTAGATTTTTTAAATGCATCTGAAAAGTGGATTAGAGCTGGTGATGTAAAAGAAGGCATGTATGTGGCGTTTCCAATAATAAAAGAAAGAAACATTACCGAATTGAATTTAGCTGATTATGGATTAAAAATATTTAATGGTAGAGCAAAATTAAAGGCTAAATGGGGTAAAGGCATCCCTTCAATTATACCGATTACAAAAGAGCTTTGTGAATTATTTGGCTTTTATCTAGCTGAAGGTTGTCCTGCAGGTGATAAACAAATAGAATTTTGTTTTGGCCCAACAGAGAGAGATTATGCGGAAAGAATCAAATATTTATTAAAAAACATTTTTGATGTAAATTCATGGATTATTGAAGGTGATCATGCACTTTTTGTTAAAGCTAAAAGCGTGCCTTTAGTATTTCTCTTTAAAAAATGGTTTGGAACCCATGCCTTCAATAAGCGAATACCTATATGGCTTCTTCAAGTAAATGAAGATTGCCTTAAATCACTTATTAAAGGTTTATGGTTAGGTGATGGATTCAAAACATATATTGGCCCAAAGAAACATGAATGTTTAGGATTAAATACATCCTCAAAAGAGCTTGCTTTAGGTATTGTTGCTGCATTAATTAGATTGAAGATTCGACCAGAACTTAGAGAATACACGCAACCTAAAAATGCTTTTGGACATGGTAAAAAAATTTACCATATTAAAGTAACGGCTGATGCTGAAAAACTCGGTAGTATAATTGGAATAAACATTGCTAAAACAAGAAAGCAACGGACAGATAAAAGTTTCTTCTTTAATAATAAGTTTTGGTTCAGAATTAAAAAAGTTTCTAAAAAATATTATAGTGGAAAAGTATATGATTTAACAATACAACCAAATAATTCATATATTTTAGAAAATATAATCGTTCATAATTCAGAGGACTTTTATTTCTGCCTCAGGGTTAAAGAAGAGTTAGGGGAAAAGGTTTGGGTTGACACTTCCTGTGTTTGTAAGCATGCAAGTAATGTTTTAATAGACAAGGACTATTTTTCAGCTTTCAGGATGAAAGAATTGATGAGGGGCTGATGGGGAATGGGCTGGTTCAGCGGTTCATGGCTTTACAGGAAGAGCCACGTGATCAGCGGCTCCACTGCCGGGGCCCAAACCAACTATCAGATGAAGATCATAGTCCATTATGGTTCGGGTACGGACAGCGGCGGGGACGTCTATCTCAACGGCAAATGCCGGACGGACTTCGGGGACGTCCGCTTCACCGCCTCGGACGGGACGACCCTGCTGGACTACTGGATGGAGAGTTACACGGCCTCCAGCCAGGCCGTCTTCTGGGTCGAGGTTCCAAATATACCCGCCTCCCCGAGCACGGCCACCATCTACGTCTACTACGGAAACTCGGCTGCCACTACGACCAGTAATGCCGCAAACACGATGATCAAATATTCTGGTTTCGAGGACGGCACCCTTTCCCCATTCACCAACGTACAGAACAACGATTACTTCAGCGTTTCAAGCACCACGAAGAAGGAGGGAAGTTATGGAGCCCAAGCATATGATACTAGTAGTACTGGATCAGGGGGTCGTTATCCGGCGGCGAATACCTTTTGGGCATTAAACAAGGTTGCAATCGAGTTTTGGATGAGGTGTGATGCCACCTCGACCAGCGGCGGGGAAACAGCAGTTTATTTCACTAAAGAAGGCTACCTGAGGGCCGTTGTAGATATAAGAGACAATGGCGTCTTTTCGTATTGGACTGGTACAATTACTAATTTTGGCTCCTCCTCGAAGAATACATGGTATAAATTCGTGGTCGAATTAGACTACGACAGTTTGAAATACAACTTCAGAATCTACGATACTGCGGGAAGCCTCCTCTACAGTTATTCTAACCTCTCAATGGGCTCCACCTCAGTAACTTATACAGATGTAATGATATATTCTAGCAGTGCCTTGGTTGGTTACAGTTACTGGGATGAGTTTTTCAGCCGGAAATGGGTTTCTCCTGAGCCCAGCCACGGTAGTTGGGGAAGTGAAGAAACAATTTGGAATACATATTCTGAATCTAGTAGTGTAAGTGATTTTAGAAGTATGGGGATAAGCAAGTATCTGGTTGAGTAGAAATGCCGATAACAATTTCAGACACGTTAGAGGTTCATTTGAACAAGGAAGTTGTGAGACCTTCATTAGTTTTAGATGATTACTTAAGGGTTCAATTAAATAAATACATTGATGAGTCTTTTATTCTTTCAGATTATTTAGAGGTTGTCCCTCCATATCCTCCAGGAGTTAAATATCTTGCCGATTCATTTGTTTTGTTGGATGTGTTAAGTAAAGTTGTAGATAAAAAACAGTTTGATGTTTTTACTCTTTCTGACATTGTTAGTAAGGATGTAAGCAAATACAATGTTGATATTTTAAGCATCTTGGATGCCTTGGTTAAACAAATAAGTAAACCATATACAGAGTCTTTAAGTTTTTTGGATTATATAAGTAAGCAACTAAGTAAGCTATGCTCTGAAGAAACAATATTTGTTGATGCAATTGCTAAATATGTAAGTAAGCTCAACGTAGAATCTTTTACATTAGCTGATGTTTTCAGTAGGCTAGTAAATTACCTTAGGGCTTTATCAGATGAATATTCCCTTCTCGACTATATAGATAAGGATTACGTGAAGGCTCCTTTAACTGAGGCCACCACGTTAATGGACTATATCTGTAAACAGCCTTTCAAGCCTTTATTCGACAGCCTCACACTCTTGGATTATCTAGTTAAACAACCTAATGTTTTCAGGGATGAGGCCGTTTCGATAACCGATGCCTATTCGAGGATCGTCCAATTCGAGAGGAAGCTGATCGATGCAATGGTGTTCTCCGAGATAGTCATGGCTTTAAGGCCTGGCCTGTCCTTCTCCGAGCTTCTAACCTTCATCGACTCACTTGTAAAGGCAATAGGAGTTAAGAAAGAAGAACCCATATCTTTAATTGATCTGCTCAAAAAAGATGTCGTTAAATGGCCTTTCATCGAGCAACTTGCCTTAGCCGATTATATAAGTAAGGGGTCTGGCAAGCCTCTTTTCGATGTATTGACTTTCATCGAGGCCCTGTCCAAGGATATGAGGATTCCAAAGGAAGAGGCCTTCAGCATTTTAGACGTTTATTCTAGGACTGCTGCATTCGTTAGGCAGTGGCTCGATGCCTTCGTCTTTTCAGAGATCGTTGTCGTTCCCAAGCCAGGCCTCTTCTTCTCTGAAACATTAACCCTGCTCGACTATTTGACGAAACGGCCAGGCAAGTTGACGTCTGAAGTATTAACCATGTTTGCCGAGCTGAGATATACGCCTGGGAAGTTCGTCCAGGAAACATTAGCGTTCGTGGATGAGTTTAAGCGTCAGATCGAGTTCAAGCTTTCCCTATTGGACTATGTGGGCCTTAAGCCCTATGAGCTCGTCTACCTCCCCGAGCTCGGGGTCTGGGTCATAATAGTGGAGAAGAAGGAAGGTGGGATAGGCATATTGGTTGCCTAGCCAACATAACCTTTAAAATTTACGTTGAACTAGAATTTCATTGTCGGTGTCCCTTATGACTGAGGAAAAGTGGAGGAAAGTTGCTTCGAAGATGAGGTATTGTCATGGCACCAGCTCCAAGTTTCAGAGGAGCATTGAAAAATATGGCCTTTTACCTAGGAGGACTAACGATGTCAGGCCCAGCATATATAAGGAGCATCTCGAAAGCAAACATGAGGACGCTGTTTACCTGGGCACATTCGATGGGGAGCCTTATTTTTGTCAGATAGCGGCTAGGAATGCGGTTAAAGCTGTAGACGGTGAACCGGTTGTGTTCGAGGTGAAGTTGAAGCCCGAGGACTTTAAGGGGTTCGTAAGGGATGAGGACAGCTATCTGGACGATTATAGGAAGCTGTATAAGGAAGGCTGTGAATTCGTCAGGGAGAACCCCGACTTTAAAGGTAAGGTTGCCTGCATGGGTTCCGATACGGCCAGGGCACTCGACGAGGCTGTCAGGGAAGGCATAATAAGTGAGGGGGAAATGTGTGATCCTCCACCCTGGTTCGCCGAGATCGCCTGCTTCGGAAGGTTCGGTATTAAAGGCACTATAGGGCCAGAAAGGATTAAGGTGTGGTCTAAGAGGCCTAATTCGAGGAAGTGAAAAGTCCGGTTTCACCCAAAATCCACTATGGTCGAAAATTGGCCCTCCAATATTAACTTGTTCTAGTTAAGAAATAGGGGGTATTCAACCCCTTAGGTATGACGCAATTAACTATTTCGAGTACATTAAGACTTTTTGGTCACTTAATCTAGATTATTTTCTCATGGAACATCCAGACTTAACCAACCTGTCTTCTCTTCCCTTCAAGCATCTCCATAAACCTTTGAATCATGCCCTTCAAATACGGTTTTTCGACCAGGGCCTCAAGCTTATCGGCCTTTACGACACCCTGTTCCTTCGCCAGTTTCAAGGCTGAGTCCCAGAAGTTGGAGAGGATGAGGATGGTCTCACCGAAGCTCGACAACCTGGTCGAAAAGGTTTCCTCTATGCTGTTCCTGGCATGGCATAAGGCCCTATAAGCCTCTTCGCTGATCCCGACCTGGTGTTTGACGTAGACCCTGTCCTTCGGCATATGCCTCCTCATGTGCGCACCTAGGTTGCCGTACCTCTTCTTGCATATCGGACATTCACGCAGGGTTTTAGCCTTTCCCCTCATCCACTTCCCTTCCCTTCTTTTCTTCCTCCCTTATTCCACTAATTTTAGTTATTATCAAAATATTTAAGCTTATATATGGAGCAGGAGTTATAAGGCTTAAGCCGAAAGGCTATTAGGAGAATGGGAGAATAAAAGAATAAGAAAGGAAGGAACATGAAGTGGGCAATGTAACCGTAACGGTTTATGCTTTGCCAAAGAACTATCTGGGTGATAAGCCGAGCAGCCATGCGAGCGAGGATTTACATAAGAGCTTCACGGTCTCCGGTTCAAGCCAGGTATATACAACGCCTAAGAGCTTCGTTTTAGCCTCCGGCACGAGCTATACCTTCACCGCCTCCGGGGCCGTCGTCTGGGACTATTATGGCATAGGCCATGTATGGGGAAGCTCTGCCACCTATACCATCACCGATTGGAACACTGAGATAGCTTGTTTCTTCGAGACAGCCCAATGTAATGAGGGCGACATACAGGTTCTAGAATACTGTCCTGACGGCGTAACTTGGAAGCGACGTAAAAGATGTGTAGGAGGACAGTGGGTTGAGGAGACGCAAGACTGTCCAAACATGCCGACCACTAGGATTACGGTGAAGTTTTATTCACTTCCATTACAGTACCTAGGCGATCTTCCCTCGAGCCATGCTGGTGCAGACCTGAAGAAGACGATAAGGGTGAATGGAACGAATTATACGACGCCCTTCTCCCTGACCTTCAACGAAGGGGACACCGTGAACCTCTATGCTTCAGGTGTAAACACATGGGACTATTATGGTTTCGGACGTAAGTGGGGAGAAAATGTTTCATATACGATTTACCAGTTCGACTATGAGGAGATAGCCGGTTTCTGGGAGACGACTCCACCACCTCCTCCAACGCCTCAATGTCCCCCTTCTACCAGGCCCATCTGCGTCGTCTTCGGCACCTCAAGCCCAACCTATGACAACTTTACAGGCTATTGTCGTGTGCTGGTCTGTGGAAGCAAGGCCTATACGATGGGATCAAACAGCGACAACTGGGTTAAGACGAACAGGATAACCCTCTATGGCATCACCAACCCTACATGCGAAAGCAGCGATTGGGCAAGTGCCTGCGGTTTAACGCTCGTCTCACCAGGGGATACGGCCTGGGATGCTATACAACGTGGTGAATGTGGGGGAGCTCCTCCGCCTGCCTTTGACTTCAACATTGCGATCAGCCCTACCAGTGGCACGGTTCAACAGGGTGGCAGCGTTACCGCTACGATCGCCTTAACTTTAGCTTCAGGTTCAACCCAGCCCGTCTCCCTTTCCGTCTCCGGTCTACCTACAGGGGCAAATGCAAACTTCAATCCCAGTTCATGTAATCCAACGTGCAATTCAACCCTAACCATTTCCACGTCCGCTTCGACCCCAACGGGAACATATAGCATAAATATAACGGGGTCAGGCGGTGGAAAGGCCCACACTACAACTTATACGCTGGTAGTCCAGCCTGCTCCCCCTCCGCCACCACCTTCAGCCCAACCTGTCCTCGACGATGTCCAGCCTAGAACCGTCAACGCCGGGGAGCAATTAACTTACAGTGGTCACGGGTTCACTCCCAACGGCCTGGTCGATGTAGGTATAGATGGCCGAGGTATCTCGGCTCCAGATTTGAAGGCAGATTCTAGTGGAAAAGTAAGGATTACGATCACGGTTCCCCAGGACGTTGAGACGGGAAGCCAACCGGCTTGGCTGCACGATAAGACGACGGATCAGAATACTAATGCCATATACGTTATCATCCAATCGGCTCCACCCCCACCATCCCAAGATCCAGTTTTAGATGATGTTCAGCCGAGGACGGTGAAGATCGGAGGGAAACTCACCTATACGGGACATAACTTTACGCCTAACGGCGATGTGCATGCCTGCATAGATGGTATAGGATACATGGGGTTCAAGGCTGACCCCGATGGAAAGGTGAACATCAACCTCACGGTTACCTCTGAGGTTCAGACCGGAAGCCAGCCTGCATGGCTCCGGGACGTTGCCAAAGCTAAGGATACGAACACCATAAACGTTGCCGTTGAAGGTGGCCCGGTGGTAAGGCCGACCATCGATGTAACTCCCAAGACCGTCAAACAAGGCGAATACATCACCTTCACCGGTTCAGGCTTCACCCCTAATGGGCAGGTGAAGATGTGCCTCTACCAATATGTTTCGCCGACCATTGCGACGGCCGATATCAGCGGCAACTTCACGGGGCAGATGCTGGTTGGTACAAATATTCCAACTGGGCAACAGCCCGCATGGGCCAACGATGTTACAACCGATACGAACTCCAACGTCGTCTACATTACCGTCGAAGAGGCTGCACCACCTCCGCCACCTCCATGCAAGGAAGGTCAGGTTGAAGTCCTAGAATACTGTCCTGATGGAGTTACGTGGAAGAGGAGAAGGGTATGCAGAAACGGGGTCTGGGTCGAGGAAACACAGGAATGTCCTGGTAAGCCTAGCCCAGAGCTTGGAAAGTTCGTCTTGGCAATAGTTGGGGCAGGGGCAGCCCTGCTCGGTGGAGCGTTGATAATTAAAGCGGCTGGAGAGAAGAAGGCAGGTGTTCCAGCATGAGGGACTTAGTATTTGCTGAGACCTTGCTCCATGAATCGGAACACTTCAAGTGGTACGGTGATCCGGGGACAATAAGTGGAGACATTAGCATGTTCTACGATTACATGGAACAGTGCTATACAAAGATAGCTGGGTTCCTGGGATATGAGCCGACAGGATACTTGAAGATCCCGATCCACATCGATCCGAGCAGCCAATGTCCAGGCAGCGTTGGGGGAGGCACCGGAGAGGGCAAATTATCCTACTGTGCTGGAAGCTGGACAGACAACATGTATTGCAGGTGGATCCTACCCCATGAACTTGTAAACCTTTACACCGGATATGTAACTGCCGGATGGCCCTGGGCCGATGGAAGTCCGATCTGGCATGGGGAAAGCCCGTTCCCCTTCTTCGTGGCACTGGAGACGATGAGGACATTAAACTATGGGTCGATGGCCGATAACCTTGAAGCCACCACGAACCCAATTTTACATGGACAAATTTCGATGTTGAAGGAGTATACTAACACCTTCGGTTGGGGAGCCTGGAAGAGGATGTTCGCCAAGATGGTGGAGAAGAAGGAGAACCTGACGAAGTATACGGAGCCTACTTTAACGCACAGGGTCTTCGCCTATATGACCTATGGTGCAGGTTTAGATCCAATACCGGGCATAATATCGCTCCTACAGAAATATGGTTTCACGGTCGATCAGAACCTGCTCCTACAGATGTTCAAGGACTTGATCGGGGGGTTCAAAATTTCCTATGCTGAGCTGACGCTTATCCTTGGTGGCGTAACCCTGTTCGGCGGAATAGCCTTCTACGCTTACAGGAAGAGGCCTAAAGCCAGGGTCGAAGTTAAAACCGGGAAGGTGGGTTAATTAAGAAATTAAAAGGGGGAAAGGCAACGTGAACGAAGAAGTGGATGATCCAAAGATGACGGAGAACGATCCACCCTACATGTCCCTCGTAAAGGATATTTCCACTTTAAAGGTTGAGTTGGCCACGGTTAAGACCGATGTGGCATGGATAAAGAGGTGGTTTGCACCCACAGTATTGTTGGCCTTGTTGTCGATGCTGGTCAACCTTGCCCTGGTGCTCCTCAGAAAGTGAAGAGATGACAAGAAGATAAGGAGAAGATAGAAGATAAAGAAGATGGGGGGAGAAGAGGAAGGATGGGCGATGAATTGACCGAGGAAGATATGGAGCTGCTAATAGAAGTTTTCAGCGAGTGGGCCCGGGAGAACCCTGGGGCCACGGTGATCATCGATGGCGTGGAATACAGTGCTTCACAACTTTTAACGGCCATGATCGGGAGGACTGAGCTGGGCATACGATTTGCCCAAAAGTTGAAGAGTGGATTATTGGACTTCTTCGAGGCTCCAAGCCAGAGCAGCATTTATGATTCAATAGCTGCAAAGGTGGTTACACAACGTTCGATGCTCCTGGCCTTCCTCTATCCCCAGGGCCTGGTTTATACGAACGAACAGGTGGCCGATGAAATAGCCTCCAGGAGCGATTTTGGAAAGAACTATGTTAAGGTGTTGATGAAGGCTGGGTTGAGCAGGGTGATCTCAAGTTGAGCAGCAAAGTCCTCGTCGTACAACCCCTTTGGCATGACATGCCCGTTAGGGGTTGGGCCTGCCCCAACACGAGGTTCGAATGGCAGATGGAGTATATGTACTGGATAATCGGGGAGCTCATCAATAGGTCTGGGGGCAGCATGCACGTGGAGGTGTTAGAGGGAGATCAGCCCACCAGGGCAAATATTGAATCAAAGCTCCAAAGCCTTCATCCTCAAGCTTATGTCCATGGAAGCCACATGGCATGTAATGCTGCTACAGGCAGTCCTTATGAACCCTATTATGGTTTTATACGTCCAAGCGTTGTGGTCTGTAGCCCCAGGGGAGAGGGAGCGTGCTACTCAAATACCTTGCCCTGGTGGCAGACCGGAGACCTATACGTCGATTGTCCCTCACCTAACCATACTTTATTTAATGGCATGATAGTCTACCTGGTCGGCTGCATCGCCGGGAGGAAGCTTGCACCTGATATGGTGAACGCCGGGGCGAAGGCCGTGATCGCCCAGGGAGACCTGCTCTGGATGACGATAGGATGCGATCAGAATACGTGGTGGCGGGAGGAAGCGTTCCTGGATGTCTGGGTCGGCATATTCGACAGGCTGAGGGAACATAAGACCGTGGGGGAGGCCGTGCAATGGGGCAAGGATAGATATGACTATTGGATCGACTATGCGAAGCAGCATGGGAACGATACGAACACCATCTTCGCCCTCCAGACGGACAAGGACTATTTAACGCTGTACGGCGATGAAACTGCCACCTTGCCCACACCTATTATTCCAACTGATTGGACTCTGTTCGCCCTCTTGGCGGCTGGGGGAGGCATACTCCTCTTATCTCTAGCTTTATCAAAGAAGAGGAAAAGAAAGATGGAGGAGGAGGTCGTTGGAGCCTAGCCCAAATTTAAGCTTCAACCTTGATAGGGCTAAAAGGGTATTGGACAAGTATGCATGGTTCCTTTTGACCAACTTCGCCAAGTTCGTCAACGGCGTGGGTATAGGACAGGAGGGCATAACCATCAACATCCCCCCAGAATACGTTGAGATGAAGGTGAGCGGCAACTTATTGTCTCCGGACAGGTTCTTCGAAATGTTCGATCAATGGCAGGGGAATAAGGCGGAGTTCCTCACCAACCCATTAGCATTTAAACAAAGGGAGTATGATAGGACTGGGGACATACAGTATGCCAGCAGCTATATACAGTTTCCGGAGTCCATAGAGGGGATACCCATAAACCTAAAAGTTACAGGTCGTTACGTCCCTTTAATCTTCGGTGAAACCTTCGAAGATAATTATCCTCAGCCATATCAACAGTATGCAAGGCCTTTCCCCGGAGGATATAGCATTGGCCACATCGAAATTACGGCTGGGACATTTACCTGTGTGGTTTGGGATAAGAAGACGGGGAAGAGGGTGTTGCTGAGCAATAAACACGTCTTCAGTCCGATGGTGCAAGGTATCATTCCCACGACGAGGTGTATCGGTGACCCAAAGGAGGGGGATTATATAACCCAGCCCGGCCCCAAGGACATTGAACTGCAAAACCTTGGGCCGAAGGAGAACTTCATCGTCGGCAGGTTCCTCAGGCAGGGGAGTTATGACAAATGGTATACGGGGAAGAGCAATAAGGTTGACAGTGCCATAGCGGAGATCATAAGGGACAGGGATGTCTTAAATGAGATTTATGAGTTCGGGAGGGCTAGGGATGTTGTGGAGCCCCAGGTAGGGATGCAGTTGAAACTCATGGGCAGGACTTCGGGCCCCAGGAATGCAACGATAGAACAGGTGAACTTTTGGGTTCCACTATGCACCTGCAGCGATGAATATCTCGGGGGCTTAAATCCTAATTGCTGTATTCCAACGCCTATTTTGATGTGCATCGTCCCAGGCCCAGACGTTAGGATAATGACAGACTTGTTCGATACGAGCCAGGGTACGGCTTATCCAGGGGACTCGGGGAGCGTGGCCGTAACAATGGATAACAAGTATGTGGGTCAATTGTTCGGCGGTGATACCATGCTGCATAAAGGGGTTTGCAGCAAGGCGAGCAACATAGAAAAAGTCCTGGATGTAAGCTTCAATGAAACCTGGCCTCAACCATCTCCCCTGGGAATTGTGGCCTTGGTCTCCCTTGTCCTAGGCTCATCGGCCCTAGGTTATTACCTGCTGAAGAAAGGTTTAGGTGGAACGAAACTAAGTATAGAAAAGGTGGGGTGAAGATAGATGACGGTATTGATGGAGAAAATGTATCCCGATGGAATGGTGTATAGGGGTACAGCGTATGAAGGCGTAATTGAATGGGGAATGCTAAGTTTCCTGGATTTAAATTGGCTCGTCGTGGACGTCATCGAGTGGAACGTAAGGAATCAAGGTGGTGAAATGCTATACCTCAAGGTAGAACAGAAGCCCGATACCCAAGACGTTAATTACGGGTTGATACACAATTATTCCTCGACCTTCTATTTCTACCCCAAGACCGCTGAGGGAGCAGTAACCTTCTTCCCCTGGGCCGCAATAATAATACTGATATTGTTGGCGATCATAGCCATAGCGGTTTATTATGCTTTGAAGGAGAGCAAAGAGGTGATCTGGGGCCCAGGCGGGGAGTCGAAGCTCCTGCCCTATGCAATCC
>Ga0078972_1002785_pt2 | contig 38320 bp, 25 predicted proteins | sample YelNatPaOPGAMG01_FD_67568 | JGI IMG/M metagenome (GOLD analysis project Ga0078972, IMG submission 67568) | Hot spring thermophilic microbial communities from Obsidian Pool, Yellowstone National Park, USA - OP-RAMG-01 (SPADES assembly) (version 2) | ecosystem: Environmental > Aquatic > Thermal...
CCCCATCACCGAGCGGCTGCAGCGCGAGTTCTTTGGCATCGTCGAGGGCACGATCCCCGACCGCCACAGCTGGCTGACGCCGGTGCCCGGCTTCTGAGCGAGGCAGTGGAGCACGAAAGCGCGAAAGACCACGGAGAACACGAAGGAACGATATCCCTTTCGCGTCTTTCGTGCTCTTTCGTGGGCTTCGTGCTCCAGTTCCTCCGCCTGTGGAGGTTCCATGGACTGGAAAGTACTGGGGGCGACGTTTGCCCTGCTGTTCGTAGCCGAACTGGGCGACAAGACCCAGCTTGCCGTCATCAACATGACGGCCAAGCACCAAAAGCCCTGGCCGGTCTTTGCCGGGGCCGTCCTCGCCCTGGCCGCGGTCACCCTGCTGGGCGTGCTGGGGGGAGAAGCCGTCACCCGGCTCATCCCGGCGCCCATCCTGCAGAAGGCCTCGGCGGCGCTGTTTGTGGTGCTGGGCATCCTCATGTGGTTTGGCATCCTCTAGTGGTACAACCCTGTCTGCCCGTGCCTGTTCACACCCACGCGGGGTGCCCTGGCACGTTCGTAGTGGCGGCTTCAGCCGCTTGCCGCCGGCTTCAAGGCGGCGCCGCACTGGGCCGCGAATGGCCAAGGCCGTCACCACGAAGGGCCTGTTTCCACGCAGATTGCGCTTGGTGACCAAGTACTATTAGCGCAGGCGGCGGCGCCTGCGCCGCGCTACGGGCGCCCCGGCCCGCAATTTGCTGGGCGACTGTCCATAGGAGGTGCAGGGCAATGGCAATACTCGACATCTCTATCCCGCTGGAGAATGGCGTGGTGGTGTGGCCGGGCGACCGGCCGCTGGAGCTGCGCCGGCTGCGCAACCTGGAGCAGGATGGCGCCAACGTGTCGGAGCTGTGCCTGAGCTCGCACACCGGCACCCACGTGGACCCCTCGTTGCACTTTGTGGCGGGCGGCCGCACGGTCGACCAGCTCCCCCTCGACATCCTCAACGGCCCGGCCGATGTGGCCGATTTCACCCACGTGCAGCAGGCCATCACGGCGGCCGACCTGGAGGCGGCAGCGCTGCCCCCCGACTGCCGGCGCCTGCTCCTGCGCACCCGCAACTCACGCTTCTGGGCCGAGGATCCGCGCACCTTCCACAAGGACTATGTGGGCCTCTCGGCCGATGCCGCCGAATGGGTGGTGCGGCGGGGCATCCAACTGGTGGGCATCGACTATCTCTCCATCGAGCCGTACCGGATGCCGGGCCACCCGGTGCACCACACGCTGCTCGGGGCCAACGTGATCGTGCTGGAGACCCTCGACCTTTCGGCAGTGCCCGCCGGGCGCTACCAGCTCCTGTGCCTGCCCCTGCGCATCGCCGGGGGCGATGGCGCCCCTGCCCGCGCTGCCCTGGCAACCCTTTGACCAGCCTGGCTATCGGCGCTAGAATAGAGGCAGGCAAGCGCTCGCGCCCTTGCTGGCCGAGCGGCGCATGTCATTGCGAGCGAAGCGAAGCAATCTCCAACCCGCGGCCTGCGGGTTGCTTCGTCGGCGGCGGGACCCCCTATCCTGTCCAGCGGCGAGGGAGCCCGCCTGCTAAAAAACTTCTGCGGTCGCCGCACCATGCACCGGGCTACACGCTCCGCGCCCACCCGGTGCGGGACCGTATTGGGGGGGTGCGCCGGGAGGCGGAGCTTGAGGCCCGGCTGCTGCCCCTGCTCGCCAAGTCTCTCGGCCCGCCACAGGGCTGCGCCAGGCCTGGGATACTCCCGATGACCGGGCGAAAGACGCCGCTGCGAGCGATGCAATCGCCGCTCTTCCTCAACACAGGAGGCCCCTGCCATGAGCAAGAAGGTCGTCACTTTTGGCGAGATCATGATGCGCCTCTCGCCCCCCGGCTACCAGCGTTTCGTCCAGGCGCGTTCATTCGACGTAATCTATGGCGGCGGCGAGGCCAACGTGGCCGTGTCGCTGGCCAACTATGGCGATGCCGTGGACTATGTGACCCGCCTGCCGGCCAACGAGATCGGCGAGGCCTGCCTGCAGTACCTGCGCCAGTACGGCGTGGGCACCAGCAAGATCGTGCGCGGAGGCGAGCGGCTGGGCATCTACTTCCTCGAGACCGGCGCGGCCCAGCGGGCCAGCAAGGTGATCTATGACCGCGCCAACTCGTCGCTGGCCACCATCCAGCCGGGCATGATCGACTGGCGGGCCGCCTTCGCCGATGCCGACTGGTTCCACTGGACCGGCATCACCCCCGCCATCTCTGCCGGGGCCGCCGAGGCCTGCCTGGAGGCGGTGCGGACGGCCCGCGAGATGGGGCTGACCGTATCGTGCGACCTCAACTACCGTGCCAACCTCTGGAAGTGGGGCAAGAAGGCCGGCGAGGTCATGCCGGCGCTGGTCGAGCACTGCACCGTGGCGGTGGGCAACGAGGAGGATGCCGAAAAGGTCTTTGGCATCCGCGCCGCCGGGGCCGACGTCACCGCGGGCAAGGTCGAGGCGGCCAGCTATGCCTCGGTGTGCGAGCAGTTGGCGGCGCGCTTCCCGCGGCTGGAGATCATTGCCATCACCCTGCGTGGCTCGCTCTCGGCCAGCCACAACACCTGGTCGGGCATCCTCTGGGAGAAGGGCAAGCTCTACACCGCGCCGGTCTACGACATCGCGCACATCGTCGACCGGGTGGGCGGCGGCGACGCTTTCGTGGGCGGCCTGATCCACGGCCTGCGCGCCTTTGGCGGCGACCGCCAGCGGGCGCTCAACTTTGCCGTGGCCGCCTCGTGCCTCAAACACTCGATCATCGGCGATTTCAACCTGGTCTCGACGGCCGAGGTGGAGAAGCTCATGGCCGGAGATGCCTCGGGCCGCGTGGCGCGGTGAGGAGGGAACGACGAACAGGGATGGACAGGATGCACAGGGATGCAGAGTAGAGCCGCACCATCCCATTCATCCCGTGCATCCTTGTGGCGATGCCCGCCAAGGAGGAGCTATATGGCTCGTTTCACCCGCATGCAGGTGCTCAACAAGATCTACGAGCTGGGCCTGGTGCCCGTGTTCTACCACGCCGACCTGGATACGGCCATCAAGATCGTGGCCGCCTGCCGGGCCGGGGGCGCCGAGGTGGTCGAGTTCACCAACCGCGGCGACCTGGCCTTCCAGGTCTTTGCCGGGCTGGTCGGCCACTTTGCCAAGGCCGACCCGTCGGTGATCCTGGGCGTGGGCTCGGTGATCGACCCGGGCACGGCGGCCCTCTACCTCTCCTGTGGCGCCAATTTCGTGGTGGGCCCGGTGTTGAACCCAGAGGTGGCGCGGGCCTGCAACCGGCGCAAGGTGGCCTACATGCCGGGCTGCGGGTCGGCCTCGGAGATTTCGGCGGCCGAGGAGCTGGGGGTGGAGATCTGCAAGGTCTTCCCCGGCGCCGAAGTCGGCGGGCCGAGCTTTGTCAAGGCCATCCTCGGCCCCTGCCCTTGGACGAGCATCATGCCCACCGGCGGCGTCGAGGCCACGCAGGAGAGCGTCAATGCCTGGTTCAAGGCCGGCGTGGTGGCCGTGGGCGTGGGCTCGAACCTCATCACCAAGGACCTGGTGGCGAGGGGCGATTTCGACGGCATCCGCGCCCGCGTGGCGCAGATGCTGGAGTGGATACGGCAGGCGCGGGGGTGAGCTGGGCGCACCGCGTCCAGCTTGGGCGGCCAGCGGGTGGGGGCGCGCAGGCGCCCCCACCCGCGGCACACCCGTTCGACAGCGCTGCGGGACGACCAGGCTTGGCAGGGTGCGCCACGTGGAGTATGGGCTTGGCCAAGCGCGATCCCTGCACGTCATCCTGCCGACCGACTAGTCGATTGCGATGTAGCGAGTATCGCTGTCGGAGAACGACCAGAGCGGCTTGAAGATGATGAGAAGGCCCTTCTCACCCTTTGCGGCGCTCAGAACAACCCAACCCTCTGTCTCCCCGCCTGCAAAGAGGTCAGCATCGAGGCTTGGATCCGGCTCGACGGCCATTGGCGACTCGTAGATCACATTGCGCTCGCCGGTAATCTTGAGGTAGCTGCCGTCGATGCTCCCCATCTCGTCGGGATCAGCCGTGCCGAGGAAGCGCGCCTTGAGCCTCACGAGCACATATTCCTGGCCCTCTGGCGCGGGGCGGTTGAACTGGTTGGCAGCTTTGACCATCTGCGCAGCACGCTCGCCGCGCACCACCTCCTGCAGAGAGAACTCCCATGGCCCAGCAACCAGAGTGTCGCCCAGTTTGGCGGGGCGGGCACGCGTCTTCCCCTCATCGGTGGGCTTGACGCTGCGCAGCGCCGGGTCGGGGATAACCTTCGCCTGCTCGTCGATAGCGATGAAACGCCTGGCCTCAGCATCGAATGACAACGCTTCCTGGACGATGAACTCGAGGTTCTTCTCTCCGATCGGCACCTCGAAGACTTCCTGCCCCTCCGTCGTGCCCTTGGGGAAGAGATCGCCCTCTAGCCGTTTGGGGGCCACAACCAGAGCGGGTGAATAGGCGGTGTTCCTGTCACCCGTGAGGCGCAGGTCGACAGCGAAACTTGCGCTTTGGGCCTTCTCTTCGTTCGAGATGTTCGTGAGCTTGATGTTGGCGATGAGGTACTCGTAGCCATCTCGCGGGGGCTCGTTGAACATGTTTGCCTGGGCGACCATCTTCGCCGCCTCCCCGCCGCGCACCACGCCCGTCACGATAATGGACCAGGTCTTGCCCCTGATCTCGGAGCCGAGCGGAAGGGGGTTGCTGCGGCTGAGGCCCAGCTCGGCGGGCTTCGGCGTGGCCGTAGGGGCGGGCGTGGCCGTCGGGCGCCGCGTCGCGGTCGGAGTCGGCGTGCCGGTGGGACGTGGCGTTGCGGACGGCGCACGTGTGGCAACTCCCTCCGGAGAGGTGGGTGTGGATTCGGCGCTGAGGGGCGCGCCCACCTGTGCGGCCTTCGTTGGAGTGCCCGCTGCCGGCCGACCGTCTGCCCCAGAGCAACCTGTGAGGACGAGGGAGGTTAGAAGAATGACGGCGATCACCGAACGTTGCATGGCTGTGCCTCCTTCTTTGCGGCTTGCGGGCGCCGCAGCGTGCTCTACCGCCGATAGCGTGCAATTACGGCTACGTCGCCTCAGCTTCGTGACATGCGAGGCTGTCGGGCGAATCGCCCTTCCGTGCCAGCCAGCGTCCCCCGAGATAGATCGAGGCCCGACCGATCAGCACATGGCTGGTATCGCGCTCTTGGTTCCGTCCGTTTGCTTGCATGCCAACGGGCCGACAACCCGCCACCGGACGACGCCACTGGCCGCGTGGCTGAACATGATTTGCTGGGCCCATCATAGCATACAGCCCCGTCACTTTCTGTCGAGGCAGGCGGAGGATTTGGGTTCACACACGCCCCGGTGGCCGCTGGGCAAGCCAAAGGTGAAGGGTCAAAGGTCGAGAGTGCTGCGTGGCGAACGTATCGGGGGGTGCCGAGGCCGCGCTCAGGGTGCGCGGGCGCGTGGTGGGTGCCGTAGTGCCGAGGAACGGCAAGGGAGTCCGGCCCAGCAAGGGCGGCCAGCCCCACACAGCGCGAGGAGCTCAACCCCGGCGCCAGCGCGTGGATGCCGGAGAAGGCGCAGCCGTTCGGCGCGGCGCGAGACCCACTTGTCACTCTGAGCGGCTCCCGCGGCCAGCTCTCAGCCCGGGGCCAAGCGAGCGAAGAGTCCTTGCTAGCCATGGCGGCACGCTCGGAGTGCTTTGGTGCCACGGCAAGCAAGGATTCTTCGCTGGAACTGGCGCCCCAGTGTTGCCCGGCCGTTACTGCCGCTGCTCATGAACTTGTGGCCGCCGGGCCAGCGACCGGGCTACACGCTCCGCACCGCACCCGGTGCCAAACCCCCATCCTGGGACTGGGCCGGGAGCGAGCGGAGCTCGACACCCGGCTGCCACCCCTGGTCGCAACCAGTTCCTTCATGTGGCACCGTGCGCCCCGCGAGGCTTGCCTGGGCCGCCCGACGACGCTATAATGGAAGAGCAGGCTGCAGGACGTGCCGGTCACACGATGGGAATGCGATCAAGGCCGGAGGTGGAAGAGATGGACGACATCCTGGGCGTGATCCGCCAGCGCCGTAGCGTGCGCAGGATGAAGGGCGACCCTCTGCCGCCGGGGACGGTAGAGCGCCTGCTGGAGGCCGCGCGCCTGGCGCCCTCGTGGGCCAACACCCAGTGCTGGGATTTCATCGCCGTGACCGACCCCGAAATGCGCGCTGCCCTGGCCCGCGCGGGCGGCCCCAAGAACGCCATGCCGGTGGCGCCGCTGATCGTGGTGGCCTGCGCCCGCCCCGAGGCTTCGGGCAACCGGGCCGGCCTCGGCTACTTTATGCTCGATATGGGCATCGCCATCGAGCACCTCATCCTCGAAGCGACCAGCCTGGGCCTGGGCACCTGCTGGGTGGGCTGGTTCGATGAGGACGTGGTGCGCCGTGCGCTGGGCATCCCGCCGGAGGTGCGGGTGGTGGCGATGGTGCCGGTGGGCTACGCCGACGAAGTACCCCCTGAGCGGCCGCGGCGGCCGCTGGAGGAGATCGTATTCTGGAACCGCTGGGGAGTGCGGAAGGCTCGCTGACCGGCCGGCAGCCAGAGGCCGGGCTGGTGGGCCAGCGGCTGGTGGTGCACAAGTGCGATAGTGAGGGCCACGAGGTCACGAGCTACGAGGGCATGGTGGTGGCCAACGACGAGCATGGCCTCACCCTCCGTGCCCGCTGGGCGCAGGGCACCTGCGACGTGGGCCTGTTCGCCCTCGAGGAGGGCGACACCTTCCTGGAGACCTACTACTTTCACCGCTGGTGGAATGCCTTCGAAGTGCGCTCAGCGGCCGGCCGGCTGCGCGGCTGGTACTGCAACATCGCGCGGCCCCCACGCCTGGTAGGGCGCGACCTGTACTGGGACGATCTGGCGCTGGACCTCATCATCGTGCCGGCCGGGCAGGTGCAGGTGGTCGACGACGACGAATTCCGGGCGCTTCGTCTCGACGAACGCGAGCCAGAGGCCTACGCTCAGGCCCTGCAAGCCCTGGCCGAGGTCCAGGCCCTGGCAGCGGGCCACCGCCCGCCCTTTGCGGCGCTCGACGGCATGCTCGATGGAAGCCCGGCCGGTGCCGGGCTTGGGGGATGAGGAGATGGATGCGCCGGAACTGATCGGCTACCTGCGCCAGGTGCCGCTCTTCTCGCACCTCTCCGACGCGCAAATGGGGCGCCTGATCTCGATCGTGCAGGTCGAGACCTTCCCCCGCGGCAGCCGCCTGGCGGTGGTGGGCCGCCCCGGCCGCGCCTTCTACTATGTGCTCTCGGGCGAGGCGCTGGTGAGCGCCGCCCACGCCCGGGGCCGGCTGCGCCCCGTCGGCTACCTGCGCCCCGGCAGCTACTTCGGCGTGACCTCCGTTCTCCTCGGCGAGCCCCACGATACCACCATCGAGGCCAAGACCGACCTCACCGCCCTCGTGATCTATCGGGTGGACCTGGATCGGCTGCGCCGCGCGGCGCCGGACCTCGATGAGAGCCTCTTGCCCCCCGATGAGATCAGCGTCAAGATGCGCCACGAGGCTTTTGCCTGGCAGAACCCCGACGAGGTGGCGGTCTACTTTGGTCGGCGACACTGGATCGTCCTGGCGCGCTCCCTCTTCTTGCCGACGCTGGCGCTGGCCGTGGTGGGGCTTTTCCTCGTGGCTGCGCTGAGGGCACTGCCGGCGGGAGGGCAGATGGTGGTGTGGGCGCTCCTGGCCGTGGCCTACGTGCTCGCTGTGGTGGCCTATTGGATCGACTGGCGCAACGACTATTTCGTGATCACCACCCAGCGCGTGGCGCACCGCGAGCTGAGCCTCCTGCGCTACGAGCGGCGCGTGGAAGCGCCGCTGAGCCAGGTGCAGGATGTGACGGTCAAACGCGGCAGGCTGGGCAACATCCTCGGCTTTGGCGATGCCGTCATCCAGACGGCCGCCAAGGTCGGGCTCGGCGCCATCGTGTTCGACCATGTGCGCGACCCCGAGGTGGCCAAGGAGACCATCTTCCGGCAGCTCTACCGCATCCAGGCGCATGCCCGGCTGGCCGAGCGCGAGTCGGTGCGGGCCGAGCTCAAGCGTCGCCTGCAGTGGGCCACCCCCGATGAGCTGGTAGCCCAGGCGCAGGCACGCAAGGCCCCAGAGCCGGCCACACCGCCGCAGCCGGCGCCCAAGCCGCGTCGGGCTCAGCCGCGCATCCGGCTGATCCCTCCCATCCGCGAGGAGACCGACAGCACCATCACCTGGCGCAAGCACTGGTACTTTCTTGTGCGCCGCATCTTGCACTGGTTCCTGGCCTCGCTGGTGCTGGTCGTCCTCTTTGTGGCCTACCTGCTGGGGCGGCTGCCCCTGGTGCCGCCGGGCAACCTGGGGGTGGTGTTGGGCACGCTGGTCCTCGCCGCCGTCATTGGTTTCAACCTGTGGTGGCAGGTGACCGACTGGGGCAACGACGTGTACATCGTCACCGAGGACCGGCTGATCGACGTGGAGAAGCGGCCGCTGTTTGGCCCCGAGGACCGGCGCGAGGCGACGCTCGACCGCGTGCAGAACGTGAACCTGTCGATCCCGGGGCCACTGGCCGCCCTGCTCAACTTTGGTGATGTGGATATCGAGACGGCCGGCGGCGAGGGCAAGTTCACCTTCACCCACGTCATGGCGCCGCACGAAGTGCAGCGCGAGATCATGGCGCGGGTGAACCGGCACCGCGAGCGGCGGCAGCAGTTGGAGAGCCAGCAGCGCCGCCGCGAGATTGCCGACTGGTTCGCCGTCTACCAGGGCCTGCGCGAGGAGCGCGAGAAGGCAGCGCCGGCCGCGCCAGTGGAGGGGGCCCCACCCGAGGCGCCGCAATCGTAGCAGCCATGGGCGGTGGGGCTCTTAGTGGCACGGAGACGCCGGGGTTCAACAGGGCACGGCGGGCAGTGGTGCTTCCCGAACCCTGTTCGGCCGGGCCCCGGAGCACTGCCGAAAGGAGGTGATGCGCCCGTCGTCGAGGGATGGCTCGTGGTGGCTTCGGTTCCCTGTCATGCAGCGCGCCACAAAAAGGAGGTTACGCGCATGGCCACGCCAACTGTCACCGTAGGCAAACGCCCCGTCACCTGGATGCACCTCGTCACCTTTGCTATCGTCACCGGGGTCTGCACCGTGCTGGCCATCTTTGCCGTCATCGCCGCACCGGTGCCTCCGGCCCCGGGCGTCTCGGGCCTCTACATCGCCGCCGCCGTCTATGTGCCCGTGGCCCTCTGGTTCGGCATGTGGGGTGCACTGGCCGGGTATGTGAGCTGCGTGCTGCTGGGCATCAACACGGGCATGCCGCTGCTCTTCGTCCTCTGGTGGTCGGTAGCCGACTTTTTCGAGGGGCTGGTGCCGCTGGCGCTCTTCCGCCTCTTCGACGTCGACCTCGACTTCAAGTTCGAGCACCGCGGCACGGCGAATATCATCCTGCTCCTGCTGGTGGTTGACCTGATCGTGGCGGCGCTGTGCACGGCCAGCCCCGCCGTGGCCGGTGCGTTGGGCCAGGCGACCCTCTTCGGGCAAAAGTTCGGGCTGCTCTACCTGCTCAGCTTCCTGGTGGCCGCGGGGCTGATGATCGCTACGATCGTAGTCACCAGGTCGCGCGCCTGGACGTTCTACGTCCTCTTTGGTGTCCTGCTCTGCTCCATCATTGCCGGGCTCGTGGGTGCCAGTGTGGTGGCCCTGGGCGAGATGAGCGGAGGCACCACGCTCACCCTGGCCATCGTCGGGGTGGCGATCGTCGTCGTGACTACGGCGCTGGCGGTCGTCGCCCAGAACAACCCCAAGCTCAACCTGCTGCTCTACATCGTCATCCTGGCGGCGATCGTCGCGGGTGTGATCATGGCCATCGCCACGGCCGGCAGCAACCCCGCCTATGGGGTCGTCTTCTTCGGCTGGGGCTTTGGCGATATCGTGGTGCTGGCGACGATCGGTGCCATGCTCATGACCATCCTGACCCCCTTCATCAAGCGCACTCAGGTCTACATCAAAGGCTGGATCAGCTAGGGGGCGGACCGGCCGCTCCCCGGCTGTGCCCGGCCAACGGTGGCTCGTGGGGAGGTGTGGCTCGGGCCCACACCTCCCCGGCAAGGGAGGCTAGCCTTGACTCTGGAAAAGTCGCTCTTCCGGGCCTACGTGCCGCCCGACGCGTTCGTCCGCCGCATGCATCCACTGACCAAGATTGCCATCGTGGTGGTCCTGAACCTGGTGACCCTCTGGGCGACCGACCCCTATAGCACGGCCCTCTTCCTGGCCATCTGCGTGGCCCTGGTGTTGCTCAGCCGGAGCCCGCTCTCGGCCATCCGGGGCTTCCTCTTGACCCTGCTGGGCTTGATGCAACTGCTGACGGCCGCCTACATCCTGCTCAGCGTCAAGCCGGGCACGGTCACCTACCTGGAGCGCCGTCTGGTCCTTCTCTCCTCCTCGGGGGGCGAGCTGGTCTGGCACATCCTGATCTCCGATCGTACGATAGCCGACGCCCTGGCGCTCGACATGCGGCTGGTAGTGCTGATCCTGGCCATGGCCTTCTTTATGGTCACGACCAACGACCGCGACATCGTCTACGGCCTGCGCAAGCTCCGCCTGCCGCTGGCCGTTTCGCTGATCGTGGCCCTCATCTTCCGCGCCATCTCGATCTCGGTGGACGATTTCTATGCCGTGCGCGAGGCCATGCGTGCCAAAGGGGCCGACGTGGGCACGGGCCCCATCTGGCGGCGCGTGCGCGACTATGTGTACCTGATGGTGCCCCTCTTTGTGCTGGTGGTGCGGCGCTCGGAGGAGGTCTCGCTGGCCATCGAGGCGCGCGGCATCCCCATCCGCCGCCCGGGCCGCACCGTCTACCACAGCCTGCCCTTCCATCGTGAGGACTGGCTGCTCCTCGCCGCCTTTGGCGCCCTGCTCGTGGCGACCCTGCTCATCCCTCGCCTGACAGGCGCCTCCATCGGCGCGCCGCTGCGCTGGTTGGTCGAGAGCCTGTGGAGGTAGGGTATGAGCCTGATCCGCGTCGAGAGCCTGGCCTGGCACTATGAAGGGGCCGCCGAGCCTGCCCTGCGCGGCGTGTCGTTCGAGGTCGAGCGGGGCGAGTTCGTCGCCGTGATGGGCCGCACCGGCGCCGGCAAATCGACCCTCTGCCGCTGCCTGAACGCCCTCATCCCCCGCCATAGCCGGGGCACGATGGAGGGGCGCGTGCTGGTGGCCGGGCTCGATACCGCCCGCAGCGACTTTTACGAGATTGCCGGCCGCGTGGGCATGGTGTTTCAGGACCCCGAGACCCAGTTCATCATGATGACGGTGGAGGATGAGATTGCCCTGGGCCTGGAGAACCGGGGGGTCGAGCCGCAGGCGATCCGCGCCGCCGTGGAGCGGGCGTTGGCCGCGGTTGGCCTGCCGCAGAGCTACCTGGGCAAGCCGCCCACCGAGCTATCGGGCGGCCAGAAGCAGCGGGTGGCCATCGCCGCCATGCTGGCCCTTGAACCCGAAATCCTCGTGCTCGATGAGCCCACGTCGGACCTGGACCCGGCCGGCAAGGCCGAGGTCTTTGCCATCCTCGAGCGCCTGAAGGCCGAGCGGGCGGCCACGGTGATCCTGGTGTCGCACGACAGCGAGCAGGTGGCGCGCTACGCCGACCGGGTGCTGGTGCTCGACCAGGGCCGGGTGGCGCTGGCAGGCCCCACGGCCGAGGTGCTGGGCCGGGTGCGCGAGCTGGCCGCGCTGGGCATCGCCGCGCCACAGGTGGCCCAGCTCGGCTTCCTCTTGGGCTGGCCGCGCCCTGCCGGCGACCCGCGCGCGGCCCTGCAGCGCCTGCACGGGGCGCGGCTGGCGCCGCCTGCAGCGCCCCTGGCCCGGCCCGAAAGCGAGCCGGCCGTGAAGGTGCAGGGGTTGGAGCACGCCTACCCCGATGGCACCCTCGCCCTGCGCGGCGTGGACCTGGAGCTGCGCCGCGGCGAGTATGTGGCGATCGTGGGCTCCAACGGCTCGGGCAAGACGACCCTGGCCAAGCACCTGAACGGGCTGCTGCGCCCCACGCGGGGCAGCGTGTGGGTAGCCGGGGTCGAGGCGGCGCGGGTGCGCCCGTCGGAGCTGGCGCGGCGCGTGGGCTATTGCTTCCAGAACCCCGACCACCAGCTCTTCTGCCAGACGGTGGAGGAAGAGCTGGCGTTCGGCCCGCGCCACCTGGGCCTGAGCGAGGCGGAGGTGCGGGCGCGGGTGGAGCGCGTGCTGGAGACGGTGGGGCTGGCGCCCTGGCGCAACGAGCACCCCTTCTTCCTGGGCAAAGGGCAGCGCCAGCGGCTGGCGGTGGGCGCTGCCCTGACCATCGAGCCCGAGATCATCATCGTCGACGAGCCGACGACGGGGCAGGACCATGCCATGTGTGAAGAGATCATGGCCCTGCTCGACCGGCTGAACCAGGCCGGCCACACAGTGGTCATCATCACCCACGATATGGAACTGGTGGCCGAGCACTGCCGGCGCGTGCTGGTGATGGCCGACGGCCGCATCATCGCCGACGGCAGCCCCGCCCAGGTGTTCGCCGACGCGGAGGTCACCGCCCGCGCGCGCATCGAGCCGCCGCAGGTGGCGCGCCTCTCGTTGGCGCTCGACCCGGCCCAGCCGCCGGCCCTCTCGGTGCCCGAGCTGGCCCGCCGCCTGGGCGCGCCGATCGACGAGGCGGCCCTGCAGGGCATCCGCTTGCACACGGCCGGCGCGTAGGGGCGGTTCGCGCCAACCAACCCAGCAGCAACAGCAACCCACACCCCAGTTTCGTGGCACGGCCGGCGCGTAGGGGCCGTTCGCGAACCGCCCCTACGTCATGGGAGGCCCGCCGGCGCCTGCGATTCTTGCCACACCAGGTAGATGGCGCCAAAGCCGAGCACCGTGGCGATGGCGCTGGCCACGGCGCCGAAGAAGGGGATCGATTGCGCCAGCGAGTAGATGCCCGTGCCGACGGCGAGGATGTAGATCGACTCCACGCGGCGCAGCCCCGCCAGGCGCTCGAGCACGAGCCACCCCAGCAGGTACGAGACGATGATGCGGCTGCCCCAGATCACCGCCAGCAGGAAGATGGTGAAGCCAAAGGCCCAGGCCGTGCCGGCACCGAACAAGACCGTGGCCGCCAGCCCGCCGAAGGTGATTGCGGCGAGCAGCGCGGTCACGGCCATGATGAGCACGGCGGCCACGAAGGCGGCGGCAAAGCCGGCCAGGATGATCAGGATGCCCCAGCCCACCGAAAGCAGGGGCACGACGGCGGCCCTTTCGGAGAGGCGGCGGAGGGGCGCGCCGAGCCCGTAGAGGGCCAGCGCACCCAGGGCGATGAGCGAGCCGTAGAGGCGCAGCCATGCCAAAAGCCAGGCAACGCCGGCCGGCAGCCGCGGCGCCCTGGGGGTGGGCGTGAAGACAATGCCGCGCGCCGGCCGGGCGCGGATGTTGGCCGACTGGTCGACGGGGCTGCGATAGCTGAGGCGACCGCCGATGCGGGCCCTTTCGCTCACGCGGATGCCCGGCGCGGCCGGCGCCACCTGGGCGGGAGCGAAACCGCGCGGCGGCGAGGGTGTGCTGCCCGGCGCGCCCACATTGGCCTGAACGTCGTTGCCGATGCTGCCGGTGATATCCAGGGCGCTGCCGCTAAAGCTGAGGTTGCGCCCGACCCGGCCGGCGATGAGCGCCTGGTTCCCTGCGGCGAAGGCGTCGCGGCCGACGGTGGCCCTGGGGTCGATGCTCAGGGCGAATCCGGCAAAGTAGAGGTTGCGCGCCACGTCTGCCCGCGCCCCGAGCACGGCCTGGGAGCCGACTCCATAGAGCGACCCCCTGACGGCGCCGCGCACGTCCAACTGCTGGCCGGCGAAGAAGAGGCTGCCGTTCACCGAGCCATTGACCTCGGCCTGCGAGCCGGCAATCCACAGGTCGCCGTTCACCGTGCCGTTCACGATCACATGCTGGGCGCTGACGAAGAGGTCGTCGTCGATGGTCTGGCCTTGCTCGATGACGACCAGGTTGCCGCTGCGGAACTCGGCCGCTCGCACCGGCAGGGCGGCGAGCACCACCAGCAGCATCAACACCAGCGCCAGAGCCAGGCGTTTTCTCGCCATAGCAGCACCTCCTCCGGCAGAGCGGGCGGCCCCAGGAGGCTCCTCGGTCTCATCACGGCCGCTCCGCGTGCTGCTACAGCATTTTCCGCACCACCCCTACACGCCGACCGCGCGCGCCGCCACGAGGGCGTCGACCTCCTCGGGCGTGTAGCCCAGCTCGCGGAGGAGCTCGGCGCTGTGCTCGCCCAGGCGCGGCGGGGGCGTGCGCACCGCGCCCATGCCCGCGGGGGCGCCCACCTGGGCCAGGGGGCCTTCCTCGGGCGAGGTGAGGTGGGCCACCAGGCCGCGCGCCTGGGCCTGGGGGTGCTCGATGGCCTCGGCCACGCTGAGCAGCGGCTCGCAGCACACGTCGGCGCCGGCCAGGAGCTCGACCCACTCGGCCTGGGTGCGGCTGGCAAAGAGCGCGGCCAGCTCGGCCCGCACCCGCTGCCCCTCGGGGTCCAGGCTCCAGCCCAGCGGCACCCAGTCGTCGCGGCCGACGCGGTGGCAAAAGTCGCTCCAGAAGTGGGGCTCGATGGCGGCCAGGGCCATGAAGCGGCCGTCGCGCGTGGGGTAGATGCCGTAGCAGGGCCAACCCCCGCTCAGCGCCAGCGTGCCCGGCTGGAGCGGCGCCCCCGCTGCACTGGCCGTGATGAGGGGCGCCAGGCAGTAGAAGGCGCCCTCGTAGATGGCCGCGTCGAGGTAGCGGCCGCGGCCCGTCTGGGCGCGTTCGACGAGCGCCGCCAACACCCCCGCCAGGCCCAGCAGGGCGCCGAAGAGGTCGCCCAGGGGCATGCCGGGCTCGATAGGGCGGCCCTCCCGGTCGGTGAGGAGCGAGAGCACGCCGCTGAGGGCCAGGTAGTTGAGGTCGTGGCCCCCGCGGCTCGACCAGGGCCCCTCTTGGCCATAGCCGGAGAGCGAGAGGTACACCAGGCGCGGGTTCGCCGCGGCCAGGGTCGAGTAGCCGAGCCCCAGCCGCTCGGCCTTGCCCGGGCGATAGCCCTCCACAAAGACGTCGGCGGTGGCCGCCAGGCGCTGCACGATGGTGCGCCCCGCTTCGTGGCGCAGGTCGACGGCCAGGCTTTTCTTGTTGCGGTTCACCCCCAGGAAGTAGGCCGATTCCCGGCGCACCGGGTCGGGGCCGTGGCGGAGGGGGTCGCCGCTCAGGCGTGGCTCAACCTTGATCACCTCGGCCCCCCAATCGGCGAGAATCATGGTGCAGAGGGCGCCAGGGAGGTAGGCGCTCAGGTCGAGCACGCGCAGGCCCGGCAGGGGGAAGTGGCTCGTGGCAGTTGCAGGCATCTCGTTACCTCGTTCTACGCCTCGAAGGTGAGCATGGGCCTGCCCGCCGCATCGGTGTGCGAGCGGGCGATGAAGGGCGGGTCGGCGGGGCGCATCGCCAGGAGCCGGCCCAGGATCAGGCCGACGTCGGCGACCAGTGGCAGGCCGAGCACCTCCTGGTCGGTGAACCAGCCGGGCGCGCCCTCGGGGCTCGCGCGGAGGCGGGCGCTCGCGCAGGTGCCGGTGAAGACAAAGACGATGACCCCGTGGTCCCCTTCCATCTCGTGGATCACGCCCCGCAGGCGGAGCTCGGCGGCCGTGAGGCCGGCTTCCTCCAGTAGCTCGCGCCGGGCGGCAGCGAGGATGCCCTCCCCCTCCTCCACGTGGCCGCCCACGCCATTGTAGAGGTTGGGCCACAGGCGGCGGTCGGCGGCACGGCGGATCAAGAGCCAGCGCCCCTTGTGGCGCAGAAAGCAGAGGACGCGCGGGATGGCGGAGTAGCGATGGTCGGACATGATGCCTCCGGAGGAGTCGCGTGAAGTGTCGGACGTAAGGCGTAAGACGTAAGACGTAAAACGTGAAACGTAAAAACGTGATGTGTGGCCCACTGACGCATGACGTTTTACGTTTTGCGTTTTACGTCTTCCGTTCCCCGTTTGCCGACCGAGCCCCACCCTCTATCGTAACTCGACCGCGTGCTGTGGGCACAGCTCCTGGCAGCAGTAGCAACGGATGCAGCGCTCCAGGTCGGTGTGGGCGCGGCGGCCCTCGATGGCGATGGCCCCCACCGGGCAGTTCTCGGCGCAGACGCCGCAGCCGGTGCAGCGATCGGTGGCCTGCGGGTCGCCGGGCCGTTCGAGCATGACGTCCGAAAAGCCCGGCGAGGGCGCGTCGAAATCGGGCACATGGGCGGCAGCCAGGCTCTCGCCGAGCACCTCCAGGTCGCCGGCCTTGCCGGTGCTGAGGCCGCGGCCCACGGCGGCCCGCACGGTGAGGACCGTCTCCGCGGCCATGCCGATGAGGTCGAGGGCAGCCACGTCGGCGGCCGTGCAATCGTCGCTGGCCACGAGCAGGCCCATGGGCTTGGGCCGGCCCGCCGAGGGGCCATCGCCCTCCATGCCCACGATGGCGTCGATGATGGTGAGCGCCGGCCGGGCCCACAGGGCCAGGTCGAGCAGCATCTCGGCAAAGCGCGCCGCATCGCGCAGCCGGGCGTGGTACTCGAGCTTGGTGCGGCCGGGCACCAGGCCGAACAGGTTCTTGACGGCGCCGGTGTAGCGCAGGAGGCCGTGGGTTTTGAGCTTGGGCAGGTTGATGATCACGTCGGCCTCCACGGCCGGGCGCATGACGTCGAGCGTCTCCACCGTGCCGCCCTTTGGGCCCGGCACCTGCAGGCCTCTGCAGTCCATATTCAGGTGCGCGCCGGTGGCTCTCGCCACGGCCTCCATGCCGGTGATGCGGTAGAGGCTGCGCAGGCTGGGTTCGTTGTGCAGGGCGCCGCCGCCGGGGCTATCGGCGATCAGCGGCACGCCGCCTGCCTCGCGCACCAGCGCGGCGACAGCCTGTACGACGGCCGGGTGGGTGCAGATGGCCGTCTCCGGCGGCTTGAGCAGGAGCAGGTTGGGCTTGAGCAGCACGCGTTGGCCCGGCTGTACATAACGGTGCATGCCGCCCAGCGCCTGCACCGCCTGTTGCACCGCGGCGGCGACCTCGGCCGGATCGTAGCTCCGGCAGCGGCCGATATACACTCGCGGCATCGACCGTGGCACCTCTTTGATGATCTCGCTGCTCCCGAAGGGAGGGGTGGGGAGCCTCTACCATTTCGGGCACCCAGAGCACGAACGGTGCCACGGCCCAAGCGCGCCAGCGGGCAATATCCCACAAGAATCCCACACTATCCCACACGGGCGGGCCTTTCAGCGCTTCAGGATGTAGAAGGTGGCCCGCTTGTCGCCGATGCGGATCAGGACGTCCTGGTCGACCAGGTCGGCCAGGTCGCGGCGGATGGTCTCGGGGCTGACGTTGGGGCAGAGCTCCTGGAACTGGTGGTTGGTGATGCGCCCGTGCTCGGCAATGAAGGCCAGCGCCTTCTGTTGGCGCGGATTCAGGGCCAGGGAGGCCCAGCGGAAGCCGTCGGGGCGGGTTTCGATCAGGCGGTCGCCGTGGCCGCGCAGGGTGACGCGGAAGCCGTTGGCCGTCTCCTCGAAGGTGGGGGCGGGCAGGCCTTCGGCCTGCATGAGCTGCAGCATGCGGTCGATGCCGTAGCCGAGCCGCTCCACAAAGCCCATATCGGCCAGCACCTGCACGATGATCTGGTTGCGGGCAAAGCGCTCGTGCAAGATGTTCTCGACCGTCACGTGCCCGGGCAGGCGGCCTGGGCTGTAGACCTCCAGGCGGTCGGCGAAGAGGAGCACGCGGATCTCCTCGCCGCGGATGGAGTAGTCGCGGTGGGCCACGGCGTTGACGATGGACTCGCGCACCACCGGCAGCGGATACTCGGGCCGCTCGTCGCGAGTCAGGGCGTCGATGCGGGCGCCACGGCGCATGTTGGCCGAGAGGAAGGCCTCGGCCTGCAGGATCTGTTGCGGCAGGGTGCCGCGCGCTGTCTCGCGCAGAAAGACGTCGCCCATGGTGGTGCCGGGGTAGCGGACGAGGAGGATCTCGGCGGCGGGCAGGAACTGCTGGGGGTTGCGCCCGAAGAGCAGGATGCCGGCGCAGGTGGGCACGCCATCTGGGTCGAGCCCGCCCCGTTGGCGGAGGAACTCTTCGGGCGAGGCCGGCGGCCGGCCGGGCAGGGAGTCGGCATAGGCGCGCACGGCCTGCCAGTCGATGTCGGCCTGGCGGGCACCCGCGACGGCGAGGGACTCGTGCGAGGCGGTGGTGCGCGCCAGGAACAGCTCGCGCAGGGCCTGCGGGCGCAGGGCGAGATTCTCCCTGCCTTCGCGGCGGTAGTACACGCCGCCCGCGGCGTAGACGTGGGGCAGGCCGGGCGGCACCGTGACGGCCACGTAGAGGGCGCCGTCGACCTCGATGGGCTCAGGCAAGGGCAGCACCAGGGGCGGCTCGCAGGCCAGGCTGGCCTGCACGGCGCGCTCGATGGCCCCCTCCAGCTCGGCCCGATCGCAGCTGCTCAGGGCCATGAACAGGGCGCCGCCTGTGGCGTTGGCCAGCGCCGCCAGCGTCTGCGCAAGCCGCGCCGGGGCGGCCTGGGCCGGCAGCAGGGCCAGGCGATCGCCCGGCCCTGCTGTCAGGAGGGCGCGTGCTTCATCGGCGTTCAAGGCGATGAACCTCCCGTTGGCGGTGCCGGCTGCCCCTGGCAGGGCGCCGTCGCTACACCGCGGCCGCTGCGGGCTGCTCGCGGCTCTTGCGGGCAGCCGGGCGGCGGGCAGAGGTGCGCGGACGGTGGGCAGGGGCGGGCAAGAGGGCCGTTTCGAGCACCTTGTCCATGCGCTCGACCGGCACGAGGGTGAGCCCCTTGAGCACGTGCTTGGGCACGTCGACCAGGTCGCGCTCGTTCTTCTTGGGCAGCACCAACGTCTTGATGCCGGCGCGGTACGCCGCCACCAGTTTCTCGCGCAGGCCGCCGATGGGCAACACGCGGCCGCGCAGGGTGATCTCGCCGGTCATGGCCACATCGCGGCGCACGGGCCGGCCGGTGAGGGCCGAGATCAGGGCCACGGCAATGGTGATGCCCGCCGAAGGCCCATCCTTGGGGATGGCGCCCTCGGGCACATGGATGTGGATATCGATCTTGTCGAAATCGACGCCCACGATGCCGAGCTGTTTGGCGTGAGCGCGGGCGTAGCTGAGCGCCGTCTGCGCCGACTCTTGCATCACCTCGCCAAGCTGGCCGGTGAGGGCCAGGTTGCCTTTGCCCTCCATGGTCGACACCTCGACGGTGAGGGTGTCGCCGCCCGCTTCCGTCCAGGCCAGGCCGGTGGCCACGCCGACCTCGTCTTCCTCTTCGGCCAGGCCAAAGGTGAACTCGGGCGGCCCCAGGTAGCTGAGGAGCGAGGCCGGGGTCACCCGCGTGGGCACACGCTTGCCCTCGGCAGCGCGCCGGGCAATCTTGCGGCAGATGTTGGCGATGCAGCGCTCCAGGTTGCGCACGCCGGCCTCGCTGGTGTACTCGCGGACGATCTGGCGCAGGGCATCGTCGGTGATGTGCAGCTTTTCCAGGCCATGCAGCTCCACCTGCCGGGGCACCAGGAAGCGGCGGGCGATCTCGAGCTTTTCCTCCTCGATGTAGCCCAGGAACTCGATCACTTCCAGCCGGTCGCGCAGGGCAGGGGGCACCGGGTCGAGGATGTTGGCCGTGGTGATGAACATCACCTTCGACAGGTCGTAGGGCACCTCCAGGTAATGGTCCGAGAAGGCAAAGTTCTGCTCCGGGTCCAGCACCTCGAGGAGCGCGGCCGAGGGGTCGCCGCGAAAGTCCATGCCGATCTTGTCGATCTCGTCGAGCATGAAGAGCGGGTTCACCGAGCCGGCGCGGCGCATGGTCTGGATGATGCGGCCGGGCAGCGCGCCCACGTAGGTGCGGCGGTGGCCGCGGATCTCGGCCTCATCGCGGATGCCGCCCAGGCTGACGCGCACGAAATTGCGCCCCAGCGCCTGGGCGATGGATTTGCCCAGCGAGGTCTTGCCGGTGCCCGGCGGCCCCACGAAGCAGAGGATGGGGCTGCGCATCTTGTTGCCGGCCAGCTTGCGCACGGCCATGTGTTCGAGGATGCGCTCTTTGGCCTTGGGCAGGCCATAGTGATTGTCTTCCAGGATCTGCGCGGCGCGCTGGATATCCAGGTTGTCTTCGGTGGCGTTCGACCAGGGCAGGCTGATCAGCCAATCCACGTAGGTGCGGATGATCCCCACCTCGGGCGCGCCGCTGGGCATGGCGGCCAGGCGGTCCAGCTCCTTGTTGGCGCGGTCGCGCGCCTCGTCGGGCATGCCCGAGGAGGCGATCTTTTCGCGCAGTTCGGCGATCTCTTGCATCTGCGGGTCGCCCTCGCCCAGCTCGTTCTGGATGACCCGCATCTGTTCGCGCAAAAAGTACTCGCGCTGGCTCCGGTCGACCTCCTGCTGCACCTGCGAGTGGATGCGGCTCTCGAGCTCGAGCACATCGAGCTCCTTGGCCAGCAGGATGCTGATCTTCTGCAAGCGGGCGACGACGTCTTCGGTCTCCAGGAGCTCCTGGCGCTGGGCCACGTCGAGGGTCAGCACCGAACCGATCAGGTCGGCCAGCCAGCCCGGCTCGCTGATGTTCATGGCGGCCACGTAGGCGTCGTCGTTGAGGGTGTGGCTCAGGCGCACGACCTTCTCGAAGAGCGCCAACACCGCCCGCATCAACGCTTCGGTGGAGAGGCTGTGGTCCTGCACCTCGGGCATCGTCTCCACGCGGGCGACGGTGAAAGGCTCCTGGCCGGCAAAGCCCAGCATGCGGATGCGCCGCCGCCCCTGCACCCATACGCTGGTGGTGCCATCGGGCATGCGCAGCATGCGCCCGATGAGCACCTCGGTGCCTACGGTGTACAGGTCATCGATGCCGGGGCCTTGGACGTCTTCGTCTCGCTGGGCAAAGACGGCCATGCGCTGGTCGCGGGCCATAGCCGTCTCTACGGCCCGGATCGAGCGCTCGCGGCCGACAAAGAGCGGCGCCACCATGTGCGGAAAGATGACGGTATCGCGAGTGGGGAGGAGGGGCAGCTCCAAGACCTCCTCGGGGCTCGTCGTTTCGTCGGAAATATCGTCGTCGAAAAAGGACTCCAGGCCATCGAGGCCCATGTCGTCGGCGTCCATGTGTGCTCTCGCCATCCGGTGAAATACCCTCCGGTCGTGGACCAACTCCAAATAGCAAGAGACGACTTGTCGGAGGCAAGTCGTCACGGTCAACGGCTCTACTATACCACACTTTGGCAGAAACTCAAGCGACGGCGGCGTTGGGGTTAGGGCTTTTTCAAAGTCGGCGTTATGTGTAGCCCGGACCCTTCGCAGGCCGGCGTTCGCCACGTTGCAAGGCCCGCAGAACCTGCTCAGGGTGACAATGACCGGACTTTGAAAAAGCCCTGGTGCGCGGGGTATATCCCAGAATCATCGGTGAGTCTGCTGGCCGCCGTGGCCGTGAGTCAGAGTATCCCAGGGCTCGCGCAGCCTTGTGCCAGGCAAAGTAACTTGCGGCGACCGGGGGTGGCAGCCGGGCGTTGAGCTCCACTCGCTCTCGGCCCTGCCGGTGTGGCAAAACGGTTTCGCACTGAGCGGGGCGCGGAGCGTGCAACCCGGTCCCTGGCCCAGCCGCTCAAGTTCCTGAGCGGGGGCTGCTGCGGCCGGCTCTCAGCGCGGCGCCAAGCGAGCGAAGAGTCCCTGCCCCACCCCTAGCCCCGCCTGCCTCCAGGGGGTGGGGGGATGGGCGCTGCATGTAAAGCCATCTGCGCCAGGGGTTTCGCCAGGCACTCGAAACCGCTTCAGGCCTACGGGCGCGTGTACCTGGCGAGCGTTACGATCTCCTCGCCCGCCAGCGGGCCAGCGCCGGGCCCCTCGCCCAGGGCCATGACGCGGCTGGGCGCAAAGTAGGAAAAGTCGAAGGTCACCGGGTCGCCGGCGCGCTTGCCGGGCATGGGCATGAGGCGGGCGGTGAGGGGCTTGCCGGTGCGCAGGGCCAGCGCGCCCACGTCGGCCAGGAGGCCGGCCAGGGCCGGCGCCGGCGCGTCGCCGGGCAGGGGCACCGTGTCGAGCCCGGTGCCGCACACGGCCGACATGAGCAAGAGGTCGTGCACGGTGAGCGCCCCTTGGGCGGCGCGGGCGGCCAGCGCCGAGTCCTCGAGCACCGGCAGCATGAGCCCCGAGAAGCCGGCGCGCGCAAAGCGGGCACGGGCGACGGCATCGGCCAGGAGCGCGGCTGCAGCGACGGCGCCCTCGGCGCCCGCGGGCGCGCCCAGGCAGGCCAGAGCGGTGCCCAGGCTGCGCGCCTCCTCGGGGTAGGGGGCGAGGGAGAAATCGATGCCATGGAAGGCCAGCCCGTGCCCCGCCTCCAGGTCGGCAGCGATGGTGGCCAGGGCGCTAGCGGCGCGTTCGACCGCCTCGTGCAGGCGGGCCGAGGCCTGGGCGGGGGTGCGCGCGTCGCGGCAGGCGGCCACAGCCAGGTCGGCACACTCCACGGCCAGGGCGAAGTGGGGCGCGGGCCCGGCGGCGTAGGAAGCGGGGAAGAAGGGCGTCTCGGGCGGGCAGTTGGCCAGCGCCGCCAGGTAGAGGTTGCCAAAGCCGTCGCCCGAGCGCGCGGCCACGGTGCGGATGAGTTCGGCGCAGCGCCGGCAGGCGCGCAGGCTCAGGCGGCCATCGCAGCTCGCCACCTCCACCGAGGCGAAGGCCTGCCCCGCAGCCAGCGGCCCGGCCAGGGCGTCGATGTAGTCGGGGTCGTCGTCGAGCCGCACCGGGCCCAGGGCCACATAGTCGATGCCGTTCTCCCTGGCCAGGCCGGCCGCCTGGGCGGCCAGCTCGGGGGTGTGGGCCGGGCCGGGCAGGTAGGAAGGGAAAGGCGTGGTGGCCAGGCGCCCGGTCTGCACGACGTAGCCGGCCCGCTCGTAGGCGACGCGGGCGGCGCGCAGAAAGGCGCCCGCGCGCGCGAACGAGGCGGCGTCGGCGGGAAAGCTGCCCGCGATGAAGGCCGTGATGGCACGGATCTGCACGGAGAGCCTCCTTCCTGTGGCGGTAGCGCCGGGCGGCAGACCCCCCTACCGTTCCCCCTGCGAGGGGGAATGGGCTGGCGGTCGCGGGTTGGCGCCTTGTCCGCGGGGCAGGCCCCCCTACTGCTCCCCCTGCGAGGGGGAATGGGCTGGCGGTCGCGGGTTGGCGCCTTGTCCGCGGGGCAGGCCCCCCTACTGTTCCCCCTGCGAGGGGGAATGGGCTGGCGGTCGCGGGTTGGCGCCGCTGCCGTTCCCCCTGCAATGGGGAATTGGCGCTGTATCGTTTGGCGGAAGGGAGTATAATCCCGATGGCCGGGCCGGGCAATCGCCACGGCACCGCGAGCGCAGCCGGCCGGCGGAGAGAGGAGCTATGGAGATCTGGACCGAGACGACCACCGTCCGCACCTGCGAGACGGACCTGAGCGGACTCTGGAAGCCCAGTTGCTTCTTCCAGGCCATGCAGGAGGCGGCCACCCACCACGCCGCCTCGTGGGGCTACAACTTTGCGTCGCTTCTGGCGGCCGGGCACGTGTGGATCCTCTCGCGGTTGCGCGTGCGCTTTGGCGGCTTTCCTCAGGAGGGCGAGGAGGTGACGATCCGCACCTGGCCGCGGGGCGTCGCCCGGCGCGTGCTTTTCGTGCGCGATTTCGAGCTGCGCGGCGCGGGCGGCCGCAGCCTGGCCGTGGCTACTTCGGCCTGGGTGCTCATCGACCCGGGGTCGCGGCGGCTGCTCTCGCCGCAGGTGCTCGGCCGCGCCGTGCCCGACAACGACGGCCTGGCCGCGCTCGACGAGCCCCTGGAGAAGCTCGGCCTGCCCGAGGGCCTGCCGGAGCGCCTCACCGTCGTGGCCGGCTACTCGGCGGTCGACATGCTGGGCCACGTCAACAACGCCCGCTACGTGGAGTGGGCGTGCGACAGCCTGCCCTTCGACCTCCTGTGCACGCGGCGGCTGCGCTGGCTGCAGGTCAACTACCTGAACGAAGTGCGGCCGGGCGAGCGGGTGAGCGTGCACGCGGGCGAGCACGGCGGTGGCTGGGCGGTGTACGGGGTGAACCTGGATAGGGGGCAGCGGGCGTTCGAGGCGGCGTTGGGGGTGGGGGAGGGCTGAGGCGCGAGAACCCCCGGCCTGGGTTAGAGCCGGGCAGCGGCCCAGCGAGAAGCCCGGCTGCAGCCCAGGCGATGACGCATCTTGGATGCACCCTCTCCGCCTTCGCAGGGCGGGAAAGATCACCCCCTGCACCCACAGCGAAGCCCCGAGGGACTCACCCCTCGGGGCTTCGCTCTTGGCAAGGTACGACACCCGTCCTGAGAAGGGGAGGGGCTGGGCCGCAGCGGCGCGCTCAGCGCCGCTGCGGCCCAGCCCCAGCGGCCTCTGGTTCGCCGGCCGGCGCGGCTTCTTTGACCCGCCCTTCGACCTCCTGCCCCGCCGCCCGCACCGGGATGCGCACCGCCTTCTCCCACTCGGGCTTGGGGATGCGAACGACCAGCATGCCGGCCGCAATGGAGGCGTCGCAGGCGGTGGCCTCGACCTCGCGGGGCAGCTCGATGCGGCGGTAGTACGGCCCAGGGTGCCACTCGTGCACCAGATAGTCCTTGGGCAACTGCGGGAACCCTTTGGGCGGGGCCTCGATGATGATGGCATTGCCCTCGCACTTGAGTTCGACGTCGCCGGGCTCCATGCCGGGCACCGGCGCGGTGACGATCCACGTCTCGGCCGAGTCGTAGATGTTGACCGGCAGCTCCTGGAGCCACGTCTCCGCTTCCCAGCCGCGGCCACGCCCCCGCCAGGGGGCCCAACTGCGCCGGCCCGGGTACCAGGGACTGGTGCGTGCCATGCTCTCCGCCTCCTTCACAGCCAATGGTGCAGAGGCGAGGGAGCAAGATGTGTGCCAGAGGCGGGGGGAGACGTAAAACGTGAAACGTACACGCACCACGCATCACGTCTTACGTTTTGCGTTTTACGTTTTCCGCCTCACGCCTCCTCGCTCACCGCCGGCCGGTACCGGTTGTTGGCAAAGTACTTGCCGACCTCGACGGTGACCAGCAGGGCGATGGCGATGCCGATGACGATGGCCCAGTCGTTCAGGTGCAGGGGCACGATGCCCAGCAGACGGCGCACCGGTGGCAGGGCCACGGCGCCAACCGCCAGCGCCAGCCCGCCCGCCACGGCGGCCACCAGCGGCTTGTTCTGGCGCAGGCTGCCCACTTTGAAGATCGACCGCCGCAGGCTGCGGTAGGCAAAGATGTAGATCATCGAGTTGACCGCAAAGGTGGCGTAGGCGATGCTGCGCGCCTCGGCCACGTTGTTATGGGCGCCCCAGTAGTGCCCAAAGAGCAAGAGGGCGCCTACCGCCAGGGCTGTGCTGATGACGCCGATGAGCGACAGGCCCAGCCGGTTGAGGATGGGCTCGCTCAGCGGCTTGGGCTTCTCGTCCATGATGCCCTCTTCCTTCGGCTCGAAACCGAGGACGATGTCCGATGGGCCGTCGCAGATGAGGTGGATCCAAAGAATCTGGGCCACCATCAGCGGCGCAGGCCAGCCCAGCATCATGGCGCCAAAGATGGTGAGCACCTCGGCGAACGAGTTCGACAGGGTGTAGGCCACCACCTTGCGGATGTTCTCAAAGATCACGCGGCCTTCCTCGATGGCGGCCACGATGGTGGCAAAGTTGTCGTCGAGCAGGATCAGGTCGGCGATCTCTTTGGCCACGTCGGTGGCCGAGCCGACGACGACGCCGATGTTGGCCCGCTTGAGGGCGGGCGCGTCGTTCACGCCGTCGCCGATCATGGCGGTGATCTCGCCATTGGCCTGCAACGCGCGCACGATGCGCAGCTTGTCGTGGGGGCGGATGCGGGCAAAGACGACCACGTCGCGCACGCGCTCGCGCAGCTCCTCGTCGCTGAGGGCCTCGAGCTCGCTGCCCTCCAGGATCTGGCCGCCATCGGTCTTGAGCCCGATGTTCCTGGCGATGCGTTCGGCGGTGCGCCGATAGTCGCCGGTGATCATCTTGACCTGCACGCCCGCCCTGCGGGCGGTGGCGATGGCCTCGCGCACCCCCTCGCGGATCGGGTCCTCCATGGCCACCAGGCCGGCCCAGGTGTAGCCGCTGTGGTCGTCGAGCGAGCCCCGCCGCCGGTAGGCCAGGCCCAGGGGGCGCAGGCCCTCGCCGGCCCACTGCTCGACCTGGGCCAGGATGCGCGCGCGCTCTTGGTCGCCGATGTTGCAAAAGCCCAGCACAATCTCGGGCGCGCCCTTGAGATAGTTGTAGGCCTCGCCATCGACCCGGTGGGCGGTGACCATGTACTTGGCCTCGCTCGAGAAGGGTTGCTCCTCCAGGCGTTCGGCGCCGTCGGCCAGGGCCTGCGGGTCCGACCCCAACTCGGCGCGGGCGAACTCCCACAGCGCCACGTCGACGGGGCCTTCCAGGTCGTTGCAGAGCACCATGGCGCGCAGGGCCTGCGTGCGGTCCTCCAGGTGGGTGCGGCTGACACGCATGCGGCCCTCGGTGATGGTGCCGGTCTTGTCGGTGCAGATGACCGTCACCGAACCCAGGGTCTCCACGGCCAGCAGCCTCTTGACCAGGCCGTTGCGCCGCAGGATTTTGCGCATGCCCAGCACCAGGATCACGGTGACTGCGATCAGGAGCCCCTCGGGCACGGCGGCGATGGCCAGCACGATCGACACACGCAGCATGTCGAGGAACGGCCGGTGCATCAAGAGGCCGGTGACGAAGATCAGCGCCGTCAACCCCGCCACCAGGTAGGTGAGGGTGCGGCTGAAGGATTTGAGCCGCACCTGCAGGGGCGTCTCTTCCTCGTGGCCATCCTGCAGCGAAGCGGCAATCTGGCCCAGGTCGGTGGCTTGGCCGATGGCGGTCACGCGCATCAGGCCGCGGCCGGTGACCACGGTGGTGCCCATGAAGAGGCGGTTCATGCCGGGCTCTTCGCTCTTGGCGACGGGCTCGCTCTCGCCGGTGAGGATGGCCTCGTCGACGGCCATTCGGGCTGCCTCGAGCAGTTCGCCGTCGGCGGGGATGCGCTCGCCGGCGTTGAGGACGACGATGTCGCCCGGCACCAGGTCGCGGATGTCGACCTCCTGCCGCTGGCCATCACGGATGACGGTGGTGGTGGGCTTGAGCAGGCGTTTGAGCGCGGCGTAGGTCTGCTCGGCCTGGTACTCCTGCACAAAGCCCAACACGGCGTCGATGACGACGACGGCCATGATGATGGCGAAATCGGCTCGCTCTCCCGCAAGGAGCGAGATGCCGGCCGCGATGAGGATGATGTAGACGAGGGGGCTCTTGAACTGCCCCAGCAGGATCGACCACGCTGAGGGGCCTCGCTGGACGGGCAGCGCGTTGTGGCCGTACCTGGCCCTCTGGGCCAGCACCTCGGCGCGAGTCAGGCCCTGCAGGGGCGGCCGTGCGTGGGTCGGATCAGAATCTGAAGAGTTTCGGGTCATCAAGGCATCTCCTCGTGAGATCTGTCTGCGGCCCGAACGGCATGCTTTCCGGCCCTGCCACAGCCCGGGGATCGGAAAGGGCGCCCGCGCGCCGGCAACGGGGGCGGCGCTCAGCGGCGCTGCAATAAAAAAGACGTCTGGGACGACGAAAGCCGGGTCTATCCCGGCTTTGCGCCTGATCCCGACGTCTCTATTGCGCCTATTGTAGCACGGTTGGGCGATATGTGCAAGCGTCAAACGTCAAAGGTCATCGGGCTACGTGCCGCGTGTTCCGTGTTCGTCGGCTCCGACCCACGGAATACGCAACACGCAAGACGCGCCCGACTGACGTTTGACGCCTGGCGTTTGACGCTTGACCCCTCACCCCCTCGCCAGCCTCAGCTCCAGCACCGTGGCCGAGTGCTCGGGGAAGGTGTAGGTGAAGCGGTTGCCGGCCAGGAAGGGGGCGATGGGCTGCACCCTGACCACGTCGGGGTTGGTGATCGAGTTGCCCGAGAGGGCGCTGGGGCCGTTGAGCTGGTAGCCTCCGCCCTCGAGTTGGGCGGTGGCCCCCTCCAGCTCGATCTCGACCTCGGCCGGCTCGCGGCGGTGACGGTTGACCACCGACAGGTACAAGAGGCCGCGCTCCTCGTCGAGGGTAGCGGCGGCGTCGACGTAACGCGCGCCCAGGCGGGCGGGCATGAAGCGGCCCATGGGTTGGGCGTCGAAGGTGGGGCTCTGCACCTCGGTGGCGATGCTCAGCGGCCCGCTGTGATCGTGTTGGAGCTGCACGGCCAGGTAGATGGGGGTCAGGAAGAGGCCGGCGGGGGTGGTGTAGATGGCGCCGAGCACGTTCACCAGCTGGGCCAGGTTGGCCATGGTCACGTGGCGGCAGTGGCGGTAGAAGACGTGAAAGATGCCTGCGGCGTAGAGCCCGTCGCGCAGCAGGTACGGCTCTTCCATGGCACACTCGTAGTGGGCGTGCACCCACACGTTCCACTCGTCGAAGGCGATGTGCAGCTTGCCTTCGAGGCCGGCCTGGCGGATCGCCTCCTCGGCCTGGCGCAGCAGCTCCTCCACCCGCTCGGGCCCGGCCACCACCACCGGATACAGCTCCTCGTGGGTGGGCTCCATGCCGCGGGGCATCTCGCCGGGGACGTAGTGGTGCAGGCTGAGGTAGTCGATGCGGGGGCCTGCCATCTCGAGCACCGAGCGGTTCCACTCGGGTGCCTCGTACTCGTGGGCGCCCACGGCCACCAGGGTGAGGTCGGGGTCCACGGCGCGCATGGCGGCGGCGAATTCGAGGTAGCGCCGGGCGTAGGTCTCGGCGTCGATGTGGCCGTACTGCCAGTTGCCGTAGACCTCGTTGCCGATGCCCCAGTAGCGCACGCCGTAGGGCTCGGGGTGGCCATTATCGGCCCGCATGCGGCCGTAGGTCGAGTCGGCGGGGCCGTTGCAGTACTCCACCCAGGCCGCGGCCTCCTCGGGCGAGCCCGAGCCGACGTTCACGGTCAGGTAGGGCTCGGTGCCGAGGAGGGCGCAGAGGGCCATGAACTCATCGGTGCCCACGTCGTTGGGCTCAAGGGCCCCCCACACCGGGTCGAGCCGGGTGGGCCGGCGGTCGCGGGGGCCGATGCCGTCGAGCCAGTGGTAGGCCGAGGCAAAGTTGCCCCCAGGCCAGCGTAAGAGGGGTGGGCGCAAGGCGCGCACCGCTTCGAGGACGTCGGGGCGCCAGCCGGCCAGGCTGTCGTCGGGCATCAAGGAGGCGGCGCCCAGCCACACCGTGCCGGTGCCGCGGAAGGTGATGGCGAGCTGGCCCTGCGGGTCATCGGCGGGGCAGTCGATGGTCACCTCGTGGGTGTGCCAATCGCCCTCCTGGCAGAGACACTCCTCTTCGATGTAGGTGCGGCCCGAGTCGTCTTCCAGGGCAAAGCGCAGGGGCCCCTGCAGCCCCTCCTGGCGTGCCACCAGCCGCAGCCGGTAGCGCCTTCCGCAGTGGAGCGCCAGTGGCCCCTGCCGCACACCGTGGGGGAGGCCGTCATCCTGGCGCACGACGACTTTTTGCGACTGGTTGCCAGTGTAGAAGGTGGTGTTATCGTGGTTGAAGAAGGTGTTGGGGCCGCGGTTCACCGACTGCCAGGGGGTGACCACGCCGAACTCTTCGGCGTCGGGGCCGTTGAACTTGCGGTTGCAGAGCATCTCGGCCCACAGGCCGCCGTAGATGCAGCGGCCGAGATGCTCGATAAAGTGGCCGAAGAGGTTGGGGTCCACGCGGCCGATGGCCTGGCCTGCGCGCACGCGCACCTTCGCCTGCATGGGGTCGCCATCCTCCCGAGGGGTCTGAGCGGCGATTGTACCATCAGCAGGTAGGGGCTGCAACCGGATTCGTGCGGCCGGCGGCGGAGCCATCTCCTCGCTCCTGTCATTGCGAGCGAAGCGAAGCCATCTCCAACCGCCGGATTGGGGGTTGCTTCGTCGGCGGCGAGCCCGTCCTGAACAGAGGCGAAGGAGCCGCCTCCTGTGCAGGACGTTCGGCGCGTAGGTCCGGAGCTGAAGGCGGCTGTGCGCGTGCAGGGTGCGCTGGCGGACGCTCCGGGCTGAGAAAGCCGTTGCCTCGTACAGGCTGCACTGACCCAGGGCCACCCGCAAGGACGGCTGGGGGTGTGCGCGCTGGCTCTAGCTCTAGCCCTCCTCTGAGATGTGCAGCACGAACTGCACGAGGGTCTGCCCAAAGGCGGGATGGGTGCTCCCTTCGACCCACGGCATGACAAAGCCGTTGCGGCCGTAGCCGTTGAGGGGGTAGATGCCCTCCTGATGGACGGGGGGAATGGACCGGGGGATGTCGATGGTGTAGCGCCCGTCGCTGGTGAAGGAGAGGGTGAACTCGGCGCGGCGAACGCCTGCGTCGTTGCGGAGTCTGCCGGTCAGGGCCACGTCGGCATCGACGCGGACCGAGCAGATGAGCTCACCGGCGACCGTCTGCTGCTCTGTGTAGCTGATGTGGCCCTTGCCCGCTAGCTCGACCGGTTCGGTCCCCGGCACGCTGGTGAAGGTCACCTGGCCGGCCGGGACCAGCCGCTGCAGGCAGACGTTCATGATGCGGATATCGAGCGTGCCGGCCACGTTGCAGGGCGGCTCGGGCTCCAAGAGGTCCGCCGCCAAGCCTCTGTTGCGCACATAGGCGTTCCACTGGTGCGCCAGGGCCTGCTTCACGCGCGTGTCCACTGCCTGGTAGCGCGCCTCGCCGGGTTCCAGGCCGGGTACCCCCAGGAGCGCGGCGGTGGCTTCGGCGTTCAGAAGCTGTCTGACCGCTTCGCGGTCAGCGTGGCAGGGGTCGAAATCCTCGATGGCCGCATCGATCATCTCGGCGCCGATTTGGTCGACGCGCTGCCTGGCTGCCTGCTCCAGGTCTTCCAGGCCGAGGAGCTCGGCCTCTGCTTCGATGCGGAGCGCCTGGCGCAGGTCTGCACTAGGCAGCTCCAGGAAGGCGTAATGGCGCACCCAGGCATTCATGGCCTGATGGTACGGCTCGGGGTCGTCGCCCGCGTCGTAGGCGGCTGCGGCCAGGTCGAGGATGTCGCGGGCGGCCCCGCGCCAATCGCCAGGGTTTGCCTGGGCCGCAGGGGCGGCGGGGAAGTACGCAACGGCCAGCAGGGCGGCGCCCGCGGGTGCGGTGAGCTGGCGCAGGTGCTCGCGCAGCCCCCCCTGGGCTTCGCTAGCCTTGCCCGCGGCGAGCAGGGCACGGGCCTGTGCGATCACGGCCTGCGTCTGTGGGGAGACCGGCAGGCTGCACAGCGTATCGCCGGGCTGCAGCGCGCTGGCCAACTGCTGGGCCAGCGACATGCCGCCGGCGACCAGGGTAGGGGCCCGGTTGGTCGGCTCCGAGATCGATAGGGGCAGGCGCGCGGCGGCCTCGACGTCGAAGGCGAGCGGCGCGCGAGAGGCGCAGGGGCTCTGGTAGGCCGGCCGCGGAGGGGTGGCGGGCGGCACGGGAGCGGCCGGGGTGGGCGCCGTACTCGGGCTGGGGGGTGGTGGCTCTGTGGCCCGAGGAGGCGGGGTGGCCCGCAGCGCGGCCGTGGCCACAAGCGTGGAAGGCTCGGTGGCGGCCGGCGGGCGGCAGCCGGCAGCCAGCGTGAGCGAGACCAGCAGCAGGAGGGTGGCCCATTGTTTCATAGGCTTGCTCCTTCGCGTGCGCAAGCACGCCGCGCCCGGCTTCCTCCCGGGCGCCCCGAACCACGCGCCCGCCTCGGCTCTGCCCCGCCCGCGGCAGGGCAGAGCCGAGGGCTCCTGCCGCCAATCCGTATTATCTGTAGTATATGCCGTTGTGCGGGCGCCGTCAAGGCGCGGGCTCGGGCAGGGCCTTTTCAAAGTTGCCGATTGTCGCCCTTCGGCCCGCGCAGGGTAGGCGCTGAGCACCTCTTCGGGCGTGCCCATGTGGAGAATCCTGCGAAGCGAAGCATCCTAGGTGAGCGGGAAGGACCCCTGGCGGGGGGAGGGGCGACCGTTGCCTTGGTAGACTCGCAGAACCCGCTGTTGAAGGACTTGGGCCGTCGCCAGAGCAGGGACCGGGCTGCACGCTCTGCGGCCACCCGGTGCGGAACCGTTTCGGGGGCTGGGCCGGGAGCAGGCGGAGCTCAACACCCGGCTGCCACTCCTGGTCGCAGCAAGTTCCTTTGCCTGCCACAGGGCTGCGCGAGGAGGACACTGTCCACAGCCGGCGGGGCGCCCATTGCGCTGTGCGGCGAGTGCCCTTCGTGTCCTTCGCTCTTCTTCGCGCCCTTCGCGCTCCTGCGCTCTTCAGCTTTCCGGCGTACCGCAGTTGTGCTATACTACGCACGTTATAGTACATACGTCCTACCAGGCCCGGCGAGCGTGACCGGGCTTTGCAGTCGGAGCGGATCGAGGATGGCGAAAGCCAAGAAGACACGGCGCTCGACCAGGGCCAAGCGCAGCGCGCCCGCGGTGGAGCTCTCGCCGGCGGCCAAGAAGCAGATGGCCGGCATTGCCCTCTTGATGCTGGCTGTGGTGACACTTCTCAGCCTGCTGTCGATCAGCCGCAGCTCGCTGACCGAGGCGTGGCTCGGCATGCTGGGCCGCGCCTTCGGTTGGGGGCGGCTGGCCATCCCCTTTGCGGTGGGCGCGGCAGGGGTGATCGTGTTCATGGCGGGCATCGACCGCCCTGTGGCGCTGCCCTGGCGCCGGGTGTCGGGCCTGGGGCTGCTCTTTCTCGCTGTGGAGGGGCTGCTGCACGCCCTGGCTTCTGGCGCCGACCCGGAGCAGTTGGCCCAAACCGGCGCAGGCGGAGGGTACCTGGGCTGGCGCATCCAGCAGGCCATGGTGGCCGCGTTGGGCCAGGTGGCAGGCCCGTTCGCCCTGCTTCTGGTGGGGCTGGGCGCTCTGCTCTTGATCCTCGACCTGCGGCTGGCCGACCTGTTGGCGGCGGTCGCCCGGCTGTGGGGGGCGCTTTCCGCGTGGGTGCAGGCGAGGCGGCTGGCAGCAGGCAGGGTGCGGCAGGCGGCGCTCAGTGACGGCCCGGCCCAGGCCCTCTTCGACCGGCTGCCCGCGGCTCCGCAGGGCGTGGGAACGGCACGTGCAGGAGCGGTTGCGGCGGGGGCGGTTCCTGTAGGGGCGGTTCGCGAACCGCCCCTACACCCGGGCGCCGGGCCGGCCCTGCGCCCGCGGGTCATCGGTGCCTCGCCCCAGTGGCAGCTGCCCCCCATCGAGAGCATCCTCGACGTGGTGGAGGAGCGCGAGCTCAGCCAGGCAGAGATTCGCAGCAAGGTGCGGGTGATCGAAGAGACGCTGGCCAATTTCGGGGTCCCGGCCCGCGTGGTGGAGGTGAACCAGGGCCCCACGGTGACCCAATTCGGCGTCGAGCCGGGCTTTGTGGAACGGCGCGATGCCGATGGCAAGATGCGCCGCTTCAAGATCAAGGTCAACAAGATCCAGGCGCTGGCCAACGACCTGGCCCTGGCGCTGGCCGCTACCTCCATCCGCATCGAGGCGCCGGTGCCGGGGCGGCCGATGGTGGGGATCGAAATCCCCAATGAGCAGAAATCGCCGGTGACGCTGCGCAACGTCATGGAGTCCGAGGAGTTCCGCCGTTTGACCTCGCGCCTGCGCATCGCGCTGGGGCTCGACGTCTCGGGGCAGGCCGTGGCCGCCGATCTGGCGACGATGCCCCACCTGCTCATTGCCGGCGCCACCGGCTCGGGCAAGAGCGTGTGCATCAACTCGATCATCGCCTGCCTGCTCTGCAACAACACCCCCGATGAGCTGCGCCTGATCATGGTCGACCCCAAGCGGGTGGAACTGACCGGGTACAACGGCGTCCCACACCTGCTCACGCCGGTGGTGGTGGATGTGGAGCGCGTGGTGGGCACCCTCAAATGGGTGACGCGCGAGATGGACCGCCGCTACGAGGTTTTTGCGCGGGTGGGAGTGCGCAATATCGAGGGCTACAACGTCGCGGCGCCGAGCCGGGGTGACCAGCCCCTGCCCTACCTGGTGGTGCTCATCGACGAGCTGGCCGACCTGATGATGATGGCGCCCGACGAGGTGGAGCGCTCCATCTGCCGCATCGCCCAACTGGCGCGGGCCACCGGCATCCACCTGGTCATCGCTACCCAGCGCCCATCGGTCGACGTGGTGACCGGGCTGATCAAGGCCAACTTTCCGGCCCGCATCGCTTTTGCCGTCTCGACCCAGATCGATTCGCGCGTCATCCTGGATGCGCCCGGGGCCGAGCAACTGTTGGGCCGCGGCGACATGCTGTTCATGGCCCCCGACGCGTCGAAACTGGTGCGCCTGCAGGGCTGCTTCGTATCCGATGCCGAGATCGAGCGGCTGGTGGCCTATTGGAAGGGCCTGGCCGGCGACTGGGCCGGCGCGGTAGGGGCGGTTGGTGAACCGCCTCTGCAGGCGGCCGGGCCACTGGTGCAGCGCCCGCTGTGGGATGAGATCGCCGCTGTGGAGGAGGAAGACGACGAAGGCGACGCCCTGCTCGATGAGGCCATCGCCCTGGTGCGCGCGCAGGGGCGCGCCAGCGTCTCGCTCCTGCAGCGCAAGCTGCGCGTGGGCTATGCCCGCGCCGCGCGCATCATGGACCTCCTGGAAGAGCGTGGGGTGGTAGGCCCGCCCGAAGGCCCCACCCACAGCCGCGCGGTGCTGCCGGCCGATACCGCCGAGGAAGAGGACCGTGAGTTCGAGATCAGCGAAACCGACGAAGGGAGCTCCTGAACCGCCAAGGCGGCGAGGCAGCAGGTACGCCCCATGCTTCTATCTGCCCCCGTGCCGCGACTCGTATGCCGAGCGCGTGCAAGACGCCGAACAGGGATGCACAGGATGGACAGGATGAGGCATCGTCATCCTGTGAATCCTGTCCATCCCTGTTGGTCGTTCGCCCAAGGGCTCTCAGCGCGAGGGTGAACAGGCACAGTGGAAGGGGGTGTTCCCATCGCCGGTGCAACGCTACAGCCGCACCGGGTCCAAGCCGCACCCGGCAAGGGCCGGCAAACCTGCTCCGCCCGCCCGGCCCCGACCCAAGAAGGTCTAGCTCCGGTCACGTGCGAAGCGTGATGCCCGGAGGGAATCCACGCCCCGACGGACAAATACGGTTTAACCTCCGTCGGCTTTGAGTCCCCCAAGCAGCAGGGCCGCAGCAGCGCGCGGGTTGAGGCGGATGAGCTCGCGAGGGGCCGCGCAGCCGCTGAGGTAGACGGCCAGGATGGCGGCGGTGGCCAGCTTGGGCTCCACCGGCCGGAAGAGCTTTTCCTGCTGGCCGGCCAGCACGATCTCTCGCTCGATGTAGGCGGCCAGCGGTTCGATGGCGTGCTCGGCCAGCGCCCGCGCCTCGGGGTCGGCGCCGTAGAGGGCGTTGGGCAGCAATTGGGCAGCGGCGGGGAAGCCCTGGGCGAAGGCAAAGCCGGCCGCGAAGAGGCGCTCGAGGCGGGCGGCGGGGCCGGGGGCGATGGCCGCGGCCTGCAGCACCAGGTCGCGCTGGCGCCCGGCAATGTCGCCGACGACGGCGGCAAAGAGCGCGCGCTTGGAAGGGAAATAGTTGTAGATGGTGCCCTGGGCGAAACCGGCAGCCCTGGAGATGTGGTTGATGTTGGCCTGGGCGTAGCCCTGGGCGGCGAACTCGGCGATGGCGGCATCGAGCAGCCGGCGCCGCACCTCGGCAAGCAGCCGCTCGCGCTCGGCCTTCCGGTAGCGGGGCATGATCGGCCTCCTGGAATGTGGTGGGCTGCCCATATTATACGAATCGGGCGCAAAACGCCAAGCGGGCAGGGCGGGTGGCCTGGAAGCAGCCTGACGGTCGTGTGGAGCGCTACAGAGATTACAGAAACCGTCTTGCGCAATATCTGCAACAGGGGCTGCGCCCGGCGCGCGTTTGCCCGATGGAGGCCCTCACATTTCGGCCTTGGGTTCCAGTACTGCAACCGTAGTTGCCCATCGGGCCGTGTATGCCATCCGGGCATCACGCTTCGCACGTGACCGGAGCGGAACCCCGTCCCGGGTCAGGGCCGGCCGGGCGCGGAGCACGTTTGCCGGCTGTTGCCGGGTGCAGGTTGGAGCAAGTACGGTTGTAGTATAAAGCGCCGACTACAAACCTCACGCACAAGTTGAGAACTAGAAGTACGATGAAGGCAGTTGACCGGGGCGCACTTTTGTGCGATAATGAGGCTGGCAAAAGTATACGCATCGCTGACCAGGCCCGCAGGGTTGCGGGCCATTTTTGTGGACCAGAGCAACGTATGGAAAGCAAGTACCTGGAGACTCTCGAATATCCCAAGATCCTCGAGCGCCTGGCGCGCCACACCTCCTTCTCGGCAGGGCGGGAGTTGGCGCTGGCCCTGCAGCCATCGACGGAGGCGGCCGAGGTGCGGCGGCGGCAGCAGGAGACGAGCGAGGCGCGGGCGCTACAGGACCTCAAGCCCGATGTGGGGCTCGCCGGCGCGCGCGACGTGCGGCCTCTCGTGCGCCGCGCCTACGTGGGCGCCACCCTGCTCCCGCAGGAGCTCCTCGAGGTGCGCGAGACGCTGGTGGTCGGCCGCACGCTGAAGCGCACACTCAGTCGCCTGGGGGGCCAATTTCCGCTGCTGGCCAACCGCGCCCAGTGGATCGAAGAGTGCACCGACCTGGTGAACGAGATCGGCCGCTGCATCAACGACCGGGCCGAGGTGGTGGATGCGGCGAGCCCCGCGCTGGCGCGCATCCGCCAGGAGCTGGCCGGGGCGCGCGACCGGTTGCTGGAGCGCCTGCAGCGGCTGCTCGCCAGCGAACTGGCGCCTTACCTGCAGGAGGCCATCATCACCCAGCGCAGCGGGCGCTACGTGGTGCCCATCCGCGCCGAGGCCAAGGGCCGCGTGCAGGGCATTGTGCACGACGAATCGGCCAGTGGGGCGACCCTCTTCATCGAGCCGCTGGCCACGGTGGAGTTGAACAACCGCTGGCGCGAGCTGGAGATCGAGGAGCAGCACGAGGTCGAGCGGATTCTGGCCTCGCTGAGCGCCCAGGTGGCCGAAAACGGCGCCTGGATCCAGCGCACGGTGGAGGTGCTGGCCGACCTCGACCTGGCCTTCGCCAAGGGGCGCTACAGTTACGAGCTGCGGGCGGTGCAGCCGCGGCTGTGGGAGGAGGGGAAAGAGCCGGGCGAGCCCAAGCCCAGGGCGCCGCTGACCCTGCTGAAGGCGCGTCACCCCTTGCTCAACCCCCAGACGGTGGTGCCCATCGACGTGTGGCTGGGCGGCGACGTGCGCGTCTTGGTCGTCACCGGGCCGAACACCGGCGGCAAGACGGTGGCGCTCAGGACGGTGGGCCTGTTGGCCCTGATGCACCAGGCCGGGTTGCACGTGCCGGCCGATGCCGACTCCATCCTGCCGGTGTTCAGCGGCGTCTACGCCGATATCGGCGATGAGCAATCGATCGAGCAGAGCCTGTCGACCTTCTCGTCGCACATGACCACCATCATTGACATCCTGCGCCGGGCGGGCCCGGGGTCGCTGGTGCTGCTCGACGAGCTGGGCGCCGGCACCGATCCGGTGGAGGGCTCGGCCCTGGCCCAGGCGGTGATCCGCGCCCTCTTGGCGCGCGACCTCCTGGCCATGGCCACGACCCACTACTCGGAGCTCAAGCTCTTTGCGTACGCCACACCGGGGGTGAGCAACGCCTCGGTCGAGTTCGATGTGGAGACGCTTTCGCCCACCTACGAACTGACCATCGGCCTACCCGGGCGCTCGAACGCGCTGGCCATCGCCAAGCGCCTGGGCCTGGCGCAGGGGATCATCGACGAGGCCACGGCCCTGGTGGCGCCCGAGAGCCTGCAGGCCGACGCTCTCCTGGCCGAGATCAAGGCGGCCCGCGCCGAGGCCCAGGAGGCGCTGGCCCGGGCGCGCGAGAGCCGCGCTGAGGCCGAGGCACTGCGCGAGCGGCTGGCCAGGGAGTTGGCGGCCATCGACGAGACGCGCCGCCAGGTGATCGATGAGGCCCGCGCCCAGGTGCAGCGCGAGCTCGAGGCGGTGCGGTCCGAACTGCGCACCATCTCGGCCGGGCTGGCCACCGAAACCCTGACCCAGGACTGGCTGCGCCAGGCAGCGGAGCGGGTGCGCCAACTGGAGAAGGAGGCCCTGCCCGCGCCGCCCCCGGCGCCGCCCGCGCCGCCCGCGGGGCCCCTGGAGGTGGGCGACACGGTGTTCGTGCCCAGCCTGGGGCAGACGGGCGAGCTGGTATCGCTGGCGGGCGACGAGGCCGAGGTGCAGGTGGGCAGCTTCCGCCTGCGCACCCGCGCTGCCGGCCTCGAGCTGCGCCACCGCGCCCCCAGTAGGGGCGGTTCGGGAACCGCCCGCGGTT
>Ga0078972_1004448_pt1 | contig 38320 bp, 43 predicted proteins | sample YelNatPaOPGAMG01_FD_67568 | JGI IMG/M metagenome (GOLD analysis project Ga0078972, IMG submission 67568) | Hot spring thermophilic microbial communities from Obsidian Pool, Yellowstone National Park, USA - OP-RAMG-01 (SPADES assembly) (version 2) | ecosystem: Environmental > Aquatic > Thermal...
TTCGGGAGCGGCAATATTGCAGACGAATCTTTCTCCAAATTTTCCGCTGAAGATTATCCCGAGATCCACGGAGAGAGGTTTGAGAATGGCTTAAAAACTTTTACAAAGATCCTGCGAAAAACCCTAGCTTGCTGTTGAGTTTGAGTTTGGCAGGTTTGCGCAAACCTGTGTTCAATTCCATTTTTGTCTTTGAAAGCGGACAATAATTTTAAATCCCACCACAGAATGCGAGCATGCCGAAAGTTCTGGTCGGCAGTGTGGAAAACTACAGGAAAGTTAGTGATTTCGTAGAAAGGATTTACGACGTTTTTGGTTTCGAAAAATGTTCCTATCTGAAGCCGAATTTTCTTAGGGCTGCTGATCCGGAAAGCGGCTGCATTACCCATCCCGAGGTCATAAAGGCGATATTGACCTGCGCAAAAGATCACGGACACGAGCTCACGGTTGTGGAGGGAGGCTTTGGCAAGTATACGGCAAAGAAGTGCTTCGAGTCCTTTGGTCTATACGATCTGGCCAGATGCGTGAACCTGAACGAAGACGATTTTGTGGAAGTTGATATTAACGGAAAAGCCCTAAAAAAGGTTAAGATGGCCAAAACAGCTTTGGATGCCAGAAACAGATACATAAGCGTCCCGAAAATGAAAGTTCACCATAAAACAATCGTCACTTTGGGTATAAAGAATAACATGGGTTTTCTGAAAAAACCGGCGGTCTACATGCATCCTAGGATCAGCCAGAAGCTGGTAGATCTCCTCAAATACACGAGGCCACCTTTAACAATCGTTGATGGAGTTATCGGAGGCAATAAGGACGAATCCAGAACAGTTCCGCTGAATCACGGCGTCATGGTGGCCAGCGACAACGTAATAGCCTGCGATTTTGTTTGCGCGAAGCTAATGGGCTTTGATCCTAGAAAAATCAAACACATTCGTTTGGCTATGGAGAGCTTCGGAATTTCTGAAGATGACATCCAGATCGAGGGGGATTTGATTGTCAAGCGTTATTCTCTTTCCTTCTTTAACAGATTGTTTGGCCGTTTTGTATGAAAAACTTTCCTCTGGGCCAAATAGAAAGTATTTTATATGCGCTATTTAAAACTTGTGCCATGAAGCTTTTCGAACCGATTGAAATTGAGGGAATGAGGGTAAAAAATCGCATATTGATGCCCGCAGCAGAGTTGAACTACCATACTTTCGAGGGAGGGGTTACAGAAAAACTGCTCGATTTTTACAGAGAACGCGCTAAGGGGGGCATAGGATTTGCAATTGTGGGTGTTGCAAAGATTGAACCTCACTTTTTCGGTGGTCTGGCGATTCATGAAGATAGGTATATTCCCGAGCTCGCCAAATTGGCAGATGTTTTTCACGAGTACGATGTAAAATGCGCCGTGCAGCTCTGGCATCCGGGAAGATACGAGATATCCTTTGATCCCGAAAGGACGCCCGTTGCACCGTCACCGATCCCGCCACCGATCTTCAGCAAGAGAACCCCGAGAGAGCTAACCAAAGAGGAAATTTTGAAGATCGAGGAAGAGTTTGCAGACGCGGCACTGAGGGCAAAAAAAGCGGGATTCGATGCGGTGGAGCTGATCGGCTCAGCAGGCTACCTCATTTCGCAGTTCTTCAGTCCTGCGACTAACAAAAGGACGGATGAATACGGCGGAAGTATCGAAAATAGAGCGAGATTCGCGGTTGAGATCATCCAGAGGATCAAGGAGAAGTGTGGAAAATTCCCCGTGATGATAAGAATACCGGGTGACGAGTTCGTAGAGGGCGGGAATACTGTTAGGGAAATGAAGGTCATCGCGAAACTTCTTGAAGATGCGGGAGTTTGTGCGATCAACGTCATGGCGGGCTGGCACGAATCTCGGCGCCCGTTAACCACGATGCTTGTTCCAAGAGGGGGTTTTGCTTACCTCGGAGAGGAGATTAAAAAGGCCGTAAGCGTTCCGGTAATAATTGGGCACAGAATAAACGACCCGCTTGTTGCGGAAAGAATTCTGCAGGAGGGCAAGGCTGACATGGTCGCTATGTTCAGGGCTTTGCTTGCGGATCCTGAATTCCCGAAAAAGGCAAAGGAGGGGAGGATGGATGAGATAAGACACTGTGTAGCCTGCAATCAGGGATGTATGGACAGCGTGATGCAGGGACTGCCTGTAACCTGTCTTGTGAATCCCGCGGCCGGAAGAGAGGCTGAACTGAGGAATTTGAGAGCCGAGAGAAGGAAGAAGGTTGTAATCGTTGGCGGAGGTCCGGGAGGTTGCACGGTTGCCGAATACCTTGCAAGAAAGGGGCACGAAATCGTTCTTTTTGAGAAAACTGAAAGACTCGGCGGCCAGCTAAACATCGCCTCCAACTCCCCACTGGCCTATGAGTTTGCCGAGGTTGGAAGGTACTTTATGAATGTTTTGCCCAAACTGGGAGTCAGGATTCACTACAGAACCACGGCAACAGCGGAGAAGGTTTTGGCAGAAAAACCCGACGTCGCTATTATCGCGGTCGGTGCAAGCCCCATAATTCCAAAGATTCCTGGAGTTGAAAATGCCGTAACCGCATTCGATGTGCTCAGCGGAAAGGCCAGGGTTGGGAAGAAGGTGGTTGTAATAGGCGGAGGCGGCGTTGGCTGCGATACTGCAGCCCATCTGGCAGATCGCTGCAAGGTTACACTCGTCGAGATGCTTCCTAAAGTCGGACAGGATATCGGAATAAGCACCCGCTGGACAGTTTTGCTCTACCTGAACCAGAAAGGCGTTGAAATCCTCACAGAAACCAAGGCGGTGGAGATAAAAAGGAATGCGGTGGTGGTTGAATCGCCAAAAGGCGTTAGAGAGATAGAATGCGATACTGCAATCCTTGCAGTGGGAACCAGACCAAATGATGGCCTTTACGACCAGCTTAATGGTAAAGTGCCCGAATTATACAAGATCGGAGACTGTGTAAAGCCGAGGAAGGCAATCGATGCAACTCACGAGGCATTCGATCTCGCGTTAAAGATCTGACTACTTTAAAACCATTTTTGTTTTTGAAAACCAGATCATGAGGTCGAGCTCGGAGACGCTGATTTCGTATTCCGAAGCAATTTTTTGCAACTTGATTTCTGCTTCAGCATATCTTTTTCTGGTCAGAGACCTGTGATCGTATCCAAGCCATCGTAAAATGTGTCTGTCGAGAATCGCTACGTTTTTTTCACCCAGATTTCTGAGAAAATGGCTCGCCTCTTTTAATCCGAGACCGTAAAACTCTTTGACAAGCAAATCTCTTTCTGGTTTCCAATCAGCCTTGAAGCTTGCAAACTTTTCAAGCGCATGACGTATATAAAAAGCCTTCTTCCTGTGAAAACGAACCCCAGCTTCCTTTAAAAGCTTCTCAAGTTTTTCCACATCGATCTTCGATAGATCCAGGTCTTCGAGAGATTTCTGAAACTTAAGACCGGATCTCGCAGATGAGTTGGCGGTGGAGATGCAGAATGCGAGTTCAGTTTCGACCGTTGCCTCGACTTCTAAATCCAAAAATGGTCTGAAGTTGAATTTAACGATTCCGTCTTTTCTAAGTCTCTCGAACTCCCTTACTCTCCTTTTTATTGCCTGCAGTGCGTAATCGGGAACGTAAGGAATCCCGGGTTCAGTCAAGCCTGAGATCTCTGACGAATACACCCTCTCCTTCCTCGACGTAGCCAACCCTCTTCGCTCCGAATTTTTCGACGCAGCTTACGGATTCCTCGGGCACTATTATCAGGAAACCCATACCCATGTTGTAGGTGCGGTACATCTCGAGCTCGTCAACGTTTCCCAGCTTCTGAATGAACCTGAATATTTCCTGTGGCTTAAGCGGCGAGTCTATAACGTATTTCACGTCTTTTCTTAGCCTCTTTAGCTTTCTGAACGCCCCACCAGTTATATGGGCCAGACCGTGAACCTCGCAGTTCTTTATGATGTCAAGAACCTCCATGTATATTCTGGTTGGAGTCAGCAGCTCTTCTCCTATGGTCTTCTCGCCGAATTTGTCAAAGTAGCTCAACCCGCTGGCTTCGATCACTTTTCTGGCCAGAGTAAGCCCGTTGCAGTGAATGCCCGAACTCGGCAGGGCCATTATCACGTCTCCCGGCCTTACATCTTTTCCCGTTATGATCCTGTCCTTCCTCACAACTCCCAATGCGGTTCCTGCCAGATCGAAGCCTTTAATCATATCGGGGAGAGTGGCTGTTTCTCCCCCAACCAGAGTTATGTTTGCAATTCTGCAGCCCTCTTCGAGTCCCTTTGCGATTTCCGCGATGATCTCCTCGTCTATCTTCTGCATAGCAATGTAGTCCACCATCGCCAGAGGCTCGGCCCCTATCGCAAGCAGATCGTTGACGTTGGCGGCCACGCAGTCAATTCCAAGCGTGTTGTATTTTTTCATTGCAATCCCTACAAGTATCTTTGTCCCGACACCATCTGTTGTGATCGCAATCCCAAAATCACCGACTTCAATTACTCCTGCGTAATGGGAAACCAGAATTGGCGCCCCAAAACCTGTTCTTTTAAATTTTACGATCCCTATTAGGGTGCTTATGGCTCTGTTGGCCTTGTCTATGTCCACACCTGCCTTTGCATAATCGAACTTCATGGCCTAACAATGTGAGAACTTTTTAAAAACTTATTCTATCGTGAATATGGATCCGCTGAAGCTTGTAGAGCTCATGGAAGAGGAGGGAAAGAAAAGAAATGCTCCAGTATTTCTACACAATTCTAGTCTTGAACCCTGGCAGATACTCATTGCAACGGTCCTGAGCGCACGGACCAGAGATGAACAAACCGCAAAAGCTTCCGAAAATCTGTTTTCCAAAGCTAAATCTCTTGATGAAATTGCAGAAATGGAGTTAGATGAGATAGAGAGGCTAATAAAGCCTGTGGGGTTTTATAAAGTTAAGGCTAAGAGGATAAAAGCAATAGCGGAGATACTTAAGGGAAAAAAGTTTCCGGAAACTATAGAGGAACTTCTTGCGCTTCCGGGGGTTGGCAGAAAGACTGCAAACATAGTTCTGGCCTATATGGGAAAACCGGCGATTGCAGTTGATACGCATGTTCACAGAATTGCAAACAGACTGGGAATTGTGAACACGAAAAAGCCAGAACAAACGGAGGAGGAATTGAAGAAAATTTTTCCTGTGGAGTTGTGGGGCAGGGTGAACTCTGCCTTTGTGGGGTTTGGCCAGACAGTGTGTCTCCCAAGAAATCCGAAGTGTGATGAGTGTCCACTGAATGGATTTTGCAAGAGCTCAAACTTGAAGAAAGATTTTTAATTTTAATCTCAGAAATAACTCCATGAAGGTTGCGACCTTCAATGTCAATTCCATAAACTCGAGGTTGCACATCGTAATTCCATGGCTCAAAGAAAAAAAGCCTGACTTCTTCTGCATGCAGGAAACAAAGGTTGAGGACAGAAAATTTCCCGCAGCGGACTTTCACAGGTTGGGTTATCACGTTCTTTTCAGGGGCAGAGGAGGTCAGAGCGGGGTTGCTCTTGCTTCTGTGCGAGAGCCTGTTCGGTTTAGCTTCGGATTAAACGGAGAGGATGAAGACAGGCTCATATTTGCAGATTTCGGCCATCTGAAGATTATTAACGTCTACATTCCTCAGGGTTTTAGGATAGACAGTGAAAAGTACGCTTACAAGCTCAAATGGCTCGAAAATTTCTATCAGTGGCTTAAGGGATTGGATCTAAGCGAAAAAATTCTGATCTGTGGGGATATGAATGTGGCGCCAGAACCAATAGACGTGCACAGCCCGGAAAAGCTGAAAAACCACGTTTGCTTCCATGAGGATGCAAGGAGGGCTTACAGGAAAATACTGGATCTCGGATTCGTCGATCTCCTTAGAAAAATGCATCCCAATGAAAGAATCTATTCTTTTTACGATTATCGCGTTAAAGGAGCGATAGAGAAGGGATTGGGCTGGCGGGTAGACGCAATTCTGGCGACCAAACCTCTGGCTGAGAAATGCATTTCCTGTGACGTGGATATAAAGCCAAGGCTGGCAGAGAAACCTTCAGATCATCTTCCCATCATCGCTGAATTCCGGGATGAGATTTCGGGGTAGGCAAACTTAAAAAGCATACATTCCGTGAATCTTTATGAAAATAGAAAAAGTAGCTGTTTTTGGAGCAGGGGAGATGGGACACGGTATTGCAGAGAACTGTGCGATTGCAGGTTATGAGGTTTGGATGAGGGATCTGACAGATGAGGCTTTGAATCGGGCAATGGCAAGAATAAAAGAGGGGCTTCTTAAGCTCCAGGCTAGAGGTATTATCAAAAATACTGAAGAAATTTTGGAAAGGATCAATCCGACTACTGAGCTAGAAAATGCAATTAAAGATGCCGATCTGTTAATAGAGGCAATTCCGGAGGTTTTCGAGCAAAAGGTCAATCTTTTTTCTGAATGCGATAAAATTGCCAGGGATGAATGCATTTTTGCAACTAATACCTCGACGATGAGCATCACGCGGCTTTCAGAAGCTACCAAAAGAAGGGATAGATTTATAGGCATGCACTTCTTCACACCTGTCGTTGTCATGGAACTGGTCGAACTCACAAAAGGAGAGAAAACGAGCGAGGAAACTTTGAAAGTCTGCGAGGAATTCGTTAAAACTTTGAAAAAGAGACCCATAGTCCTCAAAAAAGAAACTCCGGGTTTTATCGTCAATCGAGTGGTTGCACCAGCGTCTGTTCTGAGGCTGTGCATATTGGAAAAAGGAATTGCAACTCCCGAGGAGGTCGATGCCACCTGCAGGAAAGCTGGATATGTCATCGGCCCCTTCGAGCTGTGGGATTACATCGGCCTGGACGTTGTCTGCAACGCAATGAAGTACTATGCTAGGGAATTAAGTCCGGAATACGAGCCAAAATACCTCGAAAGGATGATTAAGGAAGGAAAGTTGGGCAAAAAGAGCGGTATGGGGTTCTACGACTGGAGCAGAAGACCCGAAGTCGATCTCAGTAAAGCCACGGACAGGGTTGACATTCGGGACTTTGTTTTTTTGGAAATCAACGAGGCAACAAAACTAGTTGAAATGGGTGTTTCGGATCCAGAAACGATTGATTCGGCAGTTAAATTGGCCTATGGGAGGAAGAAGGGGCCATTCGAAATTGCCAGGGATTATTCGGATGATGAGATCTGCAGAAGATTGAAGGAACTTGCAAAGAAGTTTGAAAAGAGAATCTTTGAACCAGCAGAAACGATTAGAAAGGGAAAGCTGAAAGAGCTGCTGAAAAATACGAGCTGATAAAAATTTTTAAACTTGGAGCAAACCACGTCTAGGTGATCCGATGCCCGTGTTATGGTTGAGCGATGTTGACAAGAACGATATTCCCATCGTTGGAGGAAAGGCTGCAAATCTCGGTGAGCTTTTGAGACTGGAGATTCCAGTTCCTGATGGCTTTGTGGTTGACGCAAGAACTTTCAGGGATTTTATAAATAGAGCCAATTTGAAGAGTAAAATTTACGCGCTCCTTCAGAATCTCGACGTTGAGAAGACTGAAGAACTGAACAGGGTTTCCGAAGAAATAAGAAAAATGATCAGAGAGGCAGAAATGCCCGAAGAGATCGAAAAGGAGATAAAAAAAGCCTACAAGAAGCTGGGAAATGGCAAGGAAGTTTACGTTGCAGTAAGAAGCTCGGCCACAGCAGAAGACCTCCCGGATGCAAGCTTTGCGGGACAGCAGGACACCTATTTAAACGTAAAGGGCGAAGAAGAAGTAGTTAAAAAGGTGAAGGAGTGCTGGGGGAGCCTCTTCACACCAAGGGCGATTTACTATCGAGTCCAGAAAGGTTTCAAGCACGAAAACGTCAGCATAGCAGTGGTAGTTCAGAAAATGGTGAACAGCGAGAAAAGCGGTGTCATGTTCACGTCACATCCTGTGACCGGTGAAAAGAAATGTATAATAGAAGCCGTTTTCGGCTTGGGGGAAGCAATTGTTAGCGGGCTCGTCACTCCTGACACCTATGTTTACGATAGGCTCAGTAAAAAGCTTTTGGAAGTGAAAATTGCCGAGAAGAAATTCATGATAACGAGGAAGAATGGAAACGAAAGGGTTGAACTTGGGGAGAAGGGAAAGGAGAGAGTTTTGAGCGATGATGAGATAGTTAGGCTTGTTGATCTGGGTGAAATCATAGAGGATCATTACGGTAAACCGCAGGACGTTGAATGGGCTATAGAGGGCGGACAGGTATACATAGTACAGTCAAGGCCAATAACAACGATAAAAGAGGCGGGTGAAGAAAGGGCAGAGCTCGAAGAGGCGGGCAAAATTTTGCTGAAAGGACTTGGAGCATCTCCGGGAATTGCAGTCGGTGAAGTGAAGATAGTGGGCAGTGAAAGGGACATTTCCAAGGTTAAGGATGGCGATGTGCTGGTGGCCGTGATGACGACTCCAGACATGGTTCCTGCAATGAAAAAGGCTTCTGCGATAGTCACCGACGAGGGAGGGCTAACCTGCCATGCTGCAATAGTTTCCAGAGAACTCGGTGTTCCGGCAGTTGTTGGAACAAAGAACGCCACCAAACTGCTGAAGGATGGAATGCTTGTAACCGTGGACGGAGAAAAAGGAATAGTTTACCTGGGGAAGCTGGAAGTGGCGAAGAAGGAGGAGGCAAAACCTGTCTCTGTCTCAGCGCCACTAATAACCGCCACAGAGGTTAAGGTAAACATCTCACTGCCTGATGCTGCCGAGAAGGTTGCAAGAGAGACAAATGCTGACGGGGTCGGACTTTTTAGGATTGAACACATGATCCTTTCGCTTGAAAAGCATCCTATGAAGTACATAAAGGACGGGGAGATAGAGAAGTACATCGATCTGATCTACAACGAGATGAAAAAAGTTGTTAAGGCATTCTATCCAAGGCCAGTATGGATCAGGACGATCGATGCTCCAACTGACGAGTTCAGGGCCATGAAAGGCGGAGAAGACGAGCCGATCGAAGCGAATCCGATGCTCGGCTTTAGGGGGATTCGGAGAGATCTTGCCGAGGAAATGCATCTAAGGGCGGAAATGAGGGCAATCAAAAGACTCATAGACGAGGGATATACCAACATCGGCATAATGCTGCCTCTGATAGTCAGCCCGGAGGAGATAAGAAGGGCAAAGAGGGTTGCAATCGAAGAAGGCATTCCGCTGGATAGGATTGATTTCGGTATAATGGTAGAAACTCCCGCAGCGGCGCTTATAATTGAGGATCTGATCAAGGAGGGAATCGATTTCATAAGCCTTGGAACAAATGATCTGACGCAGTACACGCTTGCGGTTGACAGGAACAACGAGAACGTCGCGTATCTCTACGATGAGACCCATCCGGCGGTCATGAAGCTGATCGAGAGAACGATTAAGATCTGCAAGGAGCATGGCGTGAAAACCTCGATCTGCGGGCAGGCGGGAAGCTATCCGCATGTTGTGGAGAAACTCGTTGAGATGGGAATTGACAGCGTCTCTGCGAACCCCGACATAGTGCACAGGATCAGGGAGGTTGTTGCAAGAGCCGAGCGGAAGATAATTCTGGAAAAGCTCAGGAAGTTGCAGTGAGCACTTTTTTATATAAATGAGTGCCCAGAAAGCCCAGAGCTTTAGCTCTGGGATGAATTGGCTAAGCTTAAATAGTACACCCCCAATTCTACCATAGATGCGGGCATGTTGCCCGGAGCCAATGGAAGGGGAATTCAGATGCATAAACATAGCCCGCAGGTTAATGAGGTCTGCGGGATGGGGGAGCTGTGAGCCCCCCGAACCGGCAGATGAGGGGAAGGGCGTGAAGCATCCCTTAACGCCGGAAGCTCCTGGCCTTAGCCCTGGAGCAGCTCACATAAAAAACGATTAAGTACAATGCAGAGGCTGTAAAAGCTGCCAAAGCGCTTGCAGATACTGGGAAAATAATAGAGGCCAAAATTCCAGTTATTAAGGATACCAGTGCAATTGCGAAGGTGAGGATTATACTCTGCCTGATGCTCTTTGAGAATTCCCTTGCAATCGCTGCGGGGGCAACGAAGATTGAGTATGAAAGAATTGCTCCGACCGCTCTCATTGCAGAAACGACCGAGATCGCGATTATTGTAACAAGAATTATGTCAAGAAGCTTTGGATTTATTCCTGAAGCCTCAGCCCCTTCCGGGTCGAATAAGAAGAAGAGGAGCCTGTCGTAGAGCAGGCCAAACAGTAAGACTGCGAGTGTAGCTGAAAAGGTAAGATAGACCAGATCCTGCGCTGTGATTAGAAAAATCTCGCCGAATAGAAAACTCCATACCTTTGCGGACATTCCGCGGATCATCGAAATGAAGATCACGGCGAGGGCCATAGAAAGGGCGAAAGAGATCGCTATGCCCGTGTCGATGTCGCTGAACCTCGAAACCGTTGAAGCAAGAACCGCAAAAGCTATTCCAATCAAAACGGCCACGGCAAAGTAGTTCAATTCCAGCCCGATAGAAGCCAATAGGAGGGAAAGAGCCACGCCAGCCAGTGCCGAATGGGCCACACCTGCAATGAGAAAGGAGGCTTTTCTAAAAACCGCCAGATTTCCCGAAATCGCTACCAGCAGCGAGATCAGTAAGGCCGAAATAAAAATTTTATCCATGATGATCACCGTAAAGAGGATGAACAAAACCCTCCTCGCATGTGATGAGCGGAATTTCCGTCTTGTAAAGCTTCAGCATGTTCTCCTTTGTGAAGATGTCCTTAGGGCTTCCGAATGCAATTATTTCCCTGTTTAGAAGCATAACCTTGTCCAGAGCATGAAGGACCGGATTTATGTTATGCAAAACCACGATAGTCGTGGTTTCACTGCTTTCAAGAATTTCTACGATCTCTTCCTGACTCACCAGATCTACGCCGTTGAAGGGCTCGTCCAGAAGCAGAAGCTCCGGTTTTTTCATGAGAGCTCTTGCGATAAGCACCCTCTGCTGGAAACCACCGCTCAGCTCCCTGAATAGCGAGTCCATCTTGTCAGCAATTTTCAGCCTTTCCAAAATTTCTCGGTCCAGCTTTTCTGACTGCATCCTGAGCACTTTTTCAACGGTTAACGGAAGGTCCAGAGCAAGGGTACTTCTCTGGGGAACGTAGGAGATTTTTTTGAGTACACTTCGATCCCTCCTCGGGTCGCATCCCAGAACCCACAGTTCACCTTCATACTTCAAAATGCCTAGAATGCACTTCAGCAGGGTCGTCTTTCCGGCACCGTTCGGCCCGAGAACAGCGACAAATTCACCTCTATCTATTTCAAAGCTCAGATTTTTGAGAGCAACTTGCTTTCCGTAGGAAAAGCTCAGGTTCTTCGCTTTGACCGCCATAAGACTACCATACCCAAAGCCTCGGCTACGGCAATAAATGATAGCAGGTATAAGGGCAAGTTGTTTTCAGATTCTGCAAAGGAGGGATTTGAAAGGCTTACGGCATTTGCTATTAGCAGAGTCTCAAAATTAAGGTCGGAAATGACTCTAACTTTTGCCATACCGCATTTGTATTCTTCAGAGATTTGGTTGGCGATCTCCTCAAGCTTCGTCCCCTCCTGGTACTCTGCCAGGACCAGAACACAATTCCTTAACTGCCCCAACCTAGCAAGCTCTTCGGCGCTCGGCGTAACATCTTCGGGGAAGGCAAGTGAAACATTCAGGCCCAGCGCAGAAACTGCATAAGCCGCATGCGGATCCATGGCCACGAAGCTGTAGTCTCTGACCTTGGAGGCTATCTTTTCAGCATCCTTTTCGGCAAACTTAATGGCCTTTTTGAAGTCCTGGTAGTTCTTCTCGAACTCTCCTGCCCTTTCCGGATGCATTTCAACGAGCCTGTTTTTCAGGGCTAGGGCAATATTCAGAGCATTTCTTGGGAGGAGCCAGTATGCGTGCGGATTCTCCCCAATTCCCGGAAAATCCTGCAAAGTAGCGTTGTAATCCTCGAAATCCAAGCACTTCCCGCCGCAAACTTGCTTGACCTTTGATTCGAACTCGATTAGCTGAGAATTTGCAAGCAGAACGATCTCCGCATCTTCAATCTTCTTTAGATCCTGATAGCCGATGGAGGCATAGTGCGGATCAATCTGGGAACCTATAAGGCTCTCGACTTCCTCGCCTGAGATTCTCTCCGCTATTCCTTTCAGCTCTGGCATTGAGACCAGTATCTTTGCGTCTGCCACCGAAATTAGGAGGATTAGAATGACGGTATAGGCTTTCCGCACGGACATCTCTCCCTTTTTCCGTATCTCTCCTCAATAAGCCTTTCAAGGCCATCTCCAAGAGCCAGATCTATTTTTGAAGCTTCCTCGCAGATTTCCGATTTATCCAGCCCTAAATCTTCGAGAAGACATTCCAAAAGCCTGTGCTTCCTCAATATCTTCTTGCCTTCCCTTAACCCATGTTCAGACAGTATAAAACCCTTTTTTTCAACATAGAACCCGTATCCAAGTTCTGACAGCCTCAGAAGGATTTTTTGAGCAGTAGATTTCGGGATCTCCAGCTCCTCTGCGAGGTAGCTTGGGCCTATTACGTAGTTGCCGCTTTCATGGGCTTTGAACAGCGTTCGGATTATGAACTCTGTATCCATAGTGGACATACTCTTGGCAGGATAAAAATTTTGCTCCAGCTCAATTTCCCAGTCGATTAACCTTTTTCAAAGCTAAATGCTTTCCATCGCAGCTTTCTGCTCTGAAATCGAGACCCTCTCTGCAGAAAGCACAGGAAATGCCGAGAGAGCTGCAAAAATCTTCAACAATTTTCAGCATTCTTAGCCTTCTTTCTCTGTTGAGATACCAGTAAGCCCCAATTTTTTCACCCTCATCAAAATACAGTTTTTTTAACCTCTCCGCAAGCCATGGAAGAGCCCTGGATATCCTCTGAAAGGAGTCCTGCCTAAGCTTGAGGGTCGATGTTACCACGTGGTCGGGATCGCAGGCTTCGATCAGGTTAAGTCTGTTCTCATTTAGAAAGGGAATCAGAGGATCAAATCTGAGCACGGCAGGCATGATTTCGGATACCCTTTTGAAAGCTGCAATTCTTTTTTCCGTTTCTGGCGCATATCTCTCAAGCTGGTCGCAGCCCGTGATTGTCATGCAAACGACTGCATTCATTTCAGAAAGGATATCCAGATCTCGCGTAACGAGATCGCTTTTCGTCACCACGAGGAGCTTTACGTCGTATTCTCTGAAGAGCTTCAGACAGTTTCTAGTTATCTCCTTCTCCTTCTCGATCGGAGGGTAAGGATCGGAGCTGTTTGACATCGAAATAACTTCGCCGCCTGAAAGCTCTTCGAGATCTCTTCTGAGGTTCCTGAAGAGCCCATTTTTCTCCCTTACCTCCCAGAACCTTGGAATGTAGGTTGCGTAACAGTAATCGCAGCGGTGCGCACAGCCAGTGTAGGGATTAAAGGAAAGCTTGAAGCCACAGGTGCAAAGTTCGGATTTCCACGGATCAAACGGTCTGAGCACACGCATAGCGGTGCAATTTCTCGTCCAGAAGATAGTTATGCCTGCAGCTTCCTATTCTGACCATTTTGAACTCTCCAAGTTCTCCCGTGGTAATAACCGCGCGGTAAGAATCGGTTCTTGCGAGCATAAATCTCTTTCCAGGACTGGTTACGAGAACTTTAACTTCCCTGCCAAGAAATTTCCTGTTGTTTTCCAGTCCTATCCGAACGCATAGTTCAGTAAGTTTTCTTGATCTCTCTTTAACGATCCATCCTGGAATCTCCTTCAATTTCTCCGCAGGAGTTCCTTTTCTCTTTGAAAATCTTGTTATATTTACTATGTCGGGCTTTACTTCCTGGACAAGGTCATAGGTTTTCCAGAAGGATTCTTCGGTCTCCGTTGGGAATCCCACAATTATGTCTGTTGCCAGCGTTATTTCAAAATTGTTTCGGAATGCATCAACCACTTCCAAGAAGTCTTCCACCGTGTGGTCCCGCCTCATGTCTTCGAGAACCTTATTGTCGCCACTCTGAACTGGGATGTGGAGGAATTTGTATATCTTTTCACTTCCGAAGGCATTCAAAAGCCGATCTAGCTGGGCTCTCGCATGTTGCGGATTCATCATTCCAACTCTGACCCTGAAATCCCCGTCTATAAGGCTTATCTCCTCAAGCAATTTTGGGAGCATGAAGTCTCCCTTGTCCAGTCCGTAGCATCCCGTGTCTTGGGATGTGAGCTGTATTTCTCTGAACCCGAGCTTTACAGCATTTTCAACCTCCTGCAGAATCCCAGAAAGGCTGAAACTCCTTAATTTTCCCCTTGCAAATTTCGTTGCGCAGAAAGAGCAGTGTCCGAGACAGCCCTCAGATATCGAAACGATCGCTATAGCCCCCTCGTTTCTCAGCTTTTGCAGGCAGCTTTTGTCAGCATTGCTCCACTCTAAAAAATGAACACCGCCATCAAATGCAGACCTAACGGCATCAACAACCTTTTCCAGGTTATCCGGGGATATAGCAGAATCTGCAAGTTCCAATGCCTGCTTTGATATTCTTGTGAGGCAACCTGCCAGCACGACCCTTTTTCCGGCGTTCTTCAATTCCAATATTCTTCTTATTATCTTCCTCTCCGTGAAGTCGATCACTCCACAGGAGTTTATAACCACGACGTCTGCGTCCTCGACACTTGACATTGTAAAGTTCTCCGATAAGTATGCCCTTATTATGTCGGAATCCGCCTGGTTCATCGTGCATCCGTAGGTTTCTATTGCTACACGCACAATATTATCCCTAGCGTCCGTAAGATAAGATTTATCTACAGGCGAGGTTGCAGAGATCTTCGGACTCTTCCTATCTTGCGGTGAAGAAATGGGCCTAAGCTGGGAAAAATAGGATCTACGGGCCTAGAAGCAATAAAAAGTAAAAATGAGACGTCAAAAGGGTGTTTAGTTCATTTTTTATTAGCCCCGGAGGGATTCGAACCCTCGTCGCCGGCTCCAAAGGCCGGCAGGATTGACCGCTACCCTACGGGGCTATGATGGTTTTTCGTGTGCAAGGATTTAAAAGGTTTTGACCCGATCCTCAGTAAACGGCATTTGATTACTAGGTGTGAAAAGCAAAAATTAAAAAACGTTCTTGAAAATCTCCGAAACCTGTTCCCTGCTCAGCGTCTTCGGCGCGAATCTGAAGCTGAAATCCTTCATCGCCGCCTCCACGAGAACTTCCAGCTTTTCATACGGATCCTTCACCTTTTCCGTTGCCCGCAAAGGCAGCGAAAGTGATTCAATTAGCTCCTCAATTCTTCTGACGAAATCGGCAGAACCGGGGAATCCAAGCCTTTCAGCAAGCTCTTCGAGCCTATTTTCGGGCATGTAGGCCCTGAGAACCTTAGGCAAAAACAGGGCGATACTAATGCTGTGATCAAGCCCGAAGACGGCCCCGAAGGGATGGGCAAGAGCATGAACGGCTCCTAGCTGTGAATTGTTTATCGCTATCCCGGCCATGGTTGCGGCCAAATGCATCTTCGCCCTCGCGGCTGCATCGCCATCGTAGGATCTCTCGAGATTGTCCAGAATCAGTTCGACCGCCCTTAAAGCAAATAGATCCGAAAATTCGTTGTGAAGCTTGGTTAGATACGCTTCGATTCCGTGCGCCAGTGCGTCCAATCCTGTGCCCGCAACAAGATTCTTGGGCATATTCTCCACAAGCCTGTAGTCCAGAACGCTCATGTCCGGGATGAATTCTGGATTTATTGCCGAGATCTTCGAATTGCCGTGCTTGAGCATCACAGCCAGAGTTGCATCTGCACCGCTACCGCTAGTTGTTGGCACCGCAACGAGCTTTGCCATCTTTCTGAATCCAAGGGCCCTCAGGTTGAGCTTTGCTTTCACTTCTCTAGGATCTATGTTCACTTCCATGGCCACACGCACAAATTTTGCAAGGTCGATAACGCTTCCACCTCCAAGCGCCACGATTAACTCCGGATCGACTTTTCTGGCAAATTCAGAGCATTTAGTGGCCATATTCACATCTGGCTCTCCCTTGACATCGTCATAAACCTCCACTTTCTTCGCATTCAAGTTCTGGAGCACGAGTTCAGGATATCCCAGCTTTTTGAGATTTCCGTCGGTGATGAGAAGAGTCTTCGAGCATTCCTCGGTCTTCAGAGTTTCGAGAGCCTTATCCCCGTACTCAATTCTCGCTGCCGCAAACATGAGTTCAGTTGATTTTACAAAAAATAAGCATTTTCAAATTTTCAATTTTGAAATTAACGAAAATGATATTAGCAACAAACCTCGCCCTTTAGGGCGGGGAGGAGGTCAGGGTATGGGATACACGGGAAAAATTTTGAACGTGAATTTGAACGAGGGCAGCATCAGGGAAACGAAGCACAGGGCTGCCAAAGTACGGTACAGCCGTGCTTGTGAACATTATCAACAATGCAGGCGGCCTGCCTTTTAAAAACTGGCAAAAAGCCTACAACGAGAGGGCGGATGAGATAAGCGGTGAAAGACTGGCCAAGGAATTTCTGAGAAAGAGAATCGCATGCTGGGGCTGCAGCATTGGCTGCAGAAGGGCAACTGAGGTTAAAGAAGGCCATGGAGCTCTATGAGAGGAGATACGTGAAGTCTGAGGACCTTCAGGGAATGGACCTGTCCTTTGGAAATTCCCTGAACTATTTGTCCACTTTTTCTTTTTCTAAACATTTTTGAGAGTACTTTTGAGCTCAAGCCTCTATATCTCTGGATCTCTTTTTGGATACCCATACCAAAGATGGAAAAATTCCCATTTAGAAGGCAAAAACTTAAATATCGGGAATATACTCTTCTAGCGTGAGTAATGGCATTCGCATGAGCAGAAGGGAAATAGAGGAGATCAAGCAGAAAAGGCTAAGGCATACGCTGAAATACGTTTACGAGAACTCGGAATTCTACAGAAGAAAATTCAACGGAATAGACCTCGATAAAATAACCCCAGAAACGATCTCAAAGCTTCCCTTCACGACAAAACAAGAGCTGCGCGACGCATACCCGCTGAAGATCTGCTGCGTGCCTAAGGGGAGGATAGTGAGAATCCAGATGAGCGGTGGTACCACCGGGCAGCCTGTAATAGTGCCCTACACGAGAAGGGATGTCGAGCAGTGGAAGGAGATGATGCTCAGGGCCTTTGAAATTGCCGGAATAACACAGAAAGACGTCATTCAGATCACCCCCGCATTCGGCCTCTGGAACGGCGGATTCGGGTTCCACTTCGCTGCAGATGCGATAAATGCCTTTGTCATTCCCATCGGTGCCGGAAATACGAGAAACCAGATCCGCTTCATGATCGACTTCGGCACAACCGTGCTCTGCGCAACGGCAAGCTATCCGATGAGAATTGCTGAGGTCGCTGAGGAGCTGGGAATCAAGCCTGCAGAACTCCCGGTGGAAAAAATGCTTCTCGGCGCCGAACCCTGGAGCGATGAGATGAGAAACAGGATAGAGGAAACATTCGAGGCAAGAACTTACGATATCCCCGGACTTACAGAAATGGGGGGCGTGGGCACCGTCGGGTTTGAATGCCCGCTGAGAAGGGGCCTGCACATGTGGGAGGACAACTACATCGTCGAGGTCGTGGATCCGAAAACGGGCGAGGTGCTCGACGAGGGTGAGGAGGGTGAGATCGTTTACACCGCAATAAACAGAGAGGCCATGCCCCTGATCAGGTACCGGAGCGGTGAAATTTCGGAGATCGTGTCAAAGGAGCGATGCGAATGCGGAATCGAGCACATGACGCTTAGGAGGATTAAAGGGCGCACGGACGACATGATAATCCACAGCGGGGCAAAGTTCTATCCGAGCGATGTCGAGAGGATTCTTGCAGGCTACGGAATAACCCAGTACAAGATCGAGGTCGGATCCAAGGTTAGAGTTCTTTTCGAGGGGGATTCCCGGCTGATCTCAAAGATCGCGAAGGATTTCAGGGAATTCATCGGGATAAATCCCGAAATTGTTGCCCTTCAAAAGGGCGCGCTTGAGAGGTTTGAGGGAAAGGCGAAGAGGGTGGTGAGGACATGGTGAGCTGCTCCACGACTGAAGTCAGGAGCTTCCGGCGTTTAGCTGGGGCTTTACGCCGCCAACCTCATCTGCCGGTCCGGGGGGCTCACAGCTCCCCCATCCCATGCCTCTCGTTAAGGCATGGGCTATATCCATATCGCAGCTCTGGACTTCCCTCTGCAAAGGAACATCCCCAAGGCTTTTTCAACACAGAACTATTTAAGCTTTGCCCATTCATCCCGGAGCCAAAGCTCTGGGTTTTCTGGGCACCCATTTTTATAATCGAAACGGTTTATGGAGCATCCGTATTTCTGATCTTCCTCGGTCTGATCGTGGCGTACAGAAAGGCGAGGAGATTGTTATGATGCTAATTCTCGGGGTTTTTATCGCCTACCTCATTTTAATGGTGTTAATAGGCCTTTACGAGTACAGAAGGACGAAAAATCTGCCCGAGTTCTACATCGCAGGAAAGAAACTCGGAGCTTTGGCCGTGAGCTTTTCATTCTTTGCAACATACTTCAGCACCGCAGCCTTTCTGGGCGGTGGTGGCACTGGATTTTTGCTCGGATTTCAGTGGAGTGCGTTTCTGGTCTTCTTCCACATTCTCTTCGCAATCCTGGCATGGCTGATAATTGCCCCTCCGATGAAGAGGATTGCCGACCAGCACGGCGTAATGACGATTCCAGAGCTCTTCGGGAAGTCCTTCGGCAAAAGCGCACAGATAATCTGCGCCCTCGTAATTCTGTTCTTCTTCGAATTCTACATGGTGTCGATCTACAAGGGTGCCGGAAACCTTCTCCAGACCATGCTGCCGATTAGCTACCTCGAAGGACTGCTGATAACGGCGGTAATCGTCGCCCTCTACACGGCAATCGGCGGATTCCGCGCTGTCGTTACAACAGACATAATTCAGGGTTTTATAATGCTTTTTGGTGCCATTCTGCTCTTCTTATCCCTGTTCTACTACTTCGGCGGTTTTTCAGCCATCAGTACTTTGGCACAGACCAAGCCAGAGCTCTTCGAGTTCGGAAAGCTCGGGCCAAAACCTGTTGTTGATGCCGGAATGGTCATTCCGTTCGTTCTAAGCCTCACATTTGCGATTAGCGTCGCCCAGCTTTCGAGCCCTCAGCTTGTTGTCAGGTTCATCGCTGCCAAGGATCAGAGGGTGCTTGCCTACGGAATGATCCTGACACCGCTTATCGTGGGTATCTTTGCCATCTGCGTCTTCAGCATAGGCCCGTTTGGTTGGCTGGTGATCCAAAAGGAGGAAGCTTCGACCTTTCTGAAAGATGTTGACAGAGTTGTGCCGTACATTGCGATGAAGGTCCTTCCTGAGGGCATTAACGCATTGCTTCTCACCGCCATAATAGCGGCCGCGATGTCGACGATAAATTCCCTCGTGCACGTATCTGCAACCGCCCTCGTCAGGGATCTTATCCAGAACATCACTAAGATTCAGGATTCCACAGCCCTGAAGCTCACGAGAATTTCAATCCCTTTGCTTGCGCTGATTCCCGTTGCCTTTGCCGTGAATCCCCCCGACATCATTGTCGGAATCGTCGGAGTTAGCTTCTCTGTGATAACCTCCGCATTCCTGATTCCCCTGCTGGCGCTGCTGTACTCCAAAAAGCCAAGCCAAGGAGCCGCTGTCGCTTCCATGATCGTTGCCACGGCCGTATGCATAATCTGGCAGGTTTACTTCTACCCGGTGTACTTCACCTATCCGGTAGTTCCCGGATTGCTAGCCTCTGCTGCAACCTATCTAGCCTTCAACCTCAAAAAGAAGTCTTAATTCTGTTTTTTTATCCTTCAAAAGATCTACAATTTCTCTGTTTATCTCAAAGGCCGACTTACTGGCTGAAATGAGGAGCGTTCTTCCGCACACAAACTTGCTCTTTCTGATCACAATGTCTCTTTCATGCAAGAAGGTCATTCTCCGATCACCAAAGCCGAAAACTTCGTCCCTTAAAGCATAATCGGGAAGGTAAAGCTCGATCCTAGCCCTGGCACCTTTTTTAATTGCATTCTTTGCCTCTTCGGGAATCTCAGATATGCTCCTGTCTGCCCTAACACCGATGATGCAGTCGGCGCGCTTCGTGATCTCCGAATCCTTGGTTATCTCAAAAGTCGTTCTGTGCCTAGCAGTGATGTTAGGATGACCAAAGGCGATAATCTCAAAAATCATTAAAATAAAAATAAAAATTTACTTCCTGTAAAGGGTAATCTCAATCGCAGATACGTTCGCTGTTCCTTGCTCGCTGCTAACCTGCTCGGTCGAGATCTTTATATCCTTCACGTCAACATCGGGCAAGAAGCGCTTTCTGACAATCTCTGCCACGTCGACCGCCCTGCTTATCGCCCTACCACGGGCCTTTATTGAAACCTCCGAGGCTCCGCTGTTGAACTGAGTCAGCACTGCAAGCACGTAATTCATAACCGGCTTGTTTCCAACAAACACCGAATTCTCTGCCATTCCGATCCCTCCTTTTTGTTTTTTCGCTAAAAGTATGGGGAGTTATATTAATTTTTCGTTGTACAGCGACAAACTTATAACTTCTCGATCCTCCTTCAGGTATGCTTGAGGTCGATCTCTGCGGAATTAAACTCAGGAATCCGCTGATACTTGCAAGCGGGGTTCTCGGGAGCTCCTCTTCATCCCTCAATGAAATCGCAAAAGAAGCCGGGGCGGTGGTGACGAAATCGGTGAGCATCGAGGGCAGGGAAGGTTACAGGAATCCTACCGTTTTGAACTGGAGGTGCGGGCTTCTTAACGCAGTAGGCCTCGCATCCCCCCCCGCTGTTAAATTTGCCGAAGAGCTTAGGAGCTTTAACAGGGCTTCTCCGCTTATCGTAAGCCTCTACGGAAAAAATCCCGAGGATTTCTCAGCTCTAACGGAAATATTTCCGATGGCAGATGCTTTCGAGCTCAACCTAAGCTGCCCGCATGTCAGGGGTGCGGGGATGGAGATAGGCAGGGATCCCGAGCTTTCATGCGAAATTGTAAAAGCTGTGAAGGGTTTGACGGAAAAGCCGGTGATTGCCAAGCTCTCCGCGATGCACGACTACGTAAATCTTGCAAAAGCACTGGAAAAGGCAGGAGCTGATGCGGTTGCTATATCGAACACGCTTCCAGGAATGAGGATCGACATAAATTCAGGCAGACCCGTTCTCAGCAATGTTTCGGGCGGTGTAAGCGGTCCAGCTATAAAGCCCATAGCTCTGAAATGCGTTTTCGATCTGTACAAGGTACTGAAGATACCCGTAATCGGCTGCGGCGGTATTACGAACTTCGAGGATGTTCTCGAGTTCATAATGGCAGGTGCTAAGGCCGTACAGATCGGTTCTGCAGTTTATTTCAGCAAAAACATCTTTTTCAGCCTGAAAGAAAGCCTCATGGCATTTTGCAGGGCGAAAAACTGCGAAATTTCGGATCTTGTCGGCATTGCCCATAGTGTGTGAATTCGAGCATGGTGATCGAAATTGAGAAAAATACCTGTATTCCTCGGAAACATCGTAGAGTTTGCTGGACTGTGTTCTGGAGCACTAATGATTCTATTTCTGGATAGCATACCTGAATTTCTGCGATTTTTCGCCCTAATCGCCGCCTGGTTTTGTTTCTGGTATTTTTCGCACTGTTTCGCCCATTTTCTGGCAGGAAAAATTTTTGGAATTCGGTTTCTCTACTACTTCGTCGGAAGATCCGCGATAACGAGGCTCCCTCAATTTCGTTTTCTGAAAATCTTTCCCGTTCTTGGGATTAAGGTCGATGTTGAGTCTTTTTCGGCCATTTCAAGCCGGGACAAATTCATCTTCTACGCCTCAGGTGCATTTGCCTCGATGTTCGTTCCAACAGTCTGCCTGATTCCCGCGGCGAAGCTCGGAACGCAAACTTTTCTTTTCGTTCTCCTTTTGTGCATCGGAAACATAATCCTCACACTCTACTTCAGTCCCCGGGTCGGGGATCTTTCGAGGGCAAAGCGTTAAACTTTTATACCCCATTCCGAACGATTGTTCGATGAAGGCTCTCGAAGGTTTGATAGTTGTTCTGGCCATGTCCGTGCCCTTTATCGCAATAAAAAGCGCAGATATGACTACGTATATCTACTGGAGTCTGGTTTCGGCGGTGTATCTGGCCTACATAGCGGTTTCGAGGTGGTAGAATGCTGATGCTCATCGCTCTTCTAGTATACGCACTAATAGGGACCGCAATAGCGATTCTGGCGAAAAAAAGGGTAAGTTCCGACGAGGAATACTTCGTTGCCGGAAGAAACGTAGGCGGAATTGTGGCTGCGCTCACATACGCAGCAACAACATACTCGGCATTCATGATGGTGGGCCTTGTCGGGCTTACGTACATCTATGGAGTCGGCGCTCTGGGATTCGAGCTCTACTATCTGGTCGGAACGCTTCTGCTGCTCTCATACTACGCCCCGAAAATCTGGAAGCTGGGAAAGGAGAGGGGGTTCGTAACGCCCGGAGATCTGATTGCAGACAGGTACGGCAAAAACGCAGCCAGGATTCTCGCCTTGCTGGTGTCCATCGCCCTTATCCCATATACCTCGATCCAGTTCGTTGGTATATCATTTCTGCTGGGAAATTCCATGAGCTTTGAAGCGGGAGTAATTCTTTCTGCGGTCATAACCGCGCTCTGGGCCCTTCTCGGCGGGTTCAGGAGCGTTGCCTGGACCGATGCGGTTTTCGGCATCTTCATGCTTTCAATGGCATTGGCTGCTGTGATCTCCGCCTTTTCGATGAATCCAGCGCCGGGCGATTTTTCCAGGCTCGGAGAGCTCCTTTATGTTCCCAACTCCTTCTGGACCCCGGTTACCTTCATTTCCTACACCCTCCCATGGTTCTTCTTTGCACTTACCAATCCGCAGGTCGTGCAGAGGATATTCGTTCCGAAGGATGAGAAAAGCCTGAGAAGGATGGTGGTGCTTTTCGGTCTCTTCGGGCTCATTTACACAATCCTCGTTACCCTCTTCGGTCTGCAGCTGAGGCTGCTTTCCGAAGCCGGGGAATTCCCGAACGTCACAAACAGGGATCTTGTTACCCCAACATTTCTGGGCCTCATTCCCGAATGGCTTGGAGTTCTGATCGCCCTTAGCATCTTCGCGGCCGCTATAACGACTGCAAACTCCATCGTTCTTACGCTTTCCTCGATGTTCACGAGGGATCTGCTGAAGAGCAGAAGCGTTCTGGCCGGAAGGCTCTTTGTTGCTGCCATAACGGCTGCGGTGGCTGTTTTTGCAATCCAGAAACCTAGCTACATTGTCGATCTTGCGGTTATGAGTTCAACGATACTCCTCTGCCAGCTACCGCTTATTCTCGGAGTTATACACTTCAAGGCTGGAGGCAGTCTTTCCGCTGGCCTCACGCTGCTCGCTGGATTCTCCACTGCAATAGCGCTGTACTACACGAAATTAACTCTAGGAATTCCGGTAAGCGTTTGGGTCCTTATTGTATCCTTTGCCGTCTTCTTCGTCGCAGCAATCCTGGAGAAAAGATTTAAAACCTGAAAAATTATTTTTTCTCCATGACAAAACTTGAGGGAATATACTGTGCAAGATGCGGTTCCGAATTCGACCTGGATGTGAAAAGAACCACGAGCTACTCGGCCCCCCTGCACATTCCCAATCTTTACTGCCCCTTCTGCGGAAGCAGAAGGCTGATGAAAAAGAGGGGAATATTTTCTAGGCAAGACCTTTAGCGTGGCTGAGGATGTGCTTCAGAGAGGCTTTTATTATCTCCAGACCCAAAATGACCGCCCTCTTTGAGCCTGGAAGGCAGAAAACTACCTTTCCGTTTATTATCCCCGCTGTTGCCCTCGAAAGTATCGCCGAATAGCCGATCTCCTTAAAGCTCTGCATTCTGAAGATTTCCCCGAACCCCTCGATCTCCTTTTCAAAAAGATCTTTTAGGGCCTCAATTGTCAGGTCCTTCGGATTTAGGCCCGTGCCACCTGTCAGGATGCAGACGTCAGCCTTTCTGAGTGCATCGAACACCGCACTTCTTATTTCCATAACGCTGTCGGGTACAAGGTAGTAATCGACCACCTTCTCGGAAAAGGCCTTGAGAATTTCCCTTCCCGACTCGTCATCCTCTGGAATTCTCTCTTTTCCTTTCAGCGGGCCATGCTTTTCGAACCTTGAGCTCGAAACGGTGATTATTGCAACGCCGTACTGTACATCCCTTTCATGCACTAAAACCACCTTTCAAGTGTGAACTGTGCTGGTTTAATCTTAAGCCTTTCCAGGGCCTTTTCGACCCTTTCCCTGCTGAAATCGTGCTCCTCGCACAGCATCTCGATGATCTTATCCCTGTTCGGCTCCAGAAATTCTATCCTGTAGTCATCGCTGACCTTTGGATTCAGGAAGAATTCCCTAATTGCCTCAAGATTCTCGATTTCCGCCTTAAGCGCCTTCAGAGCTTTGAAAATATCCCCGTGTGTTTTTATGTAGCTGTAGGCCTTCTTGGCCCCCACTCCCTTGATTCCCTCATTGTAGTCCGTCCCGCACAGGATCGCTATGTCCACCAGCTGTTCTCTGGTGATTCCAAGCCTCTTCAGGTTCTCCTCCAGGGAGATTATCTCGGGATTCACATCGACGAAGATATTCTTTCCAGGAAGCTTTCTTTTCCCCGTGATTGCTAGATTTCTCGCAAGCCTTGGAGTGCCGAAAAGAAGCGAGTCGTAATCCTGGCTGCCTGCAAAGTCCGCATCACCTTTCCTGACCATATGGGCTGCCTGGGCCTCCCCCTCGCTCGGTGCCTGCACGATCGGAATACCCATGTAGCCGAGAAGCCTCTTTGAGCTCTCCACGATGTACTCATCAACCCGTGCAGAAGCCTGGGCGTACTTTTTCGCGTATTCCTCTCCGCTTTCAACGGCTTCAATCCACTTCTCCTCGGCTTCAGCCCTCTTCTTCTTTCTCTCCTCTATCTCTGCCTTCTTGAAGTTCGGCGGTTCTCCATCAAAAACGAATATCGGCCTGATCCCGAGCTCGACCATGTTTGTTACCCTGTAAAGTATCCCCGAGAGGTGCGAGGTGATCCTGCCATGAGAATCCTTCAAGGGCGTGCCATCTGGCTGCCTGATCGTGGAAATGAACTGATAGAGGGTGTTGAATGCATCAATTGCAATCTTCCTTCCCGAAAAATAGCTGAGCTCGACCTCCTCCCTTTCGAGCAGATCGCCAATATCGGCACCCATGGATGGAAATCGATCTTCATGATTTAAAGCTTTTTAAGGTGAAACCGATCTATTTATCTTCTTGATCCAATTTCCATTATGCTCTTCGACCCTCACGTCCACACTGCAGGACTTGGGCTCTCAGATCTGTTCAAGCTGCGCGAAAGCGGAGTAACTGAGATTTGCAGCCTGAGCTTCTACCCTGTAAGGCCCCTTTTCCCGCAGACTCTGATAGACGAGTTCAGAAGGCTTGAGGAATTCGAGAACTTCCGCTGCTCTCTGGCAAGCATTAAAATGTTCCCCGCGGTGGGAATCCACCCAAGATGCATACCCCCTGACCATAGAACAGTTATAGAGCACCTTGAGGCAAATGACTGGGTAGCATTTGGCGAAATAGGGCTCGAGAACGCCAGCGATATTGAGAGAGAGGTTTTCAGGGCGCAGATTGAGATTGCAATTGCAAAGGACATTCCCTGCATAATCCACACACCCGGCAGAAACAAGAGGGAGGTGACGGAAAAAACGCTGGAAATCCTGAGTGATGCGGGATTTCCGGAAGATCTTGCTGTGATCGACCACGTTAGCTATGAGAACCTAGATATTGTAGCAAAAAGCGGTTTCTGGATCGGACTGACAGTTCAGCAGGGGAAACTGGGTCCTGAAGATGCGGCAAGAATCGTGGATGAGATCGGAGCGGAAAGATGCATTGTGAACAGCGATGCAGGATTCGGACACGGAGTTATTGACACAGTTGCGAGGACTGCGGAAATTCTTGGAGATGATGCCGGAAAGGTCTGCTTTGAGAACGCAAGGATTTTTCTGGGTGTCTGAAATGAGGCCCACGCTTGACGAGTATTTTATGGAAATCGCGAAGGTTGTTTCGAAGCGTTCCACATGCCTGAGGCAGAAAGTTGGGGCCGTGATCGTGAAGGACAAGAGAATTCTGGCCACCGGATACAACGGAGCACCTTCGAATCTGCCGCACTGCGAGGAGGTCGGCTGCATGAGGGACCGGCTACAGGTTCCGAGCGGTGAGAGACAGGAGCTCTGCAGGGGCGTGCATGCCGAACAGAATGCAATTCTCCAAGCAGCCAAGTTCGGGATAAGCGTCGAAGGTGCAACTCTCTACTCCACGCACTGTCCGTGCATAACATGCGCCAAGATTATAATAAATGCTGGAATAAAATGCGTTGTCTACGGCAAGGAATATGCGGACAAAAATGGGCTTAAACTGCTTCAGGAGGCCGGAATCGAGGTCAGATACTTTCCCTGCGAGTGATTACTTGCCTTTCCTCTCCTTGGACTTCGGTCTCAGACCGCGGTATCCGCATTTCCTGCAGGTTTCTGCCTTTATCGGGTTCCTTGCGTTGCATCGCATGCAGATCTTCACGTTGAACAGCCTTGCCTCAGCTTCCGGGAATCTCGCCATGAGTTGAGTTCGCACAGAGTATATAAAACCTTTTAAAATCGAAAATCATTGCGCAGCGGAAGACTTAAAAAATGAGAGCGTAACAGCATCAAGGTGCCGCCGTGGCTCAGCTGGGAGAGCGGGTGACTCGTAATCACCAGGTCGCGGGTTCGAAGCCCGCCGGCGGCTTCATGCCGCTTTTCCCTCCTCGGAGTCTGGCCGTTCCATTTCCCTCAAGCCGCGGCATTGACCGGGAAAACAAATCTCGGCCGATGAAAGGGGCCCTGAAAAAATTCTGCTCTCTCTCCACGCCTCCCCCAGCGAAGGAAATCGATCGGGAAAATTTCCACTAAGCTTAAATACGACGGATTCTAGGCAGGGCATGGAAAAGGTCAGGCTGATAATAGACGGGGATGTGGCAAGGATTAGCCTGAATCGCCCGGAAAAGAAGAATGCCCTGAACAACCAGGTTTTGAGCGAGTTGAGGCAGGCCGTTGATGCCGTTAAGGATTCTCCGGCAAAGGTTCTGGTTCTATCCGGGGAGGGCGACACATTCTGTTCAGGACTTGACAGGGAGCTGCTGGCAAGTTTGACGCAGAGAGGTGAGCTGGGCGAAAAAGAGCTGATAGCGGCGATAGATTTCGTTCAGGATCTAATATACGACCTGAGAACCATGAAGATCCCGGTAATCGCGGCAGTTCAGCGCTATGCAATAGGCGGCGGATTTCAGCTTGCTCTGACGGCTGACATCCGAATTGCAACTCCTGGAACCATTTTCTTCCTTCGCGAACCAGAATTCGGAATAATTCCCGACATGGGTGCACTCCACATTCTTCCGAGGCTGGTCGGGGACGGGGTTGCAAGGGACATGGTTTTCACGAGACGCCAGATCACCGCAGAAGAGGGTAAAACGCTGGGACTTGTGAACGAGATCTACACGGATCTGGAGAAGGGGATTGCGGAATACGTTCAGAAGCTTCTCTCGGTTCCTGAGTATACGATTTTCGAGGCAAAGAAACTGATTGAGAGAGCATGGATTACGGACCTCAGGGAAAGCCTGAGAGAAACAAAAGAGGCGCAGATCAGGTGCATCAGTGAGTCCGTGAAGCGCTTCAGACAGGGTTAATTCAAATTTTTTGACTTTCTGTCAAAAATTTTTTATACAACTGAATTTGATTTCATTCCGGGTGATTTGATGCACATAATGGAGGGGTTTCTGCCGGCTGAATGGTGCGCATTCTGGTACGCACTGGCAATCCCTGTCTTGATCTACGGGGCCTGGAAGACCAAAAAGGAGATTGAGAGGGATCCGAAAGCAAAGTCGCTGCTCGCTGTCTCTCTGGGCTTTATATTCGTTCTATCGGCATTAAAACTGCCTTCCGTAACTGGGAGCTGCTCACACCCCACAGGAACGGGAGTTGCCGTAGTGCTATTTGGCCCATCGGTGACGGCGTTCCTTTCATCGATCGCGCTGCTATATCAAGCTTTGCTGCTTGCACACGGTGGTTTGACGACACTCGGGGCCAATACCGTTTCCATGGGAATCGTTGGACCGTTCTTCGGCTTCATAGCCTACAAAGCTCTGAAAAAGTTCAACCTCACCGCGGCCTTCTTTTCCGCTGCGGCCGTTGCGGATTTCATGACATACGTTGTCACCTCCCTCCAGCTCGCCCTCGCATTCCCCGCTTCTCCGGGAATGGAGGGGGTCATGTTCTCCGCCATCAGATTCCTCGGGATCTTTGCCGTGACTCAGATACCGCTGGCGATCATCGAGGCATTCATTGCGGTTTTGCTCCTGAGAAGCATTAGGACTTACTCGCCGGAGGTGATTTCCGCTTGAGGCCCAACAAAATCCTCCTTCTGGTATTGCCGGTGGCCCTAATAGCACTGAGCGGTGCGCAGGAATGGAAGGGAACGGACGACATTGCAGAGGGTGCAATTGCAGAGCTGAGTCCCGATTACAAACCATGGTTCTCTCCCATTTTTGAACCAACTGGAGAGCTTGAGGGTCTGTTCTTCAGCGTTCAGGCAGCAATTGGAGGCTTTTTGATCGGCTACTTCCTAGGAAAGCATGACAGAGAGTCTTGAGAGCGTTCAGATGAATTCCAAAAAGGTAATGGGTCCCAAGGCCAGGGTATGGCTGGTTTTGCTGTCCCTACCCCTGATACTCCTGGACACCCAGTCACAGCTTATAGCCCTGACGCTGTTTTCCTTGCTCTCCCTTCACGCTTCAAGGTACTACCTCAGGCTTCTATTAGCTCCGGCGGTTTTCATCCTGTTTTCCACAACCGTCATTCTCTTCACGATCGAGGGGAAGGAGATTGCGAGCCTTTATTTTCTGAAGATAACGGACAAAAGCGTGGAAGTTGCACAAAGCACCCTGCTGAGATGCTTTTCGGCTTTTTCAGCGTTTTGCTACCTTGTCCTGACAACCACGCTACCCGAATTCGTAAACTTGGTCAGGGTGGGTTTTCTGAGGGAGATAATGCTTCTGAGCTACAGGGCAATTCAGGTCCTTCTGGAGGAGGCGGAAAGCTTGAAAATCTCCGCAGAGGCGAGGCTAGGATTCTTGGGGCTGCGCAGATGGGTAAAAACAACGGCGCTTATAGGCCACATGATGTTTCTGCGATCCTTTGAAAGGGTTGAGAAATTCGAGATGGCCAAGGAGGCAAGATGCTATTCAGGAATTTTTCCCTCGGCCAGATCAGAGGGAGGGGGAAAGATCCTTGCAGTTATGATTTTCTTGGCCATTTTCTCGGGGCTGTTTATATGATCGAAACGCGCGATATATGGTTCTCCTATGGTGACAGGGAGGTATTGAAAGGACTGAACTTCATGGCAAGGCAATCTGAGGTCACGGTTGTTATGGGCAAAAACGGAGCGGGAAAAACAACGCTCCTTCTTCACCTAAACGGCCTTCTCAGGCCGAAGAAAGGGGAGGTAAGGCTCAACGGAGTCAGGGTTAGCTACGATAAGAGGGCGCTTTTTGAGCTGAGGAAGAAAGTCGCCCTCGTCTTCCAGAATCCGGATGATCAGATTATAGCACCAACTGTCTGGGAGGAGGTAGCCTTTGGGCCAGCAAATGCAGGTTTGAATCTGGAGAACGCAAAAAGGGCTCTGAAGCTTGTCGGACTTGAGGGTTACGAGGAAAGGCTATGCTCCCAGCTCAGCGGCGGGGAAAAGAAAAGGCTTTCAATCGCCGATGCCATTGCAATGGATCCGGATTTCGTGGTCATGGATGAACCGACCGCTGGTCTTGATCAGCCGGGATTCGACTCGATAGTGGAGCTGATTCTGATGCTCAGAGAACTGGGAAAGGGGGTTGTAATCGCCACACACGATCTCGAGCTCGCAACCAAGGTGGGTGACAGATTCTACTACCTCGATGCCGGGAGGGTCGTTTACGAGGGAGAAAGTATAGACTACCGCCTGGCGAAAAGGCTCGGAATAAGGGGTTTTGCCGGAATGATAATGATCGCCAGCACCACCGATACCTCTGTTGAGCAAATTGTCAATTTTAACGGCGATTCGGAGCCTGAAATCCTTGAAAAGACCCTGAAAGCTGTTTTAAAGGCTTACAGAGGAGAGAGCGTTTTGCTCAAGACAGGTGAAGGATTCATAGAGGGGATCAGAAGGATCCTGGAGGGTTTGAAATGAAGGCAACAAAGCTCGAGGTAATTGGCGTGATCTTCGCAAAGCTCAGACCGGACAGGGAGGATGTTTTCGCCGATATAGGCTGCGGAACGGGAGGGGTTTCGGAGTTCTTTGCACCGTATGTTAGGAAGATTTTTGCAGTAGATCTTGATGAAAGGGCTGTTGAGGAAACAAAAAACAGGCTAAAATCGTACAATTCCGAAGTTCTACTGATGAACGGGCTGGAATTCCTTAAGGAATATGATTATGACCTTGTTTTCTTTGGCGGAACAAAGCAGATCGAGGAAATGCTCGAGGTTGCGTGCAAAAAGGCCAGAAGGGTTGCCGCAATCGCGGCAAGGATGGAGGTTGCCATCAGATCTTTCGAGAAGATCAAGAGCCTCGGGCTGAGGGGAGAGCTGCTCGTACTTAACATATGGAGGGACTACGAGCTTGCGGGAGGGACGGCCTTTAGGCCCCTCAATCCTGTCTTCCTGGTGGTCGGATGCTCGTCGGAGTAAGCTTGGGCCCGGGTGATCCTGAACTGCTGACCCTGAAGGCCATCAGAGTTATAAGAGAGGCAGACGAGGTTATAGCACCAGGTGAAAATGCGGAAAAGCTTATCAGAGCATACCGGAATCCGAGGGTTGTCGAATTCCCGATGGGAAGGGGTCAGGAGATTGCAAAAAGACTCGCAGAGGAAATTGCAGACAGATGCCGCAGGGAAAAGATTGCCTTCTGCTGCCTGGGAGATGCGGCCCTGTATTCCACATTCTCCCTACTAGCCGAGGAGGTTCTGAAAATAGCGCCCGATGTGGAGATCGAGATGGTCCCGGGTGTAAGCGTCGTCTTCTCGGCCCTCGCAATCACAAAGACTTTCGTTAAAAAATCTCTTCTGATCACCGTGGATTTCGAACCCGAAGTTGTGGCTGTGCTAAAGGCAAAAAGGAGCGGGAAAATAGCGGAAAAGCTCAGGAAAATGGGTTTTGAGGATCTGAAATTCGTTGAGAGGCTTCACATGGAGGGACAGAAAATAAGCGACATCGTTCCGGAAGAGGCGGACTACTTCTCGCTGGTTCTGGGGGTGAAAAGGTGAAGGTCCACTTTGTCGGCTTCGGTCCCGGAGATCCCGAGCTGCTCACGGTGAGGGGTTACAGGATTCTCAAGGAGGCCGATGTCATAATCTACCCGGGTTCGATAATTCCTGAAGAGAGCCTTTCGGAGTTCAGAGCCCTCAAGATCAACAGCCACGGAATGAGGCTTGAGGAAATAGTTGAAACGATTGAAAGGTACGTAAAAGAAGGAAAAAAGGTAGCCAGAGTTCAGAGCGGAGATCCGAGTATCTACGGGGCGATTAGGGAACAGATTAGAGAGCTGGAAAAGAGGGGTGTTGAGTGCGAGGTTATCCCGGGGGTCAGCAGCGTATTCGCAGCCTCTGCAAGGGTAAAGACAGAATTGGCAACCTCTGACACGCCCACGCTCATAATAACCCGCGCCGCTGGAAAAACGCTAGAGGAGGATGAAATCGAGAAGCTTGCACGAACGAACTCGACGCTGGTCTTTCTTCTGAGCTCCGGGAAGATCGGAGAGATATCGGAAAAGATTATGAGGATCAGGGGAGACGAGCCCGCTTTAATTGCATACAGGGTTTCTCAGAAAGAAGAGAAGATCATTGAGGGCAGCCTTTCAGAAATGGCAGAAAAATCCGCGGGAATTGAAAGAATGGCAGTATTTATTGTGGGAAAGGCATTAAAGGAGACCAGGAGGTCGAGACTATACGCGTAGCTGTTGTCTGTTTCGAGAGGGATCTGGAAAAGATGAAAAAAATCGCCGAATTCCTGAAAGCCGATCTATACATTTACGGAAGAGAGCCTGAAGACTACGATGCGTTCGTTTACAGGGCAGCGGCGGGTATAGTGGTCAGAAAATTTTGCCGATCGCTGAAAAGCAAGTTCGAGGATCCAGCGGTCGTGGTTTTGGATCCAACTCTGAGCTACGCGATTCCGCTGCTCGGGGGACATGAGGGAGCAAACGAGGTTGCAAAAAGGCTTGAGGGGATCGGTATAAGGGCCGTGATCACGACTTCTGCGGAATTCCAGGAAGGCTACTCAATCGGAATCGGCTTCAGAAGGAATTCCCGGCCGGAAGAGATCGTAAATGCAGTGAAAGCTGCCATGAACGAGCTGGGTATATCCAGCGGGGAGGTGAAGATCCTGGCTACGGCCCTGATGAAGAAAAGAAGCCTGGCATTCAGAGATGCGGCCAGGAACCTTGGAATTCCTGCGGGATTCGTATCCGACGACGGAATAAATTCCATGAAGGTAAGAGAGAGCGCTGCTGTAAAGATCGGGCTTAAGAGTGTTGCGGAGGCCTGTGCTCTATATTACTCAAAGAATAAGGAGCTCTTATTGCCAAAAAGGGTTTACGGGGGTGTTACCGTTGCCATCGCAAGGTAAGCTTTATGTTGTTGGAATCGGCCCTGGAAACAGGGATTTGCTTACCCTGAAAGCATACGAGGTTATCAGGAACGCCGATGTAGTTATAGGACACAGGAGGTACATCGATTTAATTAGGGATCTTGTCAGGGGCGAAATAGTGGAGAGCACGATGAGAAAGGAGCTTGAAAGGGTTAAGCTTGCCGTAGAGCTTTCCAGAGACAGGAACGTCTGCCTGGTCAGCGGCGGAGATCCCTGCATATACGGAATAGCCTCGCTGGTCGAGGAATATCTGTCAACCACCGGGATAAGCCTTGATTACGAAATCATTCCCGGAGTCTCAGCCCTGAATGCCGCAAACTCCCTTCTTGGCTGCGCAGTCAGCGGGGATCATGCTGTAATAAGCCTGAGCGACAGCCTCATCAGCTGGGAAAAAATAGAGCACAGACTGAGGCTTGCGCTCCGAAGCGATGTGCCTGTGGTTGTATACAATCCATCAAGCAGAAGAAGGTCGGAGAATCTGAAAAAGGCCCTTGAGATCGTTTTATCGGAAAGGGGAGACGTAAAGGTTGCGGTAGTGAAAAATGCATACAGAGATGGTCAGGAGGTTTTTGTAAGGAATTTGAGCGAATTGAATCCCGAAGAAGTGGACATGAGCACAGTTCTGGTAATTTCGTCTTCGGAAACCGTTTTCACGGACAGAAGAATGCTCACCCCGAGGGGTTACAGCCTCAAATACGAGGTCGGAGCAAAAACAAAAATGGCAAGGGAGATTGCAGAACAGAGCGCTGGAATCTTGAGGAACATAATTCCGGGCAACACGCTCAAGGATGAGATTGCTAGAAGGGCCGTAATGGCCACGGGAGATCTCAGCTACAGAGATCTGCTGGTTTTCAAGGGTGATCCACAGGAGGGTGTAGAGGCAATCCGTAGGGGGGCCAGGATAGTGGTGGACGTGGAGATGGTTAGGGCTGGCCTGAGAGCTGAGGCCATTGCGGCGGTTAACTTTGCGGAGGAAACCGAGAGGACGAGAACAGCCGATGGAATTCTCAGACTGAAGGAAAAGATAGAGGGAAGCGTAGTAGGAATAGGAAATGCTCCCAGCGCTGCAAAGGCATTATGCGAGATCGCCAAGGAACACAGGCCAGCATTCATTGTTGCGACTCCTGTGGGCTTTGTCGGTGCCGAGGAGGCAAAGGAGATGGTAAGAAGGCTGGATGTTCCATCCATCACAACCATGGGAACTAAGGGGGGAAGTGGGGTCTGTGCAGCCATTCTGAACTGTCTGATCGAGCATGCGAGATCCAATTGAGCTCTACGAGTATCCGAAAGAATGGATCAGGAAGGGTGCGGAGAAAAGGATTTCCAGCGGTTTATACATCCTTACCCCGAGGGGCTGGCTCAGGAGGGGGATAACCACAGGTACTACGGCCAGCGCAGCGGTTGTGGCCTCCATTTCATCCCTGAAGCAGAACGTCAGGCGAGTTGCCGTGAGCACACCCGCCGGAATCCGTGTAAAGGTTGCAGTCTCGGCAAAAAATGGGGTGGCGAGGGCAAGAAAGTTCTCCGGCGACCACGCATTCGATGCAACCGACGGAGTGGTTTTTGTTGCGAGGACTATCGGTGAGGAGGGAATCAGATTCGGGAGAGGCATTGCAAGGGAGGATGACTTCGTTGTTAGCCAAGCTGCGAGGCAGCAGCTGATGGAGAACTACAGAAGGGCCTGTCAGGATTTCGGCTACGGTGGGGGCGTGATGATCGAGGCCGAGTTCACGCGGAAAAGTGAAAGGCTGAACGGGATCGCGATTCTCGGCACAACTGGCTTTGTCGAACCCTGGTGCGAGGAACTTCTGAAAACCAAGATAGAGATAGCTAGGCGCTACGAAAGAATCGCCGTCACAACCGGCAGGGAGAGCTGGAAGGCCGCAAGGGAGCTTTTTCCCGGATTCCAGCCGTTTGTCTTCGGTGTGCACCTCAAGGAAATACTGAGCGCCCACGGAGGCGAGATCGTGGTTGTCGGAAAGAGGGGTCTGCTGAAGCACGTTTTCGGCTCCGAAAATCCTGAAGATGTTTTAAAATCAGCGAGGGGGTTTGGAAATGTTCTGGAGGTGGTCGTTTGCTGAACATAGTCGGGGTGGGAATATGCGAGGGTCAGATAACGGAGAGGGCTTCAAAGCTAATATCCCGGGCGGAGGTTGTTTTCGGCAGCAGAAGGGCTTTAATGCTTGCATCGAAGTTCATATCGGGCGAATTCGTTGAGATAAAGAAGTTCGAAGATGAGACATACAGGGAAATTGAGAAACTTGCGGAAAAGAGAAACGTTGTCGTGCTCTCGACGGGGGATCCGATGGTCGCGGGACTGGGAAAGAGGCTGAAGGGCAACGTGGAACCGGGGATTTCGAGCGTCCAGCTGGCTTTGGCAAGGCTGAAGGAGGATCTTTGTAGTACTGTTGTCATTGACGCGCACGCAAGAAAGGCTGAAGATGAACTTGAACTGATAGAGAGACGGAACCTGCTAATTCTGGCCGATAGAGGATTCGATCCATCCCTCTTGGGAAAAAGGAGAGCTGCATTAATCGAGGATATATGCGGAAACGAGAGAATTTCCTTTGGCAGAGCTGAAGAGCTAAGGATTTCATCGGATTATTCGATAGTCTTCGTTTGGAAGTGAGCCGATCGCGGCTGAAGCTAACCTGCGGGAACTGAAAATCTGGGAGTTCTAAATAAAGATTTAAAAAGTGTGTAGAAAATTCAGCCCTTAACTCCGAATTTCCAGGTTCTATCGGTTCCGCTCAGGTATTTGTCTATTGAAAGCGCGGCCTTTCTTCCGTCTCCCATCGCAAGGATTACTGTTGAATCTCCCCTGATAATGTCTCCACCAGCCCACACGCGCTCTACCGATGTCCTGAGCTCATCGTCAACCTCAATTGTGCCCCACTTCGTGGTCTTCAGCTTCGGAGTTGTCTGCGGAACCAGCGGATTGGGACTCTGCCCGATAGCAACTACAACTGTATCGACGTCCATCAAGAACTCGGATCCCTTTACTGGAACCGGCTTTCTTCTTCCTGACTCGTCCGGCTCGCCAAGCTCGAATTTTATGCACTCCATCTGCTTAACCCAGCCCTTTTCGTCTCCTATGTACCTGACGGGAGCGGTTAAAAGCATGAAGTTGACCCCTTCCTCCTTTGCCCGCTCAATTTCTTCCTTTCTGGCGGGCATCTCAGCCTCAGTCCGGCGATAGACGATGTAGACCTCCTTTCCCAGCCTCCTGGCCCACCTTGCGCAGTCCATTGCAACGTTTCCGCCTCCGATCACCGCAACCCTCTTTCCGACCTTTATCGGGGTATCGTACTTCGGGAACTCGTAGGCCCTCATCAGGTTAAGCCTGGTGAGGAATTCATTTGCCGAGTAAATTCCGTTTAGGTTCTCACCGGGTATTTTCATGAAATTGGGCAGTCCTGCACCTGTGCTGACGAATACGGCATCGAACTCTCTGAGCAGCTCGTCAACCGTGATCGTCTTTCCCACAATTACGTTTGTCTGAATTTTGACCCCCAGCGATTTAACGTACTCTACCTCCGCCCTGACAATATCCTTGGGGAGCCTGAATTCGGGAATTCCGTAAACCAGAACTCCGCCGGCCTCGTGCAGGGCCTCGAAAACGGTTACATCGTATCCCTTTTTAGCAAGATCCGCCGCTGCCGTAAGGCCTGCGGGCCCAGAACCGATAATCGCAACCTTCTTGCCGTTGGGCTGCGGTTTGGGCGGAATAGTGAACCCCTTTGCCCTCTCATAGTCGGCGGCGAACCTTTCAAGTCTGCCTATGCCGACAGGTTCGTAGCCCTGCCTCTTTCCGAGAGTGCATGAGCCCTCGCACTGATTCTCGTAGGGGCAGACTCTGCCCGTTATCGCGGGCAGGCTGTTTTTCTCCTTTATGATCCTTATCGCATCATCGAACCTTCCTTCCCTTATTGCGAGGATGAACTGAGGAATCGGGACGTTGACGGGGCAACCTTCCACGCAAGGGGGGAACTCCTTGCCCTTTCTCGGCTTGCACTGCAAGCACCTCTTAGCCTCTTCCATCGCCATCTCAGGCGTGTAGCCCAGGGGAACTTCCTTGAAATTCTTTATTCTCTCTTCAGGTGGCTGTTCGGGCATCTGAACCTTTTTTTCACTAATCTTCGCCATCTGAATCACCTCTTACAACCACAAACCTTGTTGTACTCCTCAAGCGCCAGCCTCTCCTCCTCTATGAACCTCCTGTTTCTCGCCATCAGAAGGTCGAAGTCAACGAGATGCGCATCAAATTCCGGACCGTCAACGCAGGCAAACTTGGTCTCCCCTCCAACCTCAACCCTGCAACAGCCGCACATTCCCGTTCCGTCTATCATTATCGGATTCAGGCTGACGATCGTCTTTATCTTGTAAGGTTTTGTCGTCTCTGCAACGGCCTTCATCATGGGCACAGGGCCGACGGCAACGACAAGATCGAACCTTTTTCCCTCATCTATCAGCTTCTTCAGAAGCAAATGGACGAAGCCGTGAAAGCCCTCGGAGCCATCGTCAGTTGCAACGTAGATTTCATCACTGAACTCCGCTATTTCATTTTTCAGGATCAGCATTTCCTTTGTCCTTGCGCCCAGAATCGAGACAACATAATTCCCGGCCTGCTTGAAAGCTCTGACTTCAGGATATATGCATGCTATCCCGACTCCACCTCCAACACAGGCAACTCTGCCATATTTTGCAATCTCTGCTGGTCTTCCAAGCGGTCCGGCGACGTCGGCTAGGTAATCGCCCTCCTTCATTGAATTCAGCTTCTTTGTAGTCTTTCCGGCCTCCAAAGCGGCTATTGTTATTGTCCCCTTCTCAGGGGAAGCGTCGACAAGCGTTAGCGGTATTCTTTCTCCCTTCTCGTCTATTCTTATCATAACAAACTGCCCGGGTTTGCCCTTTCTTGCAATCAGGGGTGCTTCGATCTCGAATCTCTTAATCGTTGGGGCAAGATCGACTTTTTTAACTATTCGGTACATAATTAGGGTGAGGACGTATTATGTTTAAATATTTTATTATTCGCTAAAATTACTCCGATTAAGCGTTAAAATTGTTCAACTCCAGTCCTCCTGGATTACAGCTCCAATCAGATATCTAAAGTAACACAAATTCACACCAAATCATGCCATACTATATCGTATAGCAAGCAAGCGCTGCGGAGCCTTATAAAATTCTGGTTTTCGAATCAGATGGAAGAAATAATTTTAAAGAATCTCAAATGCCTTTTTGGGTATCAAAATTCCGTTCATTTATCCCTGAAGTTGCTACTGCAAAATAGTGGCGAATATAAAATTCCGCATCCTTAAAATTCGAACTGTTTATATTCACCCATTCATCATATACTCTATACTGTAATCAGAGAGCTGATGCCTCAGATATTTTTATAGACCGGTTTCTTGGCTGTATCGATTTTTATTCGAATTTCTTTGTTTTCGATGAATGCAGGCATCAGGCCATAAGCGTATATGCTTCCGGAATCCCTTTTTAAACCCCGGGTCAAGTTCGAGGGATTCCGCCAGTGTTACTGGAGGGGCACAGCAAAATTTATATTTTTTGAATTGCAGGAATTTTTGGTAGCCCTAACAATCCATGTCCCCTGAAAACGGGGATTGAAAGTCAATGTCCAAAATTCCGCTCTTCTTGATGATCTCATCTA
>Ga0078972_1004450_pt1 | contig 38308 bp, 32 predicted proteins | sample YelNatPaOPGAMG01_FD_67568 | JGI IMG/M metagenome (GOLD analysis project Ga0078972, IMG submission 67568) | Hot spring thermophilic microbial communities from Obsidian Pool, Yellowstone National Park, USA - OP-RAMG-01 (SPADES assembly) (version 2) | ecosystem: Environmental > Aquatic > Thermal...
AAGCTTATATAATCTAGCACAATCCTGTATTGATAATACTCCCTCTGCCTTATAATCCATATTAGTCTCTGGATTAATCCGCGGATTAATCTCTGGATTACTCATAGGATTAGTATAATATTAATATCGGATTAGTCAAGGGGATACCGGCTTTAAAAAACCTTTGCCTAGAGTATTTCAGTCCTGGTTGTATGGGCTACAGTTATTTTAAGATATTTAATGGACAGGCTTCTCGCCTGTACTGCCAGTATTTTCTGATCTTATCTACCACGCAAAAACCTGAAGACTCGGAGATACTATTAAGGGTAAAGTCCTCTGAGCTGAACAGCTTTGGCTACCCTTTTTATAGCGAGCATATATGCAGCAGTCCTCATATCTATATCTTTTTCCTTTTTAAAGATCTCCAGTACATTATCGAAGCTACTTTCCATAACTTCTTTAAGTTTCAGATTTACATCCTGTTCTTTCCAGAAAAATGCCTGTAAGTCCTGAACCCACTCAAAATAACTTACGGTAACTCCCCCTGCATTAGCCAAGATGTCAGGAATAATAAAGATTCCTCTACTAAACAAGATTTTATCTGCTTCTGGAGTTGTGGGACCATTGGCAGCTTCAGCTATTATTCTTGCTTTTATTTTATGAGCATTATTCTCATCGATCTGATTTTCCAGTGCAGCAGGGACAAGTATTTCGCAATCTAATTCTAGCAATTCCTTATTAGTTATATTCTTAGCTTCAGGGAAATCTATAACTGAGCCTGTTTCTTTTTTATGTCTCATAACATCTTCTGGATTGAGTCCTTCTTCGTTATAAATTCCACCTTTTGAGTCAGAGACGGCTATTACTTTGGCTCCTTCTTTCTTAATAAGTCTTGCTACATTGTACCCTGCATTTCCATATCCTTGGATAGCTACTTTTGCCTTATTTATAGGTAACCCAAGGAACTCACATGCTTTAAGGATGGTGAATACACATCCCCTTGCTGTTGCTTCTATCCTTCCTTCAGAACCACCTATCTCTACGGGCTTTCCTGTAACTACGTGGGGGACAGAATAACCTACATTCATACTGTAAGTATCCATAATCCATGCCATAGTCTGAGCATTTGTATTAACGTCTGGAGCAGGGATGTCTTTCTCTGGCCCTATAAAAAAGGATATCTCAGTCGTATACCTTCTAGTTAGACGTTCTATTTCTCCAATACTCATCTTATGAGGATCACATATTACTCCGCCTTTAGCTCCTCCAAATGGAACATTTACCACAGCACATTTCCATGTCATCCACATTGCTAACGCTTTTACTTCGTCTAGTGTGACATCTGGATGGTATCTTATACCTCCTTTGGCTGGTCCTCTATCAACATTATGATGGACCCTGTATCCTTCAAACATTCTTATTGTACCATCGTCCATCCGTACGGGAAAATTTACTGTAAGGATCCTCTTAGGTCTTTTTAGCCTTTCTCTTATGTAAGAATCAAGCTCCAAACGATCTGCCGCCTGGTCGAATTGCATAAGAGCAACTTCCCAGGGATTTCTACTTTTCATTGCTATCTCCTCCTTCCTAGTAAAGTTAAAAATTTCTGTTAGTTGTTTATTCCTTTCTGAAGTAATCTTTCCGCATTACGATAGAAGATATTACGTCTATCTTCATCGGTTATATCTGCCCCTAAAACTGCACCTATATAATAGTAGTAGCTAAACCAGGGGAAATCTGTACCGAATAGTATTCTATCTGAACCTAATTCAGCCACAAACTTCTCTAAAACTCCTCTATCATCTAATACTGCACAAAGATCTAAATATACATTAGGAAAATCCTTTGTTAACCTTATCGCCTTATCCCATTCTCCATGGCAAGAATGTCCTATTAGAATCTTAACTTTATGATACTTCTCTGCTACTTTTCGTACCTCTTCAGGCCCATCATAAATACTGCTCCCCCATGTATGAACTAGTACTATTAATTCTCTTTCTTCGGCAAATTCCCATGCCTTTTTGTAAGCTATATTAGAGATAGGGATTCTATGATAATCAGGGAGTAATTTGAGCCCAACATATATGTCAGAATAATCACTGAAGGCTTCTAGGTCCTTCTCTATAATTTCTGGATAATTTGGATTAATGAGAAGATAAGCTCGAAAATTCTCTGGGAATCTTTTTACTGCTTCAACATTAGCAATATTACCTATATCTGGAGAAAGTAGAGCATAATGGTGGCAGAAAGCTAGCATCTTTACCCCAACTTTATCCATAATCCTCTTCATTGATGAGATATCAGCATATGGGAAATAGGCTCCATAGAACGGACCCATGTGCCCATGGAGGTCATATATTGGACAATCTTCTACTTTTCCTTTAAGATAGAATTCCTCCTTCAGCAGGGATTGTCTTTTCATAGCATTACCTCCTCTATTAGTCGTTCTAAGTTTTGAGAGGCTATTTTCTCCTTATCAGATTCAGAGATCTCTGAATGAAGTAGCTGTAAGATAGATGCCTCAAAGTATCTTTCAGGGAAACCACTTCCAAAAAGAAGCCTTTCAGCTCCAAATTTTCTTACCACTGCTTCTATTCCTCCTGCCTCTAAAGAGAGAAGACTCGTTTCCAGATAGAGATTAGGATAAGATTCTAAAAGTGGCCAAGTATATCTATCCACTCCCCATATTCCTATATCACAGAGGATACAGGTAAGTCGAGGAAAGTCTTTTAGAAGATTATAAATATCTTGCCACTGGATGCCTCTTTCTAAAGAGAGCAGTAGAGGAATCTTACGATTGGAGATTTCATTAAGGAAATCTCCGAATACCGTATAATTGAGAAGAAAATTGTGGGATCTGGGGAAGACTCGAAGAGCAAAGATCCTGTTCTTTTTCATATCTAGGAAGAAGCTTTCATTAATTACCTCTCCAGTTTGAGGGGGTAAAATCGTCCAACAACCCAGAAGCCTTTCAGATTCGGCTACAGCTTTACTTAAAAGTTCGTTTCCTATTACTGGAGAGACATCATGTTGTGCAATATGCCAGACCAGGGCTTTTTTAATACTATGTTCATCAAGCTCTCTTAATAGCTCAAAAGCACTGGATATTGGAGTAGACGTTCCTTTAACAGAAGGGCATCCTATAAATAGATTTACGTCATAGAGATTAAAATACTGATCATACATCTTGTTATCCTCTTTTCTATAAAGTTAACCTTAACAACTTTCCTCTCCAAAGAAATCTAACAGCATCATAATGAGCCTTCCATTAGCACTTCCGTTTTGCTATGTTTAAGCCTATGGTAGAAGCCTTCTACAAGTAATTCTAGGCCAGGCATTTGCTTTTCTAAAACCTTCAGCATATCTACATCCACATTGGATACCTCGGAATTTACTGATTATTTCCATAAATTCTAAGGGGCTTATATTGTATTGATCTATAAGCCACTGTTCCTGGCTCTTATGCATTGAGAGCATCTTCTTTTTAATCTCGAATGTATCAGTAATATCTACATATTCTTCAGGAATAAAATTTACTCCTGCCTGAGCATCTGCATAGTACAAATAAGGAATTTTTTTGCAAGGTGGAGATTCAGTTTCTATATTTGGTACAGTAACCATTAGGCATACATCGTTCACAATTTTACCTGTATTGCTATGGTCAGGATGATATGGGTCTTCAGGCCAGTGAGTAATAATGATATCTGGATGCGCCTTTCTTATCATTTCTATAAACTTTAATCTTGTGGATTCATTGTCAAATAGAAATTCATCAGGGATGTTCATCCATATGAATTCTGCACCAATTACAGCTGCTGAGTTTTCTGCTTCTTTCCTCCTTATTCTAGCAATCTCTTCTTTAGATAGGGTCATCGACCCGACCTCGCCATTAGTAGCTACAGCAATAATCACTTGATCCCCTCTCATGGTAAACTTGGCCAATGTTCCAGCACACATAAATTCTATGTCATCTGGATGAGCTCCTACTGCTAGAATTCTCATCTTATCCTTTTGCCTCCTTTTTTAGTTGATTTATTTATCCCTATAAACTATCCTTTAATACCTGTTAAAGTAATCCCTTCAATAAAATATCTCTGGGTAAAGAAGAATATAACGAGTACTGGAATTACCTGAATTACTCCTGCAGCCATAATACCACTCCAGTCTATACTACCTTGATGTCCACTTGATAAGGCATATACAGCTAAACCTAATGTGAACTTTTCGGGATCATTGAGATATATCAGCGGACCCATAAAGTCATTCCAACTTGCCATAAACTGGAATATTGCTACCACTGCAAAAGCAGGCTTAGTAAGTGGGAGAATAATATGGTAGAATATTTGGAATTCTGAAGCTCCATCTACTTTAGCTGAATCTGAAAGCTCAAATGGAATAGTCATGAAGAATTGTCTAAGGAGAAAGATAAAATAAGCGTTTCCAAAGAAACTAGGGATTATTAAGGGTTTAAATGTATTTAACCATCCTAACTTAAGGAATACGACAAAGATTGGAATCATAGTTACTACGCCGGGCAGCATCAGTGTAGAAAGAAGAATTATGAAGAAGATATCTCTCCCTCTCCATGTTAGTCTTGAAAAGCTGTACGCTACTAGACCACAGGATAGGCAGGTACCTAAAATCGTAGATACGACAATAATAAGGGTATTGGTTAGCTTTTTAGGGAAATCGATTAACTTAGCAATTCTTGGATAAGCGGCAAATGTAGGGGGATTTGGTATCCATTGGGGAGGTATCTTATAAATCTGGTAATCAGGTTTTATAGAAGTAGTAAATAGCCAGAAAAGAGGGAATAAGAATATCACCGAAAATGTTACTAGTAGTGTTAAATAGATACAATTCTTTACCACCTTGTATGTGCTCTTCCTCATCATAGTTTATTACCTCCTAGCTTCATAGTATACCCATTTTTCAGAGGTAAATAAGAGAATAAGAGAAATTATTAAGATAACTAAAAAGAGGATTAGTGCTAATGCAGAGGCGTATCCCATACGAAAGTCACGAAATGCTTTATTAAACAGATATAATACATAGAACATTGTTGAATTTCCTGGCCCGCCTTGCGTCATTATATAAGCAGCTGTGAATACCTGAAAGGACCCTATTACTCCTGTAACAAGGACAAAGAATATAGTTGGTGTCATCATAGGAATGGTAATCTTCCAAAATTTGACCCATCCATTTGCTCCATCTATCTCTGCAGCTTCATATAATTGACGAGGGACATCTTGAAGACCAGCTAGAAATATGAGCATACTTCCTCCTACCCCCCAAGTACTCATAATAATCAATGCAGGTTTTGACCATTCTAGACTAGCTAACCAATTTGGACCATTTATTCCTAAAAAACCTAGGAGTATATTCAATAGCCCGTCTCTTGGACGAAATATCCATAGCCAAAGTATAGACGATGCTACTGCTGGGACTACACTAGGAACGTAAAAAATAGCTCTAAACCATGAAATTCCTCGGACCTCATGGTTTAATAATGAAGCCAGAAAGAATGCTACTATCATCCCTAAGGGAACAGCGAAAACAGTGTAGTATAAAGTATTATAAAAGACGATGGGGACAAGTTCGTCCTTTCGGAATAATTCTATATAATTTCCGATTCCTATCCATTTTGGAGGTTCTATTATGCTATAATCACAGAAACTGTAGTATATGACAGCTATTATCGCGTACACATTAAAAATTGCGAAGCCTATTAACCAAGGTGAAGCGAATAAGTAACCTATGAGATCTTTCTTAGTAAAAAATCTTTTCTTAGCCATTGGTAAGCCCCTCCATCTGTTTTAGAGGAGGCAGAGGATATTCTTCTAAGTCTTATCCTCTGCCTCCTCTTCCCTTATTTCCAAGCCTTATCTAGTTCTGGCTGGACTTCTTCATTCACCTTCTTTAAAGCAGTTACTGGATCAACCTTGCCTCTTATAGCTAGATCTACATTTGCAGCAACTCTCTGGTCTAGTAATCCATATACTGGAATTCTAGGAGCTATACGGGCCTTCTTGATCGAGTCTAGATAAATTTCAAAAGCCTCTTTGGGAACGTAATCGCCCCATTCTATCTTTGATGGTATCCATTGGCTGTTGATTGCCTGGATCGAAGCCCACTTTTCGGTTCCTTTAGTTATCATCCACTTTGTAAATTCCCATGCCTCTTCTGGATGCTTAGTCCCTTTAGGTATACAGATTGCATCTAGCCCTAACATAGCCCATTTATTGGGCGCAGGTTTACCTGGAATTGGTAGCGGAGCTACCCCATATTCAAGTTTTGGAGCAAATTTATAGATCTGGGTCATATACCAGCTGTGGGAGAATTTCATAGCTAACTGTCCACTCATAAATGGGTCCTGAGTTGCAGCTCCAAATCCTTGGGTAAAGGCTAGAATAGCTTCGGCTCCTCCTACTTCTTTGTAGTAATCTACCATCCATTTTAGAGCCTCTATCGCTTTTGGATGATCTGCCGTTACCTTTTTAGTGACCTCATTGTAGAAGCTTGCACCAAAAGGATAGCTGAAGTTGATAAATCCACCCCAGATATCCAGAGGGAGATATCCTATTCTGGTAAGCTTACCTGCACTATCCTTTTCTAAAATCTTAAGAGAGTAAGCCTTTACTTCATCTAGATCTTTTGGAGGTCTTCCAAGCCCAACCTTTTTGAATACCTCCTTGTTGTATATTAAGGCATTGGCGCTGACTCCATAGGGGATTAGATATACATCCCCCCTGTACTTAAATTGTTCAAAAGTGGCAGGTATAAATTCCTCCCTTTTTAAATCTCTATCTATATACTTCTTTAAGGGAAGGAGTAGTCCCTTTACAGCGAAAGAGAATCCTCCAAATCCCCAACGAACCATAACATCTGGTACATTTCCAGAAAGAGCTGCAGTCATAAACTTCTGATCCATTAAACTACCTGGTACCTCTACTATCTCAACTTCGATCTTGTCGTTTGATTCGTTAAAGGTCTTTATTACCTCTTTCTGTAAATCTAACCAAATCCCTCCCCAAGGACACCAGTAAGTTATCTTAGTCTTTCCAAAAGCTGGGGTTAGGACCCCTTCTAGTAGAACAAACACCAAAAGCCAAACTATTAAACTGCCTAATCTTTTCTGTACCATCTAACTACACCTCCTTCTAAATTTTTTTATAATTCTTTAGCAATCTTCAAAACCTCATCCAATTTAAGGAAATAGCTTTAATTACCTATCCCCCTTACTACCTAATAGGTTATTGATGTTGAGCTATCTTCTGTTGACTACTACTATCACCCCCCTAAAAATCTAGTCTGATCTTAGCCTGTCCTTTAAATCCTTCAACTACAACTGTTTCTGATACTGAATTATATGTGCCCCCACTTACAGAGATTGGTCTTTTTTTCTGTGGATGCGGTAATCTAATCTCTATTTTCTTAGGATATCTTCCTGAATCACATTTAACTTCAGCTTCAATGCTATTACAATCTAAGTCTGTTTTTACAGAGAGTGAGATCGAACCAAAGTAGCTTTTTACACCTTTTAACTCTATTAAAGCGCCTCCTCCAAGCCATCTCCTTGGAATCCCTCTAAGAAGTTTAAGGGTCTCTCCTTCTTCCATGTATAACATCCATCTAGTTTGCATAAGAAACCATGCTTCTTCATGAGTCTTATGAGGACTAGCATGAAAGTAATGTTCCCAAAAGGTATAGGTTTCTCTATCAGCTAAGCTGGAAAGTCCATTATAGTATACTTTAAGGAAAGGTTTTACTTCGTCGCGCTTTAGGTGTATATAAGGATGAGGACTATAGTATGGCTGGCTAAAAGCGACATTCCGAATGGTCATCAGCTCACTATGATAGTTTAACATAAAGGATACTGCCTGTTCATTGGGATCGAGAACCTCTTGTAGTACTAGATATAGAGGGCCCAATAACGAGTCTCTGGCGGTAAATGTTCCATGAGTATAACATTTCTTACCATCAGCAAATAATAGAGATGGTCCATATTGTCCAACCCATGGGGCTACTGTTGGGACCCATTTCCCATTTCCTAAAGGAACTACTGGTCCTGTAGAAATAGCCTCAAAGAAGGCGATTCTGATATCGTTTTTAAACTCTTCCGCCTCTTTTCTTAGATAGATAGAAAATTCTGGATCAAATTTATTTAAAACTTCTGCCATACGACTTAAACCTAAATAAGCATATCCGTTAAGCATAAAGATTCTTTCCTGATCTTCTGGATCAGCTACCTTCCCTTCCATAAGTCCATAGCCTTTACCTCTTAGTTCTTCTTTTTTGTTTCTGTCTCTCCAGGCCAAGAGAAACTTACACGCTTTAATGATATTGGGTAATATGTCCTTTATAAATTCGTCATCGTGTGTATAGCGATAGTGCTCACCTATACTCCAGAGAACACACCCAGTCTCAAGCATATATCCGCCGAAATTTTGCATAAATCCATCCTCATGCTGCTTTTCTATAAAATACATAAGGGCACGTTTTGCTATGTTATGCCATCCCATAGAATCCATAAATTGAATAATGGGAGAGCTCTCAGATCCTATAGCATTATATACTCCAATAGTTGGAACTACCGTACCATCGGGCTCTAATCCATAGGTAACTATATCCAAATGTAATAAGCCGGCTTTTACCATATTTTCTATTCGTTTCTCTGGAAGAGTAATCTGAGCAGCAGTTTCTAGTTTATTTTTCCAGAAGTTTTTACACTCCATAAGTTTAATATCAAAATTTGTTTCTCTTAATTTTAAAGCCCTCTCTTTACTTATAGGTCTATGAGGGATAAAGAATTCAAAAGCTACACTTTCACCAGGGTTTAATAGATAGGCGATCTCTTCTTGGATTAATGGAGCTCCGTTTAAAGTAGCAAGACAGTATACCCTACCAGAATTAAAGAGTCCAAGTCCTTCTTCCTTATCGAAGGAGTATAAGACTTGAGAATTTGAAACTGGGTAAGGTGCTTTGAAAAACGCATATCGTGGCACAGATGAGGTATTGACAGCCTTGGCTCTAAAGCAGAAGACAGTCTCTTCAGGTTGATTTAATTCTTCTGTAAGAAGAGATCTAAATCTTTCTTCCTGTTCAGCAGTAAACATATGACCATGACCATGCCCATCAGCTACCAAAAAGTGAGTCCCACGTATATTCTCTTGGGAAAGTTTTGATTTTTCTAAAGTTACAAATGCTGTACAGTCATAGAGAATATCTTCATCTAAAATCTCTGCTCGAAGTATCGGTAAAAAGCCTTCTTCTAATCTCCGAGAGATATTCTCCATACATCCCCATCCTCGACCCAAGAAAAATTCATACCTAACAGGGTTCCAGTTAGTTTCTTCTAAAGAGACATCATAGCCATGAAATCTGGGTTTGACATAGTCTTGTATAGAACCATGCCTCCTAAAATCCATTTCAAATATCCTCATATCCCGAGTAATTCCAAGCCATATAGGGCATCTTAACTTCCTAGTGTATTTTTCTGCTTCTTCATAAGCCTCTTCTGGTTCAAGATTAATAAGTTGTAGTTTACTTAGAAGACCTTTATTTATGATATCTTCCTTTATATCATCAAAAGAACGCACATCTTCTGGTTCTGTAACTATAACATTGTACTCTGGAATAAAAATAGGAAACTCTTTTTTGACATCTCTTAAAAAGAACGAGAAAGGATTTCTTTCTGTAAGAAGAGTTATAATAGTCGCCTTTGAACTATAGGACACGTCTTCATTATCGATCTCAATTACAAGCCTACATCTTTCTGCCTCTTTAAAAGAAAAGTCTGGACTACCTATAAGTGTTCCATTCCTAACTTTAATAGAACCTTTTATAGGACCAGATTTCCATTCTACTGCAACTTTTTTGCTCAAATTTTATCACCTCTTTTATACCTCTATCCATCTTTCTTCTCTTTATCTTACCTATAGGAACCTCTCATCTTCTAATCCTTATAAAGATTTTTCGAAATTATACTACAATTATAATACAAAGTCAATATAAAGTTACGAGTAATATGTTACTTTTATTCTACATTATATGCCTATTATTATCTTAAGATTTCACGTAACTTCTAACTTTGTTTCTTTGCACTTCTATAGAGCGAATTCGATAAAAGCAGAAACATATTTTTAAGACAATAAGACATTATTCAAACCTACATTCCGCAGGTAGACTCTGCAAATTTAGTATTTTTCATATATGCTCATTATTTATCTTAAATTTTCATGTGGCTTCTAGCCTATAATTTTGGCGCTCCTGCGGAATATAAGATGAGTCTCTGGTGACACGTTTCGAGGATTAGAATCAAACTGATCTAGTATTCATAAGGATTTATAGTTTTAGGGGTGTCAAAGTTGCCTGAATAGGTTGTGTGCATCATCCTATACGATAGCTTTTTAAGACTCTTTTTTGTTGTTCTCTAGCCATTCGATCTATCTCTTTTTCCTGTAGTTCATCTAATGGCTTAGGATAATGTTTCTTTAGAATTTCCCTGGCTTTTTCATTTGCTCTTACTCTCATATCTTTTTTGCCATCCAACTCCCAATATGAGTAGGTTCCTCTAAAAGTTAATTTAGGAGGCCAATATTCCTTTCGTAAGTACCTGAGAGTATGAGGGTGCGTTAAAAAGTTTCCTCCTGGTCCTACCTCCTTTAGGGCTTCTACAGCTAGTGTATCTCGATTTACTTCTATTTCTCTAGCAATTCGAAATGCAGCTTCTAAAATCTCATTATCTATAATGCATTGTTCATAACTTGCTAGAAGCATCTGATCCATCATTCCAATCGATAAATGTACGAAGTTTACTCCTCCTAAAATACATGATAATACTTGTAGAGCTCTTTCATAACCTGCTTGGGCATCTGGGATTTTGGCGTCTATCGTAGTTCCTCCTTGGAAGGGAAGTCCATAGAAATGAGCTACTTGAGCGCTTGCTATGTGTAGTAGATTTGTTTCAGGAGATGCTCCACAATATACTCCGGTTTGCATATCCATAGAACCTGAAGCTATAGCATAAATGCAGGGTACTCCGGGGTTTATTGTTTGGGCTATCGTGACTCCACATAGTATATTAGCGGTTTGTTCTACTATTGTTCCAGGTATAGTAATCGGAGTAGTACTCCCCATTTGAGCATCAACCTCTATATACAGAGGTATATTGTATTTAGCAGCTTCTATAATTTCTTCTACTCTTTCCTTAGGTTGAATAAGAGGACTTATTAGACAAGTAACTATTGTAAATGGAGGGCGATCTTTTACCCTTTCTATGCTTCCTCTTATTATAGAGGCAAGTTCGACTTGATCTCTTATCGAATCTGCCCCCTGCCCCTGAGAATAGTAGTTACGAAAAGTGTTTTTTACTATTGTGGCAAATAGGATTCTATCAAGTCCGTATTGGGGTATATCTTGTGGATTTACTATAGCATGCATTATATGTAGACTAGATAAGGAATCCTGTAATCTCGTTAGATCTTCTAAATCCTTTAAGGTTGCTGGACGCCGATATCCATCAAGATCGAGTACTTCAAGTGCAGAAGATCCTCCTATAGTGTAGATGCTGTCTAAATCTACTTTTATATCCCATTCTGGATTAATTCCAAAAAGGGTAAATCGACTAGGAGCAGTACTTAGAGCCTTTCTGACAACATACTCTGGGATTTTTACTATATTAGTATCAAAATTTACTTTACAGCCAATGTCAGCTAAGAGTTCTAAAGCTTTTCTGTAATTTACTTTAACTCCGACCTCTTCTAGAACCTCTAATACAGCAAAATGAATATCTCTAATTTGATCTTCGGTTAAGACCTTTAAAGGTCTACTTTTTAACCCTATTACTGCCATTTTTTCCTCCTTAAATTATCTTATCTCAATAGTTTGCTACTATATTCGTTTTTTCACATACACCTGACAGATAAATTACTTCTTTTTCTACGTCATAATTTGTATAGTTAACTCCATTTACTGTCACGCTTTTAATAGGTTTTTTCTCTGGGTGTCTTAGTCGAATTATAATTTCTGCCGGTGGATTTCTTTTTGGCGGATCTAAGGTTACCTCAATTATGTTACACGAGACTTTCGAGTATATCCAATAACTTAGATTGCCAAAGAAAGTAGGAGCTTTTTCGATAGAAATTATATTTCCATCTTCGAACCATTCTCTAGGAAGTCCCTTAGCGAGAAATAGTTTATTCCCTTCTTCATAAACCATGAACATACGGAGCCAGTTTAGAAAGTTACTTTCATCTGGAGTTTTGTAAAAAGGACCAACTCCATGCCCTAATTCTACCACAGGATGTTCAGTAAAGACCCTAACGTCTGGGTAAAAACTGGCAACAAAATTATTATATAGGGCTCTTACAGCATGTTCAATCTGATCTCTCTTTAGATAGATTATTCCATTGTTTAGGAGATTTGCTTGAATGGAGACTCCTCCATGGCTAAACCAATATTTTTCCAAATCTACTGGACGGCCAAACTCTCGTGTAATGAAGATATTATCTTCTAAGTCCTTTAGGATCCAAGTAGTTTTCTCGTCTTCAGGTGATAGAATACCACAATCAGCTAGATGTAATGGACCATAGGCTCCTTCTCTAAACCATCCTAATTCCCTACCTCTTATATAGGTTTGTGTTGGTATATGTGGTATATACGTATCATCTAGAATTTTAACCACGGGTGATTCTATCATTGCTTTTTCTACGGCCATTAAAATATCCTTCTTATATTCGTCAGCCTCTTTGGCTATTATCTCTGCCTGAGGATGACTGATCTCTTTCAAAATTTCTGCAGTCAATCTTAGTCCCTTATAAGCATGAGCATTTACGGCAAACCACTGAGCCCATTCTGGATTATCTTCAAGATGACCAGGGGGTAGTAGCCCATTTTCAGTTGTTTTTCTCTCCCTGATTATAAATTCACAGGCTTTTATTAGATTAGAAGCTATTCTCCTTAGCCATTCTCTATCTCTAGTTATTAAGTAATGTTCAGCTAAAGTAGTGAGGATAAATCCGTGATCTAAATTATACTTAAAGCTTTCTTCTATAACTTCTCCATTATACACTTCGAGTCCTTGGAGACTTCCTTCTTTAGAGGTAAAAAGTCCATCGAGAGGTCTTGCTCCTTGGGTTTGGATGAAAGTTTCTAAGTACTTTTCTGCATCTCTATGATATCCACGAAAGTCTAGATGTTTGATCTGCATACATGCTTCATTTCCACAGGCACCATAGAGTAAAGTTGCCGCTGGCAAATTATATAGTCCCGAATATGGGTCTTTATTGGCGGTGATGGCTATATGAATAGGGACAGCTTTCCAGAAGTCATTAATATCCTTGTTAGGAACATTTATAATACTTCCACCTTTTATATAATCTTCCCAATAGGAAACTAACTCAAGTAATTTTTTTTCATACTCCACTACAGCAGAGATGATATCTTTTCTTTTTTCTTCCTCTAAACATGGAGATGTGAATGGTATCCCTAGGGTTATTGTTGTTTCCTCATAACTCTTAAGGTTTATATTGAAGAGTATTACATTAGCAATACTATAGGTAGCCTCTGGATTACTTGGATAGGTGTAAGCTTTAACCTGACAATCTCCAGAAGTTTTAAAGTAACATCTTATATATTTTTTCTCATAATTTTGCACCTTCCAGTGAGTTTTAACTGGTTCTCCGGGGACGACTCTACCTTCAGCTAATATAAAATTGTCCTCTATACTTAACTTTTCATCTGGTTGAATTAAAAACCATAAAATAGCATTTTTCTCTCCTGCAGTAGTATTTCTTATTGAAAATTTCACTAAGCATATAGTATCTTCATTCCCATGTTTTTCCTCCAAAGTTTTTATTGAATCTTTAAGGAGAGTGACAAATGTTTCTTCTTTATATTCTATCTCTCTGTCTACCCATTGAGAGGTTACTACCGGAAGGTATCCGTCTTTTAAACTTTGGCAAGTTCCATCTTCTCTTTCTCTAAAATCTGGAGGATCTCCAGTAGCGAATTTATAATGAATCTCTACTCCGGGCCATCTGAGTCGAGAGGTATCGCGTCCCCTCAGTTTGAGCAACTGTTTGTTGAGAAATATATCCCCGTTAAACCTTAGAGCAAATTTTTGTCTATTCCCTTTGCATCCTAAAACTACATATCTCCCATATGGTGGATGTTGTTTAGTCTTTTGAAGAGGAGGTATCTCTGTCTTAGCTCTTTTGTAAGTTTGTTCAGGTTCGGATAGAATTTTGTCGTATATACTCTTTTTAGTACTTATCCTCTTCAAATACTCTTCTAGGCTAATTCCTCCCCTAGTAGGAGTAATGTAGATTCCATAGTCTTTTATATAAATAGAACCGTTATTTAGAAGGTCTTTTACTGAGAAAGAGAAACTTCTTCTCCTTGTTTTTATAGTGACTATAGTATTTTCAGAAGATTTTGCTTCACTTTTAGCATATAGTATATGCAATCGAATACTCTTATGGCCTTCATTTATAGGTTCGATTTTGAGGAGTTTTCCTTCCCACACTTCGATTTTACTACTCCAATCTTCTTCTAACTCCTCGTGGCTAAAGTGGATGTCAATCTCTGCCTTTTCCCATGCAGATTTAGAATAGACTTCTAGATTAACTATAGCTGGCTTTATGTCTTTCTTGAACAGCAGTCTTATCTTTAAAGTATATCTGAAGTTAACATTAAAATCCTCAGCTTCTTCTAACCTTTTAACATCTGGAATTTCAGTTATATCAATGGGATCGAAGGTATAGATATGTTGGTTCCCTATAACTTCTACATCTACATTAGCAGTTTTCCACTGTCCATGCCATGCGTCGTCCCTACCTATCCATCCTCTTCTTGCTCCTTTAAGTCTCTCTGGGGCAGGAGTAGGCCAGTTATTTTGCCAATACTGAATCTGTACTAAATTTAGATCTGGAGGTGTATCTCTATATGTAACCTTTACTGTATATATGTATTTTGGTTCTTTCCACTCGATACCAAGATGAGAAAAATCAGTATTACTTGACACTGGTATCCAGTAGAAAATATTGCTTTCGTCCTTAACTGGTTCTAGTTTGAATCCTCTAATTTCTTCTGGTCTTTCTCCTTCCCACCATCTAATTTCACCAAATTCTGCTAAATTAACTAATTCACCGACTAAATTTTCGGTTCTTTCCATTACTCTCTCCTCCTTTTTTTAGTTTTTGTAAATTAACATTACTTTATCCCTGTTATAGTAATTCCTTCGATAAAATATCTTTGAAGTATGAAAAATAACACAATAATAGGTAGAGTGACTATAGTGCTTGCTGCCATCTGTAAATGCCATTCAGACATGTGCGCTCCAGAGAATAGTTGAAGCCCTATTGCTAGAGTAAATTTTTCTTGAGAAGTAAGATATATTAGTGGCCCCGTAAAGTCGTTCCATGCATATAGAAATTCAAATAATCCTATGACTATAATTAGTGGCTTAGACAATGGCAATATTAGACTTGAATATATCTTTAATTCCGAGGCACCATCAACTCTAGCTGCGTCTATAAGTTCATTGGGAACGGACATAAAAAACTGCCTAGCTAAAAATGTCAGGTAAGGACTAGCACAGAAAGTGGGTATAATTAATGGCAAATAAGTGTTGATCCATCCTAACCTTCTAAAGGTTAAAAATAGCGGGATCATAACAGTTGGAAATGGTATCATCATAGTTGCAAGCAATACTACAAAGAAAAAGTCTCTTAACGGCCATCTTAACTTTGAAAATCCATAACCCACAAAAGTACAGGAAACGATAGATCCTATCATGGTAGATACTGCTATTATTAGTGTATTCAGGAAATATCTCCCAAGGGGCAATCTTTTAAAGATTGTAAGGTAGTTACTCCATTGCGGTGAATGGGGTATTAAGACAGGGGGAAGTCTTAATACATCACTTTGAGTCTTTAGAGATGTAGATAACATCCATAGAAGTGGCAAGATATATAAACAAGCTAATAAGCTGACACCCATGTAGTATATTATAGTTTTTAAAAAATTTTTATAATCTTTCATAGTGGACCCATCCTTGAGAACTTTTCAATAGTAAAATAGTTAGGAGAAGGATTATGAGAAATAAAACAACCCCCATAGCAGAAGCGTATCCCATTTTGAAATACCTGAAGGCATTATCATATAGATACAGTACATACATCAAAGTAGAATTGTTAGGGCCTCCCTTTGTCATTATATATACGCTGGCAAAGACTTGAGAAGTCCCTATAATCCCAGTTATAAGATTAAATAAAATTACAGGAGAAAGCATCGGTAAAGTAATATATCTGAATTGCTGAAAAGAATTTGCTCCATCAATTTTAGCTGCCTCGTATAATTGAGCAGGTATATCATTTAACCCTGCTAGGAAGATTAACATTGTTCCTCCTACTCCCCAAAAGCCCATAAAAATTAAGGACGGTTTACTTAGCTTTTCATTTCCTAACCATCCTAAAGGAGTAAGTCCTAAAGTTCTAAGTAATATGTTCGCTAAGCCATACATAGGATTTAAAATCCAGAGCCATATCATAACTGAAGCTATAAAAGGGACGATGTTAGGAATATAAAAGATGGTCCTATAAAATCCTACTCCTTTCAATGGTTTATGCACTAGTAGAGCTAAAACTAGCCCCATCAATAACCATAAAGGAACACCTATAAAAGTGTAGTAAAGAGTATTATATAAGGAGATCTTAACTAGAGGATCTCGAGAGAACTCTACGTAATTAGTTACGCCTGTCCATATTGGTGGATTTAAGACATTATATTCAGTAAAACTGTAATATATACCCATTAGAATTGGATAAATGGTAAAAGCGAAGAATCCTAAAAACCATGGGGAAGCAAAAATGTACCCCCAGAGTGCTTCTTTATAAGATAATTTTGATCTCATATCATTACTCCTTTCTTATCCAAAAAGAAGTGTACAGGGAAGAAAATATTCTCCCCTGTACAGGATCGAATTCTCTATTTATACTTATCAAGCTCTTTCTGTATAATGTTCTCTAGCTCTGAAAGGGCTGTTTCGGGTGTTTTCTCTTTGTACATTATAGATTCCATAGTTGTTCCAATCTTATCACTAAATAAGCTCATAAGAGGAAAACTAATGAGTGTCCTACTGTATTTGGCTATTCCAGAAAATGCCCTAAAATGTTTATCCTCTTGATAAACTGATTCACGGGATATCTCATATCTAGCCGGCTGTTCTAGAGCCCATATACACCATCTTCGAGTTCCTTCTGTAGCCATCCAACTTAAAAACTTCCATGCCGCATCTAAGTTTTTACTCTTATTACTCATATACATACAATCGTTAAACCAGACTGATACAGGGCGCCCTCCTTCTGGAACAGGGAAAGGAGCAACATCATAGTCCAATTTAGGTTTATAGTCACGTATTGCAGATATAGTCCAACATCCATCATATGTGAAGGTAAACAACTCATCTGCAAATGCACATGGAGAAGCAGATGCTGCAGTATTAAATTCTGTTATATTCTTTATTCCATACTTATCGACAAAAGAAGCTATCCACTTTACGGCTTCAATATTTTTGGGATTTGTAGCTGTGAACTTCCAATTCTTATAGTCCCACCATTCGCCTCCATTCTGCCAACTACACTGAACTACAAAATTCCACCAACCATAAGGAGGGATAAAACCGAACCTTTTATATTTTCCTTGTGGATCTTTTATTGTTGTCTTATCAGCAAAAGTTTCTAATTCCTTCCAAGTCTTGGGAGCTCTTACCGGTAGTCCAGCTTGTTTTAGATGTGCTTTGTTATAATAAAGCCCCATTAATGCTCCTACCCACGGTAATCCTAAGAGTTTTCCTTTATATGTAAGCCACTCTAGAGCCCCTGGATAATACTTTTTCGGAGAAAATCTGGGATCTTTCGCCACAAATTTATCTAGCGGAGTACATATTTTATCTGCAAGAACAAGATCGATCCCAGACCAAACAGTAAAAACATCTGGAGGATTACCTCCCATATCTGCGGTAATAAGTTTATTTACAATTTCTCCACCAGGAACTTGAACCACTTCTACCTCTATCCCATAGGGGTTTTCTTTGTTAAACTGTTGTACAATCTCATTTTGCTTCTCTCCCCACCTTCCTCCCCAGGGATGCCAATAAGTTATTTTTGTACCTCCAAAAGCTGGAGTCAAGACTCCTCCTAAAAGAACAACTACTAAAAGGAAAACTACTAAACTAATTAACTTTTTCTGTACCATCTAGCTACACCTCCTTCTAAATTAGTAGATTTTCGGAAACCCTTAAACTCTTTCTAATTTCAATTTTCTAGATAACAATCTTGTCCTTTTTACCTCCATTATCTTGTCCCGTCTGAGATTGCTATCTAGAACTTTGTCCTTTCGGATTAACCTGACTAAATTACATCTCTAAGTTAATAAGATTGCCCATATTTCTCTTTCCAGGCATCCTCCTCCTTTCATTCCTCTATTCCTCTAGAAGAATTTTTATACCTCTATCCATCTTTCTTCTCTTATAGACTTCTCTACAGCATCTAACACTCTCTGACACTCCACTCCATCATAAAAATTCGGAGAGGGAAGAGTATCATTTGCTATGGCTTCCATAAAGTCATAGACAATATGAACAAAAGTATGTTCATATCCTATTCCATGTCCAGCCGGCCACCAGTTCGCCATATAAGGATGAGACGCTTCTGTAACTGATATCTTCTTAAAGCCTTGCTTTGTCTCTGGATCTTCTCTTGAAAAGATCTCTAAGAAGTTCATATCGTCAAATTTAAATCTTATGCTCCCTTTACTTCCGTTTATTTCAAATCTCAATCCACATCTATTTCCTGTAGCAAATCTGGTAGCTTCAAAAGTTCCTAATGCTCCATTTTTGAACTTGGCTAAGAATAGTGTAGCATCATCTACTGTAACTTTACCAAGTTTTTCTTCAGCTACAGCACTTAAGCCCGTAGTTAGATGAGAAACCTCCTTTACTAACGGTCGCTCTTTTATAAAGGTTTGATTCATTCCAATCACTTTCTCTATATCCCCTACTAAAAACCTAGCAAGGTCTATAATATGGGCATTAAGGTCTCCATGAGCTCCACTACCTGATTCTTGCTGCTGTAATCTCCATACCAGAGGGAAATTAGGGTCTACTATCCAATCCTGAAGGAAGACTCCTCTAAAATGATATATATCTCCTACATAACCTTCTTCTATTAATTTTTTAGCAAGACATATTGCAGGAACTTTCCTGTAGTTAAAGTCTATCATATGTTTTACGTTTGCCTTTTCTACTGCAGCTAACATCTCCTGGGCATCCTTTAGGTTAGTGGCTAGTGGCTTTTCGCAGAGTATCATTTTCCCGTTTTGAGCCGCTTTAATAGCTATTTCCTTATGCATAGAATTAGGAGTACAGATATCTATAAGATCTATATCCTCCCTTTCTACAACCTTCTCCCATGATGTTTCGTACTCTTCCCAGCCATATCTATGTGCCGCCTCTTCTAGGGCTTCTTTATTTCTACCACTTATCACTTTCATAACCGGAACGACTTCAGTCTTAAAAAACATTGCCAAATCCTTGTAGGCATGACTATGGGCTTTGCCCATAAATCTATATCCAATTAATCCTACATTGACCTTTCTCATAATTTATCCCCTGAAAAATTCTTTTAGTCTCTTTAAAGACTCCTCTGAGCTCATAGTAGGGAAATATTCAAGTCCTATGTATCCCTTATATCCTAAGGAGTAAATTCTCTCCAGGATATTTTTATAATTTAACTCTCCTAGCCACAGCTCATTTCTGCCTGGTACACTAGCACTATGAAAGTGTCCTATTATATCTAAATTTTTCTCTATGAAAGAAATAATATTGCCCTCCATTATCTGCATATGGTAGATATCATATAGAAGCTTGATATTGGGATGGTTTATTTTTCTTACTATTTCAGCTCCTTTTATAGCAGAATCTAGAAAATACCCTTTATGGTCCACCAAAGTATTAAGGGGTTCTAAAACAAGAGTAATTCCTTCCTTTTCTACAATCTTAGAAGCTTCCCATAGAGAGTCTAAAATGCTATTGTATTGTTGCTCATATGTCTTATTCTCCATAGTATTCCCTGCACAGGTAATAAGAGTTTTGCAGTTCAGGTTATGAGCTAGAGGAATTAAATCTTTCAGCCTTGAGATATATCTACCCCTATCTTCTGGATTAACAAGAGTTCCTCCAATATCCCCAGTAGGGGAGTTCACTACAAAACATGCAACCTCTATACCTTCTTTTCTGCATAAATTTCCAAATTCATTAATATCTTCGTCCTTATCATGAAACCAGAATTCGACTGCCGAAAATCCTAAATCCTTAGCTTTCTTGGCTCTTTCAACAAAAGGATACTCTGTTAATAAGGTATCCAGACACACCGAAAACTTTATCATTTTATCCTCCCTTACAAGTAAGCCTCAGCAACTTTTCGAATCCCCTCTATAATCATGTCATCATCTTCAAATGTAAGTTGAGGAGGAATATCTATATGTACAGCCCTACTTAAGTAGTCCAAGGTCTTAGGACACATATCCTCAGTATATTTGGGTTCTGGCCCTTTATAGTAAGGACATGTGTATGGACATCCTTCTGGAGTAGCTGTAACCTTGTCCATTATATGCTTCCAATGGGCGTAGATATGCCAATCTGGAATCCCTTTATCATATATTCCTCCGGCAGCTATCCCTTCTGCTTTGAGAGCTTCGACAAATTTCTTAGTGGTATCCTGATCTGGAAGATAGAATATTAAACAGATTCCAGTCTCTCCTTCCGGATCTGGGATTTCCCTGAATTCTATCCCTTTGATGTCTTTTATTCCTTCCTTTATCCTTCTCTTATGTTCCCTCATTCTAGCTATAAGCCCATCAAGTTTCCTTAATTGAGCAAGTAAAACTGCGCCGTGAAGCTCACTCATCCTATAATTTTCTCCAGGGAAGACTTCACCTGGATATCTTGGTAACCCAAATCTATCTGGTCTCCAGCAAGCTGCAGTATCATGTTGTTCTTGAGCTCTATCGAATAAGAGGTCATCATCTGTTGCCACTGCTCCACCTTCCCCTGCTGTTATTATCTTATGATATTGGAAACTAAAGGCGTTGCAATCACCAAATGAGCCTAACGGTTTTCCGCGGAAGCTTCCGCCACAGCTCTGAGCTACGTCCTCTATAACCCTTATATTATGTTTTCTAGCTATCTCCATTATTTTATCCATCTTACAGGGGACTCCACGCATATGAACTGGAATTACTGCTTTTGTCCTAGGAGTTATTTTTCTCTCGAAATCTTCAGGATCTAAAGTTAAAGACTTATCGACTTCTGCTATCACAGGTATGGCTTTAGCAGCTATTACAGCTGCACAGGTAGCAAAAAATGTATATGCAGGAATTATAACTTCACAACCAGGACCTACTCCGCATGCTACTAGAGAAGAGATTAACGCAGAAGTGCAAGAGTTAACTGCCAATACATGCTTTACCTTTATTCTTTTGGCAAACTGCTCTTCAAACTGTGCCACCTTGGAAGGGAAGTCTTTTGGCCCATAATAACGGAATAGATACTTATGATCTAATACTTCTAATACCTCTTTCCTTTCCTCTTCCCCAATCTCTAATCCACCAGGAAACATAGGAATATTAGGAGTAGTTTTAGCTGGTGTTCCACCCTCTATCGCTAGTTTCTTACGCATCTTTCTCATACCCCTTTCTTTATTTAAAAATTTATCATTCTCCTACTATCACTTCTATACCTTTCTTCTTAAACTCCTCTATATAAGCTTGAGGAGTCTTATTGTCAGTAATAATAAGATCTATATCTTCTAGCTTACATACTGAAGCTAATCTCTGTCTTCCAAATTTTGTATGGTCCATAAGCGCTATAACTTCTGAAGATACGCTAATCATAGTAGATAATACGATCGCCTCATGAATATCTACTTCGCTTAATCCATATTCCAAGTCTATTCCATTTACACTTAGAAAACACTTATCTAGATGAATATTCCTAAGAAAATCCACTGTCATATCACCAACTAACGCATATGTTCCGTCTTTGCATACCCCTCCAGGCATAATAACTTCTATACCCTTTGAGATTAAAAGATTTGCAGTATTTACTGCGTAAGTTATGACTTTAATATTGCTTTTAGGACTTATCAACTTTGCAAGTTCATAGACAGTAGTTCCTGCACTAAGGCCTATACTTTCTCCTGGACTTATTAATGTGACTGCCTTTTTAGCAATACTTTGTTTCTCCTGTAAGTTGATTATCTCCCTTTTTTCAAAGGGAAGTATAGAAAATTCTTCCTTAAGAGAGATTCCTCCCCATATTTTATAGATAAGCCCCTCTCTTTCAAGTTCTTCGATATCCTTCTCTAAAGTAGCCGGAGAAATCTTTAACTTTTCTATAAGCTCTTTTTTAGATATCTTACCAGTATATCTAAGTATTTCCATTATTTGGTCTTTCCTCTTTATTTTACTTATAGAACTTCTCATCTTCTAACCCTTATAAAGATTTTTCCAAATTATACTACAATTATAATACAAAGTCAATATAAAGTTACGAGTAATATGTTACTTTTATCCTACATTATAATAATTTATCTTATAAACTTCACGTATCTTCTAACCTTACTTCTTAGCATTCCTGCAGAAGATAGATTCAAAAAAAGCTGGAACATATCTTAAGCAATAAGGCTTTACTCATTCTAACTTTCCCTTTAATCTACTTTTTAAAATATGGGCTGGCTTAAGCTAGTTAAACTTTATAACCCCTTTAGCCACATCCCCATAAGCCTGTTTATAAAAAGCCTCATTAGCTCTTTCCATAGGAAAAACTTCATATATAAGGCTAGGTTTTATAATGCCATCTCTTAGATCCCGCCATATTAAAGGTTCTCCCTGGGGAGTAATTAAAGGGGATGGACCTTTTGCAGGTATTATATTTATATTCTTTCGAAAGATTCTATCAAGGATAAATCTCTTGGTAGGCTCAGTAAAAACTCCTACCATTATTAATCTTCCACCCATACGAAGCATCTCCACTGCCTGTATCCATGTATTTTCTATCCCTACAACTTCAAAAACTATATCTGCCCCGATACCCTGCGTAATTTCTTTTACCTTTTCTACAGGGTCCTCCACTAAGGAATTTATAACATATTTGCACCATTTAGAAGCCCTTGATAGTTTGCTCTCGTTTATGTCTATCCCTATGGTATAACTTCTATAGGCAGATAGTCTTTGAGTTATCAATTGCCCCAATCCTCCCAGCCCTATCACAGCGACAAAGTCACCTGGATTTACATTGGCTTTTAATACAGCCCCTATAGCACAGGTTCCAGGTTCAGCCAGTGCTGCCTCTTCATAAGAGATGCCCTCTGGAATCTTATATAGTCCCCTTCCACCCGCAGGAGGGATATAAAATTTCACAAATTCTGCAAATCCACCAGAATGTTCTTCTTGTTCTATACCTATACAGAAGTTTGGCATCCCTAATCTGCAATTTATACAGAACCCACAGTAGTTTGCAAAGCACCTTGCAACTCTATCGCCAACTCTAAAGTCTGTAATTTTACTGCCGACCTCAACTATTTCTCCACTCCATTCATGTCCCTTTAAGGGGAAAGGGGTATTAAGCTCTCTGGTTTTTTCTCTTATACCTTTGTATACTTTTATATCTCCTCCACATATACTACAGGCTTTGACCTTGATTAGTAACTCATAACTATTTATCTTTGGCTCAGGCTCCTCACCAATTTCTATCTCTCCTGAACTATTTATAAAGAGCCTTTTCATATTTGGTCCTCCTTAATTTTAAGAAGTTATCCCTTTAATCCAGTATGAGTAATACTCTCTATCATCCTGTTCTGTAAGGCGATAAATACCAGGATTACTGGGACTAGAGATATGAATGCTCCTGCCATCATAGGTCCATAATCGGTAAAGTACTGATTTGTGAAGAATGCCAGACCTAGCTCTATAGTCATTTTGCTTGGGCTTCTTATTACTATTAGGGGCCAGAAGTATTGTCCCCAGCTATCCATAAAGGTTATGATAGCCAGAGTCAGAAGGGCAGATCTGATACTGGGGAGAATTATCCTCCAGTATATTCCGAACTCCCCACATCCATCTATTCTGGCAGCATCTATTAGTTCATCAGGGATGCTTATTATAAATTGACGCATAAAGAAAATACCAAAGGCTCCTATCATAAAAGGCAGTATAAGTGCTATAAGGCTATCTCCTAATCCTAGTTTGTTTATCAGTAGATACAGAGGGATTACGGTTACTTGAAAAGGAACCATTAGCTTCCCCAAAATTAGAAGAAATAGAATATTTTTGCCAGGTAGTTCGAGTTTAGCAAAGACATAGCCTGAAAGTGAACAGAAAAATAGTACAAGCAAAGTAACACAGGTGCTGACCAGTAAGGTATTCAGAAGATAAATATGGATAGGAGCCCTATTTAGAACCTCAGTAAAGTTAGCTATTGTTGGAGTTTTGGGTATCCAGTATGGGGGATAGGCTTCAACTTCTGAAGGAGGTTTAAATGCAGTGGAGATCATCCAGAGGAAGGGGAATACCATAGTTATCGCCCCAAGAGTAAGTATTACATATATTATTGTTAGATTAAAGTAATTTTGGTAGAATCTTCCCATAGTTATTCCCTGAATAGCTTTAGTTGAGCTAAAGTTAGTATCATAATTATAATAAATAATAGAACAGCAATGGCTGATGCATAACTCATCCTATAGAATTGAAATCCATACTCATATATGGCGTAGACAATAGTCTTTGTAGCTCCCACAGGACCTCCCTTGGTCATTACATTCATCTGAGTAAATGCCTGAAATGCTCCAATAGTCGAAGTAATGAATACAAAAGCAATTACAGGTGAAAGTAGAGGGAGTGTTATGTATCTGAACAGTTGCCAGTTATTAGCACCATCTATCTGTGCAGCTTCATAGAACTCTTTTGATATCCCCTTTATTCCAGCAGAGAATATTACAATATGAAAACCTAAACCCTTCCACATACTCATCACTGCTATAGAGATCAACGCCAGACTTGGGTCATGTAGCCATTGTTTTGGAGGTATCCTAAGAAGAGATAAGAGATAGTTCAGATATCCGATCCTGGGTTCGTACAGCCAGAGCCATACCATTGCTACTGTTACCATTGGGGAGACAACAGGGATGAAATAGATGAATTTATATGTCCCTCCATATTTTGGAATAGACTCAATACATACTGCGAGCAGGAGAGAGATTATAGTCCCCAAGATAACTGTAAAGGCGCTAAAGGTTACCGTATTTTTAAGTGAGGAGAGTACTACAGGGTCTCTTATTACCCTCTTAAAATTTTCCAACCCTACAAATTTAAAGGTCCCTGATAGCAGGTTAAACTCACCGAAGGAGAGTCTGAAGCCCCAAACAATAGGATAATAGACAAATAGGATAAAAAATACTATTGTGGGAGATAGCATCAGTATTGCGGTAATATATTTCTTTATCCTGGTCTTCTTCAGTTTCATCGATATCCTTTTATCTGTTTAATATAGAGTTTGCCTCCTTGACTGCCTCGCTCAAGCCTTCTTTTAGCCCTATCTTCTGGTAGAAGATCCTCTCCAGATATTCTCCAATCTTCGTCTTAGCTTCGTAGAAATTGCTATGAGGCGGGTCTATCCATAGCGCCTCTTTAAGGAATACTTCCATATATCTTCCCTCTCCTGTTGGTGAAAAATAAGGATCTCTGGCTACAAACTCAAGCAGTGGTATGCTTCCCATTCCAATCTGAAGTCTGGTATAGTTTTCTGGCTTTAGTAACCATCTTACAAACTCCCATGCTTCTTTTTTGTTCTTTGCATTACTTGGAACAACTAAGGCATCAATAAAGGCCGCATTTCTAGCAGTTGCCTTTTCCCTGGGGAAAGGTACTACTCCATAATTAATACCAAATTTCATATCTGGAGCACGAGTCTTCAACTGAACAACCATAGCTGGTTCTCTTGCATGTAATGCGGCTAGTTTTTGTGAAAAGGCAGTGGTATCTCTTACCATAGTAACAGCATCTGCTTTATATTTATATAAGATGTCTAAATAGTACTGTACAGCTTTCTCACCTTCTGGAGAATCTATCAAAAAGCGCGTTAAATCATTGGTGATTATGGTGCCTCCATATGCTGTATAGAAGGATACAAATTTATCAAATATACCAGCCGAATGTCCAGTTATTCTTAGAGTATATCCACTTCTAATTACATTACCTTTATCATCCCATCTGGCTAACTTTTTTATATGCTCCATCATCTCTGATAGAGTTTTAGGCGGGGATTTGATACCAGATTCTCTGTACATATCCATATTGTAATATAATGCTACCCAGTCTCCCAGCCAAGGAATTCCATATAGCACGTTATTATAACTTAGGCTCTTTCTAATAGCACCTTTCAACAGAAGACTTAGATTCTTATTCACGTAGTCAGCTATATCTTTAGGAAGAGGCTCTAAGAGTCTCTCTTTAGCATATTTAAAGTTAGTATTGTCATGGGTTGTAAAGAGATCGGGAGGATTACCAGAGAGTAAACTTGCCATTATTTTCATCTCATAATCGGTAGCCTGTCCGGGAATTGGTTCTAATTTGACATTGATCTTATCATTAGAGTCATTAAATTCCTTCACCAGCTTTTCTACAATAGGATCGGGTAAACCTTGTCCAACTTCTATCATAAAAGATAGGGTGACTTTACCAAATGAAGTTTCACTGAGATAAGCCATAAAGAAAGTCACTATAAAAGTAATAAGCAAAACTTTTTTCATCTATAACACCCCCATAACTTTTCGTATTTTTGAAACCCTCAAATCTTTACTGCCCATTTTTTTGGGCTAACTTTAAATCTACCCTTTCAGGTCAGCCTGACTGAACTGCTATTTCAAAACTTTACGACTGTTTTATTCTTCTTCCCAACTCCCATCTCCTTTCTTAAAATCATCCTGAGATTAGATTATACCTCTTCTCCCTAAACTGTCAATGGTAACCTGATCTCTTCTCCTGTCTTACTTGCCCTATATATCGCTATAATTATCTCTACTGCTTTTCTTGCCTCATACCCATCTATAGGAGGGGTCTTCCCCTCTCTAAGGCAGTTTATAATATCTTCTATCTCCCTTCTGTGTAGTTCGTACGGAATCTCCATAGGGTCTCTTGAACTACCAAGCTCAAATGTCTCTAATCCTCTATTTTTCCTTATTTCCTCATCTATTGGTTCCTGGTCTTTGAATTCCCACCTGACTATCTGGCTGTTCTCTATAAGTACACTCCCATTCTCCCCGTGGATCTCTATCCGGTCATAGAGTCCTGGATATAGGGCAGTGCTACCCTCTATAACCCCTAACGCACCATTTTTAAACCTTACGATTGCAACTCCTAAGTCTTCTGTCTCTATATACTTATGCACCGCCTGAGTAGTATAAGCCTTTACACTCTCTACCGGTCCCATATACCACTGGAGGAGATCGATAAAGTGGATGGATTGATTCATCAATGCTCCACCGCCATCAAACCTCCAGGTTCCTCTCCACCCCGAACGTGTATAATATTCTTTGTCTCTATACCACTTGACATATACATCCCCCAAGATGAGCCTACCGAATCTTCCTTTCTGGATCGTATCATAGACAATCCTATAGTTCCTGTTGTATCTGTTATTAAATATGCCTGCCAGGGTTACTCTATGCTTCTCGCACTCTTTTATCATCCTGTCTATCTTTTCAAGTGTTACCTCTATAGGCTTCTCTGCTATTATATGCTTACCAGCCCTTGCACATTCTATGACTATCTCCTCTCTTAAACCACTAGGGGTACAGATGTTTACTATGTCTATTGATTCATCTTTTAGCAACTCCCTGTAATCTCCGTAATAATCCTTTATCCCATATCTCTGGGCAAAGCTTTTTGCACTATCTGTATTCACATCCGCCACTGCCTTTAGCTCTGCCCCTTCAATGGCATTTATAGCCTTAGCATGTATATTGGCAATGGCACCACAACCTATGATAGCAAAATAAATTTTATTCAACAGATCATACCTCCTGCCAGTCTATGAGAATTCCTAAAGCTTCCTCCCACCAATAAATTTTTGGCAATTCTTAAATCTCTATCTCTCTTAACCTTTTAGGATTATAGCCCATTTATCCTGGCTGTCAATGATAATGACGATGTAAAGGACTTGCCTCAAGGGTTTATAAGCTATGTAACATATACCTTGTCCTTAGCCTCTCCTTATTGGATCTTCAGATAGAGGTATTCCATATGTGAATCTGGCATTTTACCACCATCTTGGATACTGCTCGGGGGATCTTCCATGCCTCTCTATGATTTTAGGTCTATCCGGCTTTGGTTTATCCTTCTCTATGCCCTCGAGTTCTACCTCAAAACTCCACTCCCTGCCATAGTCGTACAGAAAGAGGATCTTCTGCCTTTTGCGGAGGTTTAGTTCTCCTATCTTTATCCTGTCTGCGTGAGGTCCCTCTCTCTCTTCTGGGGAAGTAAACCTGTAAGGGGACCACTTTTCGCCATCCATAAAGAAGGAGTATAGATGTTCGTAGTCAAACCTATAGGCATCAATTATGGCTCCCGCCAGATCGGAAAGTGTATGATCAGAGGATACCTTTATCCTCCTCCAGACCTCCTTTTTTGGTAGAAGAGAGACCTTGAAGATATAGACACCATCGACAAACTCTATCCTCTCTACTATCCTTGGAAGTGTCTTCGTTAATTCTCCCTCTTCAAAGAGATCGACAAATGGTAAGAAGAATAGTTCTTCTGTATATGTGATCTCTTCTTTTCCCTCCCTTTCATTCGGTAGGGGAGATCCAGGGATTGGATTCATCTCTCCGTAATTGATCCTCCTCCAAGGGATATTCCAGTGGAACATATCCCTCTCTTTTATCATTACAGCCAGTATCTTTTCTCCCAGTGGTGATAACTTTATCCCATTGATCGGTATATAGTACTTGAAAGAGAACAGATCTTCCCTCATATTTTCATTTATAGAGAGGTCAAAGAGCCTGAAGAGGTAGAAGGTAAAGATAACAAAATTTATCCTATCATTATTTGTATAGATCCATTCTTTAAATCCAGCCCTCTTGAGTTCTTTCTTCAAATCTTCATCAGGGAATAAGAGGTAAAAGAGAAAATGAATTTCTACCAGTGGGTCTTCTTTATAGAGGTTGTCAATATCGAGATATCTCCAGTCTATATCTCTCCAGAAGGTCTCAAGGAGAAAGAAGTATTTCTCTGTAGGCGTCAATGCCCTGTAAGCATTCAGTCTATCTGTCGGCTCAAGATAGAGAGATCCCTTCTTCTTTACCTTATCAAAGAGCTTCCCCTCTGTGGCAAGGTAAAACATCAGGTTCAGAAGTACATAGTACTTCTGCGGAGTCCTTGGTGTGGATCTCGGAGTAACATAACTACTCATCTTACCGTTTAATTCGTACAGGATCTTTGGTGGGATCCAGTTTTCTTTGGATGTAAGCTCTATGTGATTTTCTTCCAGATACCTGGTATATGTCTCAAAGTCTTTCAGCAAAGGTACTATCGTCTCGTCTATCTTTAACATATTATCCCTCCTACCATCTCGCCTTTGCGAGGTCTTCTGCAACATCAAACTCTGTTAACTGTAGATACCTCTGGGTTGTCGACAGGCTCTTATGACCCAGGGTCTTTCTCACACTTTCTATGTTTACACCCTTCTTCAGATATAGTGTCGCCGATGTATGCCTTAATGTATGTGGGTGGATATTCTTTGTTATGCCAGCCTTCTTTGCTATCTCCTTTATTATATACTGGACCCTCCTCGGAGATATATTAAAGAGCCTCTCATCCTCATCAAGCCTCTTTATATATGACTTCAATTTCTTCACCAGATATTTATCTACGAGAGGGATCCTCCTGTCCTTCTTACCCTTCCCCTGATTTATCCTCAGGAATGTTATCCCCTGCTCTTCCTCTATGTCAGATACCTTCAGATTTAGCAATTCACTCAGCCTCAGTCCTGCCTTGAGTAATAGCTCGACTATCAGTCTATCACGATCTGGATTCCTTGTCTTTGTCGATGACTCAAGTAGTGCCTTTGCCTCGACCTCCGAAAGCACCACTGGAAGTTTCTCCTCTGGCTTTATCTTTGGGAGCTCAATATCCATCCCGAGGAACTTGAAGTATATTGAGAGACTGCTTCTTTTCCTTGCCAGTGTCTTATTTGTCAGTCCCTTTTCCCTCAATGTATTGAGCCATTCGACCGGAGAGCCATTAAACTCAAGGTATTTTTTTATATCGGAGCTGAATGCCTTTATAGAGTTTTCAGATAACCCCCTTGATGAAAGATAAGAGATGAAAGAAGAAAGGGAATTATCTTCCATCTATGACCTCCTCTATTTCCTCTTCCAACGACTTTTTCATACTCTCACATCCTTTTTTATCCATTATACCACAAATTTTATTCACATAACTTTCAAGTCCTGCACCTGAAAGGCTACTTATTGCGAATAAAAGGGGCGGATATATTCATATAAGGGACATTATACGAAGAATAAACTGTCATGACAGAGGGGAAGAGAGTATACGACAGCTCTATTCTTACCAGCCATAGTAATTAGGCGTATAGTTACAACTCGATATCCTGTAGATTAATTCCATTGAGCATTACCATAAAATTATTAATCTTAGCTTCTTTCTTTAATAATTGTAAGGTCTCAAGCTGGGAAGTCCTTAAATTTTCTTTTACAAATTCCATATCACTGGTTAACCTTAAGACTGCGATAGGATTATACTCTTTATCCCCTATTTCTACTTCCCTGAGATTAGTAAATAGTATCATCTTTATTAAGCCGTCCTTTATATCATCTAAAGAGGGAATTAACGCTTTTTTGCTATATTTTCCTTCAATCAGATAGATATTATCATCTTCGATCTTGACTTCATCGCAGGTAAAAAAGTAGCATCCACCCAGATAGTTCCTTATCGTTATACTGGCCTTTACCCCTGCTAATTTTTCTTTTGGCTGAACAGTTACTACCTCTCTACTCTGTGCCTTCCTAGCCAGCTCCCTTGAAACCTGCAAGAAGGCATCTTTACTCTTAATTAGACGCTCTATTCTCTTCTCAGCACTTTCCAGAGAGTGCATATCCACACCCAGTCTCTTCGAGATATCACCATAAGAGGCTAATGCCTTTTGAGCTATCTCATTGATCTTCTCCAGTTGAGCAAGATTCCAGTGAAGCGCATCTGACTGATAGCATAAGATATTATCTATCTCCCCCTTAATATGCTGTATATCGAATCTCTGATTCCTTATCTTATGTGTATACCTTGAACCCCTTTCAGCAGTACCATAGTAGGAAATAATTGTATATACACCTAATAAACTCATCAAAGACACCGTATCCCACTGCAAAAAATCCCTATCACCATCCTTACCCTCGTCTTTTATAACAGGAATAACTGTCACCTTTTTACCTGAGAAGCTCAAAGAGTTATAGACCCTCGCATATGGATACGACCTGGTCCTCTTAGGAGAAACCCACCAGCTTAACGCAAGCTCTCTGTTCTTGTCGATAACTAAGATGAAGACTGTATCCTTACTAAGAGCTGATTCAAGATCTGAAATAGCCCATCTGTTCAATGGACGACACAATAACGGCTGATATCTTATTCCTGTTATCTTAGCCGATACATCCATATTGTCCCCCTTCTCTTATTATCACTTCAAAGGTATCATCCTGATTATCAAGCGGTAATTGTCCTTCAAAACCAAGCTTCTTCTTGATGATAGGGATCAACGATTTCTTGATCTCTATACCAATACTATTCCTTTCCAACAGCCTCGCTATTTTCATAGTAGTTCCGCTGCCTACAAACGGGTCTAAGACAGTCTCACCTACATAGGAGAATAACTTTATAATTCTATAAGGTAATTCCTCAGGGAAAGCGGCGATTTCCTTCTCAAGTGGTGAACCGGGAAGGACATTAGTCATCTCCCAAAGTGTCATATACCATTTGTTGTTGGTAAATTCTTTTAGATCAATCTTTGATGCCTCTTTGACTTCTTTGGGGATCGAACGATAATCAAATTTACCCTTTTGAAAAATCAAAATACTCTCCAAGAGGTTATCTGGATAAAAATACATCGGATAAGGGTTCTGTAAAAGCACACCACTGCGTCTGCTAATTCTTAAGTATCCGTCTGGTTTTTTCCAGATAATTCTATCTCTATACCTGAAGCCTGCATCTTGAAATATCTTAGTTGCGTCAGCAACAATTGGAAATTTCTCTCCATCCACCAACATATCATCAATATTGAGAACAGCAATCCTGCCTTCCTTTAACACTCTAAAGACTTCCTTTGCAACTTTATCTAACATATCAAGATACTGTTCATAGGACTTAAATAATCCCTTATAGTCGAATGGAGCATTAAAATAAGGAGGGGAAGTTAACATTAAATGTACACTTTCATCTGGGATCTCTTCCATACTCATACAATTACCAATGATTAATTTATGATGAGTCATAAACTATAAGTACTTTTAACCTCCTTCTTTTACTACTCTTAACTTATAGTATAGCATTCTTTGACCTATCGGATAAATTACCTTAAGTTCACTCTTACTTATCCCTAGGATCTCTTTTGCCTTACCTTGAGAGGTCTTATGTACTCATACAGCCATTATATCACACATAACGTTACTGAAGAGCATTAACAGGTAACGAGAAGACACCCTGAAGTCTCCTTGTGGTTTCCGCCATCACTACTATATCTGCGGAATGCAGGATCTAACAGTCCATAACAAAGATATAACCTATAATTTAGGTATCTCTCGATATTCTAGTATCTAGCAATCGTAAAGAATGAGGCTAAACATAATGTAACTCTATATCGATGGACCTCCAATCTCTTCCAATGTTGTACATATAGCCTCTATATTCTCAAGAGGAACATCCGGTTCACATTCAGCACTAAGCATAAGTCCACCCCTTTTGTCTTTGAGTCTTGATGCTGCTTCCTCTATATGGTCCTTTATCTCTTTTGGTGTGGCAAAAGGAAATAATTGACGGTCTAAATCCAGATCTATGCAGACCTTCCCTTTAATGTTCTTGGCAATCCCCTCTAAGGTATTTGCCCTTATCTGAGGATTTATTATATTTATTCCACATTCGATAAGATCATCTATAATTTCTAAGATATGTCCATCCGTATGGAAGTATACGTAAACTCCATTCTTACGGCAAAGCTCAAACATTTTCTTATAACAGGGCTTTAGATACTTTCTCCACTTTTCTGGATGTATAGCTAGACTTTTCTGTGTTCCTAAGTCATCTCCAAAATACATAAATTTAGCTCCAACCTCTATCCATTTACTTATAAGTTTCAGATTATAATCCAACACCATACTGATTAATCTCTCTAGCCTTGAGTCATCGGTAGCTATATCTATCATAAAGTTTTCAAAACCTCTTAAGTAGTAAAGTCTCATATACATAAATCCATGAGGTAAACCTGCTCTAGGTAGGTCTCCCTCCCTTTGAAGCTCTTCGAACCTATTTCTCATATATTCCCAATCTACCTGAGGACCTCTTTCCCCTTGAAAGATCGGATCTGGAGGGATATAGGTATCTAAATATTCCCATCTTTCTAGTGGAGATTTTACTACTATTCCTTCCAGTCCTTCTGCGATATTATCCCATACACACCCCCAACTATCAGTGAATCCCCCTAGTTTATAACCTGGATCATGTATAGAATCAAAGTCTATACTGCCTTTTCTATAATCTGGAAAGATTTTAGGATGTCTTAGAACTATCTCTTCTAGATCCTTTCTGTACTTTCTCCAGGTTGCTGGCATAATGCTTACTTTACAGGGAATCCATTGAGGGTTTTGGAAGTTTACGGTTTTGAGATAGTTTTCTACTCTCTCTTTTCTGGAATAACTCATAACTTCTCTCTCCTTTCTATACCAAGAATAACATATAACCCACATTCCGTACGTGTCACTTTCGATTCTAATCCCCCATCCTTTCTCGAAAGAAAAAATTTTTATACATTATACTATACCTGCGGAATGTAGGATAAAACCTAACCTTCTTTAGATTTACTATGTGCTTAAATTTCCAGCTTACTAAGATATCAATCTATAAAAACATTAAGCCGTAGGTCCCCAACGAATCCTCCAGACTCCTGATTCCAGATTCCCTCTGGCTTTTTAGCCTTTCTACCTTCAGGTCATCTACCAGTTCCTGGTATGGCCACCAGAAGCCTAGTAAACTTCCTGCGGTAACCTCAGGCTAATTAGCCTTGAGTTCCTCCGGGTTCCAGGTGGTCCTTTAGACCCCTCAGAAACCTACGGCACTTACATAATATACCCCCTGCATCATACTGTCAATACGCCAGGGGGGTATATGGGATCGGGGAAATAAGCAGATGAAATTTATATAAGATTTGCATCTTCTAGAAATTTCATATCAGAAAAGATATCTTCTGGAGTCCCCATTTTTATAATATTTTTACCTTCTCCCAAGATATATATTCTGTCTGAAACCTCTTTAGCAACATCGAGGTTATGAGTAGCAATTATTAATGTCTTATCACTTTTATGTAATTCCTTTATAATTCGAACAATCTCTCTGGTACTCTTGGGGTCTAATCCTTCTGTGGGTTCATCTAGTATGATTACCTTCGGCTCTATTACTAGAAGAGATGCCAGCGCAACTTTCTTCTTTTCTCCACCACTCAACTGATACGGAGATCGCTCCTTTAAATCTTTTATACGAAATAGCTCCATTATGCACTCTACCTTCTCTTTTATATCATCTTCAGTATAATCAAGTTGGATAAGTCCGAAGGCAATTTCATCCTCAACAGTAGGAGAAAAAAGTTGGGCATCTACATCCTGAAATAGCAGGACTACAGATTTTCTAAAGAATCTGTTAAATCTAGCATCATCGAACTTTTTAGGTTCCAGCCTTTCCCCAAAGGCGAAAACGCTTCCTCTTGTAGGAAATATGAGGCCATCTAAAATTTTTAAAAGAGTTGTTTTCCCAGCACCATTTGGACCAAGTATAACGATACTTTCCCCTTTATAGATATCCATATTTATATTACAAAGTGCAGGTTTTCGATCTAAGTAGGAAAAACTTACATCCTCCAGCTTGAAGATTATATCCATCAAAAGTCTAGCCTTTTCCTCCTACCTTATAGTTTTATCCAGATAGAGAATACTCACATTTATTACCAGTGTTAATATTATAATCAGAAAATCGGAGAGGTTAATGCCTTTTTGCCTTAAGTATAGCATATCTTTATTAAATCCTCTGGACATCATCCCCTGATATACCTCTCTACTGAGATATTGAGTCTTTACAGTTAATATACCGATTGTTGAACCTATCCATCTCTGTTCCTGTCTAATATCTGTCTTTATAGTTCTCATCTTCTTTGCCAAATAAAGCTTCTCTGCCAACTCCAATAATAAAAATATATACCTGTAACTCATACTTGCTATACTTACAAATATTTCGGGAATACCTAAGGCTCTTAGAGAAGAGATAAGTTTCATCCATCTTGTAGTGAGAATAACGAGCATTGTATAAGATATAGATGTAACTACTCTCAAAACCAGTCTTATTGCAACTATCAAACCATCTACAGTAAAACCAAACTCAAGTCTACCGGGGACTATAAATAGCGATGGTATAGCAATAAATAAGGTAAAGACAGGAATGAAGAGCCAGGTTCTCTTAAAGAATAATCTTGTATCTATATCAGAGAGAAAAGCTAAAAGAACGCTGAATACATAAAGTATAAGTAAGGAAGATATCCCTTTTAAGAAACTTATACTTACAAGAAATATTATTAAGGAGATAAGTTTTATCCTGGCATCTAATCTCGAAAGGATAGATTCTGGTATATATTCAACTACAAGGGCCTCCTTAACAAAGGAGGCTATATCTTTCAATGTCTTATCTAATGAACTACCAGACAGATTCTACCTCCTAGATATTAATCTTCCAATTAGCATTGCGACACCACCAACAATAAACACCCCGATAAATCCCGATACTATATATGCTACACTCTGATGCAGAAGAGGTTTTTCTTCCCATCCTTTAAAGTTATAATCTGGCAAAATAGGATTCCACAGAGAAGATAACCTCTCTAAGCCTGCAGGAACATATCCAATCAAGTTCTTTATCTCTTCTGGACCCCATTCACCCCAGGCGGAACCAGCCTTTACTAGGTATGGAACAATGATGCCAAGTGGAGAAAGAATAACTAGTAGGATTATAACCTTCCAGAGTTTATGCATACTCCCACTCCTTTATAAAATTCGTTCTTAATAGATAGGCAAGGGCAGCCATAGTAACTATAGCTTCTACCCAACCGAATAACATAAGATGTTCTCCAAGCATAGCTGGAACTGTAATGGAGAACGGATATGGACAGTATAAAGGAACTCCTCTATCGGTATGGCTTATTATGGGCTGTAATCCAAGTTCTATGCCTGTAAATAAAGCTGCCACATTCAATCCAACATATCCCCCTATTCCTGCCGCTATTATCCTCCTCTTAGAATTCAGAGGGCTATTCCCGCTTATAAGCTTATACGTATAATACCCAACAAACGGTAGTATGAAACCCATATTGAAACAATTTGCCCCTATAGCGGTAATCCCCCCATCACCAAATATGAGAGCCTGAATTACAAGTACAATCGTAATGACAAGAAGAGTAGCCCAGGGACCAATAAGGATTGAGAGTAAAACACCACCAACAGCATGCCCCGTAGTACCACCAGGGATAGGGACGTTAAACATCATAATAACAAAAGAAAATGCTGCCCCAATAGCAATCAGCGGTATCTGAGACGACTTCAACGTCTTATTGAGGACTCTTGATGCCTTTATCCACAATGGCACCATTATACCAAACATTGCCCCATAAGTCTGGGGACCCAAATATCCATCAGGTATATGCACAATATCACCTCCAAAAATAAAAGCCACGAAAACCAGCCCCCAGTTCATCTGGGAATCTGACCTTCGTGGCCTAATATCTCTATCTTCGTCTTTAATAAAAGATTATCACATTGTTAGATCTAATGTCAATATTTCTGTATTTAACTCATACAAAAATAAAAGGGGTTCCCTGAGGAACCCCTAATGCCTCTAGAAAGGATAGTTTACTCTACCCCTTCAAACTGGTGGTCTACGTTAATACCTTCTGGATCAGAATGCCCTCCACCAGGAAGGGTTTCGTTCTCCGCCTCGGTAGCTGATTCCTGTGGTTCATTTGCTTCTTGAGCTTCTACCGCCTCGTTAGATTCGGTTTCTTCTTTATCCTGAATACTTGTCTGCTGGTTCTGAGATATCTTATAGCTAGAGGTAGTGGTAGAAGCCACTTTTACTGGATTACTAGCTACTTTTATCCCTTTACCATAGGATATTCCACCTACTAACCCTAAGGCAAACAGCCCTAGTACTACAAGCACAACTATACGTTTCATACTTCTTCACCTCCTTTCACAATAGATTATGGAGATATTATAGAGAGCAAAGATGAATTTAATATGAAGAACCTTACATAAAAATAGGGTATAATCATAGTATGCGTATACTGATAGTAGAGGATGAAGAAAAATTAGCACTGGCAATTAAAAAGGGATTAGAGAAAGAAAACTACGCGGTAGACTGTGTATTTGATGGAGAAGAGGCACAGTATCGAATAGAAACAAGTTATGAGGATTATGACCTCATTATACTGGACCTTATGCTTCCAAAAAAGGATGGCATCACTCTCTGTAAGGAGATAAGAGAAAAGAATATTACCATCCCCATCCTGATGCTTACAGCAAGGGATAGTACAAAAGATAAGGTTTTGGGATTGGATAGCGGAGCTGATGACTATCTTATCAAACCATTCTCCTTTGAAGAGTTGTTGGCTAGAATAAGGGCATTATTACGCAGGCCCAGAGTACTCATCCCGGAGGTGTTAAGGGTAAGGGATCTAACCTTAGATACTTCATCTAGAAGGGTATTTAGAGGAGATAGGGAGATTCTTCTTACTAGTAAGGAATTTGCTATTCTGGAATACCTTATGAGAAATGCAAATCAGATAATAACTAGGGAACAGATATTATCACATATATGGGATTATGACTTTGATTCTTTCAGTAATGTGGTTGATGTTCATATTAAGAATCTAAGAAAGAAACTGGGGGAAGATGGA